>ERZ857982.1577-NODE-1577-length-21034-cov-7.882931_pt1 | contig 21034 bp, 17 predicted proteins | sample MGYA00519955_ERZ857982 | MGnify/ENA primary metagenome ERZ857982 (study PRJEB31778, sample SAMEA3449416) | human gut metagenome | biome: human gut; feature: human-associated habitat; material: faeces | place: United Kingdom | collected 2010/2012 ... | reverse complement strand
CACCTGCCTTTTAAGCAGGGTGTCCGGGGTTCGAATCCCCGACGAGGCACCAAAAGAGAGCCACCCTTTGGGTGGCTCTCTTTTGATGACTGCCGGTTTTTGCAAAGCAAAAATCAGAGCTGCCAACGGCGGCTCCTGATTGAACGCGCAGGGGAAAACCGGCAAAGATGTCCCTTACACACATTCCTTTTCTGGAGGTATGCGGGAGCGCGGACGACAAACCTGTGGGCAGCCACAAAATCCCGTCTCAAATGCGCGTCTCTTTTTGCGCAGTCGGGGATAAAAAATGCTCTCCTGCGCATCCTACCGGAGAAAGGGAGGCGCGGAGCATGACAGACGAGACAAGCAGAGCAAAGGCGTCGTCGGAGGGAGGCCAGGAGCAGGAGCCGTCCCCGCAGGCCACGCAGCAGATCGTGGACATGGGTTCCACCGTGGTGAAGAACCGCCATGGCACGGTACACTGTCTCACCATCGTGGGGCAGGTGGAGGGCCACATGGTGCTGCCCAACAATACGAAAAGCACCAAATATGAGCACGTGCTGCCGCTGCTGGCGTCACTGGAGGAGTCGGACGAGGTGGACGGACTGGTGCTGCTTCTGAACACGGTGGGCGGCGACATCGAGGCAGGTCTTGCCATCGCGGAGCTGGTGGCGGGGATGCGCCTGCCCACGGTGACGCTGGTATTGGGCGGCGGTCACTCCATCGGCGTGCCGCTGGCGGTGTGCGGAAAGGAGACGTTTATTGCCCACACCGCATCCATGACCATCCACCCCGTGCGCATGTCCGGCACGGTCATCGCCGCGCCGGAGACATACCGCTACTTCGAGCGGATACGGGAGCGCATCGTGAAGTTCGTGGCGGCCCACAGCCACATCAGCGAGGACCGTTTCCGTCAGCTGATGCTGGCCTCCGGCGATATGGCCAACGATGTGGGCACCGTGCTGTACGGCGAGGAGGCGGTGACGCTGGGCATCATCGACCACGTGGGCGGGTTGTCCGATGCGCTGGACAGCCTGTACCGCCAGATGGACCGTCGGCGGGAGGAATAGGGCGTGGAGGGGGCGGCGGGCCGTCCCCTCCACGTTTCGCATTTTTTTCGGCGGCGTTCACGGTTTTTTCTTGAAAATAGAGGGCTTCCGTTGTATACTAATTTGGTTATAGTATGCAATTGCGAAAGGGGTGAGCCCTATGTATCTAAAAGCGCTGGAAATTCAGGGGTTCAAGTCGTTTCCCGATAAGACGGTGCTGGACTTCGGCGAGGACATCACCGCCATCGTGGGGCCTAACGGCTCCGGCAAATCCAACATCTCCGACGCCATACGCTGGGTCATGGGCGAGCAGAACAGCCGCCAGCTCCGCGGCGCCAAGATGGAGGATGTGATCTTCGGAGGTACGGAGACGCGGAACCAGATGGGCTTCGCCCAGGTGACGCTGGTCATCGATAATACGGAGCACATTTTCCCTACCCGCGACGAGGCGGAGGTAGCGGTCACCCGCCGCTACTACCGCAGCGGCGAGTCGGAGTATTACATCAATAAGCAGTCAGTGCGGCTCAAGGACGTGAACGAGCTGTTCATGGACACCGGCATGGGCCGCGAGGGCTATTCCATCATCGGACAGGGCAAGATCGACGAGATCCTGTCCGTAAAAAGCGGCGAGCGCCGCGAGATCTTCGAGGAGGCGGCGGGCATCAGCAAGTACCGCCACCGTAAGGAGGAGTCGGAACGCAAACTGGAGCGCACCCAGGAGAATCTGGTGCGCATCAACGATAAGATCGCCGAGCTGGAATTACAAGTGGAGCCTCTGCGCAAGCAGGCGGAGACGGCCAAGAAGTATCTGGTGCTGCGGGATGAGCTGCGCGTGCTGGAGATCTCCGTGTGGCTGGAGCAGCTGCAAAATATCCGTGCCGCTAAGGTGAAGCTGGAGGCGGACACGGAGCTGGCCGCCGAGGAGTGCCGCAAGGCCCAGATCGCGCTGGACGCCTCCTACGAGGAGGGTGAGCGCTGCGGCCAGCAGGTACGGCAGAACGATATGGACGCCGAGGCCCTGCGCGCCAAGGTCAGCGGGCTGGAGACCGCCGCCGGTGAGGAGGAGTCCGCCATGGCGGTGCTGCGCACCGGCGTGGCCCACAACGAGGAGTCCCTGCGCCGGCTGGAGCAGGAGCTGGCCGACAGCGACAGCCGCCGCAGCGGCATACAGAGCCAGGTCGACGGCAAGCTGGCCCGCGTGGCGGAGATCGACCGGCAGATGGCCCGGATGCAGGAGCAGCTTGACGAGCTGCTGCGTCAGGCTCAGGAGCTGGCCGACAGCGCCAAGGACGCGGCGGAGGACGTGGAGACCCTGCGGGCGCAGGAGGCCATGGCCGTGGCCGCCGCCGCCGACGGGCGGGCGAAGCTGTCCGCCATTACCGCCGGCGCCGCCGAGATCGCCCAGCGCCGCCAGACGGTAGGACAGGAGCTGGCCGAGGCACGGGAAAAGCTGGAAAACAGCGAAAAAGAGAGCAAAGAGAACCGCCGCGCCCTGCGGGATGCGCAGGAGGAGGCCCAGGCGGCGGAGAATGTCATCCAGGGCCACAGTCTGCGGATGGACAGCCGCCGCAAAAAAGCGGAGGACGCTGCCGCGGCCAAGCTGAAGCTGACCATGGATGCCGCCGCGCTGGACGACCGCATCCGCCTTCTGACGGAGATGGAGAAGGAGTACGAGGGCTTCTCCAAGGCGGTCAAGACCGTGATGCAGGCGGCGGAGAAGAACGCCCTGCGGGGCGTACACGGCCCTGTGGCTGGCCTGATGACCACGAAGCAGGAGTACGCGCTGGCGCTGGAGATCGCACTGGGCGCGGGAATGCAGAACATCGTGGTGGATCGGGAGGAGGACGCCAAGGCCGCCATCGGCTTTCTGAAGCAGCGGGACGGCGGCCGCGCCACATTCCTGCCCCTTACCGCCATCCGCGGTGAGGAGCTGCGGGACAACGTGGCCGGAGAATACGGCTTTGTGGGCGTCGCCAGCCGTCTGGTGACGTATGATCCCCAATATGACAACATCTTCCGGAACCTGTTGGGCCGCACCGTGGTGGTGGAGGATCTGGACAGCGGCATCGCCATGGCGCGGAAATTTCGCAACGGCTTCCGCATCGTGACGCTGGACGGTCAGGTCATCAACCGCGGCGGCTCCATGACCGGCGGCTCCGTCAGCCGCAGCGCGGGCGTGCTGTCCCGCGCCAACGAGCTGGAGCGTCTGACAGCCAGACAGGACGGCATGCGCGCCCAGCTCTGCACCGCCGCCCAGCAGGCGGAGGACCTGCAGCGCGATCTGCAGAAGGCGGAATACGAGTTACAGGTGGCGCGTGACCAGCAGCACAAGGCGGAGAGCGAGGTACTGACCCTTCAGACCCGCCAGGATCACTACGACATTTTATTGGACAGCCTGCGCCTGAGCTGCGAGGGCATGGAGCAGGAGCTGGCGGGCTTCGACCGCCGCGACAGCGAGGATGAAGCCCGTATCAGGGAAGTGCAGGCGGCTATTGAACAGGCGGAGTCCAACGCCGAGACCCTGCGCCGTCAGGCACAGGAGAAGCTGGCTGGACAGACGGACCTGAACGACGCCGGCGACCGGTTGGCCGAGACGGTCAGCGAGAAGAAGGCGGCGCAGGCGGCGCTGCTGGCGGAGAAGGAGACGGCCCTGCGGGGCGCGGAGGAGCTGCGCCGCGTGCAGGAGGACATGGCCGCCGACCGCGCCGGACGCGACCAGCTGGCGGAGCGGTTCCGCGCCGACAATGAGAAGGCGGCAGCGGAGATCGCCCAGCGCCAGACCCGTCTGGACGAATTGCAGCAGCAGATGTCTGCCCTGCGGCAGCAGCTGGAGCAGCTGGCCCGGGACAAGCTGGCGCTGGAGGCCCGCCGCGAGCAGTTCAGCCGCGAGGGCCGTCAGCTCAACGAGGCGCTGCTGGACGCTACTCAGGCGGAGAGCCGCCTCCAGCGGAAGCTGGAGAGCAGCGCCATGGAGGAAAAGCAGCTGCTGGACAAGCTGTGGGAGAACTACGAGCTGAGCCACAGCGCCGCGCTGGAGCAGCGGGTGGAGCTGGAGAGCGTCAGCAAGGCCACCCGCCGCATCGCGGAGCTGAACCGCGAGATCAAAGCGTTGGGTCCTCCGAACATCGGGGCCATCGAGGAATTCGAGCGGGTCAACGGACGCTATACCTACCTCTCGGAGCAGCGCAGCGACGTGGAAAAGGCCAAGGAGGAGCTCAACGGCGTCATCGAGCAGCTGACCCGCCAGATGACGGAGATCTTCGGCCAGCAGTTCAAGCTGCTGAACGAGAGCTTTCAGGAGACGTTTCTGGAGCTGTTTGGCGGCGGCAAGGCCCAGCTGGAGCTGGAGGACGAGAACGACATCCTCAGCTGCGGCATCGAGATCAAGGTGCAGCCTCCGGGTAAGCAGCTCAAGACCATCACGCTGCTGTCCGGCGGCGAGAAAGCCTTCGTGGCTATCGCCCTGTACTTTGCCATTCTGAAGGTACATCCCACGCCGTTCTGCGTCATGGACGAGATCGAGGCGGCGCTGGACGAAGCCAATGTGGTGCGGTACGCCCGCTACATGCGGCGCATCGCCGGTAAGACCCAGTTCATCGTCATTACCCACCGGCGCGGCACCATGGAGGAGGCCGATGTGCTGTACGGCGTGACCATGCAGGAAAAGGGCGTCAGCCGCATCCTCACCATCAATCTCAACGACATGGCCAAGGAGCTGAAGATCAAATAAGGAGGTCCATATGGGATTTTTCAAGAAATTCAAGGAAGCGTGGCTGGCGTCCATGACCTTTGACAGGCTGGACGACGACTTTTATGAGGAACTGGAGGAAGCGCTGATTTTGGCGGACATCGGCGCGGCCACCGCCGCCGATACGGTGGCGCAGCTGCGCAAGCGGGTGAGCCAGAAGCTGCTGGGCCGCGCCGACGAGGTGAAGGACGCTCTCCGCGATATTTTGGCGGAGAAGCTGGACGTGGGCGACCCGTCCATGGACCTGAGTACCCAGCCGAGCGTGGTGCTGATCATCGGCGTCAACGGCGTGGGCAAAACCACGTCCATCGGCAAGCTGGCCGCCCGCTACAAGAGTGAGGGCAAGAAGGTACTGCTGTGTGCCGGTGATACGTTCCGTGCCGCCGCTGCCGACCAGCTGGAGATCTGGGCAGACCGCGCCGGTGTGGACATTGTCCGTCAGCACGAGGGCGCCGACCCGGGCGCCGTGCTGTTCGACGCGCTGCAGGCCGCCAAGGCCCGTAACGTGGACGTGGTGCTGTGCGACACGGCGGGACGGCTCCACAACAAGCAGAACCTGATGAACGAGCTGGCCAAGCTGCGGAAGATCATCGACCGCGAGGTGCCGGACGCCGCCAAGGAGACGCTGCTGGTGCTGGACGCCACCACCGGCCAGAACGGCCTTATCCAGGCCCGTCAGTTCAAGGAGACGGCGGGGCTTACCGGCATCATCCTGACGAAGCTGGACGGTACCGCCAAGGGAGGCATCGTGGTGGCCATTGCCCAGGAGCTGCAGGTGCCGGTGAAGTTCGTGGGCGTTGGCGAGGGCATTGGAGACCTGCGGCCCTTCGACGCCAGGGAATTCACCCGAGAGCTGCTGTAAGGAGGGCGCGATAATGGAACGAGCAGACGGCCGGAAATACAACGAACTGCGGCCCGTGGAGATGACGGCGGGCTTTACGAAATTCGCGGAGGGCAGCGTGCTCATCCGCTGCGGCGATACGGTGGTGCTGTGCAACGCCTCGGTGGAGGACCGCGTGCCGCCCCATGTGCGTCCGGGCCACGGCTGGGTCACGGCGGAGTACTCCATGCTGCCCCGGGCCAACCGGGAGCGGAGCCGCCGCGACGTGGACAAGCTGAAGCTGTCCGGCCGCAGCGCCGAGATCCAGCGGCTCATCGGCCGCAGCCTGCGGGCGGCGGTGGACATGGCCCTGCTGGGTGAGCGCACCATCACCATCGACTGCGACGTGCTGCAGGGCGACGGCGGTACCCGTACCGCCAGTGTCACCGGCGGCTTTGCGGCGCTGGCGCTGGCCTGCCGCCGTCTGGTGGAGGACGGCGACATAGGCCGTATGCCCATCAGGCACTATGTGGCCGGCGTGTCCGCCGGCATCGTGGCGGAGACGCCTATGCTGGACCTCCAGTATTCCGAGGACAGCCGGGCGCAGGTGGACCTGAACTGTATCATGAACGAGCTGGGCGAGATCATCGAGATCCAGGGCACCGGCGAGGGCCGCGCCTTCTCCTTACAGGAGCAGCAGGCACTGGTGGAGCTGTGCGCCAAGGGAAATCGGGAGCTCATCCGGAAACAGAAAGAACTGCTGGGGGATATACTGCGATGAAATTTGTACTTGCCTCCCATAACAAGGGAAAGCTGGCCGAGATGCAGGCCGTTCTGGCGGATCTGGGCATCGAAGTGGTGATGCCCGCGGATCTGGGCATCTACGTGGACGTGGAGGAGACGGGGGAGACGTTCGCCGAGAACGCAGCCCTGAAGGCCAACGCCATCATGGAGGCCAGCGGCCTGCCGGCCATCGCCGATGACTCCGGCCTGTGCGTCAACTGGCTGGGCGGCGCACCCGGCGTCTATTCCGCCCGCTACGGCGGGCTGGACGACGACGCGGCCCGCTACCGCCTGCTGCTGCAGAACCTGCGGGGCGCCACGGACCGCAGCGCCTATTTTCACACCGCTATCGTCTGCGCCTTTCCCAATGGAGATATGCTGACGGCGGAGGGCGACTGCCACGGAGCCATTGCCTTTGCGCCTATGGGCGACGGCGGATTCGGCTACGATCCGGTGTTCCTGGTGCCGTCCCTGCGCAGGACCTTCGCCCAGCTGACGGCGGAGGAGAAGAACGCCATCTCCCACCGCGGCAACGCTCTGCGGAAGTTTGCGGCAGAATTGAAGGAGTATCTGGCAAATAACAAACATTTGGAGAAGTAAACTATGGAACTGACAAGCAAACAGCGGGCCCAGCTGCGGGGCCTGGCCAACGACATCGACACCATCGTGCAGGTGGGAAAGGACGGCATCGGCGACAACCTGGTCAAGCAGGTCAGCGATGCGCTGGAGGCCCGCGAGCTCATCAAGGGCCGCGTGCTGGAGAACTCCATGCTCACCGCCCGCGAGGCGGCGGAGCAGCTGGCTGTGGCCGCCCGCTGCGAGGTGGTGCAGGTCATCGGCAGCAAGTTCGTGCTCTACCGCATGCAGCACGACAAGAGCCGGCGGAAGATCGAACTGGTGAAGGCCAAGAGGCCACAGGCGTGAGAAATGGTACTTTTAAATTAAAAATACCTGTGAAAGCGGGTGAGAGAGTTGAAAATCGGCATCTACGGCGGGACATTTGACCCGCCCCATATCGGGCATATCGCGGCGGCAAAAGCCGCCATGGAGACGCTGGCACTGGACAGGCTGCTGCTGATCCCCACGTTTATCCCACCCCACAAGGCCCTGCCGGCAGGGGCGGCGTCGCCCGCCCAGCGGCGGGATATGGCGGTGCTTGCCACGGCGGAGCTGGGAAAAAAAGCCGAGGTACTGGACGTGGAGCTGCGGCGCGAAGGACCCAGCTATTCGTGGGAAACACTGTGCATGATGAAGAACCAGTTTCCGGAGGACGAATTGTGGCTTCTGATGGGGTCGGATATGTTCCTGACCTTGCAGGATTGGCGGGAGCCGCAGCGGGTGATGTCCATGGCCCACATCGGCGCATTCAGCCGCCGAAAAGATGGTGAGGAAGCGGTTTTTGCCCGACAGAAGGCATTTTTGGAGCGGGAATTCGGCGCAGACGTGACCGTCATCCCCAATCCGCAGGGAGTGGAGCTGTCCTCCACGGAGGTGCGTCAGGCGCTGGCTCAGGGCGGCGGCGCGGACCTGCTGCCCCCCGCCGTATACGGCTATGTGCTGCGGGAGAGACTGTACAGCACGAAGAAAACGCTGACGGGGCTGACGCCGGATGAGCTGAGACCCATCGCACTGAGCTATCTGAAGCCCAAGCGGATGCCCCACGTGCTGGGGACGGAGCAGGAGGCGGTGCGCCTGGCCCGCCGCTATGGCGGTGACGAGATCCAGGCGCGCATCGCGGCGCTGCTCCACGACTGCACCAAGAAGCTGGATATGCCGGAGCAGTTGGCACTGTGTGCACAGTATGGCATCGAATTGGACGAGCTGGAGCAGAAAGCGCTGAAGCTGCTGCACAGCAAGACCGGCGCGGCCATCGCCCGCGATGTGTTCGGCGTGGAGGATGCGGTGTACGACGCCATCTGGTATCACACCACCGGCAAGCCGGACATGACGCTGCTGGAGAAGATCATCTATCTGGCAGACTATATCGAGCCCAGCCGCGACTTCGACGGCGTGGACACGCTGCGGCAGGCGGTGTACGAGGATCTGGACCACGGCCTTCTTATGGGGCTGAGCATGACCATACAGGAGATGGAGGAGATGGGCAACCCCGTCCACCATCTGACCCGCGATGCGCGGGACTACTTATTGAAAAGAGGGATACGATGAAAACACCCAAGGAACTGGCACTGCTGGCGGCGCGTGCGCTGTCCGATAAGAAGGGAAAAGAGATCCAGGCGCTGGAGATCGCCGACCTGACCACACTGGCCGACTATTTTGTGCTGGCTACCGGCTCGTCCAACACCCAGATCAATGCGCTGGTGGACAACGTGGAGAAGGTGCTACATGAGGAAGCGGGGGAGGATCCGCTGCACCGCGAGGGCTACCGCGGCGGCACGTGGGTGCTGCTGGATTACGGCTGCATCGCCGTCCACGTTTTCAACCACGAGGCCCGGGAATTTTACGGGTTGGAGCGCCTGTGGCGGGACGGCAAGCCCCTGGACCTGAGAGGCGTTACCGACGACCACGAGTGAGATGACAAAAGACAGGGCGTGCCGGAACGGCATACCCTGTCTTTGCAGTCTATGTAAAGTGATAGTTCTTTACAGACTTTCTGCGTGATAATAGCGCTTGGCACAAAACTCCCGCTGGACGGTGACGCGGCCGGAATCCGTCAGCCACGCCACAAAGTTGGAGAAGTTACGCTCCACCACGCTGAACTTCAGCTCGTTGTGGGTGCGGATGTTCTCACGGCGGCAGAAGGCGGCGATCCACTCGGGGAACGTCATGCCATCGGTGAGATCGGCCAGCAGCTCCTGCTCCTTGGCGTGGATGAAGGCGATGTTCTCATCGATCAGCGCGTCGAAGGCGGCACGGTCCGTCAGCACCTGCTTGTGGGCCACGATATAGGCGGGGGCGTCCAGCTGGCGGAGGTACTCCTTGCTCTCCAGATCCCGGGCGATGAACATGCTGGTGGGCAGCTTGGCGGCGGCGATCTCGTCGTGGTCGATGAGACAGTCGCCCACGTAGGCGGCGCCGTCCGGCGTCACCACGCCGATGTGGCCGGCGGAGTGGCCGGGGAGCTGTAAGATGCCGAAGCGGGCGCCGCACAGGTCCAGATGGTCGTCCTCCGCCCCGATGACGATATCGGCAGTGAAGCATTCCTCCAGAAACAGTTGGCGGCTCTTGCCGTAGGTCAGTGCCACATAGTTGGCCCGATAGCTGTCGGGGTTCACGGAGATGCCGGCCTCGATGAGCTGGATGGCGGCGGGGCAGCCGTACCGCTGCTGGAGATAGCGGACGTTGCCGGTGTGGTCAAAGTGGGCGTGAGAACAGATGATGCCCCGCAGGCGCAGGCCATTGTCATCGATGAGATGGGTCAGACCGGAGCGGTCCAGCTTGGCGTAGCCGGTGTCAATGAGGATCACGTCCTTCTCCGACAGAAAATACAGGGGCAGCAGGGCGGTAGCGCCCTCCGCCGCCCAGGTGCGGCCCAATACGTGCTGCATATCCATAAATGCATTCCTCCCGCAGGTGTTTTTCACATTATACACCGGCTGCGGGAAAAAACAAATTTTTTCTTTTACCCCCTATGCAAAACCGGAGAAATAAGGTAAAATACCACCATCGGTCAACAAGGGGAAGTTCGCCCTGCTGACCGGCGGCAGGGAGTAAAAAACGGGAGGCAATTTGATGGACCAGCCAAAATACAAGCGGGTACTTATTAAAATCAGCGGCGAGGCGCTGGCAGGCGACAAGCATTTCGGACTGGACTTTCAGGTGATGGGCCGTGTGGCCGAGGTCATCCGAGAGTGTGTGGACATGGGCGTGCAGGTAGGTGTCGTCATCGGCGGCGGCAACTTCTGGCGCGGCGTGAAGGACGGCGAGGGCCACATTGAGCGGACCCGCGCCGACCATATGGGCATGCTGGCCACTGCCATGAACTGCATGGCCATGGCCGATGTGCTGGAGCAGAAGGGCGTGGACGTGCGGGTGCAGACGGCACTGGAGATCCGCGCCGTGGCGGAGCCGTATATTCGGGCCCGGGCCATCCGGCATCTGGAGAAGGGCCGCGTGGTCATTTTCGGCTGCGGCATCGGCTGCCCGTTCTTCTCCACCGACACTGCGGCGGTGCTGCGGGCGGCGGAGATCGAGGCCGACATCATCCTGCTGGCCAAGAATATCGACGGTGTGTACGACAGCGATCCGGCCAAGAACGCATCGGCCGTGAAATTCGACTCCATCACCTATGACGAGGTGCTGAAACGGCATCTGGCCGTGATGGATTCCACCGCCACCAGCCTGTCCATGGACAACCATATCCCCGTGCTGGTGTTTGCTCTGAAGGATCCCCAGAATATCATCCGCGCCCTGCGCGGCGAAAAAATCGGAACGATCGTGAAGGAGGCTTAACTTATGTTGAAGGACGAGTATAAGGTCTACGAGGACAAAATGAAAAAGAGCATCGAGGCAGTCATCAGCGATTTCGACACCGTGCGTGCCGGACGCGCCAACGCCTCCGTGCTGAATCGCATCAGTGTGGATTATTACGGCACGCCCACGCCCATTCAGCAGATCGCGTCTGTGGGTTCTCCCGACCCCCGCACGCTGGTCATCACCCCCTGGGACGCTTCCGCCCTGAAGGGCATCGAGAAGGCCATCCAGGAGTCTGACCTGGGCATCAATCCCCAGAACGACGGCAAGTGCATCCGTCTGGCCTTTCCCCAGCTGACGGAGGAGCGCCGTAAGGATCTGGTGAAGCAGATCCACAAGTACACTGAGGCGGGCAAGGTGGCGGTGCGCAACATTCGCCGCGATGCTCTGGAGAACTTCAAGAAGCAGCAGAAGGCCTCCGAGATCACAGAGGACGAGATGAAGATCGTGGAGAAGGACCTGCAGAAGCTGACCGACGACAGCTGCAAGGAACTGGATAAGCTGCTGGATAACAAGGAAAAGGAACTGATGTCCGTCTGATGGATCTGTTCTGTAAGAAAATGCCCCATACGGCGGGGGAGGTGGACAAAAACCGCCTTCCCCGCCATATCGCTATTATTATGGACGGCAACGGTCGTTGGGCGAAGCAGCGTTCGCTGCCGCGTACTGCCGGACATAAGGCGGGGGCCGAGGTGTTCCGCGATATTGCCACCTACTGCAGAGAGCTGGGCGTGGCATATCTGACGGTGTATGCGTTCTCCACGGAGAACTGGAAGCGGCCGGCCGAGGAGGTCAGCGCCATCATGGGCCTTTTGAAGCAATACCTGCTGGAGGCCGTGGACACCATGGAGCGGGACAACATCCGGCTGAAATTCTTCGGGGATCTGTCCGCCATCGCGCCGGAATTGCAGGAGCTGGCGGAGGAGACGCGGGAGATCAGCGGGCACTACGACGGGTTCCAGGCAAACATCTGCCTGAACTACGGCGGACGGGCCGAGATCCTGCGGGCCGCCCAGCGGTGCGCCGAGGCGGGGGAGGACTGGACGGAGGAGAACTTCGGGAAGTACCTGTACTCCGCCGGCATCCCTGACCCGGAGCTTATCATCCGGCCCAGCGGCGAGCTGCGGCTCAGCAATTTCCTGCTGTGGCAGTGCGCGTACAGCGAGTTTTATTTCTGCGATACCCTGTGGCCTGACTTCACCCGCGCAGAGCTGGACAAGGCCATCATCGCATATCAGAAGCGGGACCGCCGATTCGGCGGCGTGAAGTGAGGAGATATCCATGAAACAGAGAATTTTGGTGGCTGTGGTGGGAGTACCGGCCCTGCTGGCCGTGCTGTGCGCCGCGCCGGACTGGGCTACGCTGGCCCTGCTCATGGGACTGTGCATCATCGCCAGCCATGAGCTGTTGGCGGCGGTGCTGCCGCCGGAAAAGACACGGCGCTGGTGGGGCCTTGCGGCCACGCTGGCGGTGTTCGTGGTGGCCAACGTGTATTTCAGTCATGAGCGCTTCGCCGGTACGGCAGCGGCGGGGCTGATGCCCTGGCTGGTGGCGGCGCTGGTGGTGGTGGTGTTTCTGTGCATGGTGCTGGAGTACGGCAAAAAAGAGGAGATGGATTTCACGGTGCTGTGCGCCATCCTGGTGGCCGGCGCGGCCATCCCGCTGGCTCTCAGCTGCCTGCTGCGGCTGCGGATGCTGGAGCACGGCGCGGGGCTGGTGCTGATCCCGCTGGTGGCGGCGTTCATGAGCGACACCATGGCCCTGTTCGGCGGCATGCTGTTCGGCAAGACGAAGCTGGCGCCGGTGGTGAGTCCCAAAAAGACCCGCGAGGGCGCGGTCAGCGGCCTTGTGGGCGGCATGGCGGGCATGGTGCTGTACCGCATCATCTTCTTCCTATGCACGGAGGTGCCGCTGCACATCGGCTGGTGCGTGCTGCTGGGTCTGGTGGGCGCGGTGCTGGGGCAGCTGGGCGATCTCAGCTTCTCCTGCGTCAAGCGGCAGTACGGCATCAAGGACTACGGACGGCTGCTGCCGGGGCACGGCGGCGTACTGGACCGGTTTGACAGCGTGATCTTTGCCGCGCCGGTGATCTGGATGATCGTGAACGCGGTGGCGCTGTATTGAGAAAGTACATTGAGGATATATCTATGACGAAAACCATATCCCTGCTGGGCGCCACGGGGTCTATCGGACGGCAGACGCTGGCCGTGGCGCAGGAGCTGGGACTTTCCGTGGCGGCGCTGACCGCCAACCGGCAGGTGGACCTGCTGGAGCAGCAGGCGCGGCAGTTCAGGCCGCGCCTTGCCGTGCTGTATGACCCTGCGGCGGCCAAGGAGCTGCGGGAACGCCTGCGGGGCACCGGCATCGAGGTGATGGAGGGGCCGGAGGGCCTTACCGCCGCGGCCACGCTGCCGGAGGCGGACACGGTGGTGACGGCGGTGATGGGCAGCGTGGGACTGGCGCCGACGCTGGCGGCCATCATGGAGAAAAAGCGCATCGCCCTGGCCAACAAGGAGACGCTGGTGTGCGCCGGTGAGCTGGTGATGTCTGCGGCCCGTGAGACGGGGGCGGAGATCGTGCCGGTGGACTCGGAACACAGCGCCATCTTCCAGTGTTTACAGGGCTGCCGCGACCGCGGCGAGGTGCGGCGGCTGCTGCTGACCTGCTCCGGCGGGCCGTTTTTCGGCCGGAGCTTCGATGAGCTGGAGTATGTGACGGCGGCGGACGCCCTGAAGCACCCCAACTGGACCATGGGGGCAAAAATCACCATTGACTCGGCTACCCTGATGAACAAGGGACTGGAGATCATCGAGGCCATGCGGCTGTACGACCTGCCGGTGGAGCAGGTGGAGGCGGTGATCCACCGCCAGAGCATCGTCCACTCGCTGGTGGAGTTCCACGACGGGGCCATGCTGGCCCAGCTGGGTACGCCGGATATGAAGCTGCCCATCCGGTACGCCATGACGTATCCCTATCGGGCGGAGACACCGGACAGGCGGCTGGATCTGCTGTCCTGCGGCGCACTGACGTTCAGCGCACCGGACATGGAGGCGTTCCCCTGCCTGCGCATCGCGCGGCAGTGCGCGGCGGCGGGCGGCACGGCCTGCGCCGTGATGAACGGCGCCAACGAGGCGGCGGTGCAGCGGTTTTTGCAGGGCGAGATCGGATTCAACGACATCCCGCGGCTGGTGGAGAAGGCACTGTCCAAGGTGTCCCTGATATATCGGCCGAGCCTTGCGGATATACTGGAGGCAGACAGAATGGCCCGTCAGGCCGTGCTGTAAGGCGCACAGCGCCATAAAGGAGTTGTGGGAATGGTATATATCTTAGCGGCCATACTGGTGTTCGGCGTGCTCATCGCCGTCCACGAGCTGGGGCATTTCATGGCGGCCAAGGCCTGCGGCGTGCGGGTCAACGAGTTTTCCATCGGCATGGGGCCCGCCCTGTGGAAGAAGCAGAAGGGGGAGACGCAGTACTCCCTGCGGCTGTTTCCGGTGGGCGGTTTCTGTGCCATGGAAGGCGAAGAGGAGGATTCCGATGATCCGACAGCCCTGAACAATCAGGGCTTCTGGGCCAAGCTGCTGATCTTCGCGGCAGGCGCGGCCATGAACTTCATTGCGGGACTGCTCATTATCCTGGTACTGTACGCCGATGCCCAGGCGTTCTACGTGCCGGTGGTGGCGGGCTTTGCCGACGGCTGCCCGCTGGAGAGCGCTGACGGCTTGCAGGAGGGCGACCGGCTGCTGCGCATTGACGGCGAGAAGGTGTACGTATACAGCGACATCAGCCTGCTGATGGGGCTGAACAAGACAGGCGCCTTCGACTTGCAGATAGAGCGGAACGGGGAGGTCATCACCCTCCGCGATTTCACCATGGAGCGGCGGGAGTACACCGACCAGAACGGCAAGGCCTACACGGGCTACGGTTTGTACTTCGGGGCGGAGGAGGCCACGCTGGGCAGGAAGCTGTCCTATTCGTGGAACAACGCCATGGACTTTGCGCGACTGGTGCGGCTGAGCTTACAGATGCTGGTGACCGGTCAGGCGGGGGTAAAGGATCTCAGCGGGCCGGTGGGCATCGTGTCCACCATGACCCAGGTGGGCGAACAGGCGGCCACCACCCGGGCGGCGGTGGAGAACATCGCCTATCTGGCGGCGCTGATCGCCGTGAACCTGGCGGTGATGAACCTGCTGCCCCTGCCGGCGCTGGATGGCGGCAAGATCTTCTTTCTGGTCATCAACGCCGTCAGCATGCAGCTGTTCAAAAAGCAAATACCGGCGAAATACGAGAACTACATCCACTTTGCGGGATTGATCCTGCTGCTGGCGCTGATGGCGGTCATCACGTTCAGCGATGTGTGGAAGCTGATACACTGAGAGGGGATACAATGAGCAGACAGATCATGGTGGGCGGTGTGGCCGTGGGCGGCGGCGCACCGGTGAGCATCCAGTCCATGTGCAACACCGCCACGGAGGACGTGGAGGCCACGGTGCAGCAGATCCTGCGTCTGGAGCAGGCGGGCTGCGAGATCATCCGCGTGGCGGTTCCCACGGAGGAGGCGGCCCGGGCCGTGCCGGCCATCAAGGCCCGCATCCACATCCCGCTGGTGGCGGACATCCATTTCGACTATAAGCTGGCGCTGCTGTGCGCGGAGGGCGGCATCGACAAGATCCGCATCAATCCGGGCAACATCGGAGCCAAAGAGCGGGTGCGGGCCGTGGCGGATGCCTGCCGCGAGCGGGGCATCCCCATCCGCATCGGCGTCAACGGCGGGTCACTGGAAAAAGATCTGCTGGTCAAGTACGGCGGCGTGACGGCGCAGGCGCTGGTGGACAGCGCCATGGGGCATGTCCGGCTGCTGAATGACTGTGGCTTCAACGACATCTGCATCTCCGTGAAGTGCTCCCGCGTGCCGGTGAATATGGCAGCGTATCGGATGCTCCATGAGCAGACGGACTACCCGCTGCACCTGGGCGTCACGGAGGCGGGCACACCGGAGATGGGCGTGCTGAAATCCGCCATCGGCATCGGCGGCCTGCTGTGCCAGGGCATCGGCGATACCCTCCGGGTCAGCCTGACGGCGGACCCGGAGGAGGAGGTCCGGGCCGCCCTGGATATTCTCTCTGCCGCCGGCCTGCGGCAGACGGGGCCCAATCTGATCTCCTGTCCTACCTGCGGCCGCACCAAATACGACATGATCCCCATCGCCCGGGAGGTGGAGCGCCGCCTCCAGGGCTGCACCAAGCCCATCACCGTGGCCGTCATGGGCTGCGTGGTCAACGGCCCCGGCGAGGCCCGGGCTGCCGACGTAGGCATCGCCGGAGGCGACGGCGAGGGTCTGCTGTTCCGCCATGGCGAAATTCTGTACAAGGTGCCCCAGGACAAGCTGGTGGACGCCCTGATGGACGAGATCGACAAGCTATAAGGAGGGATGCCCTCATATGTGCGATAAAATACCGTTTTTTACCTTTTTTGAGAGCTTTGTGCCGCCCCGTGAGCTGGGCCTGCTGCTCCACGACGCCTGCGTGGTGGGCGGCAGCATGGACCGTGCCCAGCGCACCATGGAGCTGGAGCTGACGGCCTCCGCCCCGCTGCCGGAGGCCGCCGTCACCGCTCTGCGCCAGCTGCTGATGGACCAATACGACCTGCGCCAGCTGCGCCTGAGCTTCCGCACCCCCCAGCGCGCAGATGACAGGTCCGACGTCCTCATGGGCCGGGAGATCAAGGGCAAGCCCGTCTCCATCGACGGCCTGAACCCCAAAATGGGCGCCGTGGTGATCGAGGGCAAGGTCTTTGCCGCCGAGTGCTACGAGACCCGCAAGCCCGGGGTCTGGCGGCTGACCTTCGACATGACGGACTACCGGAATTCCGTCACCGTCACCAAGTACATGGAGGGCAAGGAGGCCCAGTCCATGCAGAACGCCGTGTCCCCGGGCATGTGGCTCCGGGTCCAGGGCAATGTGGAGCTCAGCCGCGACGGCAAGGACATTCAGCTGCGCCCCTTCCACATCATGAAGATCCCCCACAAGCCCCGGGAGGACACCGCCCCGGAGAAGCGGGTGGAGCTGCACCTGCACACGAAGATGTCCAACATGGACGCCCTGACCGACACCGCCTCCGTCATCAGGCAGGCCATCTCCTGGGGCCACCCGGCCATTGCCATCACCGACCACGGCGTGGCCCAGTCCTTCCCCGACGCCTGGCACACCGCCAAGGGCAAAATTAAAATTCTCTACGGCGTAGAGGGCTATTTCATCAACAATCTGGACGACCGCATCGCCGTCCACGGCCCCCAGGACCAGGACTTTTCCGATGAGATCGTCTGCTTCGATATTGAGACCACCGGCCTGAAGGTGGACCGGGAGGCCATCACCGAGATCGGTGCCGTGGTGCTGAAAAACGGCCAGGTCACCGACCGCTTCCAGACCTTCGTGAACCCCGGCCGCCGCCTGACGCCGGAGATCATCGGCCTCACCGGCATCACCGACGCCATGCTGGCGGATGCCCCCTCCCCCAAGGAGGCCCTGACGGCCTTTCTGTCCTTTGTGGGCGGCCGTCCCCTGGCGGCCCACAACGCCGAGTTCGACATCAGCTTCATCCGGGCCGGCTGCCGCCGGGAGGGCATCCCCTTCGACCCCACCTATGTGGACTCCCTGATTCTGGCCCAGAACCTGCTGCCCCAGCTTCACAAGTTCAAGCTGGACATTGTGGCCGAATACCTGGACCTGCCCGCCTTCAATCACCACCGGGCCTCCGACGACGCGGCCATGGTGGCCTACATGCTGATCCCGTTCTTTGAGAAGCTGGAGCGGGAGCTGGGCATCCGCCGTCTCCAGGACATCAACCCCCAGATGCTGAAGCTGCGGCCCCAGGGCAGCAAGTCCAGCCGCTTCCCTAAGCATATCATCATTCTGGCCAAGAACAAAATGGGCCTCAAGCACCTGTACCAGCTGATCTCCGCCTCCAACCTGCAATACTTCAAGCGGGTGCCCATCATCCCCAAAACCGAGCTGATGGCCCATCGGGAGGGGCTCATCATCGGCTCGGCCTGCGAGGCGGGCGAGCTGTTCCGCGCCGTGGCTGACGGCAGCAAGGACTGGGCGGAGCTGAAGCGCATCGCGTCGTTCTACGACTATCTGGAGATCCAGCCCATCTGCAACAACATGTTCATGCTTCGCAAGGGGGATGTCCAGTCGGAGGAGGAGCTGCGGGATTTCAACCGCACCATCGTCCGGCTGGGGCAGGAGCTGGGCAAGCCGGTGTGCGCCACCGGCGATGTGCATTTTCAGGAGCCGGAGGATGAGGTGTACCGCCACATCCTGCTGGCCAGCAAGAAGTTCCCCGATGCCGATGCACCGCTGCCCATCTACTTCAAGACAACAGACGAGATGCTGAAGGAGTTCGCGTACCTGGGGACAGAGACGGCCCACAAGGTAGTCATCGACGACCCGCGGCACATTGCCGACTGCATCGAGGATATCGAGCTGCTGCCACCGGGGCAGCTGTTCCCGCCGCGCCTGGAAAACTCCGAGCAGGAGCTGCACGACATGGTGTGGGACAAGTGCCATGAGCTGTACGGGGAGGAGCCGCCGCAGCTCATCGTGGACCGTCTGGACGTGGAGCTGAAAAGCATCCTGGGCAAGTACGATGTGGTGTATATGTCCGCCCAGAAGCTGGTGCAGCGCAGTCTGGAGAACGGCTATCTGGTGGGCTCGCGAGGCTCCGTGGGCTCCAGTCTGGTGGCGTACATGTCGGGCATCACGGAGGTGAACTCCCTGCCTCCCCACTACCGCTGCCCCAAGTGCAAAAATACGGAGTTCATCACAGACGGCAGCTACGGCTGCGGCGCGGACATGCCGGACAAGATATGCCCTGTGTGCGGGGAAAAGTACGTCAAGGACGGCTTTGACATCCCCTTTGAGACGTTCCTGGGCTACGGCGGCGGCAAGGTGCCGGATATCGACCTGAACTTCTCCGGCGAATATCAGGCCCGCGCTCACCAGCACGCTATCGAGATGTTCGGAAAGACCCAGGTGTTCCGCGCCGGCACCATCGGTACGCTGGCGGAAAAGACCGCCTTCGGCATGGTGAAAAAGTATCTGGAGGAGCGGGGACAGACGGCCTCCAACGCCGAGATGAACCGGCTGACCCAGGGCTGCGTGGGCGTGCGGCGCACCACCGGCCAGCACCCGGGCGGCCTGGTGGTGGTGCCGGACGACATGGACGTGGAGGATTTCACCGCTGTGCAGCACCCCGCCGACGATGCGGAGAGCGATACCATCACCACCCATTTTGAATACCACTGCATGGAGGATAACCTGCTGAAGCTGGACATGCTGGGACACGATGATCCCACCATGATCCGGATGCTGGAGGATCTCACCGGCGTCAACGCACGGGCTATCCCGTTGGACGACCCCGATACCATGAGCATCTTCACGTCCTCCAGGGTGCTGGGCTTCGAGAATGACGAGATCCTCGGCCCCACCGGCGCCGTGGCCATCCCCGAGTTCAACACCCGCTTCACCCGCGGCATGCTGATGGACACCCAGCCCAGGGATTTCAACACGCTGGTGCGTCTGTCCGGCTTCTCCCACGGCACCGACGTGTGGCTGGGCAACGCCAGGGAACTGATCGTCAGCGGCACCGCCTCCGTTCTGGAGACGGTGGGCTGCCGCGACGACATTATGCTGTACCTCATCTCCATGGGGCTGGACCCCAAGATGTCCTTCAAGATCATGGAAGCCGTCCGTAAAGGCAAGGTGAAGAAGGGCGGCTTTCAGGAGGGATGGGAGGAGGCCATGCGGGACCATCAGGTGCCGGACTGGTACATCGAATCCCTGGCCAAGATCGGCTATCTGTTCCCCAAGGCCCACGCCGTGGCCTACGTGATGATGGCGTTCCGCATCGCATGGTTCAAGGTGCATAGGCCGCTGGCGTTCTACGCCACATTCTTCTCCATCCGCGCCAAGGCGTTTGACGCCGAGTACTGCTGCGCCGGTCTGGACGCGGTGAAGCAGAAGATCAAGGAGATCGAAAACAACAAGGACGCCACCGATGTGGAGCAGAACCTGATGGTGACGCTGGAGGTGTGCTACGAGTTCTATCTGCGGGGCTTCCACTTTGATACCATCGACATCTACAAGTCCGACGCCACCCGCTTTGTGGTGACGGAGAACGGCCTGCTGCCTCCCTTCGTGACGGTACACGGCCTGGGCGAGTCGGCGGCGCTGGACACGGTGGAAAAACGGAAAGGCAAGACCTTTATCTCCGTGGAGGAGTTCGCCAATACGTGCAGCAAGCTGAGTAAGACCCACATCGAGCAGCTCAAGTCCCTGGGCGCGTTCGCCGGAATGGCGGACACCAGCCAGGTCAGCCTGTTCTGAGAAGTTGTGCCGGTATCGGTGCATTTTTCGTGAAATTTGGCATAATGACGAAAAACGGGACTTGACAATCGGCAAAAAAGCGATAAAATAGGGTGTAATATCGACATATGCGATGAGGGAAAAAAGACGAGGCAGGCCCGCCGAAAGAGAGCCGGCGGCTGGTGTGAGCCGGTGGGGGCGCTTCGTTGTACTGGCTCCGGAGCTTTCCGCCTGAACAGGGCGGGACGGCGGCGCACCGTTACCGGCGCGGCCCCTTGCAAGAGGGGGACTGAGCGCCGCACAGGCAACTGGCGGCGGGATCAGGGTGGTAACACGTGACATGCGTCCCTGACTGCGAAAGCAGTCAGGGACGTTTTTTTATCAGCAGTTAACAAAATTCAGATACAAGGAGAAGCGACATGTATTACGATTTTGCGGCCATTGAAAAGAAATGGCAGGCCAATTGGGAAAAAACCAAGCCCTATGCCGCCGTCACCGGCGACAAGCGACCCAAGTTCTACGGACTCATCGAGTTCCCCTATCCCTCCGGTCAGGGCCTGCATGTGGGCCATCCCCGCCCCTTCACGGCCATGGACATCGTCACCCGCAAAAAGCGGATGGAGGGCTACAACGTGCTGTTCCCCATTGGCTTCGACGCCTTCGGCCTGCCCACGGAGAACTACGCCATCAAGAACCATATCCATCCGGCTGTGGTGACCAAAAACAATATCGCAAATTTCACCAGCCAGCTGAAGATGCTGGGCTACGGCTTTGACTGGGACCGCTGCGTGGACACCACCGACCCCGACTACTACAAGTGGACCCAGTGGATATTCCTGCAGATGTTCAAGCATGGTCT
>ERZ857982.1559-NODE-1559-length-21219-cov-8.940370_pt1 | contig 21219 bp, 21 predicted proteins | sample MGYA00519955_ERZ857982 | MGnify/ENA primary metagenome ERZ857982 (study PRJEB31778, sample SAMEA3449416) | human gut metagenome | biome: human gut; feature: human-associated habitat; material: faeces | place: United Kingdom | collected 2010/2012 ... | reverse complement strand
AACAGGCCCTTACAGGGCCAGAGCAAACCACCCGCTTTGCGGGTGGTTCTGATTTCAGCCCTTGCGGGAGACCGCGAGGGCTTTTTTATTTGAGACATGCTTTGCGCGAGCGTCCACGGGGAATTGGGCCGCCTCAGGCAAGGTCGTATGGCCTGTGCGGAGATCTGTTTTTTCGAACAGAACAGCCGCCGCATCCGGGAAGCCCGGAGTAACGGCGGCTGCGGGAAACAGGCCTTGAGGCCCGCAGGCTAGAATTTGTAGATGAAGCTCACGTTCATGTTCCAGGCATCCTCGGTGCTGTTGGCGGCGTAGCGGCGTCCTCCGGCGTGGTAGCCGCCCCAGACATCCCGGCTGTTGTCCAGCCACAGGGCAATGTAATTGGCCTCCACCAGCAGTTTCAGGTGCTCGTGGAGGGTATAGGTACTCATGATGCCCACTTCCATGGCCCGGTCCCTGTCGGTCAGGTACAGCCCGTAGTAATTGGCGGTATTGAAGTCCGTCCCGTTGGGGCGGACGATGTCAGGGCCGCCGGCCCCCTTGATGTGGCGGGCCATGCCGGCGCTGTTGGTGCCCTGATAATAGTTGAGATGGATCGTGTGGCTCAGGTCTTCGAAAAAGCTGATATCGCACACGCGCAGGCCCAGGCCCCAGGTGCCCACCAGTGTGGAGCCCAGCAGGGTGTCCCGGCCCAGGGTCCAGGTGCCCAGGGTGCCGAAGCCGGCCACGCTGTTGGTGCCCTCGTTGTTGGCCTCGATGGTGGGCATGCGCTCGGAACCATTGGCGGGGTCCCCGTCATCGCCGCTGCTGTACCAGCCGTAGATGCCGGGAGTGCCCCAGTCCAGCGCGTATTCGGCCAGGGCCGAGGCATACCAGCCGTGACGGTCGAGGGCGGCATCCCCTGTGGCGACGCTGCCCCAGGCCGCGCTCCAGGCCAGACGCAACGGCCGGGCCGCCGTGATCTCGCCGGTGAGGCCCGCCCAGAAGGCCGTGGCGTGGGCCAGGCTGCTCTCGCGGCCATCGAAGCGATAGGCGGACGGGGACAGGCCGATGCCGTAGCTCCCTTCGCTGTTGCGGCTGTAGAACCGTCCGTTGCCGTGGCGGAACGCGTTCTTGCCGATCGTTCCCAGCAGCGCCCAGGGGGTGAGGCGTATATCCTCGGACGTCACCGGCAGCAAAAGGCCGAAGAAGTCCGCATTGTCCAGCCAGCCGCTTTGGCCGCCATCGGGGGCGGCCCAGTTGTCATTGAAGGCCCGCGCCCAGAAGGCCGTCAGGGACAGATGTTCCGTGAGCGGAGCGGCGACGCTGATCCCGGCCACGTCGGCATCGAAGACCTGTGAGGCATCGGTGACGAAATCGGGCAGGAAGATGCGCTGCAGGCCCATGCGTGCCTTGAGCCCCGTGCCGGGGAGGTTCCAGTCCAGATAGCTGTGCTTGATCTTGACGATCTGGCCGTCAGCCCCCAGGGCCCCGCCGCTGCGGGCGCGGCCCCAGGTGGCCCCGCCTATCTCGAAATAGACGCTGCCGGAAAGGGCATCGGACACCGCGGCATCCAGTTGCAGGCGTACGCGGTTCTTGGCCTCGAAACGGTCCTCGCCCCAGCGGCCCCAGCCCTGTACGTTTTTCCCTTCCCTGTCCTTGCGGACAAAGCTGCCGCCATCCCCGTATTCGAGCATGGCGATCCAGACGCCTTTGACACGAAAGTCCACGGCGTGGGCTCCGGGCGCGGTCATGAGCCCCCCCAGCAGGGCCCCGGCCAGCAGGGCGGCGGCTGCGCCATACGGCTTGTTTTTCTTCATCTGTCCTCCTCTGAAATGTGTGGCATGTTTTTAGAAAGCGTGCTACGATTTTCTGGTAGCACGCTTTCTAAAAACATGCCACTATTGTGGGGAGGTTCCTGTGGAAAAAATGAGGATGGGCAAACTGCTGGTATGCTGGCTGCTGCTCTGCGGCCTGAGCCTGCTGGCCGGCTGCCGGGAAGAGGAGAAGGGACAGGCCGGTGCGCCGCGCGAGGAGCTGGTCTATGCCAGCACCAAGGACATCCGGGACATCAATCCGCACCTGTACGGCGGCGAGATGGCAGCCCAGGGCATGGTCTTCGAGCCCCTGGTCATCAACACGGCGGAAGGTGTCCGGCCCTGGCTGGCCGAAAGCTGGGAGATCTCGCCCGACGGCCGCGTCTATACCTTCCATCTGCGCCGTGGTGTGACCTTCAGCGACGGGACGCCCTTCGATGCCGAGGCCGTCCGCCTGAACATGGATGCCATCATCGCCAATCGCCTGCGCCACGCCTGGCTGGACATGATCAACGAGATCGAACGCCACGAAGTCGTGGACAGCCACACCTGGCGTCTGGTACTCAAGCACCCCTATTATCCCACTCTCATCGAGCTGGGGCTGTTGCGGCCTTTCCGTTTCATCTCGCCGTCCTGCTTCATCGACGGCCAGACGCGCAACGGCGTGCGCGGCCTCGTGGGCACGGGCCCGTGGGTCCTGAAGGAACACAAGGAGAACCAGTACGCCCTGTTCACGGCCAATCCCTCTTACTGGGGAGAGAAGCCCCGTTTGCAGGCCGTGCGCTGGAAGGTGATGCCCGACCACCAGGCCATCCTGCTGGCCCTGCACAAGGGGGACGTGGATCTGGTGTTCGGGGCCGATGGCGACATGCTCAACCTGGACAATTTCGACGCCATCCGTCGCGAGGGGCGCTATGCGGCGGCCATCAGCCAGCCCATCGCCTCGCGGGCCATACTGCTCAACGCCCACCAGCCGTTAACCCGGGAGCGGGACGTGCGCCTGGCCCTGCAGTATGCGGTGGACAGGGAAGGCATCGCCGCCACCATCCTCAACGGTTCCGAGACCGTGGCCTCCAGCCTGCTGGCCTCCACGGTGGCCTATTGCGACCTGCCGCTGGAGGCGCGCGGCCATGACCCGGAAAAGGCGGCGCGTCTGCTGGACGGGGCGGGCTGGCTCATGGCGGCCGACGGCTGGCGCTACAAGGACGGACGGAGGGCCAGCGTGCGCCTGTATTACAATTCGCAGAATGCGCAGGAGCGCAGCATCGGCGAGTACATGCAGGCGGACCTGAAAAAGATCGGGGTGGAGATGAAGATCGTGGGCGAGGAGAAGCAGGCCTTTCTGGATCGCCAGAAGAGCGGCGACTTTGAATTGCAGTATTCCCTGTCCTGGGGCACGCCTTACGACCCGCAGTCCTATATTTCCTCGTGGCGCATCCCGGCGCACGGGGACTATCAGGCCCAGCTGGGTCTGGAGCGCAAGGAATGGCTGGACGCGGCCATCACCCGTTTGATGACCGAGACGGACGAGGAGCGCCGCAAGGCCCTGTATGCGGAGATCCTCGGGTATGTACATGATGAGGGCGTCTACATCCCGCTGACCTATTCCCGCACCAAGGCCGTCCACGTGCGGGAGCTCAAGGGCGTTTCGTTCGGCGTGTCGCAGTACGAGATCCCCTTCGAGAAGATGTATTTTTGATGCACCGCGTCCCGGTGTCCGGCAGGCATGGCCTGGAGGCACCGGGACGGAGATGAAGGATGGACATGAAGCATTGCCTGTTGCGTCGCCTGCTGGGGCTCGTGCCGCTCTTGCTGGGGATATCGTTCCTGTCGTTCGTCCTCATCCAGCTCAGCCCCGGGGACCCGGCGGAAGTGGTCATCCGGGTCAATGACATGACCCCCACGCCGGAACTGCTGGCCGAGGTGCGCACGCAGCTCGGGCTGGACAGGCCCTTTCCGGAACGTTACCTGCGCTGGCTCGCGGATGTGCTCCGGGGCGACCTGGGCATGAGCTATGTGAACGGGCGGCCCGTGGCCGGGGAGCTGGCCCGGGCCCTGCCGCCCACCCTGATGCTGGCGGGGACGGCCGCGGCCATCATGCTGGCATGCAGCCTGGCCGTGGCCCTGGTCTGTGTCCGCCATGAGGGCAGGGTGGTGGACCGCCTGCTGCGGGCCCTGCTTTTCCTGGGTACCTCCGTACCGGCCTTCTGGGCGGGGCTGCTGCTGATCTGGCTGTTCTCCGTCCATCTGGACTGGCTGCCCACCGGCGGCCTTGAGGGGCCGTCCTCGCTGGTGCTCCCGGCCGTGACGCTGGCCCTGCCCTATCTGGCCGCCTATGCCCGGCTGTTGCGCAACAGCATGGTGCAGACCGCGCAGGAAAACTTCGTCCTCTACGCCCGGGCCTGCGGCCGCAGCCGGGGGGCCATCCTGCGCATGGTGCTCCGTAATTCCCTGCAGGCCAGCCTCACGGCCCTGGGCATGAGCCTGCCCAAGCTGGTGGCAGGCAGCTTTGTGGTGGAGTGCATTTTTGCCTGGCCCGGTCTGGGGCGCTTGTGCGTCACGGCCATCTTCAACCGGGATCTTCCCGTCATCCAGGCCTATGTCCTGCTGATGGCCGTGCTGTTCGTGGCCGGCAACCTGTGCATGGACATTTGTGCGGGCCTGCTGGACCCGCGTCTGCGTGAACGGGGGCTGCGATGAGGTGCGTACGGGCATTGCTGCATGACAGGGCTGGCCTGGCCTGCCTGCTGTTCCTGGGCATCGTGCTGCTGGCGGCCCTGCTGGCCCCGTGGCTGACGCCCTGGGATCCGCTGGCCGTGGACGGCAGCCGCAAGCTGGCCCCCTGCGGGCCCGAACACTGGCTGGGCACGGACAGGCTGGGGCGCGACATCTTTTCCCGCCTGCTCTACGGGGCCCGGGCCACGCTGGGCGTCTCGCTGCTGGCCATGGGGGCCACGGTCTCGCTGGGGGCCCTGCTGGGCATGCTGGCGGGCCTTGTGCGCGGGCGGGTGGAGTCCTGCCTCATGCGGCTGTGCGACGTGATGCTCTCCTTCCCCGGCGAGGTCATGGTGCTGGCCATCGTGGGCATGCTGGGGCCGGGGCTGGAGAACGTGGTGCTGGCCTGCGTGGTGGCCAAGTGGCCGTGGTACGCGCGCATGATGCGGACCATCACCCTCCGTTATGCGGACAGGGACTTCGTGCGTTTTGCGCGTGTGGCGGGCTACGGCACGGGCCACATCATGAGGCGTCATCTGCTGCCCTGCGCTGCCGGGGAGATCAGCGTCCTGGCCACGCTGGATACCGGCGCGGTGATACTGATGGTCTCGGCCCTGTCCTTTCTGGGGCTCGGCGTGCAGCCGCCCACACCGGAATGGGGCATGATGCTGGGCGAGGCGCGCGAGGTGATGGTCCTGTACCCGTGGCAGATGCTGCCGCCCGGGCTGGCCATCCTGCTGGTGGTGGCGGCCTGCAACTATCTGGGCGACAGCCTGCGTGATGCTCTGGACCCCAGGCACGCCATGCACAAGGAGCCTGTGCTGTGAATCATGGACATCCCGTGCCGCTGCTGGAACTGCGGCATGTCTCCGTCACGGAGGGCCTGTCCGGCAGGCCGCTGGTGCAGGACGTGAGCTTTTCGCTGCAACGCGGGCACTGTCTGGGCATCGTGGGCGAGAGCGGCAGCGGCAAGAGCCTGCTCTGCCGGGCCCTGCTGGGCCTACTGCCGTCCGGGCTGGTCCGGAGCGGGCAATTGCATTTCGACGGCCGCGACCTGGGCCGTCTCGATCCCGCAGGCTGGCGGGAGCTGCGCGGCACGGGCATGGCCGTCATCCTGCAGCAGGCCATGACGGCCTTCGATCCTCTCAGGCCTTTGGGAAAGCAGCTGGAGGGGGCCTTGCGGGACAGGGGGCGGATGTCCGCTGCCCGGGCCCGGGAGGCTGTTTGCGAGGCCCTGCAGCGGGTGGACCTGCCGGAGACCGTCCTGAGCAGCTACCCGCACCAGTTGTCCGGCGGCATGCTCCAACGCTGCATGATCGCCCTGACGCTGGCCCTGCGGCCCGCGCTGGTGGTGGCCGATGAGCCTACCACCGCTCTGGATGCCTGCCATCAGCAGCAGGTACTGCGCTGTCTGGCCGACGTGGCCCGTGATGCCTCACTGATTTTCGTCTCGCACGATCTTGGCGCCGTACAGCAGCTGGCAGACGAGGTGCTGGTCATGCAGGCGGGGCGCTGCGTCGAGTACGGGCAGGCGGCACAGCTTTTCGATGCGCCGGGCCATGCCTGCACCCGGCATCTGGTCCGTACCCGGCTGTCCCTGTGGCGGGGCTTCCGGCAGGCTCTGGGAGACAGGTGATGAGCGGCAGCGACATCTTTCTTGCCGTCCGGGATATCTGGAAGACCTATGCCGTCCCCCATGGAGGGGGCTCCCGGCCCGTGCTGCGGGGGCTGGACTTCTGTCTGGAGCGGGGCGAGATGGCGGGCCTGGTGGGCGAGAGCGGCAGCGGCAAGAGCACGCTGGCCCGTCTGCTGCTGGGGCTGGAGCGGCCCGACCGTGGTATCGTGCTGCTGGAAGGTCAGCCCTTGCGGCAATGGCGGGCCCGGGGCGGGAGGCTCTCCGTGGTCTTTCAGGACTATGTGACCTCGGTCGATCCGGGCTTTACGCTGGCGGAGGCCGTGGACGAGGGTCTGGGGCCGGGCTGCCGCCTTTCCCGCCGGGAGCGGCGACGGGAAGTGGACAGGCTGCTGGAGCGCGTGGGGCTTTCGCCTTCATTGTCCGGCCGCCTGCCGCATGAGCTCAGCGGCGGCCAGGTGCAGCGGGCCTGCATCGCGCGGGCGCTGGCCGCGCGACCGTCCTTCCTGGTGCTGGACGAGGCCGTGAGCTCGCTGGATGTCCCGGTACAGGTGCAGGTACTGGAATTGCTGCGGGACATTCGCAGCGACATGACCTGCCTTTTCATCACCCATGATCTCCAGGCCGCGACGCTGGTCTGTGACAGTCTGCTGGTCCTGGATCAGGGCCGCTGTGCGGAGCATCTGCCGGTATCGCAGCTGGGGAGCGCCCACAGCCCGCGCTTGCGGCGGATGCTGGAAACAGTCGTCCCGTTCCGCTCCGCATGGGACGGGAGCTGTGACGAAGCTGCCGGGACAGGAAGAGCCCCCGGGGCGACGAAGGTCTGAACGACAGGAGCGCATGGCTCTCCGCCGTAAAGCATCCTGCGGGCATGGCGGCAGGGGGGCTGCAGATTTGCGGCACGGCACCGGCAGGGAACGACCGGCCGCATCCCGTCCGTGAGACGGGCAAGATTCCGTGATCGTGCCGCAGGGAAAAAGACGGCCCAGAGGCGAGGGCTGCCGATACCCGCACGACACCGTAAAGGAGCACATGATGGAGCAGACTACCGGCATCCCCGGGGATGCTGTTAAGGCCCGGCCCGGGCTCGACGGGCGCATCCGGCGTTACTGGACCCGGCGTTCCGACGCTTTCGGGCAGGTACGCCGTGAGGAATTGCAGAGTGACAAGTCCTCCCTGTGGCGGGCGGAGATCCTGCCCTGGCTGCCGCGCAGGGAAGACGGGACCGCCCTGCGCATACTGGATCTGGGCACGGGCGCGGGATTTTTTGCCATCTTGCTGGCACAGGCGGGCTGCGAGGTCACGGGCGTCGATCTGAGCGAGGGGATGCTCGCCCAGGCCGCCGCACTGGCCGATGAGGCAGGCTGCACGGTGGACTGGCGCTGCATGAGTGCCACCGAGCTGGATTTTGAGGATGCGTCCTTTGACGGTGTCCTGGCCCGCAACCTGACCTGGACGCTGACGGATCCCGAGGCGGCCTATGCGGAGTGGTTGCGGGTGCTGCGGCCCGGCGGCGTGCTGCTCAATTTTGATGCGGATTACGGGGCGGTGGACTTTACCCGGCTTGCCGATGAGAAGGGGCAACATGCCCATGCCGACGTGGATAGTGCCCTCCTGCAGGAAGGGGAGGACATCCGTCGGGCCCTGCCCCTGAGCCGCCGGGAACGGCCGCAGTGGGACATGGAGGCCCTGGCACGGGCGGGCTTTGTCCGTTGCAGCTGTGATACCGGGCTCAGCGGGCGGATCTTCGTCCGCCGGGACGCCACCTACAATCCGGTGCCCATGTTTGCCCTGCGTGCGTATCGTCCCTGATGCTCTGCCCTGTGGCGGGATTCGGAGGGGCGTTGCCGCGACTGCCGGCATGTCGGAAGAAACAAAGAAGGGGGTGCCCGTGGGCATCCCCTTCTTTGTTTCTTTTCACTACGGGACGGATCATGCCCGCTCCTGGGAGCAGAGCAGGCCATGCCATGATGGCGTTAGGCGTTTTCGGCCCGGCGCTTTTCCTTGCGCGCCTGCTGGGCCCTCTGGACATTGCGGCGCATCTTGGCTTCGAAATTCCGGGACATCAGCTTCTGCTCGGAAGGATAGCCGCAGAGGTATTTGTACTCTTCCACATTGATGCCGTGATTGGCCAGATGGCGGGACGTCAGGGAGCAGGCCGCCTTGCCGCACAGGCAGCAGGTGATGGTGTTGTCGGTGATGGCTTCCGCGGGATTGAAGACCAGATCGGCCTTGGTGAAGATCTTTTTGGGGGCCGGGGCGGGCTTCTTTTCCTCTTCGACGGGAAGGGGTTCGTCCACGGGGGGTAGAGCGGCAGGCGCGGCCTCTTCGACCTTCACAGGCTGTTCGGCCTGGGCGTTGATCCGGCGCTCGATGGCCATATTAAGGATCTTTGCCTTTTCGTACTGCTCCATGATGAATTCGATGGGCTGGTCGCTGTATTTGTTGAAAATGGCATTAAAAATATCTTTGTCTTCCAGAGCCATAAAAGTCCCTCCTTTTATTTCATATGCCAGAGGCGACCGTATATGAGTAAAAGATATTTTTCAAGAAATAAGTTGTTTGTGTTGTTTTTTATTGAAACATATTTAAAATAATATTTTTTCTATAGAACAAAATAAATCAATATCTGTTTTTATTAGCCAATGAATTATGAGGCAGATATTCAGGACGGTCTATGCGGGAACGCGATCAGCTCTCGTTTTGTCTGGAGAGTAAGCATCCCGTGCGATAGTCCAGCGGTGATATTGTGAGACAGCTCCAGGGCAATACGCAGGGATGGATACTTGCTGCGAAAGTCGGACAGAGAACAATGCTTATGTACGGTATGATTTACTACGGTCCCTGTCTTGATGAGGTCATATGGCTGGAGAACTGAAACTCCTGCCCTTCTTGGGCGAAGGGCATATCTGCATGCAAACGGCTGCGGCCTCCTGTCTTGTTCGGGCAGGCTTATTGCCAGTTGCCCGCTTGGGATAGCCAGGAGAGAGCGGCGGGAAACTGTCGCATGGACAGCCTCCAAGATCGAAGATGATATACTGGCCTGTGTCTGCCGGGAAGATCTGCTGCGGTAAAGGAAGGGGATCAAAACTCTGGGGCAACGGTGTTGCTATCGGATCGACGGCCTCATCGGGGCAACTTCCAGACAGAGGCCGCCGCCATCCGCCAGCTTGTAGGCTTTTTCCAGGGACTTCGCGCCGCGAATGGCGGTATCCGTGAGCTTTCCGGGCATTGGGAGCAACTACTCCTTGAAGGATGTGGGGAAACGTTACGCGCCCCCAAAGTTGCCTCTTTCTTGTGCCTGTCTGCGATTTTTTGTGAACGTCCCTGAACCTCAAAAACAGAAAAAGTCCGCTCAGCTCAAGGCTTTGCGGACTTTCTTGGGAGGGTGACATACAAACTATTTGGATAACATATTTATTTAAAAGAAAATCATTTTTTCAAAAAATGAGAGTTGCCCCCAAAGTTGCCCCCAAATTTTTTTCTGTCCTTTTTTTGCGGGAAGGTGGCATGGCTGCTGAAGGGCTTTCAGAGGTTCCCGGCAAGAAGGCAGCCGGTGCATTGACGGCAGGCAAGCAGGGAACGCCATATCTCCTGACCATCCTACTTGTATCTTACACGCCGTCGGCGACAAAAAGCCCCAGGCCGAAATGGGCCAGGCTGCCGATGGCAAAGGGGACGGGAACCGGGCTGTCGAAATGGAGCCGGAAGCCGTAGCCAGGCTGGGGAGCTTTGTCCTTGCGTTGCCGGACGAAGCTGCTCCAGGGCAGTTCCGCGCCGTCCCGGATGGGAAGGAAGGGGAAAGGCTCGACCCGTACAGGTTCCAGCAAGCCCTGGACAGCACAGGCCCGACGCAGTTCCGCTTCCAGCCAGTCCCTGTGTGCCCCTTGCCGGGCCTTGTAGTGACGGCCAAAGACCACAGGGGTCGCGCTGACCACTGTACGGGCACGGGGAAAGGCGGCAAGCGGCAGGCAATGCAGGTAGATCAGTTCCGCCAGTTTGGCGCCCCGGGCCCAGACATGACGCAGGCTTTCCAGGGCTGCCCGTTCATCCTGAGTCAAACCTCGCGGCAGGAAGACGCGTACATGGTCGATCTTGCCGTCCCCGTCCGTATCGCAGGGCCAGTAACTGGCATGCTGATGCCCGCACAGGGGATGCCCTGAGGCATCCTTGCCGCTGAACAGGGGGGAGATGGCGTCGGGATCACCGCAGCAGTGCTTGTGGCGGCTCATGAGCCCGGCGCGTATGCGTTCCGCCAGGATCAGCCCATGCGTGACCGGCGGCAGGGGCGTGGCTCGCAGCGCATAGGTCACGCAGCAAGGGCCATCCCCGGACAGGGGCAGAGCTTTGGAGGGCATCTCCTGCTCATGGAGGGCATAGGTGCATGACCCAAGGAGCGGATGCCTGTTCCAGCCTTCCGTCAGCAGGGTCTTTGTGGAAAGGGCCAGAGCTTCCAGCCAGGAGCAGGGGCGTTTTTTCTTCCCTGAACCCGTGGACGGCAGATAGGGCAAGCCGCTGTAGGCCTCCGGTGACAGGAGCGTCTGGACACTGACAAGGCTGTCCAGCGGGGCATCCTGCTGTGCGGGACAGCAGTTCCAGTGGCGGTGCGGGGGCAGGGCATCGCACAGCTGGGCCGTGACCCAGGATTCCGAGCGGCCCAGATAGGGCAGCGCCCCGGCCAGCTGCTCCAGAATCCGCAGCGACGTTGCCGGAGCCTCCGGCAGTTCCATATACAGCGCATCGTCCTTGCCCAGGCAGACAAAGGCATCCAGTACGGGTTGCCTGTCGAGTTCTTTGGCTCCCTGGTCAAGATAGCACTTCACGGCCATCTTGCTGACGGGCGGCAGGCTGAAGCGGGGCGTGCCGACCAGCGGCAGGAGCGCGGCCTCCAGCTCGCTGTCCGTGATTCCGTCGAAGCGGCGATAGCGCATGTCCATCAGGGCCCGGGCCAGACGGAAGGGGGAAGGTGGCCATTCGGGATCCCCTTCATTGACGTTGCGTCCCCAGGCTGTGGCGTGATAGCGCCCCGCCGTAAAAGTGATCTCAAGGACAGGCATCAGGCCTCCTCGCTGTCGGTGCTGTCGTTGGCAGCGTCCTTGTTCTTGTCATTTTTGACCGTGATGGGGGCCTGCAAACGGGTGACCGGCGGCTGGGCGAACAGGGGCGCGCAGGCCGCCACGGCCTGCTGCAGGGCGGCGAGCAGCTCTGCTTCCGTGGGCAGGCTGTCCATGCCGGACAGACGCGGCTCCCCGTCCAGGCGCAGGTCGCAGGCCGTACGCAGGCGCAGGCTGCCGGACAGCAGGCGGCGCATCTTGTACAGGCCCAGGCAGAACAACAGCTCCTGGGCTTCCTTGGGCAGGCCCAGGGCCCGGATACCGCCCACATCCAGATTGAAATAGGCCGTGATGCGTTCCGCCGTGTATTCGGTGCGCTGATAGGGCACATTGCTGTACACGTCTTTGTCGTACTCCGCATGGCGCAGGCTGCCGGTAGGATCGAAGCTGTTCTTGACGCCGCCGGAGATGGCCTCACGCACGTTCCGGGCTTCGATGAAAGCAGAGATGAGGCGCGGCACCTTGATACGGCCGCCATCGACGATGGAGAGGAACACCCCGTGCAGCAGGGAATTCACATCATACTTGAAGATGGTGGCATGGATGCGCTTCCAGTTCAGGACACCTTTTTTGCTGTAGGCGGCCTCTTCGCAGAACTGTTTCTGGAAGGCCTTGTCGGCAATGATGAAGGGCGAGGCAAGACGGTGGGCCTCCAGCAGGGTCGTGGTGGAAAGGGGCCCCACATCTTTGCCTTTCAGGTCGGCCGCGACATAGGAGAGCCCTTCCAGCTCAGGGATGACCTCACCGTCCGGGGTGACGATGGTCTGTTCCAGACGGTTGGCCATGGACTGTGCCGACTCCACCAGCAGCATACGGGTGCCATCGGGCAGGGTATAGACAGCCGCGCCAAGATCGGCGAAGCCGGTGGGCTGAAAGCGCTGTCCCTGCAGCGGGACGAGGTCGGCTTCCACAAGCAGGCGTCCGGAAGAGCAACGATCCAGAATCATGGGAACTCCTTTTGTCAGGATGGCTGGCGAAGTTGGTGGAGCAGGGCGCGTCCGTCCACAGGTACGGCAAGGCAGGCCAGGACAGCCGCAGGGGACAGGGCGCGGACGCTTTCGGCAAAGGACGTAGGAAGATAGAGCCCCCCGCCTCCGGCGATGCGCAGACGCTGGGCAGCCAGGGCACAGGCTTCCGCAAGGCGGCCGGCCTGTACCAGTCTGAGGATGCGCTGTTCCGGGCGCAGGCGCTCCCTGTCCAGACCTGCATCCTGTGGCAGCGGTGTATAGAGCAGTTTGAGCAAAGCCACGGCATGGGGGAGACGTGCCTGCCGGAGGGGAGCACACCAGGCTTCCGGCAGACGTTGCGGCCTGCCTACGAGGGAAAAGGCCCGTAACAGGTCGCGCAGCAGCTCCACATCCAGTCTGCCGTCCAGCAGGGGCAGCAGGTCGGCGGGAGACAGGCGCAGATCGGCCCGCAGGGGATCTTCGCCGTAGCGTTGGGCCAGGACGAGGCGGCGCAGGAACATCCTGCCCAGGCCTTCGAGCGTCTCGCCGCGCCACGGCACATGATGGTCAGACGTATCCTCCCAGCGGTACAGGGCATGGGGCGTGACCGGTGAGAGATGGGCCCGGAACGGCCCCAGTTTGCCGGAACCGCGCAGAGAGGCCAGGGCGGCGGCCAGTCGTACCTCCGGCCCGCCGTCGTCGCAGGCGCTTATCCAGTCCGGTGACAGGGGCGTACAGGGGGCGGCCAGCAGGCCGGGCAGGCCCGGCAGGGCATCCATCCGGGCCATGGTCCTGCTCACGGCCACAAAGCGGGGAGCATCCGGGGTGCGGGTACACGCGAAAACAGCAGCGGCAAGACGACGCCGGGCAGCGGTCAACGAATTTGGCTCTTCTTTCTGGCGGCAGCGTTGTTGTACCCAGCGTGCCACAGGGTCCAGCAGGGCTACCTGTGGTTGATATTGTACGGACAGGCTCCCGGACGGCAGGGCCACATAACTTTGTCCCCGGCGTTCCAGAAAACTGTAACGTTCGAAACCGTCGATGCCCCGTTCCACGCCAAGGGACGCGATGGCGCGGGCAAAGTCCAGCCCGTTCCGGGCCTGACGGCGGCCCAGGCTCGCCCGGCCTTCTCCCAGCAGGCGGCGTACTTCCCGCAGAGAGGCTGTACGCGACCAGAGCGGCATCCATATCTCGCCTCGGCCCTTGTCGGTCAGGGAGGAAGAAGCAAAGCCTGCTGCCAGTCCTTCCACACAGAAAGGAAAGCAAACGTCGTTCGGATCTTCCGGGGCACGGCGGGTCAGGCTCCCTGCAAAGAGCAGCGTACCTTCGAACAGCAGCAGGAAGTCCCAGGGATTGACCGGCACGTCGGCACGATAGGGGCCCGTATCCTGGTTGCAGCCACCGGCATGACCGGGGTCGAACTGGCCTGCGGCGGACTTGGGCAGGCCATTGACCGGCAGGCCGAACAGGGCACTTTCCAGCCAGGCGCGGGATTCTTCCGGCGGGCAGGCGAATATTTTGGCCACATGGCGCATGAAATTGCTGCTATATTCCAGCCGGCCTTCATTGCCGCCTGTCCCCAGCAGGGGAGCGAACACCGCCTTATCGGTACGCAGGATGCACGTAGCATCCAGCCAGGGCAGACAGCTCTCCGGCAGTTCGGCACGACAGCGCTGCAAAAAAGTCTCCTTGCAGCGTTTGCGCAGTTCATCCAGCTGTTTCTTTTCTTTGGGGGGCGCGACCAGTTCCGGCCAGTTGCGTATGCGAGCGATGACCTCCCGGTAGACGGCAAGGCGGGGGCTCGTGGACTGGGCCAGAGCGTCGATGCCTTCCCTGTTGTCGCCGGGGTAAAAGCCGCTGCCTCCGTTCCACGGAGTGACAAGCGGTGTCGGCTGCCATGTTTCCATAAAAAAGTCGCACAGCGCCTGCCGGTCAAGGCTGGAGGAAAGGAGAAAGGCCCCGTTCTGCCACGCCCCGCGGGCGTTGGCGTCGGCCTGGTCGCCCACGAGCCGCAGGATGCCCAGGGCCTTGAGATAGGCTGCCAGCGGACGCGAGGCGCAGCCTTCGAGCAGGATGTCAGGCATGGTGTCTATCCTCCGCGCTGGCCCGCCAGTCGGCAAGGCGCAAGAGTGCTTCCCAGAAGGCCAGACGGAACGGCCCCCAGTGTTCCAGCAGGGCGCTCATGCGGTCGGCCCAGCTGGCGCCCTGTTCGGAAAAACCCAGCTCCATGCAGGCCAGGGACAGAGTAACGCCGGGCATCCCGTCCACCTGGGGCAGGCTGTCCCCTTCATGGATGCCGCGCGCGAAGCGGCGTACCCCGGCAGGGGCCTGTTCATTGGGCAGGGCCCGCAGGGAAAGGCGTATCTTGCCGTGATGCGCCGCAGCCAGATACACGACCAGATCATCGTGCCCCGTATGCAGCAGGGCCAGGGCCGAAGCCAGCTCGTGACGGAACCCCGGCCGGGCATAAGCCCGCATCTGCGGGGCCTTGGCCCAGACCTCCCCGGTATCTGGGGCCTGACAGGCCTTCTGAAAAACGGCATGTGCCTTGCCCCAGTCATGCCGCCGTGCCGCGGTGAGCAGGGCGGGCAGACAGTCTGGGGGCACAGGCCCGTCCAGATCCGAGAGCAGGGCCTGCAGGGCGCTCAGGGTGCGTTCGCCATGTTCCTGCAGGCTTTGCCATGCGGCATGGCTGTGCGTGTCACTGTCTAGTCCCGTAGGGACGGGCGCTGGGGCCGCCGGGATGACGGGTGCGACACGGGTCGTGGCAGCGCTGTCCCAGCCGCTGTGCGGCGCATAGCCGCCGGCCGTGTCCCTGAGCAGCACGACCATGCCGGGCCGCAGACGGCGGGCTTCCTGCCAGTGGCCTTCCAGGCTGTCCCAGACCCAGGCATGCTGTCTTTTGTCTTTGAGAAAGTCGCGCATCTCGCCCAGCGGCACGGGGCACAGCTCCTCGCGAGCCGGGCCGGGCATGTCCCCGTCGGGTATGTCTCCCGGCCAGGTGCGCCAGAAGGCCTGCACGTCGGTATCATCGCTTTCCCGGATGAAGCGGGAAACGTCGATGTCCGCCCCGGCAAGATCGGGCGTGGTGTCGAAAAGATCGAAGAGGTCAGGAGCGCGCAGCACGGCATGGGCATCGTCCCGGTCTTCGCTGCGGGGCAGCAGGGCGGGCGCGGCATCCTCCAGCCCGGAGAGCAGCGCGCGGGCCCTGGCCAGAGCCGCCGGCGTGTACGGGCGGGCCGCCTGTTCCGTCTTGCAGGGGGCATCCAGGCAGAAGATGCGGGCATCTTCCAGCTCCCCGGCCCGGTTGCAGCGCCCGAAGCGCTGCACCAGCGATGACCACGGAGCAAGATCTGTGAACAGGGTGGCGGCGGAGATGTCCACACCGGCCTCCACTACCTGCGTGGTGACGATGATGCGCCCTGCCTCTCCCGGTGCGGAAAGAGCCTCTTCCAGCACGCGGCCGCGGTCAGCGGGGCGGAAGCGGGAATGCAGCAGGCACAGGGGCGGGGCTTTTTTGTCTTTTTTCAGGGTCGCGAACAGATCCACGGCATCCTTGACCCGGTTGCGTATCACCAAGGTCAGGGTGCCGGGGCGGTGTTCTTTGAGGATGGATACCGCCAGGTCTTTGGTTTTTCTGATGGCCAGGGGCTGAAGGCGCTTGGCGGCATGGATGCGCCGGATTACCTGCGGGAAGGTCGTATCCGCCGCGTCCAGTGTCCGCAGCTGCGGGGCGGGACAGCGGGCGGCAAAGTCCACACTGGCCAGCCAGCGCGGATGCAGGGTGGCGCTGCACCACAGGGAACGGCAGGGCAGGGCGACGCCGAAGCGCTGCCGGAAGGCCTCCAGCTGGGTGGAGGTGGGCAGGCCCGCACCCATGAGCTGCACCTCGTCGAAGACCCAGAAGGCATCGTTGTGCAGCAGGGCGAAATCCAGCGGCCAGCGGAAGCGGCTCATGGCGTAGCCGCGGTTGAGGGCGCGGGACAAAAGCTGGTCCTGGGTGCCGATGAGGATGGCGTCGTCTTCGGGGCGCAGGTCCCAGTCCCGCGCCACGTCACCGCCCATGAGCACATGCACTGCGGGCGCACGGGAGAGCAGGCCCGCACCGGCCAGAGTGGCGGTCCATTGCCGTGCCAGCCGCGCGGTCTGCTCCACCAGCACGCGCATGGGCAGGCACCAGACCAGCCGCCGGGGCGTGTGGGCATCCTGTCGCTGCCGTTTGTGGAGCCAGGCCAGCAGGATGGCCGCTGTCTTGCCGAGGCCGGTGGGGATCTCCAGCACGTCGGGCCAGGGCTCGTCCGCCAGACGCTGCTGGTAGGGATAGGGGGAAACGCCGAGCGCTGCCGAATACCAGTCAGACAAGGATGGCACGCGGGACTCCTCTTGCTGGAAGATGGCGCGGGCGGGCCTGCCCGCGAGGACCGGAAACATACTTCAAAATACCGTACCTTTCTCGCTGGTGCAACCGGACTGAAAAAACAGGGCTTTTTCTTGCAGCGGGCACGGCAGGCTGTCTGCTGCAGGGCAAAGGACGACAGGTCTTCGATCCATGCCTTTACAGGCCGCGCCGGGCCTTGCTAGAACGGAGGAGCCGTTACATCCGGGGAGTGATCCCCGGCCCCATTGAAGCTGGATAACACCAACGCCAGCCCTGTCCCCTACGACGTTACATCCGGGGAGTGATCCCCGGCCCCATTGAAGCACGAGGTAGGGCACGCCGTCCTCGGCGGCGTACCAGTTACATCCGGGGAGTGATCCCCGGCCCCATTGAAGCGTGAGGTGGGCGCAGATAGCCTTCTGCTGTTTGTCGTTACATCCGGGGAGTGATCCCCGGCCCCATTGAAGCACTCGCTCCGTCCCGGCCATGGCCTTTGCCGGTGCCCGTTACATCCGGGGAGTGATCCCCGGCCCCATTGAAGCGCTGCTTGGCACTGCCCAGGGGCTCTCTGACAACCGTTACATCCGGGGAGTGATCCCCGGCCCCATTGAAGCTGCGGTCAGTTCGCCTTCTTCGGACACGCCAGCAAAGCGTTACATCCGGGGAGTGATCCCCGGCCCCATTGAAGCTATTTGACCGTGCCCGGCCTCTACGACAGCCCGGTGTTACATCCAGGGAGTCATCCCCGGCCCCATTGAAGCAACTCTCCGGGCGGCGTGGCCGCCGGGGTCAAGGGTTACATCCAGGGAGTCATCCCCGGCCCCATTGAAGCGTGCCGGTATAGATCAGCCCGGCCAGTTCCATGCAGTTACATCCAGGGAGTCATCCCCGGCCCCATTGAAGCGAGCGATGGAAAATATTTTGCATTCTGTCTTCGACGTTACATCCGGGGAGTGATCCCCGGCTCCATTGAAGCCGCCAGATCATCAACAATGACAACAGTAACACTGCTGTTATATCCGGGGAGCCATCCCCGGCCCCATTGAAGCAAGATAGGCCATGCGATGGTGGACGAAATAGACGTGCTACATCCGGGGAGTCATCCCGGCCCCATTGAAGCTGGTTGTTGATGATCTTGCGGATGCCGGTCTTCAGCCACATCCGGGGAGTCATCCCCGGCCCCTTGGCAGCGTCAGGCATCCTTCGCCGGTGCCTGACGCTGTTGCGTATCTCTATTCCTCCAGCGGCCTTGCCATGCCGGCAGCACACGCGTTGACGATACCGTCTTCCTCTCCGCATGACGGACAGGATTCAGGCAGATCATCCTGAACAGATCCAGCGCGTACCGCCTCCACCTTCGGCCTGGGGAGCGGGTGGCACGTTCGTGCCGTTTCCCCTGGTCTCTACGCCAGCGCCATAACTCCCCGGCATGGACGCATGGCTTTTCCCGCCCCGGCATGACAAAGGCGGCCCCTTTCCCGGATTAAAAAACAGAAGGGCGGCCCCGAAGGTCGCCCCCGGCAGGGATGGTATTGTCCGGCCTGCTTGCCATAGTCAGACTTCAACATTTCTTACCCTCTCATGGGGTTTGCTTTTCTCCATCTGCTTTACGCTTCCGTTTTGGCCGTTTGCCGTTGGCAGCGGAACGCCGCTTGCCTTCCTCTGTCCTCGGCCCTGTGGACAATCCGCCATGCAGGCGGCACCGGCCATTGCCGTACAGGTCTTTGCGCTTGCAGGGCGTACCGGCCCTTGTCCTGGCGCCTCATGTCTGGCCCGGCAAGGTGCGAGGTGGAGGCAGCGGTGCCTCGTCTTCTTCCCGTTCCGCAAGCCGTTTGATATTGGCCCACAACTCAGCGATGCTCTTAGCTTCCTCCTTGGTTCGTACCGGCATACCGTGCATCTTTCCTTTTTGCAGGCAACGGTGTTGACTACCCGTTGACTTTGTTACGCCGCGTCATGGGCCTTCACGATGGCGGCCCAGCGTTTCCGGGCCCCTTCCAGGTATTGCCGCAGGAAGCCCCAGGCCGTGTACTCCGCCGCGGCCCGGCTCCCGGCAAAGAAGAAGGGCAGGCGGTACCGTCCGGCGAAGGCCAGCACGCTTTGACAGGCCGCATGCGGGTTCAGCCTGCTGCGGTACTGCCCGCCTGCCAGATCGGCCCAGCTCGCCTCTACCACTACACAGAAAGCATCCAGGGCAGCGCCGCGGGCCAGCTCACGTTCAAAGCGTTCCCGCTCACGTCCCAGACAGGCCACCAGATCGGACAGCTCCTTGCGTTCCCGCAGGGCCTTGCGCTCGGCAGGGGACAGGTCTTTGGCCGGTCTGGTAGACCGCGATCCTTCATCACCGGTGATCCAGTTCTTCCACCAGCAGCAGGCCGGATCATCCAGGTGGATACGGTAGGCCCCGTCCTTGCCGCGGGGCTTGTCCGTGGTGCCGCAACGGTGCAGCACGCCGTCTGCCCGGACGTGTTCCACCAGCAGCCCGGCAACCCGCAGGCTCTCTTCAAAGGCGCTCAGGATGTCACTATTCATGGTCGCCCCCTTCCCGTTCGGGATCCCACAGCGGGGGCAGGTCGCGCTCATGCGGCAGCCCGGCAAGGGGGAAGGAGAGCTCCCCGCCGGCGATGGCGATCTTGTCCAGGAGCAGGTCGAAGCAGAGGGCAAGGCCCATATTGCTTTCATCAGAGGGCAGGCTACTGGCATCCTGAAAAAGCATGTCGCCCACGACATTGCGCAGGAAATTGGCAAGGTGGGCAGCGTCTTCAAGGGCGCTGTTGGGGGAGACGTGCCGCAGGCTCCGGGGGATGCTGGAAGAGCGGGCGCAATAGTTACGCATGGCGCACCTCCTGCTGATCCAGACCACGGGCCAGCCGCAGCAGGCCCAGGGCCATGCCGGTTCCCCGGTCTTTGGTTGCCACCAGCTCGCGATCCAGGGCGGCAAGTTCACCGTCCAGAGCATCTACCAGCAGACCGCCCGCATTGCCCGGCAGGGACAGGCGTCCCATGAGCAGGGGCAACAGCTCCCCGGCCACGGCCCGCACACCGCGCAGGGCCTCCCGGTATTCGTGCAGGGCATGGGCCGCCGCTTTCAGATCATCCAGGGCGGCTTGCGCGTGCCGCTCAAGTTTGCCGCGTTCATCCGGCAAGGATTGTTGGGCGCACCAGTTCAGCACATGCCGGAAGCTGGCGGCGGGCAACTGGCGCAGGGAGGTGGCCCCCCATTCCTCCAGCAGTTCATCGAGAAGCATCTCATAGCGGGCCGCCTGTTCTTCGCCGCAAGGATTGCCGGCAGCGGCGGCGGTCAGGGCCGCCTTGACGGCGGACAACTGGTCTTCGGTCATCAGGGTAGGAAGGGAACTACGCAGCATGGCGCACCTCCACCACGGTCAGGACATGGCCGAGCATGGCCCAGCGCACACGGGCCGACGTGGACAACGACGTGCCCAGCAGGGCCACAAGGGCGGCAGTTTCACCGGCACGGGCCAGCTTGCGAAGAAGGAAGGACAGGGACGCACGGCCACCGCAGGACGCGGGGCGGAAAAGGGGGATGGAATGCATGAAGCACCTACTGTGTTTGGGGGGTTTGAAGGCATAAAAAAAGGCGAAACGACGCTCCCCGGCCACAGTAAGGCCGCCAGTCCTCGCGGATACTGGACGTCGTTCCGCCGATATGTAGCCGCCACAGGAGACACCTGTAGCGTTATGCTGGCAGAAACAAAAAAGACCGCTCTTTTCATCGTGTGGGGCACGATAAAGGCGTCGGTTACGCCTTACTGTGTTAGGGGCTTTCACCATGCCCAAAGCCAGGGCGCGCGTCAAGGGCCACAAAGATCCAGCGGTATTGCTACGCAGCATGGTAGCCCTCCTTCACCTTGAAGCCGGGGCAGAGGACAGGCCAGCCGCGACCGTCCGGCAGGTAATGGGAACGGCATCCCACAAGGCCGATGATGGCGGCCCGGAAGGACGGCACGATGCCATGCCTACAGACACGGCAGAGCCAGCTTTGACGGGGGGCCGGTGCAGGATCGGCCCAGGTCTCTTCCCACTTGCCGGGCGCGAACAGGTCACACCAGCCGGCGGCGGTACGGAGCTTTTCGCCGGTCATCATGCAGAGCTTGCGATCATGGCCGGAAGCCAGGGCCACAACGCGGAAAAACTGGCAATTGGCGCAGCATTCGGATTGCGAGGAGCGGGGCGGTGTGGCAGAATGGGGGCAAGCAAGATTGACCACCTTGCCGCCTTTTTTACCTGCCCCCACCGCCGCCAAGCTGGGGGCTTTTTTATTACGCATTGACAGCCCCCTCACCGGCATTGAGACGGTCGATTAGGGCGCGCACATCTTCCACACGATAGCCGCGGGCACGCTTGCCCAGGGCCACGGGCTGGGGAAACAGCCCGGACTTCACACCGTTGTACCAGGCAGTCCGGCAGACAGGTACGAACCGCAGCACGTCTGACAGGCGCAGGAATCCGGTTTCCGGCAGGGTAGGGGCGGAAGGCTTTTGGACAGTAGCGGGCATGAAAAAACCTCCTTGCAGCTTGATGCATTTGCAAGGAGGCTAGCTGACTGCTTGTAAAATAAAAGAGAGTATTGCATAAAGAATGTTATAATGGCATACTCCAGTTAAGGAGTTCTTTA
>ERZ857982.1539-NODE-1539-length-21348-cov-3.306345_pt1 | contig 21348 bp, 18 predicted proteins | sample MGYA00519955_ERZ857982 | MGnify/ENA primary metagenome ERZ857982 (study PRJEB31778, sample SAMEA3449416) | human gut metagenome | biome: human gut; feature: human-associated habitat; material: faeces | place: United Kingdom | collected 2010/2012 ... | reverse complement strand
ATTTCCGGTTTGCACAGATTTACCGGGAATAAACAGAAGGAGACCAGCATGAAGGTAATATAACACTTAATTCTGCAATACAAGGATTTATCTGCGCCGTTTCAGTCCGTGTTCCTTATAATACCTGTCTTTATCCTCATACATCAGGCGCTCCGATTCGTTTAAAAGCAGATCAATATCCTTAGGACCGTGTTCTTTCCATATCATGCCAACCGCCATCGTAACCTGATGTTCTTTCATATCCATGCGCAGTTTCTCAACGTGTTCCCTCAGGTCTTTTTCCTCAATTCCAAGACAAAGTACTAAAAATTCATCGCCGCCGATCCGATACAGACCATACCCCTTAAATACACCCGCTAAGCACTCACATGCCCTGATGATCAACCGGTCTCCGGCTTCATGCCCCTGCTCATCATTGACCTTTTTCAACCCTGTGATATCGCAGTACACTACACCGATCTGTTCCCCATTCCACTCATGCTCCACAAACCAGTCGACCGCATAACGATTGCCAAACTGAGTGAGCTGGTCACGATAACTCATGCGTTCTAACTGACGGAGCAGATTTCTTCTCCGAATGGAGGAAACAATAAAAGATCCCATGATATGAAGCATATCGGAAACATAATCTAATGATTCTGCCGGTGGATTATCCACTCCGTAAAATCCAATGATCTTTTTCTCCCAATAAAGTGGAACAACCACCAGTGAATGGATATCCTGACGTTTCAGATTCTTATACTGTTCCGAATCTTCCTCTCTGATGTTCTCCAGATTTTCAATTACAATGTTTTTATCTTCTTGAAAATTCCGATACCAGTTGGCACATAATTCTGGTGGAAGGTTCTGTAAATTATCTTTCTCCGGCTTGATTCCATTTGCAACCCACTCGTAAGTGTTGTCATCGCACCCATTCTCATTATGCTCAAAAATATATGTCCTCTCTCCATCTAATGCCTTTCCTATATATTCCAGAATGATGTCCAGCGATTTATCCGCAGAAGATGTTCCAAGGGCAAGACGCAGTCCCTCATTAACGATTTTTTCCAGTTTTTCGTAGCGGCGTACCACATTTTTCTGATGTTCCTGAGAACTTATATTCAGAGCAATCTCTATTCTATATCGTCTGCCATTGTCCTCCACAACAGTATCCTTAATTTTAAAGTATTTATTTAAAAGCGGGTTAAAATACCGCCACTCCTTAAACTGTCCCTCCTGCAGTTCATCATTATTGCAGATCGTACAGGGCAGGCTTGAATTCTGAAGCAATTCATAACATTTTTTGCCGGCAAGTTCTTCTTTTGAATGTATCCCATAAGTATCTCTCATCTTTTTATTCATATAAACCAGTTCATGGGTATCCGCATCTGCAACATAAACATATTCATTCATATTTTCAAAAAAATTCCAGATTCTTTCCATACCATTCCCCATTTCGTGCTTTTTTATAAAAACAATATTCTCATTCCTGACAAGCCTGAATACAAACTTATTATCTATTATAACTCAAAATTCGACAATATACAGTATTTTCTTTCGATTTGCAGCATCAAAACACTGTTTTTTTTCATTCAGGGCGACAGAAAGGAACCCAAAACATTCATTTTATTGATTTATCCAAGGATCTCTGCTAAATCTGCTTCCGGTGTCACAATCGGTGCGATTCCATAATTATCTACCAGATAATTCAAGATATTTGGTGAGATAAATGCCGGCAGTGTCGGTCCGAGTTTTATATTTTTGATACCAAGGTGGAGCAGTGTCAGTAAAATACAGACTGCTTTCTGCTCATACCAGGAAAGAACCATGGAAAGCGGCAGTTCATTGACTCCACATTCAAATGCCTCGGCAAGTGCTACTGCAACACGGATCGCACTGTAAGCATCGTTACACTGTCCCATATCAAGGATTCTTGGCAATCCGCCGATCGTTCCAAGATCAAGATCGTTAAAGCGGTATTTTCCACATGCAAGTGTTAAGATCATGGTATCCTTTGGCGTCTGTTTTACAAACTCTGTATAATAATTTCTTCCCACACGGGCGCCATCACAGCCTCCTACCAGGAAGAAATGGCGGATATCACCGGATTTTACGGCTGCGATCACCTGATCTGCCACGCCGAGTACCGTTCCGTGTCCAAATCCTGTCATAACCTTTGTTCCACCGTTGATTCCGGTAAATGCAGTATCCTCTTTGTAACCGCCAAGCTCTAACGCTTTTTTGATGACCGGTGTAAAATCCTTATCCTCTCCGATGTGAACCATTTCAGGATAAGATACTACCTCCGTTGTAAACACGCGGTCCGCATAACTCTCTTTGACCGGCATCAGACAGTTTGTCGTATAAAGAACCGGTGCAGGGATATTTGCAAACTCCTTCTGCTGATTCTGCCATGCGGTACCAAAGTTGCCTTTTAAATGTGGGTATTTCTTTAATTCCGGGTAGGCATGTGCCGGCAGCATCTCGCCGTGGGTATAAATGTTGATTCCCTTATCTTTTGTCTGCTCTAACAACAGTTTTAAGTCATAAAGGTCATGACCGGTAATGACGATAAACGGTCCCTTTTCCACCATCAGAGGAACTTCCGTCGGTACCGGGGTTCCAAAAGTTTCTGTGTTGGCACGGTCTAACATTTCCATGCAGGTAAGGTTTACTTTTCCTGTCTCAAGCACGAGTGGAAGCAGATCTTCCATCTCGAAATCTTCTCCGACTGCAAATAATGCACGGTAGAAAAAGTCGTTTACTTCCTCATTTGTATAGCCGAGTACCATGGCATGATAAGCGTATGCTGCCATACCGCGGATTCCGAATAAGATCAGGGATTTTAAGGAACGGATATCCTCATCTGCCTCCCACATCCGCTTCATATCATAATCGCTGGTATTGCCGCACGGTGACATGCAGGCTGCACATCCCGGCACCACTCTTCCTTTTTCTTCCCGGACACGGGCGATCATCTCACGCAGTGTCTCATCATTAAAATTCACATTCGTGATCGTTGTGAATAAACCTTCTATTATAATGCGGTCTGTCTGCTCTGTCTTTGGATTATTCATGCAGGCATGTGCAAGTCCCACAAGTGCTCCTGTCAGTTCATCCTGTAAATCCGCTGTCACGCTTTTCTTTCCACACACGCCGGCTGCCCCTGTACATCCACTGCATCCCACTGTCTGCTCACACTGAAAACAAAACATATGATTCTCCCTTCTACTATCCTTCTTTTTAATCTAAAATTTTTCCGTCAATTGAGATCGTTACAACATTCCATGGAATGAATTTTCCACTGTTCTTTAATGCGGTCACTGCTGCATGTTCCAGTCCGCCACAGCAAGGCACTTCCATTCGAACGACCGTCACGCTCTTGATATCATTATTTCTGATGATCTCCGTCAGCTTCTCACTGTAATCCACGTCATCTAATTTCGGGCATCCGATCAGTGTCACTTTTCCACGGATAAAATCCTGGTGGAAACTGCCGTATGCGTATGCGGTACAGTCTGCCGCGATCAGAAGTTTTGCCCCGTCAAAATAAGGCGCATTGACCGGTGCAAGTTTGATCTGTACCGGCCACTGACGCAATTGGGAGATGACCGGTGAACCTGCATTCTGATTTTCTTCTGCAGGTTTTCTTTCAAGCTGGCGCATTCTTGAACCCGGGCATCCGCCAACCGGTGCCTGTCCCATCGCCTGCATTTTTTTCTTTTTATTTTCCTGTACGGCTGCCTCATCATAAGCTGCTGCCTCACGCTCGATAAAAGAGATCGCTCCGACCGGACAGTTTGGCAGACAGTCGCCAAGTCCGTCACAATAATCATCACGAAGCAGTTTTGCCTTTCCGTCCACGATGCCGATCGCGCCCTCGTGGCATGCCTCCGCACAAATTCCACAACCGTTACATTTTTCTTCGTCTATCTGGATCACTCTGCGTACCATATGAATTCCTCCTGTTTTCCGCTTCCATTTTCTTTCGTTCTGTTCACAGGTTACTGTTCACAGATTCAGGCTACTCATCCTGTCATCTGTGCCCTTGACATTACTCGTACACTATACTAGAATTTTCTTCAAAAGTATGTTGTCATAACAACATTTTTAAAAATTTTTGAAAAAAGAAGGTTTTCTTTTATGGATTATCAGTTTTTAAGTCAGACAATGCTGTTTTCGGGCGAATCGCCGGAAGAAATCAAAGAAATGCTCTCCTGCCTCGGTGCAGTCACAAGAAGCTACGGAAAAGGTGAGATCATCTATCATGCCGGAGAATGTGTACATTCGATGGGACTGGTGCTCTCCGGAAATGTTCAGATTGAAAGTGATGATGTCTGGGGAAATCACAGTGTACTAGATGACATAACTCCCGGCTTTTTCTTCGCCGAAACTTATGCGAGTCTGTTAAAAGAACCTCTGATGGTCAATGTGGTCTCTGCGGCTGCAAAGACCGAAGTGTTATTTTTAAATATAGGACGGCTGCTTACCACCTGCACAAACAGCTGCACACATCACAACCGCCTGATCCACAATTTGTTTTTTATTTCGGCACGGAAAAATCTGCTGCTTTCGCGCAGAATCTTCCACACCACACCAAAGTCAATCCGCGGGCGGCTGCTCTCTTATCTGTCTGCGCAGTCTGCTGCCGCAAACAGTCTTGATTTTACAATTCCGTTTAACAGACAGCAGCTCGCAGACTACCTGAATGTAGACCGCAGTGCACTTTCTGCAGAACTCTCAAAAATGCAGCGGGAGGGTCTCCTTACAACGGAGCGCAATCATTTTACCCTCTGCGAAGATCCTTTAGAATCTTAAACCATATGTACGCAGTACCAGTCTTCATCCACCTGTCTCACTTCTTCTCCGACAGAAACGATCGGATGATCCATATCGTTTAATGGGATATATTCCACGCACCCTTCCCTGCCGTCTGACATGATGACCTGCTGTTGTTTGTATACTTTTACCATATTTTTGATAAATATATTGAGAAGATTCTGGTCAATTCCTTTGCTGCCCTCGGTTACAAACCATTGCAGTACATCAAACGGAATCTTCTCTTTTTTGTAACTGCGTGCAGAAAGCATCGCATCATAAATATCAGAAATCGTTGTGATCCTTGCAAAATAAGAAATAGATTCTGCCTTTAAACCGTCCGGATAACCTTTTCCATCCAGCTTTTCATGATGCCAGCGTACCGCATAGCGTACATCCTCGCTGATATCATCCCCAAGCAGTTCAAAAGAATATAGCGGATGTCTTTTCATAACCTCAAATTCTTCCGGTGTCAGTTTCCGCGGTGCATTTAATATTTCTTCCGGGATCTTCGTCTTTCCGATATCATGAAGCACACCTGTTAAAATCAGACTCCGGATATCTTTTTCATCGAGTCCTAACCACTGTCCCATGATCCCGTTTAAAAGTGCAACGTTTAGGGAATGTCTCTGTAATGCCTCGTCAACCGGTCTTGGCACGGTAATACACTGGAAAATCTCCCCGGCATCCACGGATACCATTCTGCCATATACTTTCTCCATCATGCCTTCCACTTCAGCATGATTGACAAACATCGCATTTTTACTCATCTGAAGCACATGGTCGATGCCTTTGCGCAGTTCTGTATACCCGGTCCTGTTTTCCAACATTTTCTGCTGTATTTCAGCCGGACGGTCTTTTCCCTTCATGATATACTCATAAGATCCGCGGAATGTTGTAATATAATTGTTGCCATCACTGAAATTGATCAGTTTATCAAGTTTGCTTTTCGTGATAACTTCTCCGCTTGGCACTAAAAGTACGCTTCCATTATAATTGTAAAGATTATCTGATAAAACAAGTCCCTCCCACAAATACTCCATCGGTACTTTTTCGAGACGTTCTGTTTTTTCGTATTTTGCCATAACCGGTACTAGACCTCCTTGTCAACCTTGATTCCTTTTAAATCTGCCTCTAAAACCTTCATGCTGCTTTTAATGTCATCAAGTCCCTGCTCCACACCGTTCATCTGCTTATGTTCTGTCGTGAGTGTCAGCATCTCATCTAACTTCATATCCGGTGCCTCATGTCTCTGCTGTTTTTCCTTTGCACGGTCCACAGCCTCTTTGGTGCCCTCGATCAGAGCTTTTTCTACCGCACGTTTTTCCTCTAAGGCATCTAAACGTTCCTGACGCTTTTCTTTTTCGTCTGCGACATCCTTTGCATCCTCTTTTGCCTCTTCCATCTTCTCATCAATGCCATCTTTCACATCAGAGACAAGCATGGAGACCACATCATCGTTTGCAGCATCCATGATATCATCAGCAGCATTTTTCGCATCCACCATTCCATGCGTCTTTAATTTTTCGATCATAATACGCTTCACATTGCCGACGGCAGCCTGCATTCCACTGGTTGTATCGCGGATCGTAACCTTTTCTTCTACCGCCTGGGTATGGATCTCAAGTGCCCGTTTCTGGTACTCTGTGAGTGGCTGCTTATCGATCTCATTTAACTTTTTCCACTCATCCCTAGTCAGTTCCTCACCCACACCGCGCCTGTATTCCTGTCTCTTTTCCAACAGGTTTAAATCCTGCTGTTCTTTGGAATCATCTGCTACGTTGCACTGTTCCTTCAATGTTTTTTCCTGGTCTTCATAACCGGCAAGTGCCTTCTTTGCCTCCGTCCGCTGTGCGTCTAATTCCGCATAGCGTTGTCTTTGCGATGCGACCGTTTTTTCCACAGCCTGGTCGTTATCCCACGCATCTTTCACCAGTTTTAAGGCACTTTTCTGTGCCATCTTTTTTCGCTGTTCGATCTGATTTTTTGTTGTCAGTACCGGACTTCCCGCAAAAAATGCGCTTTTTCCCTGTTTATTTGCCTGCTCTGCTTTGTGCCCTGCCGCTGTATTCTGTACATTTGAAAAACCGTTTGCATTGATCGATAAATTCATAAACTCATTCCCCATTTATTGCATCCGTGAAAATCGATTCCTTTATAAATGTATCGGCATTTTTTTCTGTCACATTAATCAGAAATCAGGATCTGCCGCACTTTTGCCAGATCCATCTGCATCAGCACATGATCTGCGTCCGGTTTCTTCTCTGTGTCCGGTGAAATATTTGAATGAATGTAGAATGTATGCAGTCCGACCTCTTTTGCTCCTTTGATATCACTGACCGCATCGTTTCCGATCATAATACTCTCTTCCGGCAAAATGTGATGTTTATCCAGCAAAAGATGAAAGAAACGCGTATCCGGCTTTTTCACTTTGCACGAGGATGACAGAAAGATATCATCAAAATAAGGCTCCAGTCCCAGAAGTTTCAATTCATACGCCGTAAAAATACGCTGTGCATTCGAAAGCAGATATACTTTTTTTCCTGTTTCACGCAATGCCGCAAGAAGTTCCTTTGCCCCGTCATAAAGTCTGATATATTCTGTGGAAAGGATCCGGAAAAACTGTCCAGCATGAATGGCAAGTTCTATGTCTGCCTGTACCCCTTTTTTCTGAAACAATGCAAGAAAAACCTCCTCGATCTCGATCTCTGGATGTGCTTCATGTGCATCGTCTTTTTTCATGGCTGCATCAGATCCCATCTCCTGCCGCAATGCATCCTCTTTCTGCCCCGTGAGGCACGCATACGCGTTTTTCAGTTCCTCTGCAGTATAAACCGCACCATAATAGCCGTAAAACTGCGCCAGTTTCTCCCAGAGTTCCGTTTTTTCTTCATCTGTGTGGATATCCCCCAGAGTTCCATATAAATCAAATATGTAATTTTCGTATTTCATGTCAATCCTCTCTTTTGTACAAAAGTCTTATTTTTCACAAAATTCTTATTTTTTCATGCTGTTTTCCACTTTACACAGCTTTGCTGCACACAATCCTGTGCATTTTATAAAATTTAACATGTTTATCTGGGAAAATCAACCGGATACATCACGAATCACACGATCCTAAATTTTTTCTGAGACACAACAGGATCTTTTTTTCAAGCCTGCTGACCTGCACCTGTGTCATTCCCAGTTCTTTTGCCGTTTCACTCTGTGTCCTGTTTTCAAAATAACGGCACCGGATGAGATTCTGTTCCCGCTCATCCAGCAGTTCCATGAGCTGCTCGATCACCATCCGGTTTAATACTGCCTCTTTTTCCGGTTCATCCCTTCCGTTTTCTTCCTTTTCACACAACTGATCGACCATCAGTAACTCGTCCCCGTCTTTCTCATAGACCGGCTGATAGATGGATTCCACATCTCTTGCCGACTCCATTGCCATAATGATCTCACCGCTGCTCAACCCTGTCCGCTCTGCGATCTCAAGCAATCCCGGTTCTCTTCCAAGTTCCCCCCACAGTTCTTCCTTTGCCCTCCCTGCCTTATAAGCGTTTTCTTTTAATGTCCGGCTTACTTTTACCATACCGTCATCTCTTAAAAATCTGCGGATTTCCCCCATGATCACCGGAACTGCATAAGTGGAAAATGCAAGATTTAACGAGAGATCAAATTTATCAACCGCCTTCATCAATCCAATACATCCAATCTGAAACAATTCTTCCCTCTCATGTCCCCGGTGTTCAAACCGGTTTGCGATAGTATGTACCAGTCCCAGATTTCCTGCAATCAGCGTATCCCTTGCACCTTTATCTCCTCCATGTGCCTGCTGCATCAGTTCCTTAAAACCCTCCATATCAGACGCCCATCCCTGCACCGATCTTTTTTTTCATCGTAACAGTTGTTCCTTTTCCGGGTGCTGAATGTACCTCGACTTCATCCATAAATGCTTCCATAAAAGCAAATCCCATGCCGGAACGCTCCAGTTCCGGTCTCGTCGTAAAAAAAGGTTCCATGGCTTTTTGTACATCCGCAATCCCGTGACCATGATCTTTCACTGTGATCTCTGCATGGTTTCCGCACAGTTTACAGGACACCTCCACCTTCTCCTCCGGACTGTCATACCCGTGGATGATCGCATTTGTTACTGCCTCTGAAACTGCTGTCTTAATGTCAGAAATCTCATCCAGTGTCGGGTTTAATTCCGCCACAAACGCAGCCACCGCCATTCTGGCAAATCCTTCATTCACGGACCGCGCATCAAATTCCAGTTTCATTTCGTTTTCATTAATCTGATCTGCCTGCATATCGATTCTCCATTTCCTCTTTTTATTCTTATTTTCTTCCAAAATCCCACATATCCCATTTCTCTTACCGGACATTCCCTTGTCTGGTCTATTTCAACTGTTCGCGTAAATTCGCTGATTTCATCTTTTCCTGGCGGATATTCCCTGCCTGGCCCATTTCCAAGCCAATTACATGTGTCTATTTTTATACCGTATCGACCCGGATCAGCTTTTGCAGGCCTGACACCATAAAAATCTTTTTTACGCGCTCATTCATATTGGTTGCTGCCACTTCGCCGCCGGAAAACCCCATGCTCTTGCATCTTCCAATGATCACACCGATCCCGGAACTGTCCATAAACTCTGTTTCCCGAAAATCAAACACAAGCCGTCTGACATGATATGCCCCGATCAGAAAATCTGCCTCCATCTTAAGCCTGCCCGCCTCATGATGATCTAACTCTTTTGGCATCTGTATCGTCAGACATCCTTCTTTTAACTGATACTTTTCTTCCATAAATGCTCCTTTCCTGTTACTTTTTTAATTGGTTTAAAAGTCACCTTTTGCTTTCAATACCCTATGAATAAAAAAAGACGTCTAATATCACTTAGACGTCTTTTGTATCATCTTTATTTAATTTTTATAATGATTTTTACTCTTCAATATTGATGTAATTCTGTGCATTCGCCGCGCGCTCTGTACCCGGATACAGTTCTACGATCTTCTGATAGTAAGTCTTTGCCGTTTCAAGATCATTATTCTTACGGTAAGCCTGTGCTAAATAGTACAGTGCATATCCATCTTTGTAGGTTTCCTCCATGTCCACAACTTTTTGCAAGCTGGTGATGGATTCCTCAAATTTCTGACTGTTATAATCGCTGTATCCCTGATTATATAAGGACTCCAGATAATCAGCATTGACCTGCGCATTAATCGTCTCATAAACACTCTTTGCGCTGTCACTTAAGTATTCCTCATTGACATTGCCAAGCGCATTGCCTGCTGCCTCAATATCTCCATCCGAATAGGATGCATATGCGGATAATAACTGGTCATATGTGCTGATCTTATTCTCGGAACCTTCTGCGCTGTCCTTGACCTCAGTGATCTGGCTCGTCAGATCATCAATCTGCTTCTGCAGTGTACTGATCTCCTGATTCTTGGACGAAACAGTGTTATTCGCATCGAGCACCTGCGCTTTGGCATCATTCTGCACCTGACGGCGCACACCCGGTACAACCAGAAATCCGGTAATTGCCGCACCGATTGCAATACCGATGACCATATTAAGAATCGTACTCATTGCGGAATTGTCCTTTAAATACTTCGGCTGGATGATCGTCTCATTGCCGCTCTGGTAGGAAATCTGTTCCTCCTTCTGTTTCTTACCCGGCGTATTCTCCTTTAATCCTGCATTCACTTCTTTTAAATAACGAAGTGTGATCGTGTTATTTGCATCAATCTTTCCGGCGTTGCGCAAAGACTTCTTGGCAAGATCATATTTGCCCTCCTGAATATAGAGCAATGCTAAAAGCTGATGTCCACTGACTAATTTCGGGTTCAGTGACAGTACCTTTTTCAACTGGATAATCGCAAGATCACGGCTGTCCTGTCTGCAGTACAATAACGCCTGATTGTATTTTTTAATGGTCTGATTGATTGTCTCAAGTCTTGATCTGTTATTCTGTATTTCATCCAGATAACGGCTTGCGGCATTCTCAGCAGGCTGATAGTTCTTACTGATGACCCACTCTGTCAATGCCTCCACCACTTCGCCCATCTCAAAGTAGATGAGTCCCAGCAGATTTCTTGCATCTATATTTAATTTATTGAATTTCAGGCTTGTTTTCAAGCTTTCTATTGCTCCTGAAAGATCACGGACACTCGCCTTTGCCAGTGCATCATTGTAATATTCATTGGATGCCATGACAATTTTTTTATATATTTTTACATTTACGCCGCATTCAGGGCAGATATTTTCCCTTCCAAGCTTTGCTCCACAATTATAGCACTTCATTCTTTCCCTCACTTCATGAATTTACATTCGACTTTTCCAAAAGATGTCTTACATATTATGTTTTAACTCCTGCATCATCTCTTTTAAAACATCTGTCATATCTGTTAATTCATGATTATATATTGCCTGTTCTGCCTCTTCTACCTCTAAGCTCGGTTTAAAATTCTTTAATTCTTCTTCAAAATTAATCATAATCGACCTGTCCTTTTCTGCCATTTGTTTATGGCAAACATCTATTTTAAGATTCTTCTCTCCACCACATAATTAAGGGCAAAAAGAATCACCACTATATTATAATATAGTGGTGACAATAATCAAGTAAATTTATATTAAGTTTTTCGTAAAACTTCTGCCATATTCGACAGCAGTTTTATGAGCATTCTCTCGTCTTGATCTTATCCTGCAGCTTGTAAAACTCAGCTGCTTTTACATAATTCTGTACAAGCAGCTTGGTATCCTCGATCTGGATCACAGCTCCCGGATAAGTCCCCCGCAAAACGGTAACACATGCACCGCTCGCACTCTCGATCAGATTGCGCAGCTGCTTTGCCTCTTCTTTGCTGTGTGCTAATGTCGCAGTATCACGGATCTTGATACGGAGCAATGTCACTCGCCTCGGATCGTCTTTGTAGCTGACTCCACGCGCTTTTTCCAGCTCTTCAAACTTGCGCAGCCCCTCTTCAATCTGTGCCAATCCCTGACTCAACTCCTGAATCGTCTTTTCCAACTGTCTGAGTTTTGCATATCCTTCCGGACTTGCACCAGCCATAATAACGGTCTTTTTCTCGGCATCATTTCCTAATGTCGTAACCTCGATTCCACACACTCCATGTGTAAGGCCACCGATGATGCTTCCGCGTTTTCCATTCATGATGATCTTTCCAAAGCACTGTACCTGACAATCCATCAACACATCTGCACGGATATCGCCTGCACATTCAATACGGGTAAATTCAAAAAACTTTGCGGTAATACTGCCTTTTGTCTTTACTGATGCCTTATTTCCACCGAGCATTCCACTTCTTAAAATAATATCTTTCCCTGCCTCTAAAGTACATGCCTCGACGATTCCATCCACTGTGATCGTACCGCTTGCTTTTACTATAACGCCGCTTTCCACGCTTCCGTGGATCACAACATCACCATGAAAATCAATGTTGCCACTGGAAAGATCTGCATTGCCGGACAATTCATGTACCGGAAGGATCACAACCCTGTCATTCTGTGTCTCGATCTTACCACTCATCAGCGCAACATAGGTATTATCATCCTTGCGTTCAAATCCTTTTCCTTTCAGTGGAAGCTGTTCTCTTCCCCGCTTTGCAGGTATCGGCTTTCCAGTGACTGTCTTGCCGTCCATTCCCTCCACACAAGGATGGTACTCCGCGATCACCTGATCCTGCACCACAGACTCTATCGACTTTACAGACCAGTAATCCACGGTTCCATCCGGCCGCATCAACGGTTTTTTATCAAAGTTGCAGTTAAAATTGTAATCATAATAACCGTCTTTTCCGTCTACCGGCTCTGTTCCCTGCGCAACTAACGTCTCCACACCATATTTTTTTTCATCAATCAGCTCCGTCAACGCTGCTTCATCTATTCCGTACTTGACACCTCTGTCATCCAATGCTTTCTGCAATGATTCAATTGTATATTCTCCCCCATCGTCTGGTGTTATAAGCATAACATACGCTTCCATGCTATCTGCCGTCATCCGTACGATTGGTTTTTCTTCTGTTACCATAGGCGTGCTCCCCAATTCTTTCTGATGTATGTATATATAGTAACGTAGAATATTCCTTATCTTATATAATACTAGTATTTTTATGCTTTTTCAAGTAAATTCTTTAACACAACGCATCCTTTTTGGTGCTATTTTACCAAAAAGAGCTATACAAGGCAGGCACCACTTTACCGGCTGACCAGTAAAGATGATACCCATCGTGCATAGCTCCTTCTTATTATATCATGAAGCAATGCTTCATGATCATGATCTACACGAGCTTCGCTCGGCAGTCTTATTATATCATGTGCAAAATCAGCACATGATACAATTCGCCGTTCTTGCGCTCATTATCTTGCAATTATTTTGACATCTGTGCCAAACGTTCTTTGACCTGCTCCATCATCTGTTCGTATCCGGCAAGTTTGTCCTTCTCTTCCTGCACTTTTGCTTCCGGTGCTTTGCTTAAGAATTTTTCATTCGAAAGCATTCCCTTAGAACGTGCAAGCTCTTTCTCTAAACGTGCCTGCTCTTTTAACAGACGCCCTTTTTCCTTCTCGAAATCAACCAGATCTTCTAATGGCAGATACAGTGTAGCGCCAGGGATCACAACAGATACTGCATCCTCCCCGATGCCTGTCTTATCCTGCTGCACCATGACCTCACTTGCTCCGGCAAGGTTTGCATAAGCCTCTTTGGTCAGTTCAAAGGAATCACGCAAAGCGGCATCTTCAGCAACAATAAAGATTTTCGCTTTTCTTGATGGCGGAACATCCATCTCTGTGCGCACATTACGGACACCTTTTACCAGATCCTTGCAGTGCTCTAACATTTCTTCCTCTGCCGGGAAATTCCAGTCAGCACGGTACTCCGGCCATTTTGCAAGCATGATCGTGTCTTCTTCCGGATGCAGTGTGCAGAAAATCTCTTCTGTGATAAACGGCATGAACGGATGAAGCAGTTTTAATGCCTCTGTCAGTACGGTCTTTAATGTCCAGAATGCTGCGTTTGCAGATGCCGGATCATTTTCTTTATTATAAGTACGAGTCTTAGTGATCTCAATGTACCAGTCACAGAATTCATCCCAGATGAAATCATAAACTTTCTGTACGGCGATTCCCATCTCGTACTTATCCATATTTTCTGTCACGTCTTTTGCAAGTGTGTTTACCTTGGATAAGATCCACTTATCTGCCGGTTTTAACTCATCCAGTGACGGCTCCTTGATCTCGCTTCCCTCAAGGTTCATCATGATGAAACGGGATGCATTCCATACTTTGTTGGCAAAATTTCTGGATGCCTCAACACGCTCCCAGTAGAAACGCATATCATTTCCCGGTGCATTTCCGGTGATCAGTGTCAGGCGGAGTGCATCTGCGCCGTATTTATCAATTACTTCGAGCGGATCAATACCGTTTCCTAAAGATTTACTCATCTTGCGTCCCTGGGAATCACGAACCAGTCCGTGGAACAATACGGTATGGAACGGTGCTTTGCCCATCTGCTCATAGCCGGAGAAAATCATACGGATGACCCAGAAGAAAATGATATCGTATCCGGTTACAAGTACATCGGTCGGATAGAAGTAATCCAGATCTTCTGTCTTATCCGGCCAGCCAAGTGTTGAGAATGGCCATAATGCAGAGCTGAACCAAGTATCTAATGTGTCTTCGTCTTGATGTAAATGTGTGCTTCCACATTTATCGCATTTTTCTGGCATTTCTTTTCCAACCATTATTTCACCGCAGTCATCACAGTAATATGCAGGTATTCTATGTCCCCACCATAATTGTCTTGATATGCACCAATCTTTGATGTTTTCTAGCCAGTTGAAATATGTTTTTTCAAATCTTTCTGGTATGAATCTTGTTTTTCCTGTTTTTACGGCTTCAATTGCTGGTTTTGCAAGTGGTTCCATTTTTACAAACCATTGTTTTGAAATCATTGGCTCTATTGTTTGATGGCATCTATAACATTTTCCTACATCATGTGTGTAGTCTTCTATTTTTATTAATGCACCAATTTCTTTTAATTTCTCTACTATACGTTTTCTTGCTTCATATATATCTAATCCAGCAAATTCAGGAACTATATCATTCATTATTCCATTTTCATCAAATACTTTTATCATTTCTAGATTATTATCTAGTCCTGCTTGATAATCGTTTACGTCATGTGCAGGAGTAAGTTTTACCGCACCTGTTCCAAACTCCGTCTCAACGAAATCTGCCGGAATTATTGGAATTTCTCTTCCCACTATTGGAAGCACAACTGTCTTTCCAATGTAAGCCTTATATCTTTCATCATTTGGATTTACTGCAACACCAGTATCTCCTAGCATTGTCTCTGGTCTTGTTGTAGCAACAATTAAATATTTTCCTTCTTCTCCTTTTATTGGATATTTAATATGCCACAAATGAGTTGGTTCTTGCTCGTATTCAACTTCTGAATCTGAAATTGATGTATGACAAGTTGGGCACCAGTTTATCATTCTTTCGCCTCTGTATATTAGTCCTTTATTATACAAATTGACAAATACAGTTTGAACAGCATTAGAAAGCCCTTCGTCTAGGGTAAATCTTTCTCTTGACCAGTCGCATGAACTTCCAAGTTTTCTAATTTGCTTTGTAATTATTCCTCCATACTCCTTTTTCCAGTCCCAAGCTCTTTTTAAGAATTCATCTCTTCCTAAATCTTCCTTAGTAATTCCTTCTTCTTTTAATTTAGCAACAATCTTAGCCTCTGTTGCAATAGAAGCATGGTCTGTTCCCGGAACCCAAAGAGCATTATATCCAGCCATTCTCTTATATCTAATTAATATATCTTGCAATGTCTCATCTAAAGCATGTCCCATGTGTAATCTACCAGTAATGTTTGGTGGTGGAATTACTATTGTATATGGCTTTTTAGACTTATCATTGCTAGGCTTAAAATAGCCTTTTTTCTCCCAATTCTCATAAATTTCATCTTCAAAATCTTTTGGATTAAATTTTCCTTCTAGTTCGTGTTTACTCATAAAACATCATCCCTTCTTTAAATATTTTGTTTTTTAGTTACAGTAGCATTTTTCATATAAAACAAAAAATTGCCACTTAACCTAAATTTAGTTAAGGGCAAGAATATTTCTCGCGGTACCACCTTATTTGTATACTTTCTATAAAATATACATCTCATTTGTTTTGTAACGTAAACTACACGGATATATTTACTATTATTTCTATATATCAGCTCCCAAGCTACATTCAGTTTAACTTTCTATAAGAAGATCTCAGCATTTTTCTTCTTTTCTCTGGATAGATGTTCCAAACTTACTCCTCTTGTTCTTCGCTTTTAATTATTATGTTACTATAATAACATATTTTATACAGAAAAATCAATAGAATTAAATAAATTCCATTGATTTTATTAGTTTCCTTATATATTAATATAACACTTTTCCTTTATAAATTTTTTTATTTTCTTTTCATCTTTTCCTTCGTAATATGGAATAAGTAAATTTTTAAATTCTTCTGCTAGTTCTGCTGGAATTGCTATAATACCTTTTCCTTTTGAAATTAAATAGTGGTTACTAAAAATTACTGCTGTTCTTTTATTTCCATCAATAAATATTTGCTTTTTCATTGTATATAGTATAAGCTCTATTGCTCTATCTATATCATCCATTTTATCATTAAAAATTTTTTCTAATTCTTCTTTTATAACACTTTCAATTGGTAATTCTGGTTTCCATGTTGTTCCTCCTATTGCAACAGGAACACTTCTAACTTTTCCTGCTGAATAGTAAAAGCCTTCTTCTACCATTTTATTTATTTCACATAATAAAGCAAAATTGGTATCACTTAGTATTACATTCTTATTTAATATAAATTCCCAAGCATGTTTTAGATTTACTATTTTCATAATATCTTCTGATGTCATATTATTTACTTTTCCACCTTCAATAATACTTTCTGTATCCGCAAAGGTAGTTGCAACACCTTCTAATATTGCTTGTTTATAAATTGTATCTGCCAAATGTCTTTTAGCAAAATCTATATTTTGTTTTACTTTTTCTGAAAGTTCTTCTTCTATATAATTTAATTGTGTTAATTTTTTGTTTATTTCTTTTATTTGTTTTTTCAACTCTTTCGCTTTAATACTATTGTTTAATACTAAATTATATAATTCATCTGAATATTCTCCAACATATTTAGTTAAAACAACTCCATCTTCTCTATAATGTACATAAATATATTTATTTGAATCGTTTTCTCTTATTTCAACTGAACCATATGCAAGCGATTGTAATTCATGTTCAAGCAATTGTTTATTTTGAAGAAGATTCATAATTTCGATTTTTTCTTCCATGATATTCCTCCTTAAAAATGTGAAACATTTCTTCAATTTTTTATTGATTTTGTTTCACATTTATATTATATCACAAAAATTAAAAATGTGAAACATTTCTAGCTTTTTTTACTAATTTTGTTTCACATTTTATTTTACATTTTTATTTTCGTAATATATATCATTAGTAAGCTTATTATTAGAGCAATAAAACCAACTATTTTCAATACTTTCGTTGTTTCGTTTGTCTCATTTGAGCTAAATGTTTTTGTTGCTATCTTTCTAGCATCATATATCATTATTACAGAAATTCCAAGAATAATTAATTCAATAATTATAAATATAATTTTGGCCATTTTGATAAATTTCCTTCCTTATGTACATTTCTAGTTGGAAAAGAATTAAATTTTAACAAGGAAAACGAATTTCAAAGGCAAGGGCGCATACGTTGTGTATGTAACCGCGTTTGAAATGATGTTTGACGCAGTCAAAATTGTAATTATTTTTCAACCGTTAGTTAAAGAATTCAACTGTATACTTACATTCAAACTCTTTTCTTGGTGCTAATGTTAACATGTCTGTCTTTTGCGTAAATACACCAGTCGATTTTATTGCATCTGCTGTTGTGTACCATGGTTCTAAGCAAATAAATGGTGCACCTGGTTTTGACCATACAGCTAAATATGGAAATCCTTCAAAGTCCATTGTTAACAATGTTTTGTTTCCAGTCTTCTTTTTTAGGCTAACTCTATGGGAAGTCAAACCTTTCATTATTATAGCATCATTCTTGAAAGAATCTTGATTTATTGGTATTCTTCTTAAATCTTGCATTATATTTCTGGCATATTCTGTTCCAATCAAACCATCAACAAGATATAAGAAATGTATTTTATTCTCATCTTCTTCGAATTCCAAATAGTATTCATCACTGTATAAATCTCGTTGATCTATTTTGAAAGCCGGATGTCCGCCTATTCCAAATGTCATATTGTTATCGCCTTCATTTACAACTTTATACATTGTTGTAAGTTTGTTTTCATCGGTTCTATATGTTACATATAAAGAAAAATCGAATGGATATTTTACAAAAGTGCTGGGATTACTTTTTAAAACATATGAGTGAAAATTATCCAATTTTGTAACAGGTTCAAACTCCATGTCTCTAGCAAATCCATGTTGTCCCATTTCATATGTCCTGCCATTTATAATTGTCTTGTTTTGTTTTAACTTTCCCACAATTGGAAATAGTACTGGAAAATGACGTTTCCAGTAGACTCTCCCATTCTCATCTATGCAATCTTGTCCTTGGTGTATTTTTTCTATGCCATCTAGCTTGTAACTTATTAATTCTGCTCCAAGCCTAGATGTAAGCATTTGACTATGCATATACATTACTCCTTTAATACTTGATTTATTTGTGCGTTTTAGAACCCGTACTTTTTTCTTAAGTAGATTATTACCTCTTTAATATGTTTTTCTTACATATTACTTATTCTTCTGTATGAAGTTCCAAGAATCTTCACACATTTCTTTTATTCCTTTTTTTGCTTCCCAACCAAGTTCTTCTTTTGCTTTTTTAGTGTCTGAATAGCATGTTGCAATATCCCCTGGTCTTCTTTGTGTTATTTTATATGGAACTTTCTTTCCAGTAATTTCTTCGAAAGATTTCACCATATCTAAAACACTGTATCCAGTTCCTGTTCCAAGATTATAAATATACAAGCCTTTTCCTTCTTTATCTAGTTTATTTAGTGCTGCTAAATGTCCTTTTGCTAAATCTACAACATGAATATAGTCTCTAACACCTGTTCCATCTGGAGTATCGTAATCATTTCCAAATATAGATAATTCTTTTAATTCTCCTGATGCAACTCTTACAACATATGGCATTAAATTGTTTGGTATTCCCTGTGGTTCTTCTCCAATTAATCCGCTTTCATGAGCCCCTACTGGATTGAAATATCTTAATATACAAATATCCCATGTATTATCTGATGCATATAAATCTTTAAGTATTTGCTCTATGAATAATTTTGATGTTCCATATGGATTTGTTGTTCCACCAGTTTTACAATCTTCTGTTAGCGGAATTCTTTCTGGCTCTCCATATACTGTTGCAGATGAGCTGAATACGAATTTCTTTACTCCATATTTTTGCATTGTTTCTAATAATACAAGACATCCAGAAATGTTGTTATCATAATATTCTAATGGCTTTCTAACAGACTCTCCAACAGATTTATAACCTGCAAAGTTTAGAACTGCCTCAATATCATTTTCTTCGAATACCTTTTCTAACTTTTCTCTATCCAAATAATTTATTTCATAAAATTTAAAATCTTTTCCAGTAATTTTCTTAATAGCTTCTAAAGCCTTTGGCTTACTGTTAGAAAAATTATCTACTATAACAATATCCTTTCCTGAATTTAATAACTCGACTGCTGTGTGGCTTCCAATAAAGCCAGCACCTCCTGTAACTAATATAGCCATAAATATCATCTTCCCTTCTTTAATAATTTATATTTCTTGGTATTTTCCATAAATGATTCCAATGTTTAATTGTCCAAAGTCGTCTGTTGAAGCACTTCCACCATTATTGCTTGTACAAGATGCACAGTTAGTGTTTGTATCTTCATTTGGTATAATTTCTTTTCCAGAACCACTTATAGCTCCATTATTTTCACAAAGTTCTACTATACTATTATTATACAAAATTCCGCAAATTCCTCCTAGATTAACCAAAGTATCTGTTTCGGAATTTACATTTCCATAATTTTTTGAATTTGATAATCTAGCTGCTTCACCATTTTTTCCGACTATTCCACCTAAATTTACAGTTTTACATATAACTCCTGCAACTTTAGATACTTGTCCATCATTTCGGCATTGTGTAATTGTTCCTTTACTTTTTCCTGCTATTCCTCCAATATTAGTGCTTCCAATTACATTTCCAGTATTTTTAGAATTTTCTATTGTAGCTGTTTCTAGTATTGCAACAATTCCACCTGCAAATTCTTCATCATTTGAATTTTCTTTTAAGTTACTTATTTCTGCAGTATTCTGACAAGCAACTATGTATCCAGTTGATTTTCCTACTATTCCACCAACAATTTTTCCATCAATCTTTCCGTTATTGGTGCAACTTGTAATGTTTCCATTTTGGTTATCTGCAACTATACCAGCTGTATAATATTTTGATCCTGTTTGTTCTTCAATCTTACCTTCATTTGTACAGTTTGTAATTTCACCACTATTTTCTGTATTATTTTCAACATAATTTAAAGTAACTATTCCTGCTTTTAATTGATTTGATATAATTGCAATGCTATTTGCTGTATCAATTATTTTTCCGCTATTTTCTGCGCAAATTCCAGCAACTTCTATGTTTGAACTCTCTGCGTTAATATTTGCTGTTATTGTTCCCTCCGTTTTGCAAGTCTGAATTATCCCAGAGTTTTTAGCTGATATAGTTCCAATTAATACTTTAGTATTTTCAATGTTTTCGTCCACTGAAATTGTTGCTGTCACTTTTAAATTTATTATTCTACCTTTATTATTACCAAATATTCCAACTAATACATTATTTTCTGCACCTTGAGTTATATTTACAGAATAATTTCTTATTGTTTTATCATTTCCATTAAATATTCCCTCAAAGGCATGTTCTGAGTCTCCAATCGGCAAAAAACCGTTTGCAGTAGTTAGCTCTGTTTTTATATCTTCAACTTTGCTATCCTTATTTACGTCATCATACTTAGCTTTTGGATTTTTATATGACTCATCACTTTGAAAATCTAGCTTATTTGTAAGTTCAAAATACTGGTTGCTATATGTAATTCCACTATTTACATTTTCTGATAATTTTAATAAGTCCTCAATATTCTCTATTTTATATGGATCATCACTCGTTCCACTACCATTAAAATCACTGGCCTTTCCAGTCGCAATTCTATTTGTTTTTGGTACATGTTTCTTAACAATCGAAACAGTTACTATTATTGCAATTATTACCAGCAATGCTATGAAAATTTGATATACACTTATTGTTATTTGCTTTTTTTTCATATGTTATTTCCTCCTTGGATTGGCACATAATTACAATTTTGAACTTCGTCAAAATTTAATTTTTTTCCAATCTCCTTTTGCATTATTGTAATTATTTTTCAACGTTACTCTGCGATAATATCAACCTTTAACTTCCCCA
>ERZ857982.1536-NODE-1536-length-21384-cov-12.466220_pt1 | contig 21384 bp, 17 predicted proteins | sample MGYA00519955_ERZ857982 | MGnify/ENA primary metagenome ERZ857982 (study PRJEB31778, sample SAMEA3449416) | human gut metagenome | biome: human gut; feature: human-associated habitat; material: faeces | place: United Kingdom | collected 2010/2012 ... | reverse complement strand
CGTCGCGCCGGGCACTGGCCGAGGGTCGGCCGCTGCCCGTCAGCGCATAGGGCGGGTTGGCCAGAACGAGATGGAAGGCATTTTCGCCGCAGTCCCGCAAAAAATGCGTGTCGGCAAGGTCGCCCTGCCGGAAGCGGCACACATCTTCCAGCCCCAGAAGGCGGGCGTTTGCCGTGGCCGCAGCGCATAAGGCCGTGTCCTGCTCCAGCCCCAGAGCGTGCAGGTGAGGGGCGTTGTGTCCTCCACGGCCTTCTCCCACCGGCTGTCCGCCAGCGGCAGCGGAGGGTGCTTCTGAAGGCTGCGTGCAGGGGCATTGGCGGGGCAGCGCGTCTGCCTGATGACGGTGCCCTGCCATCTCCGCCGTGCCGGACGAGAGATACAGGCACAGGCCCAGCAGGGCCGCACCGCAGCCGCTGCCAAGCTCCGCCACCTTCCGGGGGGCCGTTCCCGGCAGGGAGGCAAGGCTTTCCGCCGCGAAGGCCGCCAGCAGCAGGGCGTCCGCGCCGAAACGGTAGCTGTCCTGCGGCTGGTGCAGGCCCCGGGGGAAGAGGGCACGGGCGGTCGTGATGGCGGTATCGTTCATGGGCGTACGGTGGTGATGGCGGCTTGCTGGAGGGGAGGAGGGCGCTGTGGGCGATGCCGCGGTTCGTCCTGTTGCAACGGACATGGCGCTCGCGGGCTGCCTTCCGGTGACTTTCCGCGAAACATGGAAAAGCGTCCCCACCTGAAAGGGCGGTTACATGAAAAAACAGGGCCATGCCTGCGGCATGGCCCTGTGATGCTTTACGGTTGCGCGGGAGACAGTACCGGAAAACGTGCCGGAGCCATTTCCTTTGGGCACAGACGGTATCCCCGTGGGCAATGCCGTTTGTCTTTCCTGTGTGCGGGTTTTGGGGAAGAAGGGGGTACGGAGGGAACCCCTTTTTGCCGCCAGCAGCGACCGAAGGCGGCCGCAGGCCGTGCCCGTTGGCGCATAGGCGCCTTACGGGCATCGATAGCAAGGATTAAGGGGCTCCCTCCCCCGTTTTCCGTTTATTTTGATATGTTACAGCAGGGCGCCGTCCCAGTTGAACAGGCCCTGGCGCCGCATCTCGGGCAGACTGGAAGGCGGGTTCTCTTCCAGGCGGGCGAAGAAGCTGTAGCCTGCCTGCTGGAGCTCCTGCCGCTTGGCGGTGAGATCCAGGGGCCAGCCGGGATAGAGCCAGACATTGCCGCCGTACTGGCGGGCCCAGAAGACCTCGCCCTTGGGGCTCATGAAGGGCTCGTTGGGCTTGATGCCCAGCAGGCCGAAGCGGCTGATGCCCACGGGCCAGAAGCCGCCCAGCACCATGCCCAGCGGCAGCGGGCTCTGGCGGGGCAGGGCCAGGATGTCGTCGGCGGGCAGTTCGGGGCTGATATACGCGCCTTTGAAGCCCATGTCGGCCAGCACGCCCAGCGCGGCGGCATTGGCCACGTTGCAGAAGGGCCCGGCCAGCAGGTCGAGGGCGTCGCTGTGCTTGGGATCCTCGGGCTCGTCGTTCATGCGGGCCAGCAGTTCCGCCGGGAACAGGTCACGCTGCCAGGGGGCGTTGCAGACGAAGTGGCGCGCGCCTTCGCGGGTCAGGTGGGCCAGACGGCGGCGGATGGCCTCTTCCTCTTCGGGCCAGATGACGGGCGGCAGCCACCAGCAGATGCGCGGAGCGATGGTACGCGAGATCTCGGCCGTGCGCGGCGAGAGCCACAGGCCGGTGTTCTGGCTGCGGCAGCCGCGGGTCTCGCGGCCCTGCGGCATGCTGGCGCGCACCACCATCTCGGGCCGGGGCGCGGGCCTGACGGGCCGGGGCAGACGGGGCTCGCTCTCCACGGCCTTGCTGGGCCGGGTGGGCATGCGGTCGAGTCGGGCCTGCCACTCCCTGAGGATCTGCATCAGCTCGGGCTCGCGGCGGTCGATGAGGAAGACCGGCGTGCCCGCCTTGGGCGTCTTGTGCTTGGGCAGGCGCAGCATCAGGGTGCCCGCCTTGGGCGTGCGGCGCGTCACGGGCAGGGTGGCGTGCCAGCGTTCGTCTTCCACGCCCACGCGCAGATAGTCCTGCGGCAGCAGCTCGAAATGGGGCTTGAGCAGCACCTGGCCTTCGGGCGTCACATTGATCTTGCCCGCCAGCAGGCCGGAGCTGGTCTGCCCCGACGGGTCGGTGGGGATGAGGTTGTCCTTGTGCGGCAGGAAGCGGGCACGGCTGCCGGGACGGCCCAGCGCCATCTCAAGGATGGCCTCGGCGTCCTTGCGGGCCTGCGGGTCGCCGGGGTTGTCGCGCAGCATGCGATAGGCCGTGACCACGTGATAGACGTAGTGCGGGCCCTTCTTGCGGCCTTCGATCTTCCACGAGACCAGATGCGGGATGTGCAGCAGGGTCTTGGCCAGCACGTCCAGCGAAAGGTCCAGACAGGAGAAGAAACGGCCGTCGCGCCCCTTGCCGGGGTTGCTGCGCTGGGGCCGGGGACGGCGCATGTCGCGGCCGCCGTCACGACCGTTGCGGCCCTGTTCGCGGGCCTGCTGTTCGGCCTGTTTGGCCATGGCCGCGGCAGCGGCGCCGCCCTGACGGTAGACGCGGCGGCAGGGCTGCACGCAGCGGCCGCGCAGGCCGCTCTTGCCGCCCATGTAGCTGGACCAGTAGCAGCGGCCCGACACGCAGTAGCACAGCGCGCCGTGGACGAAGCATTCCAGATCCAGCCCTTCGGGACAGGCCTCGCCCATGGCGCGGATCTCGTCGATGGAGAGCTCGCGCGGCAGGATGACGCGGCTGGCGCCCAGGTCCTTGGCGGTCTGCAGGCCCTGCGGGTGCGTGATGTTGGCCAGGGTGGAGAGGTTGATCTCGCCCTCGAAACCGGCCTGCCGCGCCAGATCCAGCATGGCCAGATCCTGCACGATGATGCCGTCGGGGCGCACCTGCCGGGCCAGACGATGGATGAGACGGTAGGCCGCCGCGGTCTCCTGCGGCTTGACCAGCACGTTCATGGCCACATAGACGCGGGCCTGTTCCTCGTGGGCCAGGTCGGTGAGGCGCGAAAGGTCGGTAAGGCCGAAGTTCTCGGCCTGCATGCGGGCCGAGAAGTGCTTCAGGCCCAGGTACACGGCGTCGGCGCCGGCGGCCAGGGCCGCGGTGAAGCACTGGGCGTCACCGGCCGGGGCCAGGATCTCCGGGCGTTCCGGGGTAGGGGCGGGCAGGATGATGTCACTCATGCGTAATAATATTCCTTGAACCAGGCCACAAAGCGCTCGATGCCGGTCTTGAGGGGCGTCACGGGCGCAAAGCCCGTGGCCTGCGACAGAGCGTCGATGTTGGCCCAGGTGGCTTCCACATCGCCGGGCTGCATGGGCAGCAGGTCACGGATGGCCTTCTTGCCCAGCGCCTCTTCGAGGGCGGCGATGAAATCGTTGAGTTCCACGGTCTGGTTGTTGCCGATATTGTAGATGCGCCACGGCGCGGAACTGGTGGCCGGGTCGGGGGTGGCGGCATCCCACTGCGGGTCGGGCTTGGGCGCCAGGGGCAGCAGGCGCACCACGCCTTCCACGATGTCGTCGATATAGGTGAAGTCGCGGCGCATGCGGCCGCCGTTGAACACCTTGATGGGCTCGTCCTTCATGATGGCGTGGGCAAAGAGCTGCAGGGCCATGTCCGGGCGGCCCCAGGGGCCGTAGACCGTGAAGAAGCGCAGGCCCGTGCAGGGCAGGCCGTACAGATGGCTGTAGGAGTGGGCCATGAGCTCGTTGCTCTTCTTGGTGGCCGCATACAGGCTCACGGGATGGTCCACGTTGTTGTGTTCCGAGAAGGGCTGGCTGGTGTTGAGCCCGTAGACCGACGAGGAGGACGCGAAGACGAAGTGCTGCACGCCGTTGTGGCGGCAGCCTTCCAGCAGGTTGGCAAAGCCCACCAGGTTGGAATCCACATAGGCCATGGGATTGATGAGGCTGTAGCGCACACCGGCCTGGGCCGCCATGTTGATGACATGGGTGAACTTTTCGGCCGCGAACAGGGCGCTCATGGCTTCGCGTTCGGCCATGTCCTGCAGTACGAAGCGGAAACCGGGACGGCCTTCCAGCTGAGCCAGACGGTCTTTCTTGAGCTGGACGTCGTAGTAGTCGTTGAGGTTGTCCAGGCCAACCACGGTGTGGCCCTGGGCCAGCAAACGGTCACAGAGATGATAGCCGATGAAGCCCGCGGCTCCGGTAACGAGAATATGCATGCTGTCCTCCTGTTGGCGCAGACTAAGCCAGAAGCGCTTCCGGGGCAAGGGTTTGCTCTTGCCTCCGCTGCCCCGCCCGGCTATGTTCGGGAACATGAAAAATAACGAATCCACCTTTGCGTCCAGCAACGCTTCCGAAATGCGCAACAGCGCCGCCGGGACCGGCAAGAAAGCCGCCGGTGCCGCCGCTGGCAAGACCGGAGCCGCTGCCGACGCCGGCAGGGACGAGGCCATCCGTCACTGGTACAAGGGCGAGAATCGCGACACCATCATCTATCTGCTCATCGCGATCTTCTTCCTTGAGCTGATCATCGGCGGTATCGCCTTCTTTTACGGCATCATGCACGCCAAGCCGTCGCTGGCCGGGGGCCCGCCCGAAGCCCAGTTCCCCATCCTGGGCTGGGCCATCGGCGCTGTGGCCGCTCCGGTGGCGCTGCTGCTCATCGTGCATCTTTCCGGCCTCTGGGTCTCCAACACCCTGGAGCGGGAGCGCCAGCCCGGCAAGCCCGGCTCGGAACGCATGGTGCCCAAGCGGCTGCGCTATTTCTACGCCTGTGTGCAACACGCGCCCACTGTGGTCATCCTGCTGGGCATATTGCTGCTGGCCGCGGCCCTGGTCTTCGTGGACGGCATGTTCTCGGCCGTGGTGGCCTTCGGTGCCGCACTCAAGCCCTACATCCCGTGGATCGCGGGCAGCATCGCGGCCCTGCTGGCGGCCTGTTATCTGGGGCGCCTGCTGCTCATCTACCGCCACCGCCGCATGGAGCAGGAATACGCCTACCGGCGCGAGGTGCTGGAAAAGACCGGCATCGTGCTGGTGAGCAAGGGCAGCATCCCCCTCAACCGGGGCATCGAACCCCTGCAGGCCGTGGATGGTGGCGGCTATGCCCTGCCGCCCGGCCCCGCCTACACGCCTGAGGAAGCCGCCGCCGATGCCGCGGCCCTCGAAGCCGGGGAAAAGAAGGGCGACGCGCCTGCCGAGGACATCGTGGACGTGGACCCCGAAGACCTGGGCGAAGCGCCCAAGAATACGGCCGCGCCCCGCAAGGACGACGTGACCGACGCCGATGTGGTCGTGGAGGATGGCAAGCCCAGGGCCTAAGCAACACGGCCTGAGGCACCGGCATTTTTGAGCGAAGGAGTTCCTCCTCCCTCAAAGGCGGCTGCTCCCGCTGCCGTGATCGCTTCCATCGCAACGGGGAGCGTGCGTGCGGCCTCCTTCGGCCCTGTCCCTTCCCGGCGCGTTTTATTTCAAAAAGGAGAGGCTCCTTGAGGAGCCTCTCCTTTTTTATTTTTGCTTGTCGTCCGTGTCCCGGTGCGAGGCCCGGGCAAAGACGACGGCCCGCTGCGGCCTAGTAGCGGTAGTGGTCGGGCTTGTAGGGGCCTTCGACCTTCACGCCGATGTAGTCGGCCTGTTCCTGGGTCAGGGTGGTCAGCTTGACGCCCAGACGGGCCAGGTGCAGGCGGGCCACTTCTTCGTCCAGTTCCTTGGGCAGGGTGTAGACCTTCTTTTCCAGGTCGCCCTTGGCCAGCTTGATCTGGGCCAGGGTCTGGTTGGTGAAGCTGTTGGACATGACGAAGCTGGCGTGGCCGGTGGCGCAGCCCAGGTTCACCAGGCGGCCTTCGGCCAGCACGATGATGCTGCGGCCGGACTTGAGGGTCCACTTGTCCACCTGGGGCTTGATGTTCAGCTTGGTGATGCCGGGGGTGGACTCCAGGTAGTGCATGTCGATCTCGTTGTCGAAGTGACCGATGTTGCAGACGATGGCTTCGTCCTTCATGCCTTCCATGTGTTCGCCGGTGATGACGCGCAGGTTGCCGGTGCAGGTGACGTAGATGTCGCCTTCGGCCAGGGCGTCTTCCATGGTGGTGACTTCAAAGCCTTCCATGGCGGCCTGCAGGGCGCAGATGGGGTCGATCTCGGTCACCAGCACGCGGGCGCCGAAGCCGCGCATGGACTGGGCGCAGCCCTTGCCCACGTCGCCGTAGCCCACCACGACCACGACCTTGCCGGCCACCATGACGTCGGTGGCGCGCTTGATGCCGTCGGCCAGGGACTCGCGGCAGCCGTAGAGGTTGTCGAACTTGGACTTGGTCACGGAGTCGTTGACGTTGATGGCCGGGAAGAGCAGCTTGCCTTCGGCTTCCAGCTGGTAGAGGCGGTGCACGCCGGTGGTGGTCTCTTCGGAGACGCCCTTCACCTTGGCGGCCACTTCATGCCAGTGGTTGGGATCTTCCTTGTAGCGCAGGGCCAGACGATCCATGATGATCTGGAATTCCTTGTTGTCGTAGGTCTTTTCCAGCAGGGAGGGATCGTTTTCCACTTCCACGCCCTTGTGGATCATCAGGGTGGCGTCGCCGCCGTCGTCCACGATCAGGTCGGGGCCCTTGCCGTCAGGCCAGGTCAGGGCCATTTCGGTGCACCACCAGTAATCTTCCAGGCTCTCGCCCTTCCAGGCGAAGACCTTGGCCATGCCCTGCTCGGCGATGGCGGCAGCGGCGTGGTCCTGGGTGGAGAAGATGTTGCACGAGGCCCAGCGGATGTCCGCGCCCAGGGCGTGCAGGGTCTTGATGAGCATGGCGGTCTGGATGGTCATGTGCAGGGAGCCGGTCACGCGCAGGCCCTTGAGGGGCTTCTGGTCACCGTACTTGCGGATGCACTCCATGAGGCCGGGCATCTCGCGCTCGGAGAGCTGCATTTCCTTCTTGCCGAAATCGGCCAGGGCCATGTCGGCCACTTTGTAGGCCAGGGAAAGGTCCAGGGCTTTGGTCATCGTTCCATTCTCCTTGAGGAAGTATGTTGGGCCGCTCCACAAAAGGGCGGTCTGCGGCATGGTCGTTGTCCCCTGTTCGGGGATGGTGCGCAGCCTTCGGTAAGGCCGCGCGGGAAATCTTGTGTGCCTTTTCCGGGCCATATCCCCCCCGGGACAGGTGCGCCGCTCCCCATCGGGGGCAGGCTTTCCTGAATGGAGCACGTTTGGGGGAAGATGGGGCACGGGGGCCTTCCCCCCGAAAATATCCCTAACAGGCGCGTGCCTGCACCAGCAGCAGAAACAGGCCGCGGCCCACGGCCTGCCGCGTACAGGACAGGACTTCGAAACCGGCCTGGCGCAGGCGTTCCTGCAGGCGTTCTTCGTCGAAGCCCAGCCAGCGGTCGCCGTAGCGGCTGCGCATGGTCTCGTCGTGGTGCTGGAGGAAATCGGCCACGAACAGGTGCCCGCCCGTGGTCAGGCTGCGGCGGATCTCGCGCAGGCCCTCGCCGGGGTCGGACAGGTGGTGCAGGACAAGGTTGATGCAGGCGAAGTCCGCTTCCTGGTCACGCAGGGGCAGGTGATCCAGCTCGCCGATGCGCAGGGAGATGCGGTTCTCGTTGGCCAGATCCACGGGGTTGAAGCGGCGGCGGCACATCTCCAGCATGCGGGCCGAGCCGTCCACGCCGATGAGGCTCCGGCTGGCGGGCAGCAGGCGCTCCAGCACCGCGCCGGTGCCGCAGCCCAGGTCCACGGCCACGCGGCAGCCCTCGGGCACGGCGGCCAGCACGGCGGCGGGCAGGTCGAAATCTTCCAGCACTTCGCGGTTGAGCTCGTCCCAGTCCTCGGCGATGGCGTTGAAGAACTGGCGCGTCTTGAGGGCGCGTTCCTCCAGGATCTGGGCCGCCATGGCCAGATCCTCGCGCATGGCCGTGTCTGTATGCAAAAAGGGCCCCATGGCCTGCAAAAAGTCGCTGGCCTCGCCGCAGCGCGTGGCGGCATAGAAGACCCACAGGCCGTCCCGGCGCGAGGTCAGCAGGCCCGCTTCGGTCAGGATCTTGAGGTGGCGCGAGACGCGGGACTGCCCCATGCCGAGGATGCGCACCAGCTCGTTGACCGAGAGTTCGTAATGCAGCAAGATATGCACCAGTCGCAGACGGGTCTCGTCTGAAAGTGCCTTGAAATATACCAGTGCCATGCGTGCCCCTGTACGGCGCGCCGGGCGCGCCTGCGATCTATGTATCAAATTTGCTTGATGCAAATATCAGCCTATCTGGATATAGTCAAGGAGTTCCATGTCCTCGCCTTCCGATGCTGCCCCCGACCGGTCTTCCGCTGCCGGGGAGGAGACAAAAAGACGGTTGTCGCGCAAGCGGGTGACCGTCATCACGGCCACGGCCCTCTCGTTGCTGGAGGCCTGTGGTCTTGAGCCGTCTCCGGCGCGCTCGGAAAAGACGGCCGGGAAGGGGAAAAAGGCGACGCAGGGAGAACCGCCGGCCGAAAAGGCATCGGCGGATGGTCTTGAGGAACGGCAGGCGGCAGGCTCGGCGTCTTCCCGCGAGCGGAACGGCGGGCGGAAAAAGAGATCTGCGCCGGACAGGGCTCCCCGGGAAGCGGCGGACGCCGTCCCACAGGAAGATGCATCGCAGGGCGTTGCCGCCACCAAAGCCGCGCTCCCGGAAATCCCTCCGGTGATCCCGCCCGCCGACACGGCCGCGGCCACGGTACCGCCGGGACCTGCCACTCCTCCGAAAAAGACGACTGCCCGGCGTCGTCGTGCGAGCGGCACGAAGGCCGCGCCGGTGACCGATACCGGGGCAGTTCCCGCTACCGAGCCGGCTCCCGCGTGCGGGTCTGTCGCACAGGAGGCCTCACCACAGGTAGTGAAGCCTTCTGCTGGCCAGTCCGCTGTGGAGGCGGCGTCATCCGTGCCGGGAGAGGATCAGCCTCACTCCGGCGCACGGCGGAGAGCCGTCTCCCGTGCCGGGCGTGCCTCCACTTCCGGTGGGCGCGGCCGCAAGAAGGCCGCTGCGACCGCTCCCGCATCCGCGGGAGAAGCCGGTCCGACCACAGCGCCGGTACCGGAGCAACAGCCTGCGGAACGTCCCATGGATGCGGCGGCACTGGCTGCCGAAGCGGATCGTCTGGCTGCGGAATACGGCCTGTCGTCATCGGGCGGCGGTCTGGTGGTGCTGCCCGGGGACGATGACTGGGATGATTTTCCCGCTCCTCCGGATAGGGAAGCGTCGTCCGCCCGGACGGGGGCTCACGTTACGGAGACGGTCCCGGCCGCTTCTTTTCCTGAATCCGTACCGTCAGCGGCGCCCTTCGCTGCGGCGGCTCCTGCCGCTCCCGCCCCCGAAGCCACACCTGCGGCGGCAAAAAGCTCCCCCAAACGTCGTCGTGCGGGCAGTCCGAAGGCTACACCTGTGGCCGAGGACGGGCCGGTTCCCGTGGCTGAGGCTGTCGCACAGATGGCCCCACCGTCAGAGGGATCTTTCGCTGTCCGGCATGCAGCTGATGCGGAGGCCGCTGTGCCTGATGCGGGGCTGCCCCAGCCTGCCGCAGGGCGGAGAGCCGTTCCCCGCGCGGGGTATCCAGCCGCATCCGGCGGGCGCGGCCGCAAGAAGGCTGTTGCAACCACTCCCGCATCCGCGGGGGAAGCCGGTCCGACCACAGCGCCGGTACCGGAGCGACAGCCTGCGGAACGACCCATGGATGCGGCGGCACTGGCTGCCGAAGCGGATCGTCTGGCTGCGGAATACGGCCTGTCGTCATCGGGCGGCGGTCTGGTGGTGCTGCCCGGGGACGATGACTGGGATGATTTTCCCGCTCCTCCGGATAGGGAAGCGTCGTCCGCCCGGACGGCTGCCCGTGGTACGGAGACGGTCCCGGCCGCTTCTTTTCCTGAGCCCGTACCGGCAGCGGCCCCCTTTGCTGCGGCGGCTCCTGTTGCTCCCGCCCCCGAAGCCACACCTGCAGAGGGCAAAAGCTCACCCAGGCGCCGCCGTGGGGGCGGCACGACAGCAGCGCCGGTAGCCGGCAGCGGGAACGCTTCCGTGCCGCTGGCCGGAGAGAAGGGAGGAGCGTCACCAGCCGCACCCGGCGATGCGCGCATACCGGAGGGAAGCCCTGCTCCCGTACAGGGAGCTGTTTCTTCCGCATCTGCCGGACACCGCGCAGAAGGGGAGGCAAACGGGACTGCCCGGCCCGCAGCGTCCCTTGTGGCCGGGGCCCCTTGTCCTGCACCGGCTTCCGGGACAGGCATGGGGCGGCGCGAGGCCGCGTTCCGGCAGTGGGCCGCGGACATGCAGGCCCGTTTCGATGCCGGGCTGGAAGCGGAGGAAGACCGGGCGGCACGGCGCAAAGACTCGCTGGTCGTGCTGCCGCCGCCGACGGATACGGGCGGGAGGAAACGCCGGACAGCAAAGAAGGCACAGGCCGACGCAGCGGAGGCCCCGCGCCCGCGGACGTGGATCACGCGGCGGCGCAGCACCGAACCCGGGCACGAGGCCCGCTTCGAGGAATGGCACGGCCCGGCACGGACAGGGAGCGTGCTGGAAAAGGTCTTCATCTCTCTGGGCGCGTCCCCGGAGCAGGCGAAGCTGAGCCGCTTGTGGCGCAGCTGGGATGCCGTGCTGGGGCCGGATCTGGCGCCATTGGCCCGTCCGCTGGGCCACCATGACGACAAGCTGCTCATCGGCGCCGAAGACGCCGTGCTGCTGCAGGAGCTCTATTATATGGGGCCGGAGATCGTGCGCCGGGTCAATGAGTTCCTGCAGGAGGATTTCTTCACGGCGGTGAAGGTCTCCCTGATGCTGGACCATCAGGATCTGGATGCGCCCAGCCCGGTGCTGGAGCGCTCCGCCGGGCGTCCGAAGGAAGAGGTCCCCGCGCCTTCCGGGGCCAGTCTGGGGCTCATGGATCCCGAATCGGCCGTGGCCCGCTGCTATGCCCGCTTCCTGGGCATGGAGCTGCCCGATCCCCGCAAATGACGGGCTGGAGCCGCCGGGAGGCGGGATTGACAAAGCTTTTCTTGCGATGCTAGGGTCAGCCGGTGTCGTGCTGGCCTTGCTGCTTTGTCGCTGTGGCTGCCGTCACGCTGCAGCTCAAGGGGAGGGTGCCATGCAGGATACGCTGGAAAATATCAGCCTCAAGCACGATAATGGCGAGGACATGCGCTTTCGTGGAAGCCTTTCCTCCGAGTGTTCCTGGTATGACGAGAAGCATGGCGTGCTGTGCCGCCAGAAGCTGTATGTGACGGAGAACAAGGACCAGATCTACTACATCATGCGCACCGGGGCGGAAGAACACAGCCGCCGGGCTTATCGCCTGAAGGTACAGGACCAGACCTGCATCATCCATAACGGCAAAGCTGAAGTGCGCATGCCCATTACCCTGCTGATGCTGGCTGTGCGCGGTCTGTGCGGCATGGATGCCCGGAACGCGACCAGCCTTGCCATGGTGGAAGAAATGCTCAAGGCTGCCAACGCCTAGCCGCCGTCCGTTTTTTCCCCGAAAAGAGAGGAAAGGGATGCTTCTTCGGAAGCATCCCTTTTCGTTTTTGCGGCCTCTGTTCCTGTACCGGTCATACAAATCAAAAGAGCCACCCATACGGGTGGCTCTTTTGATTTTCAGCCCTCATGGCGAGCCCCGGCAAGTCCAAGAGGTTCGCCGGGCAGATGCCCATCCCCAGGGGGAGGCCGGAGCCTGTTCCTCCCGGGGCTTTGAAGGCGCAGCCTTTTCAAGAGCGGCAGTGCCCCTGCCGGAAGCGCATCATCGCGACTGCTCCCGGCGGGGCGACGTCAGGCGCTGTCGGTGGTCTCAGCGACGGGCGCTGAAATGCTTTTCCGCGCTCTCGATGTCCTCGAAGCCGTACTGCTGCACCTGATGGAGCAGGTTCTGTTCGGCTTCGCTTTCGCCCTTGCGCAGACGTTCCATGGTGGCCCGATGATAGAGGGCGATGGTCTTGGGGGAATAGGTGCGCAGTTCCGCGCGCAGGTAGGTCTCCATGGAGACCCAGCCCGGACGGTCGTCACGGCTGCGCAGGGGGCGGCCCCTGTCGGCCAGCGAGGGGAAGCGGCTGTCGAGGTCTTCCTTCCAGGACACATGGGCGGCCACGATGTCGTCCACCTGGGCCATGGCTTCGGGGTCCAGCGGCGGCAGGCTGTCGGCCAGCTGGGCGTACTCCTCGGGGAAGGTGGATTCCATCATGCGGGCGTATTTTTCCGTGACCAGGTTACGCCCTTCCAGACGGGCGTTCAGCAGGTCTTCCAGATAGCTGCCCAGCAGTTCGTCGTCCCAGTTGTCCATCTGGCTGGAACGCATGATGCGGAAGGTCTTGGGATCCATCTGGCAGGAGGCCTTGCCGCCCACGTTCTGCACGTTGCTGAACATTTCCCATTCGGCTGTGACCACAGCATCTACAAGGGTCTTGTGTTCCATAGCGTCTCCTTGGCCGGGAAGGCGGCACATCGACGGATGCACCCTTCTCCCGGATCACATTCATGACTGGCCGTCCGCCAAAATTAGGAACGGCACAAAAAATTCGTTCGGCAACAAAAGGTCGGCAGGCCTGTCCATACAGGAATAGCTGTATTAGCCATACACGCCCCTCATTACCTGTTTTCGCCTGATTATATGGCAAGATAGAAATAATATGGGAATTCGTCCCGGCAAGGGGGGCAGGGAGCATGGCTCTCGGAAGAAGACAGTCTGGCTGTGGAGGGGGGCCTGCATGATGCCGTTGTTTGGGGATGCCGCCATCCCTGGAAAAATAATTGATAAAAATGTCACAAATGTGATGATGCCTTTTTGTTCCCCGTGCCACTATGGATTCTGCCTGTACAGGACAAGGACAGGAGGAGAGCATGAGCGTTACCGGAGTAAAGCACACTATCAAAGTGGTCGCCGCACTCCTGTGCCTATTGATCGGGCATGGGGGCGGGGCCGAAACGGCACAGGCTGTGGAATTCAAGGCGCGTGGTGCCTGGCAGATGACGTTTTATGGAACGGACAACACGTTCAATAAGAACAGCACGGAGGACAAGTTCCAGGTCTATCAGCGCTTTAGAGTCCGTCTTGACGCCATCACCAGCGAAAGCCTGAGCGGGGTGCTGGTTTTCAAGATCAACCAGCAGTGGGGTACCGATCTTGGCCCCAACAAACGTAAAGATATTGGCGGGGCTTTGGGGGCAGACGGGCAAGGTGTGCTCCTGCGTCAGGCCTACATGCAATGGTCCCCCCCAGACAGCAGGTTGAAATTGCGCATGGGATTGCAGTCCCTTGCCTTGCCGGCCTTCTTTGAAGGGGGATCGCCGATATACGACGGTATAGGCACGGGGATCACCGCTTCTTACAAAGTAAATGACACCCTGGGGCTTACGGGGTTCTGGATCAGGGCGGAGAACGACAACTCGCTGGCCGAGTTCGGCGATCCTGCTGGTTACCGGGACAACTGGGATATTTTCGGACTGACCCTTCCTGTCACGGGGGAAGGCTTTCGTATGACGCCGTGGGCGGCCTGGTCGTATATAGGCAAGAATACCAAGCACCTCGGGAACATCAATGGCATGTATGGTCCCAACCTCCAGGGCTTCTACTTCCGGCCGGAGGTGACGGCGCATACGCCTGCCTTCTACCAGCAAAACGCTTCGCGCGACGAAGAGTTCATCATGGGGGGCGTGGCTACTGAGGTCACTTACTTTGACCCATGGAAATTCACTCTTGATTTTCACTACGGCCAGGTAGCGGGGAAATATAAAGAAGAATTGGACCGTGCAGGCTGGACCCTGGCAGGCTCGGCTGAATATGCCATGGGCTGGGGTACGCCCGGGGTCATGGCCTGGTACTCCACCGGTGACGACGACAATCTGAAAAATGGTTCAGAGCGCATGCCCGCAGCCAATCCTGACTGGAGAGTGAGCTCGTTCGGTTTTTCAGGCGGCTACATCATCAATGGCGGCCCCGGGGCAACTATTTTCAACTTCTACCCGGCAGGCATGTGGGCGGTAGGCGCGTATATCCGGGATCTCAGTTTCGTGAACGGCATCAAGCACCGGCTACGTTTCTTCTACGGCCAAGGTACCAACAGCCCGGAGATGGCCAAGTACATGGTGGGCACACGTCCCGGCGGGGTGTCACTTTTCGGACGTAAAGCTCCGGCAGGAGATGGCTCTGTCTATCTTACTACCCGGGATCATTACTTTGAAGTCAATCTCGATAGTCGATGGAAGCTTTATGAGAACTTCAATATCGATCTTGAGCTGGGGTACATCCGGCTCAATGCCGATAAGGATCTTTGGAAACTGAAGGATTGGAAGAGCGACGCTGTTCGTGCCGGCATCAACTTTATCTACACATTCTAGGGATAACGATATGAAATTACGTTTAAGCAGCATGCTTGCAGCCGGTGCCCTCTGGCTCTGGGCGAGCACTGGTCTGGCCGCCTCCTTTATCAGCAAGCCGGCTATCGAAGGGAATCCCAATCCGGCAGTCCCGTTGGCAGCCATCATTACCTTTTCTGCGTCAGAACCGGTATGTACGGATGTAATCGTTAATGATGGCCAGAAACAGTGGACGATATCTTTTGACGCAACACATGATCCGAGCAAGGGCTTGCCTATCGTCGGCATGAAGGCCGATCGCCAGCACAGCTTCACCATCACCATTACGGGAAAGGACGGCAAAAAGGTTGCCGCTCCGGAGCGGCTGACGTGGAGGACTCCGCCTTTGCCCCCTGTAGGCTATGAGTTCCCTCCCATCCAGGTACTTACGGCCAAGCCCGAATCCATGGAACCGGGCTTCACTATCCTTAGCGTACGCCGAGGGGCCCTTGGTCGCTCTAACTGGCTCTCCAAAGCCCAGATGGCCTTTGCCCGTCGCTGGGGCATGCTGGTGGGGCTGGATAACCAGGGCGAGGTGGTCTGGTACTACAAGTCCGACACTCGTATCGCCGGGGTCGAAAGACTCCGTAACGGCAATCTGCTTTTTCATCTGCAGGACTTCCGCACACGCGAAATCGATTTCCTGGGGAACATCGTCAACGAATGGTATGCTGAAAATCGTCCCCAGGGAAAGCCTGCCAATCCCAAAGCGATCCCGGTGAAGGGACTGATCTCCTTGCATCATCAGCCGCATGAAATGCCCAATGGCAACTTTTTGGCCATGAGCGCTCACCCCAAGCTGATTCGCAATTATCCCACGAGTGTTACCGATCCTCAGGCTCCCCGCAAGGATATGTGGGTTATGGGTGACGTTATCGTGGAGTTCGACCGCCAGGGCAATGTGGTCTGGAGCTGGGACAGTTTTGACCACCTGGATCCTTATCGCGTGGGCTACGGAGCTTTTGACAGCTACTGGCATACACGCGGCTTCAAGGAGCATGTGGACTGGACTCACGGCAATGGCGTCACATACGACCCGCGCGACGATTCCGTCATCATGTCTTTGCGTCACCAGGATGCCATCATCAAAGTAGATCGCAAAACAGGAGAGATCCGCTGGATCCTCGGTCCCCACAAGGCGTGGAACGAAAAGCTTGCCAAAAAGCTCCTCAAACCCGTGGGGAAGGATTTCCGCTGGCCCTGGCACGGGCACAACCCCCGTGTCACCGAGACCGGGACCATCGTGATGTACGACAACGCTACTCAGCAGGCCTGGCCCTTTGATCCGCCTGCGTCGCCTGACACGTTATTCAGCCGGGGGGTGGAGTTTGAGGTCAACGAGAAGGATATGACCGTCCGGCAGCGCTGGGCTTCCTCCCGCTCCTTTGACGAGGAAGATGCTCGTTTCTCCTGGGCCATGGGCGATGCGCATCGCCTTCCCAAAACCCGAAATCATCTGGTTGTTGACGCCATCGTCTCGGTGAAAATGCCCGGGCTGACTCTCGACGATTACGACTTCAGCAAGCGGCATGTGGATGACCTGTTCACCTATGCACGGATACGGGAGTTCCAGAAGGATACCAAAAAGGTCCTTTTTGAGGTCCATTTCCGCGATCCGCATGAGGCCATTTACTGGCAGGTGTTCGGCGGGGTGCGCATCCCCGGTTTCTACACGCAGCACTAGATCTTCGCGTGCCGCGGGGGAGATCTCGCGGCACGCGGTACGCCCAAGGAGCTTCCATGTCGTCTCAACGCCTTCGCTGGCTGGTCTGTCTGGGGGGAGCTGGGCTGGCCTTCCTGGCAGCCCCCTATGAGGACCTGTCCGTGGCCGCATTCTGGGCCATCACCGTTGCCGGTATCGCCATCATGGCCATGGAGATGCTGCCCATTGTTGCTGTGGGGCTGCTTTTGCCCGCCACCTATATTCTTTGCGGTACGGCATCAGCCAAGGTCGTGTTCACTCCATGGCTGACGACCGTGCCGTGGATAATACTGGCAGGGATGATCATCGGAAGGCTCATGGAGAAAACAGGGCTTTCACGACGCATCGCACTGCACATCATCGCGGCAGTAGGCAGTACGCCGCTGCGGCTCATGCTGGCATTGGCCATGACGGGGTATGCACTTGCACTGCTCATCCCGGATGCATTCACCTTAGTGGTGCTCATGGTTACGTTGACCACGGCTCTTTGCCAGCGCCTGGGATTGGAGAAGAAGACCGTAGAAGCAGGGGTACTCATGTTTGCCGGCTTTTTTGCAGCCATGGTTCCTCAGCCCATGATCTATCCCAATAATCTCGGCATCATCGCCGCGGAGATGATCGCATCCACCGGGCTGACCTTCACCTGGCTGGGATTCGCACTGGAAAACCTTGTTCCGACGCTGCTCATGTCAGGAGTGAGCATCCTGGTTTTGCTCCCCTTTTGTACGCCTACGCTGCGGGACCACGTACAGCAGGCGGTGGCGCTTTCGCAGGCCGATCTGCTGCGACTGGGGCCGATAACGCCCTTGGAAAAACGTTCTTTGCTGCTGGTGGTGCTGGCTCTGATCGCCTTCATCGCCGAACCCTTGCACGGCATCCCCGGCACCTACGCCTTTTTGTTTACGGTACTGCTGGGCTTTACCCCTGTGTTCCAGGTGCTCGATGAGCAGGATCTTTCCCAAGTGCCTTACGGCATCCTGTTCTTTTGTACCGGCTGCATGAGCATCGGCTTTGTGGCTGAAGACCTGGGACTTGCGCAAGGCATAGCTGCGGCTGCTGCAACTGTGCTTGAGGGGATGAAGGATCCGGGACTGCTGGCTGTGTGTGCGTATGTGGGAGGTTTCCTGGTCAACTTCGTACTCACGCCACTGGCGGCGGTCACGTCGCTCAGTCTGCCTCTGGCTGAGCTGGCCCTGGATATGGGAGCAGGCATCAAACCTGTGCTTTACAGCTTCCTGTACGGCCTGGAGCAGGTACTGCTGCCCTATGAGGCAGCTACCATCCTGTTCATGTATGCCACGGGCTATGTATCCTTACGCTTCTTTGCACTGGTCATGGCACTGCGTTTTCTGGCAGGCGGCATTGTCGTTGCCCTGAGCGGGTGGTGGCTGTGGCCATTGATGGAGCTGTAACTCATCGATTTTTCGAATGTTAAACGTATTGTCGCATATGGAGGTACATTATGCGTCATCCTATTAAAAATGTCGTTTTCATTATCCTGGATACACTGCAATTTAATTATCTGGGATGTTACGGGAATACCGTTGTGAAAACGCCCAATTTCGACAAGTTCGCTGCTGAGGGCCTGCTGTTTGAAAATGCCTACAGCGAAGGTCTGCCTACCATTCCCGTACGCCGTGCCGTCATGACAGGCCGTTTTACGCTTCCCTTTGGCGGGTGGCAGCCTTTGAGCGCTGAAGATACCACCATTGCCGACATGCTTTGGGGCCGCAATATCGAAACCGCCCTCATTTATGATACGGCCCCCATGCGCCTGCCCAAGTATGCCTACGCCCGGGGATTTGACTATGTAAAATTCTGTCCTGGCCATGAAATGGATCACATCACCTGGAAGGATACCCCCAAGGATCCGGCCCTGAAGCCCGAAGACTTTACCGCTCCGAGCATGGTGTGGGACAAGGATGGCAATCTTATTGACGATGCCAGCACCGCCCTGCTGGAAGAGATCGACTGCTATCTGCGGTTCCGTCAGGGCTGGAAGTCCGACGCTGACAGCTATGTGGGCGTGGTGGCCCGTGAGGCGCGCGAATGGCTGGTCAACCGTCGGGATAAAAAGCGTCCTTTCCTGCTTTGGCTGGATTCCTTTGATCCGCATGAGCCTTGGGATCCGGCATCCATCTGGGAAAAGAAGCCCTGTCCCTATGATCCGGAGTGGGACGGCAATCCCTTGCTGCTTGCCCCCTGGACCAAGGTGGAAGGCCGTATCAGCGAGCGTGAATGCGAACATATCCGGGCTCTGTACGCGGAAAAAGTCACCCAGTGTGACGCCTGGATCGGCCGCGTCGTGGACACGCTGAAACAGGAAGGGCTGTGGGACGAGACCTTGGTGGTCATCATGTCCGACCACGGCCAGCCCATGGGCAACGGCAAGCATGGGCACGGCATCATGCGCAAGTGCCGCCCCTGGCCGTATGAGGAGCTGGTGCACGTCCCCCTGCTTATGCATGTCCCTGGTACGGAAGGCGGTCGGCGTATCAGCACCTTCGTGCAGAACGTGGATGTGGGCGCAACAATCATGGACGCTTTCGGCCTGCTTGCGCCGGAAGCGCACCTCGGGACGGTCCTCGGCATCGATGCGCCGCGTCTTGACGATGTGCAGGGCATTAGCCTGCTGCCGCTGGCGCGGGGCGAGACGGACCACGTCCGTGATTATGTCATCACCGGGTATTGCGGCATGTCGTGGTCCATCGTGGACCATGATTACAGCTATATCCACTGGCTCAACCGTGATCCCAGCAATGCTGAGTTCGATGAACTGCTGGAAAATCCTTACGGTGATGACGGTCCCAGCGAGACCATTTGGACATGCACCACGGGTGCCACGCAGGAAGTCCCCAGTGAAGATGAGCTCTATGACCGGCGTACGGATCCTTTCCAGCTGCACAATATTGCCGCGGAACAGCCGGAAAAAGCCCGCGAACTTCTGAAAAAACTCAAAGCCAGTATCGGTGAAATCCGTATATCCTAACTGGAGGAACCATGTTGACCACTCTTGACGGAACAAGCTTTGCCAATACCCTTGCAACAACTGAGAAAGGGATTTGCATCTGCTTCAAAAAGCTCTGTCCCCATTGCAAAAATATGGAAAAAGTTCTTGAGAAATTCCACAATCTTGAGCCTGATGTAGCTCTGTTCCGGCTGGATATGGAAGAGGAGGCCGCGTTGGCGGCATCTTTGGGGGCGGAGCGCGCCCCCACGCTTCTTGTCATGGCGCAGGGAGAGATCCGAGGAACCAAGGCCGGGCTCATGAATCCCAAAGAACTTCGGGCCTATTTTGCCCAGTGCTTGCGGTAGGTTATCATGCACGACGCACAGTACGATCTTATTATCATTGGTGGCGGAGCGGCGGGGATGACGGCCGCTGTGTATGCAGCCCGGGCCGGGCTTAAGACCACGCTGCTGGAATCAAACATCACGGGCGGACTGGTCAACGCCACCTACACTGTGGAAAACTTCCCTTCGTATCCAAGCATACACGGCATGGCTCTGATGGAGAAAATGCGGGAGCATGTGGATAGTCTGCAGGTCCGTGTGGAAGAGGTCTGCGATATCACCCGGCTGGAGCTGACGGAAGACATCAAACGCGTATATAAAGAAGATGAAGTCCTGACGGCGCGTGCCGTCATCCTTGCCACAGGGCGCGCCCCTGTGCCGCTGGAAACACCGACTCCCTGCGACCAGGTGCATTATTGCGCCATTTGTGACGGGGCTGCCTACAAGGGCAAACGTGTTCTGGTGGTAGGCGGGGGAAACAGCGCTTTTGACGAAAGCCTGTATCTGCTGGGGATGGGCGTTGAGCACGTGACCCTGGTCGAAAAGATGCCCAGGTTCTTTGCTGCCCAAAGCACACAGCAGAGTCTCCTCTCGCATGAAAACGTCGAGGCATACACAGATACCCAGGTGGAGGATCTGTATGTGGAAAAAGGTGAGCTGAGAGCTGTTTCGCTGGTCAACAGCGTCACCGGAGAGCGAAGCCGTATCCCCGTCAGCGGTATTTTTGCATTCCTGGGGCAAAAGCCCAATACGGCCTTATTTGCCGGGCAGGTAGAACTTACCGAAGATGGATATATAAAAGCCGATGCCCGAATGAAAACATCGGTCCCCGGTGTGTTCGGAGCTGGAGATGTTGTCGATAAACCCTATAGGCAGATAGTCACGGCGGTTGCCGATGGTGCTATCGCTGCCCTGGAGGCCGAGCGCTACATGCGTGCCAAGGCCTGAGCCAGGCGAGAGCCGTCCGGAGTCGTACTCCGGACGGCTCTCGCGGATTCATGATTTCCATTATCTGCGTCCGAATAAAAAGAAAGCTGCAAGGGATAAGAGGCACATATGCTCAGTCTCTGAACTGCCAGGGACGGGTCAGGCGACCTCCTGTGCGATTTTACACCATGCTTTTTATTTCCATTTGAAGGGAGGAGCATTTCGGTATAATCCTTGCCAGAAGGATGGTTTAGCTGCACTTTTAGTGCTCAGGGCCTATCTTTTCTGCTGGCTATGTCCTGAAATACTTTGCTTGCGCACCACACGTGTAACGTTGTCAGGAAAGAGCTGCGGACGTTCGATGATGGGAGATCGCATGAAAAATTTTGAGACAACAACGGCCATTCCATGGAGTGAGTTGTACTTTTCACATCAAAATTTGCGCTATATAAATGCACCATGGAAAGAAGTTCTGCATATTGGAAAAGAAAGGGTCTATAAAAAAATTCTATTATTCCAGATTCTGATACATTTTCATATATTATTTCTGGAGTTGTACAAAGCGTTTATGCAGCACAGGACGGAAGAGAGCGTATAGTTATCCAGTTTATGGAATCCTGCCTTTTTGGGATCCCCAATGCCTTTATAAGACGACCTGATATCAATATTCCCAATGACATCGACAGATTAAGTTTTTTCCGTTGTTCGACAGACGTACGTCTCATCGAGTTCCCCATTGCTATCTTGCATGACGATGAATTCATTCGTGCACATCCTTCCCTGATCTCCAATGCAATGGCAACGCTGAGCCTGACGATCATTGTTTTTTTCAACGCTCTGACTGCCCTGCAGATGAATGATATTCAAGGAAAACTCGCAAATTTTATTCTTGGTGTCATGAAGAAAAGCAATAATTCTTGTGAGTTACAGCCTTCTATAACCCAGCATGAGCTTGCATGTCTTCTTGGAGTGCATCGAGGATCCCTTGCACGTGCCTTAAAGCAACTGCGTGATGCCGGGATTATCTCAGGGTTTACTAAAAATAAGCTTAGAGGATGTCCGGCATGTTTTTTGATTTTAAAAGGTGTGGTAATCTCGTCCCATG
>ERZ857982.1515-NODE-1515-length-21687-cov-8.597726_pt1 | contig 21687 bp, 19 predicted proteins | sample MGYA00519955_ERZ857982 | MGnify/ENA primary metagenome ERZ857982 (study PRJEB31778, sample SAMEA3449416) | human gut metagenome | biome: human gut; feature: human-associated habitat; material: faeces | place: United Kingdom | collected 2010/2012 ... | reverse complement strand
GCGGCATTCCAAAAAGAAAACACCATCCTGACGGATGGTGTTTCTTTTTGTGATTTCCCACCACTTTTGCTGTCAGTGAATCAGCTCTTTTTGTCTTGCGTATCTGACAATGCGCAGAAAACTATGTACTTCAATTACTTGTTTTCAGCCGCATCGAGCTGCAAAATTCTGTGATCTTCCGTCAGCACCTTCATCTGGCTGATGGCAATGGCATTAAGTTTCGCCAGTCGTTCCGCCTGCGATATTCCTTCGCTGATGAACACTGCATTCAGGTTTTCCAGATTGGACAGGCACACAAGCTGCGAGACATTGGCATAGTCCCGAATGTTACCCTTGAGATCAGGATGGGCATCGCGCCACTCTTTGGCAGTCATACCAAACAGAGCCATATTCAGAACATCGGCTTCGCTGGCATAGAGCAGTGAAATCTGACGGGCAGACAGTTCCGGCGGAATCAAGTTCTCCTTGATAGCATCCGTGTGAATGCGGTAATTGATCTTGGCAAGATTGCGTTTGATATCCCAGCCAAGTTGTTTCATCTCCTCGGTCTTGAGTCGTTCGAACTCTTTGACCAGATAGAGCTTAAACTCCACGGAGATCCATGAGGCAAACTCAAATGCGATTTCCTTATGGGCGTAGGTTCCACCATAACGTCCAGCTTTAGAGACAATGCCAATGGCGCCAGTCGCATCCACCCATTTTTGAGGCGTCATCACAAAACTGTTCAAACCGGCTTGACTTCTAAACGCATCGAATTCGACACGGTTAAAATCCGGATTGTAGAGCGTTTCCCACACACCGAGAAACTCAATGGTATTTCTGTTGCGAAGCCAGTTTTGGATGATGTATCTCGGATTGTCACTATCTTTGATTTTTGCAATGTCTGTCAAGCTGAGAAAATCATCTCGTTTCAGATCCCACTGCACATTGATTCCCGTTCCGCGAACGACCAGCTTGTCCATCTTCACCGCACCTCCTTGCAGCCAATTCTTTCAGCAGTCCTTGGCATACTTCTTTTTTAGTATAGCAGAAAACCTCCTGTCCGTCGAGAGGAAATCCACCCATGCTTGGGATTCGTCTCTTTTCTTCCATCCAAAATGCAGCATAGTGTGGATGTGCCATTTTTGCTTGTTTTGATGACGCATTTTTCTAAATTTCCGCATTCCAAACCAATTGAACTACTCTATCTCCGTATTCTATCATACTAAGTGTTCCTTTACCTCGATCCCGCTTTTCAGCCGTACCAGGATTTCTTCCTTAGAGAGTATCCTGACCGACGCCACAAGATCACGAATATTGCGTTCGTTCCATTCCGTGATGGCAGTACCGGCCTGCCCCATTATATCGGCAGCCTCCTCCATGTGGCTGTTCAGTTCCACATCTTCTGCTTGCTGCCGCTCCAGTTCGGCACGTTTGTCCTTCAGCTCTGCTTGCTGGGAAAGGATCGTCTTGAATCGTTCCATGTAGTTGGTACTATTGCCGGAGGCTACCGTGATGAAGGCGGCGTCAAACTCCTGTGCCAGGGTTTCCAGTCGGTGGTCGATATCTGCGATAGTGAGTTCTCCGCTTCGGTTGGGGCGTATCACCACCTGTAGATTTTCCGTGACCTGCCGTACCAATGCAGGCTTCTCAGACATTATGCTGTTGATTGCCCGCAGGATGGCTTGCTGGAGCTGCTGCTCATCCACAGAGGGCGAATCATGGCAATACTTCTTGCCGTAATCAAAGCGGCTGATACAGCGCCAGACGATGTGCTTCTTTCCTCTGTTGACCCATGTGCAGCGGCGGTACAGTGTGCCGCATTCGCCGCAGATGAGACGATCTGACAGGGCGTATTTCGGCGTATAGCAGCTTCTGCCGCTGGGGGTACTTTTCTGCGTATTGCCCTTCAGTGCGTTGCGCCGCGCCAGTTCTGTCTGAACCGCATTATACGTTTTGCGGTCTATGATGGCTTCGTGATGATCCGGCACCAGATACATGGTGCGCTGCCCTGTGTTGCGGATGGTTTTGTGGCTGATACAATCCTGCTGGAAGGTTTTCTGCATCAGGACGTCACCTGCGTATTTTTCGTTGGAGAGAATACCTCGTACTGCGGTATGCGTCCATGTTGCGCCGCCGCGGGCATTTGGAATGTGGCGTTCCTCCAAGTCTTTGCGAATCATGTTAAGGCTGTCACCGTGGAGGTACTTCTGGTAGATTTCCCGGACGATCTCTGCTTGTTCCGGAATGATCTGCGGATTACCATCCGGCCCTTTCTCATAGGCATACAAGTTGTGGTAATGGATGGTGGCTTCACCCCGCTGCATGGCGTAGCGCTTACCCGCCTGAATATTGCCAGAGATGGATTCGCTTTCCGCTTGAGCGAAGGCTCCCATCATGGTCAGCATCAGTTCTGTGGACTCGCCCATGGAATTGATGTTTTCTTTTTCAAAGTAGACTGCTATGCCCTGTGCTTTCAGCATTCGGACGTAGTTCAGGCAGTCTACCGTATTGCGGGCGAAGCGGGAGACAGACTTGGTGAGGATCAGATCGATCTTGCCCTGCTTACACCATTTCATCATCCGCATGAAGTCTGCCCGCTTCTTGACCGAAGTGCCTGTGGTGCCCTCATCCGCAAAGATGTCGGCCATCGTCCACGACTTGTTCTCCATGATCTTATCGGTATAGTAGTTTTTCTGCGCTTCGTAGCTGTTGAGCTGATCCTCCTCTTTGGTGGACACCCGACAGTAGGCCGCCACCCGAAGCTGCCGCTGCTCGGCGGCCCCTGTGTTCTTTGGCGCGGCGGGTATCACGATCACCTTCGGCTTGTTCTCTCCCACGTTTATGCTCCCCCCTCGATGATCTGGCCGTTTTTCAGTAATAGGCTGGCCTGCCCCTTTTTGACATAGACCTGTGCCACGGTGCTTTTCAGCAATTCGGCGTCGATCTCCGCCATCGGTGCGGCAGCGGTGAATAGATGCCGCAGGCGCTGGCTTTCGTACTCGCTGCTGCCGATGGCGTTATATTGCATCCCTGCCAGCCGCAGGGCGAGCTCTTTAGCACCGCCCTCATCCACCGGACTGGTGGTGAGTGCTGCTGAGAATCGTCGCTCCATTTCGGCCAACTCACCACGGTTGACAATCTGCGGCTGTGGCTTGATCTGTTCCGGCGATGCCGCGAGGCTGTTCAGAATGGACAGCACCTGTGATTCCACCGCCGCGCTGGGCCTGCCGTTGCACAGGCGGCGCAGCGTCTTTTGCGCTTCGGTGATCTGCACCGCAGGCTTGCGCTCTGACCGGCGCTGGGCGGCTTCCTGTAATTCCTCTGCGGGGAGGATGGCTGGGAAGCGGTCTGTGCCAATGTAGCGGCTGTCCTCCAGAATACGGCCCACCATATTCTTGTTCCAGGGCTTGTCCGCGTCGTAGGGCGGGCCTTTTTCTTTCAGATGGTCGGTGATGTCGTTGAAGGATGCCCCGGCCAGATAGCGGGCATAGATGCCTTGCACCGCCTGTGCTTCCTGCGGGTGAATGATTATCTCTCCCATGACCATCTTATAGCCGAAGGCCAGCTTCCTGTTGCCCATTACCGCACCGTCCTTTCTATGCTCTCCCGCAGTTCTAAGCCGTTTTTCAGGCGAAATCGTAGGCTGGTGTTGCTCTCGATAATGACCTTGTCAATAAGCTGACCGAACAGCTCCCCGTCAAAATCGTGCAGCGTTTCAGGCCCTCTCTTGAGGATGGTGATGAGCTCCTGGGTGCAGGGGATGGTATCATCACCGTCTTGGTTGAGAATCCTGCTTTTGGCTTGCTTGGCGGCGCGGAGCTGTTCGGTCAGCTTGTTACTCTTGGATATGAAAATGTCAGGATCAACGCAGCCGCTTTCTCTCAGAGTGGCCAGCAGTTGATTCTGACTGGTAAGTTCCGCTATTTGTTTGTTCAGTTCAATGACGTCCACACTCCAGAGGAATTTCCGTTCTCGGATGGACTGGAGGTTGGTAATGAGGTCGGACAGAATGCGGCCGCCTTGGTGCTTGAGGTTGTAGTACAGCCGGAGGAAGGCTTGCTGTATTTGGACTTCGGGGATCTGGGTAATGGGGCAGGCAGCCTCATCGCTGTCATGACGTATACAGAGCCAGTATCTTGCGGCTGTTGACCGCTTTGATCTGCATGCAGCACCGCAACTGCATTGGACTCGGCCATGAAAAGGTGTCTTTTCTACTGATACTGTTTTTTCTCGGCTCTTAAGCAATTTCTGTACTCGCTCAAACCAATCCTGCGGGATAATCGCATCGTGGATTCCTATAACATAGTAACTGTCGTGCTCTCCACTATTTCGTATTCTTTTTCGGGGGAGAGTATCCGTGGTATATTTTTTCTGTAGCTGCGCATCACCTATATAGCGCTCGTTCCGAAGGATATATTCTATCCGTCCACGCTGCCAGTGAATGTTCAGCACATTGCTCTGATTCAGCATCTTTGTGATCTCTGTGGTGTTTATCCCGCGCAGATACATCTCGTATATGTTGCGAACCACCGCCGCGCATTCCGTATTGATAACAAGTGAACCATCCACAAGGTCATAGCCCAGCGGGGCACTGTAGGTGCTGAACTCCTCGCGTTCTATCCGTTTCTGGTAGCTCCAGCGTATATTGCCAGAGATGGACTCGCTCTCTGCCTGCGCAAAGGCTGCGTACAGGGCGGTCATCAGCTCTGAGGACGCCCGTGCGGTGTCGATGTTCTCCTTCTCGAAGAAGATCGTCGTTCCGTTGGCACGGAACTGCCGAATGGCCTCCAGACACTCCGACGTGTTGCGGGCGAAGCGGGAGATGGACTTGACCAGAATGCGGTCTATGAGTCCGCGTTCGCTGTCAGCCAGCATCCGCTTGAAGTCCTCACGTTTTTCCACTGAGGTGCCGGTGATACCCTCGTCGGCGTAGATATCCACCAGCCGCCAGTCCTCATGCTCGGTGATGTACTGCGTATAGTGGATGTTTTGAGCCGCAAAGGAGTTGAGCTGATCCTCCGAGGAGGAGCTGACCCGGCAATAAGCGGCCACCCGAAGCTTCTGAGTATCTCGCTCATGGTTGGCTTCGATCCTAATGACCCGTCGTTCCTTGCCGTTCAGGGCAAGGTTTCCATTGATTTTCTTTTCTTCCGTGGCCGCTCACCTCCTCCTTGTAGCAACACAACATACCACAGTCATCTCGTTAAAGCTACTGATTTTTGCAAAGAAATTCAGAAAGAAATAAGGATCGTCGCGCCGGTCTGCATTGCGATACGCACGGCGACCTGCTCCAGCTCTGCCTTGGGAAAACCGGCTTTTTTTAATGCGGACAGAAGATTCAGAATACCGCAAAAATCAACATTCTTATCCTGCATGATTTTCTCCTTTTATACATTTTCTGATGACACAAACACGGACACTGTCAGATGTAGGGTGGGTGTGTGAGTGAGAGAAGAATCAGACGCGGTAAAAGCAAAAACGGAAAGGGGAGAGAGAAGAAAAAACAGTGTCCGCGTTTCTGCCATCAGGCAAAAGCATTATGGCGGGGCCGCTCCAAGGCGTGTTGGAGCGACCCCTGCCGTTTCCATCATTTGTTCAGTCCTATTCGACACTACTTCCCGGACTGGCGGGCGGTCAACTGGTCTGCGGCTGGCACCGCACATGGGAATCTCACCCCTCCGAGGATCGCTCCGAGCTGCACCGATGTTTTGGATGTATCGCTATGCAGAAGTACCATTATAGGCAGATGACGTCATGGCGAGACAGCCTGCCACGGCTGCTTTTGGATGAACGGGTATCGCTGGGCACCTTCCGGTTTGGGGCCTGCATTGACACGGGATACTCCCGTGCAGGTGGTCATGGCGCGTTCTCCGCATCGCTGTCCTCTGTTCAGGAGGCTCATCTGCTGATGTGATCCAGTTGCCGGATATGGCCGTGTGGCGTTTTTCAAAGAGCAACACCCGCCAGCTTGTCCTTGGCGGGGGGGGAAGGATTATTTATCCCCTCACTCTATTAGCCGTTGAAAACGCATTTTGATAGGCACTTTTCCTACATTTCTAAAAATTTTTTTAACTTCTTCAAAATCCTCCTCCGCTGGGCATTCACGCTCGGCTGTGTGACACCTATCTTTTCTGCACACTCCCGTTCGGTCAGTCCTCTGTAATAGTAGGCCAAAATCAGTTCTCGCTCGGCTTCCTCCAGCTTTTCCAACGCACACCAAAGATGCCGATTGGCTTCATGTCTTAGTACTTGTTCCTCGACGCTCTCACTGGTATCCACGATTTGCTTGCGCTGATGCTTTCCTAAGCTCTCAAAGGATACTTCTCTGCTGGGGATGTGCTTGACGGCATTGTTCTCCTTGTCCAGACGCTCAGTATCATTTTTCAGATCCTTTTCTATGTACTTCATCTTCCTATCGCTTTGGATCAGCACCTTCAGCACATCGGGTCTGTTCTTCAAGCAGGGGTACATTTTCAAATAGTCGGGATGATATGGATCATTTCTGTACGACATACGTCGCCACCTCCGTTTCGTCATTTTTGAAAAATTCGCAAATGACGGAAACGGCGGGCCACGACAATGAATAAAAACCGATGTCTTTCGACTGCAAAAAAGGCACGACGAACCACGATTGGTTCGTCGCGCCTTTTTTGCTATTATATATGGAATTATTGTTCTTTCACACAGATTGCTTTTAGCATTATATCTGTACGATGGTATCGTCCATGGGCCGCTGTATCTCAGCGGCCCATGGACTTGCTTGCACGGATCAAGCTCTGGATATTACCAATACTTAGGATAACTACTATTACTCTGCTGATGCTTCGCGTACTCCCACCATGGGACTTGATTCGTGAAGTCAGTCATCTTATCCCAGAACTGGTCGGACAGCGTACCCTTGTTCACATAGACCGTAACGATATAAGTCTTAGTACTGCCATCCTCCATGGTGGCCGTATAGGTCACGGAGTTGGTGAAGTCCACCGTTTCGCCGCTGCCAGGTGTCAGGGATTTGACGCCGTTTGTGGCAATAACAGGGGTCAGCTTCGTTACATCCGTGCCACGGGGCATGGTGATGGTAATGGTGTTAGTGGTATTGTTCACCGCACCGGCCACGCCGTTGATGGAGAAGGCTGTGATGCCCGTGGAGGTCGTCGCGGCAGTCTCCCACTGACAACTGATGCTCACATTACCGTCAGGCATAGTAAAGCGATTGTTGGTGATTTCCACTGTCTCGCCGCCAGCCTCGCGCAGCGTATAGGTCAGGGAGCCTTCCACCATCTGGTAGCCGCTGTCGGGCGTTACGGTGACGATGATCTCATCGCCTGCGTTGGCTCTAGTGCGGCTGGGGGTAATGGTACCGCCCTTGGGTGCGTCCACTGTAATGGTGTACTTACCGGTATCCGGTTCGTAAGCGGGGATCTCGATCTTTAGGACGGCGCTCTTATCACCGTCCGCACTCTCGACCACGATGTAGATGTCGCGTGCGCCATCGCCCAAATTGTTAAGAGTGATGTTATTCACACCCACTCTGGCCGTATTATTGTTGGAAGCCAGAACCTCTTCCACCGTAGGCGCTGCTGCGCTATGGTTGACAACCTTATAGTAGTAGGTGCCTGCCACATTGGAGGTAAACGTCACCGTTGCGGCGGTCTTGCTGCTGCGGGTAGCGGAGCCATCGGACAGTAACGGAGAACCGGCATAAACCAGCTTGATGGTATAGTCCTTGGTGGCCGTTCCTGCAATTGCCTGGAAAGGAACTTCTTCGCCTACCGGCATATAGCAGGAGATGTCACCCTTAGACCAATCGCCTTCATAGCTGCCGCCTCCGCCTTCCTGCTTTACCTTTACGCCAGCAGGTGTAACGATTTTCAGGTTCAAACCGGACAGTCCTTCAGGAATCTTGGCAACCGTCTCTGCCGACACGGTGTTGGGAATGGTGATCGTCCAATTGTCACCAGACGGAACGCCATTTGCAACCTCGCTGCCGTCGCTCTTTACCAGTGCGACAGATGTAATCGTCGGTGTAATCTCCGCCGTAGCCTCAAACTCTGCCGTTACAGACGGAAACCGGCACCCTGAAGCGGTGTGTTAGAATCCGCGTCCACCTTGCTGATCTCAACACTGGCTTTCCCAAGCGCATTGGTTCGGGTTGCCGTGATATTCAATGCCGAAGCTGTAATGGTGATCGGGTACTTGGTGTTATCCACCACATACCCAGAGGGTGCGCTGATCTCCTGATAGATATAACTGCCGAGAGCCAGATCCGAAAAGACCGCCATACCGTCTGCGCCAGTAGTCACATCGGTGATTTTGTTGCCTGCGCTGTCAAAGAGTCGATAGGTAACGCCCGCCAAGGCTTTTCCGGTATCAGCGTCGGTCTTGTTGATGGTCAGGCTGCCCTTGTCTTCTGTCACAGTGGCCTTGATCTTGATATAGGCTCTCACCGGGTCGAGTCCCGTACCGGTGTAGCTGGCCAGCGACTGGTACTTGCCCGTGGAATCATACCAGCACAAAACAGCTTCATCCGGATCAATGCCGTAGGCGCTGCCGGTGGCGGAATAGGTCTTCTCAGAGGTGAGGCCCTTTGCTGCCTCCGGCGTAGCCGTGATAGTCAGGGTGTTACCACGCTGAGTGAATGCAATTCCATTTCCGCTGTTGCTGGCAAAGTTGAAGTCGCCCAGCACACCGTTGGTATCGGTGACGCTGGCGCTGTAGCTGCCGCTGGCGTCCTTGACCAACTCAATGGTATCGCACCAGCGAGAGCTTGTCGCCGCAAAACTGGGAATGTCCGTTGCACTCTGCATCGCATCTACGATTTCTCTGTACCACAACTCAAATGTGGGATAGCGAGAGGTATCGACGCAGGTATAGAAGGGACTGGTTCCCCAGGAGCGGTAGTCATAGGGACTTCTATACTCACAGATCAGATCCCAGATAACCGCCTGCGTGGCGGCCCATTTTTCAGCACCGATAATATCACTGCTATTGCTGTCACCATACGCTGTACCGTACTCCGCGCTGGGGTAGCCACAGGCCAGAGCCAGCGCGATACCGCTCTGAACGGACGCAGGCAGGTTGTACCAGCATCCGCTGCTGCCCTGCACATAATTGCTGCTATCGTCTGAGCGAACACCCGGCTGAATGCAGTAGGCCAGCGCGCCGTCAACGTATTTAACATGATACAGGGCGCTACCACTGCCAAGGCTGCTGTCCGCCAGAATGGTCAGGTTTCTCGTGCTGGGCGTGGTCGAACTGCTGTAGTCATACTGCTTAAAGGTGAGCTGCGAGGTGTAGACATACACCTTGTATTTGACCACGACCGTGGCAGCGTAGGCGGATACGGCCAACATTGCCGCCATGACCAGCGCCAGCACGAGTGCTGTAAATCGTTTGAATGTTTTCAATGAAAATCCTCCTTTTCAAAAGGTAAAGCCCCTCCGTTCGGAAGGGCTTTTGTCGTATTATTCACTTGTTTCTGTGATGAGTTCCGCCGCCAGCATCGTCGCCAGCCGGAAACCGCAGATGAAGCTGTTTTCCGCCGCCCGCTCGGCCACCATGGTACGGGCATCTGTGACTTTCAGTAGGAGACGACTATCTTCTTTTGTCAGCTTATCCATAAGACTGCGGTAAGCTGCCTCGGCATCCGGTGGCAGGTCATGCATTCCACGAGTCTCGTAAAAGATGCGGTATAGCGTTTTCAGCAACTCTTGCATATCGCACCTCAACCGTCGTAGAGGACGTAAATCAGCAGATTTGCTCCATCTTCCACGATGCAGATGTTGCAGTGGAATCCGGCATCTGCCACACTGTCCCGTCCCGCCTGCATCATGAGCTGGTGGAAGGTGAAGTCCACCATATCCCGTGCCTTGGCTTCCAACATCTCTTGCGAGGCGTCCACCGGCACCGCAGCGGGGAAACGGTAGGCGCTGTTGTCCAGCGTCAGGCCGCTGTCCGCAATGACACCGTACTGCAACACCGCGTAGGCGTTGGCCGCGTCGATGGCCGCCTGCCGGTCTGCCGGGGCGGCTGGTTCGGGCGTGGGTTCTGGCTCTGGAGCAGGCTCCGGCTCCACATAGCCCGTCTTGGCGTGGACGGTCTCGGAGGGAATGTCCTCCTCTGTAGGTTCCTCGACTGGCTCAAGGTTCTGAGTTGCTCGTGGGGCAGTTTCCGTCTGAGGAGCTTTTTCCTCTGTGGGTTGCTCCTGTGCCGCACCCGATACCGTGTCCGGCTCTTTCGCTGTCGTGGCGGGTTCAAGTGTCACTTGCGGCTGTTGAAGCTCCTCCTGTACCACGGTTGCCGGTGGTGGTACGACCTCTGCTGGGCTGCTCTCCACCTGCCCGCAGGCCGTGAGAAGCAGCAGTGCACTGGCCGCCAGTAGTGTGATCTTCTTCATTTGTGCGTTCTCCTTTCGTTTTGGTAGCACAAACAACTACCACACAACTTCTGACAAGTCAACGGAAAGACGCGGAACTCAGAAAAGAAAAGGGGGAGGGCCTCGCGGAGAGGTATACCGTCCGCTCATGTCATGCCTCCCATCGTCATATCGAGGCCAGTGCTCTGCTCCATGTTCTGCCGCTGGACATCAAGATCAAAGCAGGTCAGGTAATATGTGACGAGTTTGTCACGAGGGCGGTGGTGGGCGAAATGACTTGAAATAAGGGATTTTTTCATAAAAACACCTCACATAATATTTTGCGCTTGTCTGTCTGCGCACACCTTGGGATAATGAAAATAGTCGCTGATACAGTAAAATTTTCAAAGGAGTGATGCAGTATGAAGCAAGCTTGCTCATTAGAATCAATGGTTGATGCCGTACTGTCTGAAATGAAAAGACGGGGCAATGCAAAAAATACCATCGAACGGCATGAAAGGGCATACTCACAATTTTACGAGTATGCCCTAACACAAGGCGAAAACAGCTATTCAAAAGTTCTGGCGAGATCTTTTTTAGAGGAAAAGGAAAAACTATCAGCCTACCGAGGACCTCGTTTCATGGAGCAGTATAGGATTGCGCTGAATAAACTGGACGATATTGCCAAAGGTCAAGATATCCGTTTGAGGCATTTGGAAAACGGCTATCACTTGAAATCGTCTTGCTTTGACTGGGTAATTCCGTTCTTTGAGGAACGGCTTAAACGGCGGCTAAAGAACACATATGATGTTAGGACTCGGCTGCGTATATTGTCACTGTTTCTCTCATTTATTGAGACACAAAACGCGAAAAAGTTGGAGGATATCAGTATTAATCATATAGCTGCTGCGTTTGAAGCGTCCACAGACCAGAACCACTTTCGCAGTACAATCCGCGAGTTCCTTAGCTTTGCTGCGGAAAATGGGTGGATGCCCACTAATCTGAGTTGTTTTGTTCCAAAAATTCGACGTCATAGAGGCGTACCTACCGTTTACAGTACAGATGATATTGAAACCTGTTTGGCATCTATCGACCGTACTACGCAGAGTGGCAAACGTACATATGCAGTATTACTTATTTGCGCCAGGCTGGGACTGAGGAACACTGATGCCTGCGAATTGAAGTTCTCTGATATAGATTGGGTCAAGAAGACAATCTCCATTGTCCAGATGAAGACTGGCATCCCACTCGTACTGCCGCTCTTACCAGAAATTGAAGACGCAATAAATCGGTACATTGCAGCCCGCCCTCAAAGTGACCTTTCTTTTATCTTTTTGCGTCATAAAGCTCCGTATTATCCTCTGCGCAACTCGACGCTGGATTACGAGTTGCGGAAACTCTTAGAGGAGAATGGGATCAATACAGATGGGAAAAAGAAAGGCGCACATACCTTGCGCTCCAGCCTTGCCAGTTCACTTTTAAAAGAAGGCATTCACTATCCTGTTATTCAGAAAGCACTGGGGCATAGCAGCCCTAACGCAACTAAGTACTATACCAAAATCGATATCTCCCGTTTGAGAGATTGCGCATTGGAAGTGCCTCCACCTTCTGGAAACTTTGAACGGCTTATAAAGGAGTCTGGACATGCGTAAGAAAAAAACTTTTGAATATACCAGCTACTTTGCAGCAGAGTTTAATGGTTTTCTGCAATATAGAATTTCTGGCGGCAGCAACGGTCTTGAGGAACGACGCGTATTAAAAAGTCTGGATGACTATTTGATACAAAGTGGAATGGTGAAAAAGAAACTGGATGGAATTATCGTAGATGCATGGATTAATTCTTTGAATGTTGGTGGAAACACAAAAGCGCATTATGTCAGTGTTTACCGGCAATTTGCACACTACCTCACCGGATTGGGTTATAAAGCGTATATCCCACCACCTTTACAAATAAAACGCAACTATACTCCGTATGTTTTCACATCCGAGGAAATGAAACGATTATTTGAGGCATGCGACAATATTCCCGCGAGACGCAGTTTGACAAAAGCAGAAGTTTGGCTCCCGGTTATGGTTAGGATGCTTTATGGTTGCGGTTTGAGGGTTGGCGAAGCAGTTTCTCTCCAAAATAAAGATATTGACTGGACAGAGGGAACTCTTTTAATCAGGGCTGCCAAAGGAAACAAAGACCGGTTGGTTCCCATGAGTAACTCGCTGATTGATGTTTGCCGTACATATCATAGTATTGCGCATCCATTTCCTAATTCCGAGGATTTCTTTTTTTATAATCACAAAAAACAACCTCTTTCAACTCTTACCCCCTATATTTGGTTAAGGAGGGCTCTTGAAATTGCCGGTATTGACCGTCATCCGTACCCTAAACAGTTGAGGGGTGTCTGTGTCCACTGTCTTCGGCATACATTTGCGGTACACACATTACAGTTACAGAGCAAACGAGGAATAGATCGTTTCTATTCCGTACCAATTCTTTCAACTTATATGGGGCATACAGATATTTATGGAACGGAATTGTATCTTCGCCTCACGCCCGAATGTTACGAACACATAGTGGATTGTGCGGAAAAAGATACGGGTGACATATTCCCGGAGGTACTACCATGAAAACAACGTCATTTTCTCAACACCTTGGGACGTATTTTGATGAGTATCTTCCTAATGTTCGCAACTATAGCCCTAACACGATTGCCTCGTACCAAGATACTTTCCGCCTTCTGCTGGAGTATATGGCGGAACAGCAGCACATAAAACCATACTTGCTGGACTACAAACACTTTTCCGACAAGGTGATCTTATCCTTCTTGAATTGGTTGGAAACCCACCGTAACTGCAGTCCCTCAACCCGAAACCAAAGGCTTTCGGCTATTTCCGCTTTTTTCAAATATGCTTCTCAGCGCAGTATCTCCGCATTAAAGATTTGCTCCAATATAGCAAGTATTCCTCCGAAAAAGACTCCTCGCCATATTTTTTCATACTTTTCCGTGGAGGAATTGAGAGTCCTGCTGCAAATGCCAGACCCCAGAAAACCTCTGGAACGACGGGACATCGTACTGCTGAGTCTTTTATACGACAGTGGAGCCAGGGCACAGGAGTTATGCGGCATACGAGTTGGAGACATTCGATTTAGCAATCCCGCAAGTGTGCTTTTGCACGGTAAAGGCGGCAAAAGCCGTGTTGTACCTCTTATGAACCGGCCCACAAGGATTCTTCAGCAGTTCATTGCTGAGCGCAAATTCGGAACTGCAGAAAAAGATGCTCCTTTATTTTTAAATCAGCGCGGCGAACCAATTACCCCAGCCTGTATCCGAAACGTTATTTGCAAATACATTTCCAGAGCAAAGAACATACGCCCGGATTTATTCAATGAATCTTCGTATTCACCGCACAGTTTTAGACATAGCAAAGCAGTTCATTTGCTGGAGGCTGGCACAGAATTAGTTTACATTCGCGACTTTTTAGGACATGTCTCTGTCCAAACGACAGAAATATACGCCACAGTAAGTCAATCCATGCTGAATAGTGTCCTCCGCAACAGAAGTATACCCAAGGTGTTGAATGTGGATTTGAATGAAATCTCCCACGATGCGATCCCGGATTATTTGAGAAAGAAAAAATAAATATTATGTGAGGTGTTTTTATGAAAAAATCCCTTATTTCAAGTCATTCCGCCTACCACCGCCCTCGTGACAAACTCGTCACATATTATCTGTTATGTGCTTGAGCACATAAACAGTATGCGTTGTAATCTCCGGGGGTGGGATTACAGCGCAGGCAGTAGCGGTAATGCTCGGTTTCCACAATGTAGCCGTAGTTCTGCACATAGCCGCCGGCGATCTTTCCGCCGTGGTCATAGCAGAATCGCTCCATGGCGAGGCGGCTTTTCAGGACGTCCTCCCGCATCGTGTCAACGACTTTCTGAAGCTCGGCCTTGAACGCAGGGCTGTTCAACTCCTCCGGCCCCCTCGGCCACCAGGTATGCCAAAACTCATTTCCGCTGCGTCCGAAATCCATGCGGACATGGCCGATGGTACCCAGCCGCTTATCTTCTTCGGGGTGCGGGGTATAAAACAAGCCCGCCTCATCAGGGCGGGCAGGTCGAATATGATACTTTTCCTCCTCTGCGGGATACGGAAGCCGATGCACTTTGCAGAACGTCTCCAACGTCATTCGGCTTCCAAGAAAGTTGATTTGCCCACGCACACGGCGGTAATCCTTTCCTTTCAAATCCAATTCTTCCGGTAGGAGTACAGCACCGGAATGATTGACACCAACCCGTAGCTCCACATAATTCAGCTTGCCAGGATCGTTGTCTGAGCCTCGGAAGTCGTAGCAGTACCAGTTTTCCGGCACGGTAGAACGATCAATGCGGAAGTTGGTAAAAAGCGCAGGTTTTCCGAACAACTCGATGTGATCAAACATTTCTGTTTTCGCATTTACAGCCATAATATTTCTCCTCTTTATCTGATTAAGCATCCTACACTTTCTGTGATAGCTACTGAAGCATCTGCTGCTCCTGCACCTGCTCCGGAAACGGTGGCTCCAGTCGCCGCAGCCGACCGAACTCCGTTTCCACCACGCCGTCATGCTCTATGCAGTCCGCACCGTAGCGTTCAAAATCCATGTAGCCCTCCAGCTCCGCGATAGTTTCGTCATCCAGTCCCAGCCGTTCCTGCAAGCGCTGCTGGCCGTAGCTGTAGGTGTCGACGATGCGTTGGTAGTTGTCCATCTCCTGCAAGAGCTCACGCGCCCGGTGCAGCGTATCGGGCCGCTCGGCATCCAGAATAGCCGCGTAGGTCAGAAGCATTCCGTCCTTCTGCCAGATAGCTTCCAGCTTTTCTGCAAAGTCGTTGTAATCCTCTACGGCGGGGCAATCCGTATCGCAAATCAGTTCTCCGATGTATGGCACCTTGAAACGAATATCACGGAGCATCGCATCTGCGAAAACGTCGATATCAAGGTAATCCTTCACTGCATCGAGGTATTCTTCATCAACAGGGAGGACGAGGGTGTAGTCCGGCTTCCCATCGACATGTAATGTCATGCGGAGCATTTCATCCCGACTCTCATCTCGCCAAGGCTCTGCTGGCGAAATATAACTGCGGTCGATCCCCATATCCGGCGTCAGCAAGCTTCGAGCATTCGGAACGAAGGCGCTGTACCGGGCGTAGTTGTACCCTTGCGGATCAACAAGAAAACCGTCTGTCCCGTCTGCGTCGAGGATAAGCAGACAGTGTCGTGAATCCGTATCATGCCGGATGGCGGTTTTGTTCTCCGCGATAAAATCATAGTCCGCCAGCAGAGCACGGCTGAACTGCTGAAACCGCAGGGCTGGTAACTCGATTACCTTGTCAACGCTGCACGGCTCACCTTCATACTCGGACTGCTTTCGCCTCAGTTCTGCCTGAATGATCATACCAGACCTCCCATCTCCATGTGGCTGCACTGACTGCCCTCCATGATCTCCGCCAGACTGATATCGCCCTTGTATGCGATATAGCCCCGGTCGGTGAACATTCCGTCCTCCTCGCCCATGCGCTGGAGGCCATACTTCTCGTAATCATAGAACTCATCCAGATTTTCATCATACTCGAAACGGCCGGACTGTTGGATCATGTACTTGCCGTATTCCGCCGGTGTATGCGCGCCGGGCGCGAAATCAAACAGGTCAAGATTCTCCACAAGATTTTTGATCTGTTCCGCCGTGCGTGGCCTTGCCATAGTCACCACAGCGCCCAGCTTTTTGATATCATCCGAGGAAAGCGCATCTGCGGCTTGCGCCAGAACATTGAGATTCGTAAGGCTTTCCTGTTCCATATCCAGCAGCACATCCACTTCATTCGGCAGTTCAGCATTCTCCAGCCGAAGGCGGATATCCGCCGGATCTGTAATGCCTGTGCGCCGGAGGGCACGGTCGATCTCCTCCTGCACCATAGGAAGGAACAACCATGCGATATGCTCCGTGTCCTCTGGCTCAGACTTGGCAGTCACCGCAACCGTGATGGCATTCGGCTCATAGTAATAGCAGGGGAAGCACCGACCGTCGTAGACCTGCTCCAGCTTCATGCCGTTGTCATAGACCACGCCGTAGGGCGTGACAGCACCATTTCCATTTTCAATGAGCCGCCGTGCTGTTTCCTCACCGTTCAGAGCATCCAGTTCCTCTGTCTTGGCACATCCTCTGTGCAGGTTCATATAGTGGTCACGGCCAACAGAGGCAAGGTCAGAAAAATCCGTAATGACTGTGGCCTGCTGGCAGCAGAAGGTCAGGTTGATCAGATCCTTCAGTTCAAAAAGCTCCAGCTTGTGGGCCATTGCCTGAAACTGTGCGGCTTCGCCGATGTCGAAACCATCCAGCCGCTTGGCGAGGTAGTTCAGCTCCTCCACATTGACCGTAAGCATCTCTGTGCGCTTGAGCACAGAGTAGAAGCTGTCGATTGCCTGCACCTTGCAGTCGGCTTTGACCGCGTCGCCAATCTCCAATGCCTCCAGCAACTCCATACAATGTGCGTACTGGTCATGTGGAATAGGGAACGGGATGGTTGCCACGCCATATTCCGGGTGGGATGGGTTACTTAAAACTGCTCGAATCATGCTTCTGCCTCCGTCCTATTTCCTCCATATCTGTCCGCAAACAAGTCCCGTCCCGATGCCAGCAGACGATGCCGTGGTGCGGGTAGGGACAGCCCTGACACCGTTCATGCTCATTGCAAAATACTGGCTCCGGTGATCTCTGCTGATAGGGCGCTGGCTGCCGCTCGTCGATCCGCCGTGCCAGCGGTCTTGTTGGTTTTCGCATAGATTTCTCCTCTCCGGGCTTCCGCCCTTGATCTGTCCTGACGCACAAAGGCCGGAGTTTTACCAAAAACTCCGGCCCTGCCATTCGACATTACATAGTTTGTTCCTGTGTTGGTTCCGCGTTCTGCTGCCGGATACGCTCCGCAATGTCCGGCAGACGCTGCTCGATCTGCTCCTGTACCTCTTGAATGGCCTTTTCCCGCTTATACGACAGAGCGGTGTCGTTCTGCAGCGTGTCTACACAGCACAGATAGATTTCAATGAGCTGTTCCTCCCGAAAGACCTGTGGCTCAGGGATCAGTCCGGAACGAGTGGCAAAGTCACGCTTTGCCGCTTCATAGTTGCCGGACGCATATAATCCGGTGTAGTAATGTCCGTGAGATACACCCTTGTGGCCGAAGTCCCGATCCCAGGTGACGAACTGCGTACCGTATTTGCTCGGACATCCCGCCAGCACAACGCTATTAAAATCCGCCAGCACCTTGTAGCTATCCTCAAGACCGTCCACCTTCAGAACGGGTGCCCGTTCCATCTGATACATATACTCTGCTACGGCTTTGACGATACCGTAGACCTTATCTTTGGCCGCGACCCGCTCCGGCGTACTGACATCTGCCATTCGGTAGGTAACGCCGCCGCTCTCAGGTACCTCGCACAGCGGCAGACCATCGAGCAGGACACGCAGTCCGCCAGTGCGTATCCTGTCCGTCAGGAAGCCCTCTCTGGCGAGAACGACCTCCGCTTCTCTGAGATAACGATTCTTTTCTTCTGCACTGATATTCATTTGGCACCTCCTGAAACGCAAAAAGAGCGCCGGTTCGATGGTTTTACGAAACCAACAAACCGACGCTCTAAACTTTGTGAAACTTTTTTATGAAAAAAGCCCCCTTTTGCGAGGAAACTCCTCGTACAAAAGGGGGCTACATCTGATTTTATCGCCAGAAAGCAGAAAAAGAGGGGTTCAAATCACGTCGAACGCCTCTCAGACGGCTCTGACATCCATGCTCAAAACCGGTAAAATCGAGGTGTGGAAAACCCCGGAAAGGCTTGATGCCATGCGGTTTTCACCGCATGGCATCTAAACCTGTTTGTTAACTTGGAGCGGGCGACGAGGCTCGAACTCGCTACCTCGACCTTGGCAAGGTCGCGCTCTACCAGATGAGCTACGCCCGCAGACGGCACCACTATTGCAGCGCCTATGGTGCCTCAGGCCGGGGTCGAACCGGCGACACGCGGATTTTCAGTCCGCTGCTCTACCAACTGAGCTACCGAGGCATATGGCGACCAAGAAGGGGCTCGAACCCTCGACCTCCAGCGTGACAGGCTGGCGTTCTAACCAACTGAACTACTTGGCCGTGTGGATGGTGGGAACAACTGGACTCGAACCAGTGACCCCCTGCTTGTAAGGCAGGTGCTCTAACCAGCTGAGCTATGCTCCCGTACCTGTCGTTCAAACGACAAGGCATATTATAACGTTCCCATCCGCATCTGTCAACAAAAATTTTTCAATTTTTGTCCTTTTCCTTACATATTTTTCAGCAGGCCCTTCAGGTCCTCCGCCGAGAAGTCGTACACCGCGTCACAGAACTGGCACGTCAGCTGGCAGCCGCCCTGTTCCGCCAGCATCTGCTCCAGCTCGTCACGGCCCAGGGAGATCAGCGCCCGTTCCACCCGTTCCCGGCTGCAATAGCACTTGTAGGATACCGGGCATGTCTCCAGTATTTTCAGGTCAAAGTCGCTCATCACGTCCCGCAGCAGCTGCTCCGGGTCGTCGTTTTTGTCCAGCAGCGCCGAAACCGGCCCCGCGGCCATGATGCCGCCCTCCACCTTGGTGATGACGTCCTCCCCCGCGCCGGGCATCAGCTGGATAAGATATCCGCCGGCGGCCTTGACGCTCTGGTCCCGGTCCACCAATACGCCCAGGGCACAGGCGGTGGGGATCTGCTCCGATTCCACGAAATAGCCCGCCACGTCCTCGGCGATCTCGCCGCCCAGCAGATCGATGGTGCCCACATAGGGCTCCTTCATGTGCAGGTCCTTGATGACCGTCAATGTGCCCTCATGACCCACGGCCGCACCCACGTCCAGTTTGCCGTCCGGCCGCAGAGGCAGGTCCACATGGGGGTTGGTCACGTAGCCCCGCACGTTGCCCTCGTTGTCGCTGACGGCCAGCACCGTGCCCAGCGGACCGCCGCCCTTGAATTGCAGCGTCAGGCTGGCGCCGTCGCTTTTCAGTGCGTTGCCCATCATGGACGCCGCCGCCAGTGTGCGGCCCAGCGCCGCCGTGGCCACAGGCAGCGTCTTGTGTATCTGCCGGGCGCGCTCCGTCAGGCCACGGCTGCAAATGGCCGCCGCCTGCACCATGCCGTCGGTGGAAATAGCTCTTACGATACGATCTGCCATAGATATAACCCTCTTTCGCCTCACACGCCCCGCCCAAAAGGGCGGGGCGCGGTCATTCCTTCTGATCTGCCCGCATATGGGGCCGTTTTATTTGCGGACGCAGCTGATATAGACCCGTTGCTCATCCGCACGGGGCCGGCGCATACGCATATCGCCGTAGACCCGAACATCGCCAAAGCCCGCCGCTGCCAGCCAGGCGGTCAGTTCCTCCACAGAGTAGGCCCGCTGCCGGTGCACCTCCGCGCTGCGGCGCCATGCGCCGTCGCCGCGGCGGCGGAACAGGTCCATGTAGTAGGTACAAAGGCCCCTGTGGTACTCCGTCCGCCACACGCAGTAGGTATCCTCCGTCTCATCCAAGAATACCTGACCGTCCAGCGCCGCCAGCTTAGCCGCGGTGTTCACGTCGAACACCAGCATCCCGCCGGGGGCCACAAACAGATGCAGCCGCCGGAATGTCCGCTGTACGTCCTTTGGGTCCGTCAGGTAGTTGAGACTGTCCAGACAGCACACCGCCGCGTCCACCGTGCCGTACAGGTCCAGCCTCGGCATGGACTGGTGCAGGAAGACAGGCGGCACACCAGACGTCTCCCCGCCCTTGCTTATGGCCGCCGCCAGCATATCCTCGCTGCCGTCCACGCCGATGACCTCGTAACCCCGCTGCGTCAGCAGCCAGCTCATGGTCCCGGTGCCGCAGGCCAAGTCCAGCACCAGCTTCACCGGGATACGGCTGCGGCACAGCAGCTTCTCGATGAAATCCAGTCGCTTTCCATAGCCCACATCCTCGGTCAGCGCGTCATATGAACCGGCCAGCGCCTCGTAGCAGCTCATTTCTTCTCTTTCTCCTTCATCTTCTCCAGCACGCTCTCATACCCGCCGTTGCCGTAGATCAAGCTGCGGTTCACGCGGCTGATGGTAGCACTGGATGCGCCGGTGCGTTCCAGAATGTCGTTGTAGATCATCCCGTCATTCAGCAGCGTGGCTACCTCATAGCGCTGCTCCATGCTCCGCAGCTCAGACACCGTGCACAGATCCTGGAAGAAGTTATAGCACTCCTCCTCCGTCTCCAGCATCAGAATGGCCTTATACAGCCGGTCATTCTTTTCTTTCTTTCCGATCTTGGACTTTGCGGTTCGAACCATGATCGTCTCTCCTTCTTTCTCCCTTTTCGGGTACTGATGCCAGTATAGCATTTTAGTCCGCGAAAGTAAACCACCTTATCAAAAATATTTTTGTCGACTAAAGCTGTAAAGCGTCACAGCAGCTGCCCACCTCCGCCACCTTCAAAAACGCTTTATATCGATGCATGCTCAAATAACATTTCTGTATGTTCATATAATGAACATCAATTTTACTTATTTATAAGTTAAGCATATAATGAGGTCACCAAAAAGTCCAGGAGATGGTAACGATAGGGAAAAACGAGTTTGCCCCCGGCGCGAAGGCCGCGCTGTACTCCGAAGCGGAGATCCATGTATAAACCACACATCACCATGCCTTTCTCTCCCCCAAAAAGACAGCGGCGGACGCTTCGCGTCCGCCGCTGTCTTTTTCACATATTCATGCTTCCGTCTTGCCGTGCAGCTTCTTTTGCAGCCAGTCCTTGCCGTCCACATACCGGGACACGATGAAGGATACCACATAGTCGCCTGCGGCATTGACCATGGTGGCGGGAGGATCCACCAGATTGCCGATAGCCAGCGCGATGGGGTACGCGATGGCCAGCTGGTCAGGGAAGAAGATGGTGCAAACCACCAGTTCGCCGGTACCGCCTCCGCCAGGGATACCACTCATGGCCACAGAGGAGAACACCGCCACGATGATAGCCAAAATAGCCTTATCCGTGGAGAAGTCCATCCCGAACACGCCGAACAGAAATGCCACCTTGATGATGGCGGACATGGCCGAGCCGTCCATGTGCATGGTAGCGCCCAGGGGCAGCACGATATCGCTGACGTCCTTACTGATACCGGACTCCTCCGCTACCTCCATATTGGTGGGAATGGTAGCCACGCTGGAGCAGGTGCCGAAGGACACCGCCGCCGGGCGGAACAGCTTGGAGAACATCAGCTTGGCGCCGCCCTTGCCGCCGCCGAACCGGGCATAGATGGGGAAGAAGATAAACATATAGGCAAAGC
>ERZ857982.1502-NODE-1502-length-21875-cov-11.710403_pt1 | contig 21875 bp, 19 predicted proteins | sample MGYA00519955_ERZ857982 | MGnify/ENA primary metagenome ERZ857982 (study PRJEB31778, sample SAMEA3449416) | human gut metagenome | biome: human gut; feature: human-associated habitat; material: faeces | place: United Kingdom | collected 2010/2012 ... | reverse complement strand
CTGCCGGAGCGGTGCTTAAGCCGCAAGGCGGGAATTGTGCGGTGTTGCCTTAATTATTCTTTCCAAAACAAACACAAGGCCCGGTGCATCTTAAACCATGCACCGGGCCCCGCCTTATCTCCAATTCCTAATTGCTAATTTCTCATTTCTAATTAAAAACGAAAACTCCTCCCGCCTAACTTACCGCATCGCTTCTTCATACTTTCTCACAATGTCCTTCATCGCTTCAATGCCGGCGGTGTAATCCTCCGGCGTGTCCAGCGAATGGTTGCCGCCCTCCACAAAATAGGTAGTGATGGCGGGGTCATCCTCCAAAGCACGGCGCAGCGCGGCACCGCCCAACGGGTCCGCAGTGCCGGTGGCGTGCCAGGCGGGCATCCCGGCGTAAAGCGGGGCATACTCCCACGCAAGGGGCGTTAATTGCAGCAGGGTCACATGGTATTCCGGGTGGGCCTTTACCCAACCGGCGGCCACCATCGTGCCAAAGCTCTTGGCAATGCAGATGTACCGGTCATACCCGGCAGGGATCTGCGTCATGGCGTCCTGCGCGGCGCCGGGGTAGCTTTTGGCGGCGCTGGCCTGCGGCGTTTCCTCGTGGGGGAACAGCTGGCTGTACTGCACCACCATGCAGTCCAACCCCTGCCGGCGGGCAACCTTGGCGGCATAATACAGCAGCGGTTTGTCCGGCCCGTAGCCAAAGCCGGGGAACAAAACAACCAGCTTTTTCTCGTTCTGCATCACTTTACAAGCACCACATAGTTTTCTTTGCGCGGGGCAGGGGCCTTTTTGCCGCCCTCGGCAGCATAACCCAGGATGCAGTTGCCCACGCCGCGCAGGTTTTCGGCATTGGGCACACCCCACTTTTTCAGCAGGGCCTGGCCCTCGGCGGTTTCAAACATTTCCTTTGCGCGGTGGATCCAGCAGGCGGAAAGCCCCACGCTCTCGGCGGCGTTCAGCATGTTGCCCATCACCAGGCTGCCGTCCTCCACACAAGTGGGGATGGTTTTATCCACCAGCACAACGGCAACGCAGGGAGCGCCATAGAACGGGTCGCCATTGCCGCCCATCACGGCGGCGTTCATCTTGCTCAAAGTATCGCGGTCGGCCTTGTTCTGTATGCAGACAATCACCGGGCTCTGGCGGCCCATGCCGGTGGGGGCCCAGGTGCCGGCTTCCAGCACGGCGTTCAGTGCTTCCGGCTCCGGCATCTTGTCCAGGTAGCAGCGGCAGCTGCGGCGGGTTTTCATGGTATTCAAAACTTCATTGGTCATGGTAGTGCCATCCCTTTCATTTAATCTTACAACTTTATTATACCATAGGGATGCAAGCAGATAAAACTTTCCTGAAAGTAAAATAAAATTTTTCCTGAATAGAGAAATACGGTATGGTGTGCCACACCGCGCCGTGGTATGCTGGAAGCACACAAGGGAGGGCATAAACCATGAAACTGATGCTTGCACAAAATACCGCGCAGCGGCGCGCTGCCGCCCGTACTGAACAGCAGGCGCAGCGCCGGGCAGCTGCCTGCAAAAATACCCTTGCCGCCCGCCGCTTGGCGGTTTATCAGGCCCGGCGGGCAGAATGGCAGGCAGGCCAACCCCTGCGCTGACGGCAAAGGGGCAGGGGAGAGCGCGCCGCCGCTGCGTGCGATAATTTATGAATAGCATGTAAAATCATACAGAATCATGGAAGGCCAGCCTTTTTCGGGCTGGTCTTATTTTTTGCGCCATGGTATAATGTCCCTAAGTCACGAACAAAACTGTAGAATAAGGAGAGAAGGAACCCATGAAATTTTCCGAAATGCCCTATGAGCGCCCGGACATGAGCACCCTGAAAGAACAGTTTGCCGCACTGACCGAGCGTTTGCAGAACGCCCCCGACTATGCCGCTGCCCGCGCCGCTTTTTTGGAGGAGCAGGTGCTGAACAAGCATGTGGATACCCTGTTCACCCTGGCCAGCGTGCGCCATACCATTGATACGCGGGATAAGTTCTATGATGAAGAGATGGAATTTGCCAACAGCGCCATGCCGCAGATCCAGCAGTGGCAGGATTCCTGGACCGCCGCCATGCTGGCAAGCCCCTACCGCAAAAACTTTGCCGAAGAATACGGCGACCTGATGTTTGTGAACGCCGAAATTGAGCGCAAGGCATTCTCGCCCGATATCATGGAGGAACTGCAGCAGGAAAACGAGCTGACCCAGCAGTATGGCAAGCTGCTGGCCAGCGCGCAGATCCCGTTTGAGGGCGGGGTGTATACTCTGTCCCAGCTGAGCCCGTTCAAGAATGACCCGGACGATGCCCGCCGCCTGGCCGCCTGGAAAGCCGAGGGCCAGTGGTACAAGGACAACCAGAAACAGCTGGATGATATTTATGACAAGCTGACCCACCTGCGGGATAAGATGGGCAAAAAGCTGGGATACGAGGGTTACACCACCCTGGGCTACTACCGCATGGGCCGCAACTGCTATACCAAAGCGGATGTAGAAAAGTTCCGTGCCGCCGTGGTCAAGTATCTGGTGCCGCTGGCGGACAGCATCTACCGTGAGCAGGCCAAGCGCCTGGGCAAACAGTACCCCATGAGCTTTGCCGATAACGCCCTGATGTTCCGTTCCGGCAACCCCGCCCCCTGCGGCGATGCCGATGCCATTCTGGCCCAGGGCAAAAAGTTCTATGAGGAACTTTCACCCGAAACCGGCGTCTTCTTTAACACCATGCTGGACAATGAGCTGCTGGACGTGCTTTCCACCCCCGGCAAGGCGGCGGGCGGCTACTGCACCAGCCTGTGGGATTATCAGGTACCGTTCATTTTTGCCAACTTCAACGGCACCCAGCATGACGTTGAGGTGGTCACGCATGAAGCAGGTCATGCCTTTGCCGCATACACCAACCGTGACCGCGTGCCGTATTCCACTGTGTGGCCCAGCATGGAAGGGTGCGAAGTCCACTCCATGTCGATGGAATTCTTTGCCTGGCCGTGGGCGGAGGGCTTCTTTGGCAAGGATACCCGCAAGTTCCTGTACAGCCACCTGGCCGGTGCGCTGACCTTTATCCCGTATGGCACCATGGTGGATCACTTCCAGCATATCGTGTACGAAAAGCCGGACCTGACCCCTGCCGAGCGCCACGCCGCCTGGAAAGAACTGCTGGGCATTTATATGCCGTGGATGAAGCTGGACGGCGAGATCCCATTCTACAGCGAGGGTGAGGGCTGGCAGCGCCAGAAGCATATTTACGAAAGCCCCTTCTATTATATTGACTACTGCCTGGCACAGACCGTCAGCCTGCAGTTCTGGGCCATGCTGCAAAAGGACCGCGCCAACGCGTGGGAGCACTACATGGCATACACCCGCCAGGGCGGCAGCCGCGTGTTTACTGAGCTGCTGAAAAACGCCGGACTGGACAGCCCCTTTGAGGAAAGCTGCCTGCGCGGCGTGTGCGAAACGGCCAAGCAGTGGTTGGACAGCTATGACCTGACGGGGATCGAATAATGCAGCAAAAGAAAACCCGCCGTGGGCGGGAATACCTGAATGACTTCCGCAGGGATGTCAACGGCAGCTACCTGTACCAGGGCAGCTACCGCCGCTATACCGGCAGCATGCCGTATGCCAAACTGCGGGGCCAGCTGTGGGCGCTGTGCGGCGGGGCACTGGCGGCGCTGGCGGCGGCGGGCATGGTGCCCGCGCCGGGGGCCATGCAGCAGTTTTATGTACTGCTGCCGTATGCCGGGGCGCTGGTGGCTGGCATCAGCGCGGTGTGGGCGCTGGCCCGCATGAGCCGCGGCGGGGCACGCCTGCGCAGCTATGTGTATGAAGAAACGGTAGCCAAACTGCCGCTGCGCTGCCTGTTGACCGGGGTGTTCGCCGCGCTGGCTGCAGTAGGGGAGTGCATGGATATGTTCTTGAACGGCGGACAAGACGCTATCCGGTATGCAGTATTATTTGCAGCGCTGGCCGCTGCGGCTGCTGCGGCTGCTTTTGCCGCAGGGCACACCATCCGGGCGGCGGTTTATACCGAAGAATCCGACTCCGGGCGCGAAGAGTAAAAGACCTTGCACCATAACGCAGAATTTAGCCCGCTAAAGTGCGATGCGGAAGAATTTTACAAAATTCAGCGTGCTGTTATGGTTATTCTGCTGACTTTTATTTAGATGCTGCCAAAACGGCGTTTTTTGGTTGACAGAAATTGAAAATTACGATATTATAACATAGTTATTGGTGACATTTGTTTGCGGTGAGGGAACACCGCAAATGCGGAAAGGCTTAAGCCTTTCTTATTTAACACTCCTTTTGGTAGTGTTAAAATTGCCGCCATTACCAAAATGATTTGGGAGGTTATACAAACATGAAAAACACCAAGCAAGTGCTTGCACTGGCCATGGCTGTTGCAATGGCTGCGGGCCTGCTGGCTGGCTGCGGTTCTTCCGCTTCCAGCAGCGCTGAGTCTGTTGCTTCCGGCGAGGCTACCAGCGAAGCCGCTGCTACCGATACCGGCAGCAGCGATGGCACCCTGGTTCTGGCAGATACCGGCTTTGAGGGCAAGTTTAGCCCGTTCTTCGCCGCTTCTTCCGCTGACCAGCACGTTATCGATCTGACCAACATTGCCCTGCTGGGTGCTGACCGTAAGGGCGAAATGATCCTGAAGGGCATCGAGGGTGAGACCCGCGAGTACAACGGCACCGATTACACCTACTATGGCCCCGCTGACTGCGAAGTGACCGAGAATGCTGACGGCACTGTTACCTATGCCATCAACATGCGCGATGACCTGGTCTTCGCTGACGGCACCCCCATCACCATTGATGACGTCATCTTCAACCTGTATGTTTACATGGACCCGACCTATGACGGTTCCGCCATCCTGTACTCCATGCCCATTGTCGGCCTGGATGATTACCGCAGCAGCATGACCACCCTGTCCAAGCTGATTGCTGAGGCAGGCGAGGACAATACTGATAACAGCCTGTTCACCGCTGAGCAGCAGAAGGCTTTCTGGGATGCTGTTAACGAAGGCGGCGCTGCATTTGCACAGGAGATCGTTGATAGCTGCGTTGCTGACGGTTACGCTGACGAAGGCGACGTTGCCGCTGCTGCTTCCGCTTGGGGCTTTGACGGCCTGGCCGCTGACGCTACCGCAAAGGATTTCTTCCTGGCTATCGCAGAAAAATATGACTGGAACTTTGCTTCCATGGAAGCTGAGACCGCAGGTTCTGCTCTGTCTGACCTGATTCCGGCTGATGTTTATGCTTACTCCACCACCGGTGTTGCCACCGGCGCTGACGTTGACACCGTTTCCGGCATTGTCAAGACCGGCGATTACAGCATGACCATCACCACCACCGAGCTGTCCAACTCCATGATCTACCAGCTGCAGCTGCCTATCGCCTCCCTGGATTACTATGGCGACCGCAGCCTGTATGATTACGACAACCACTCCTACGGCTTCAAGAAGGGCGACCTGAGCAAGGTTCGTTCCGTCACCGGCAACCCCCTGGGCGCTGGCGCTTACACCTTCAATAAGTACAGCGATGGCGTCATCTACCTGGATGCCAACCCCAGCTACTATCAAGGCGAGCCCGCTGCCAAGCACGTCAACATGAAGGAAACCCAGGAAGCCGATAAGATCACCGGTGTTCAGGCCGGCACCATCGACATTTCCGATCCTTCTTACTCTCTGGAAGCTGCCAACCAGATCGCTACCATCAATGGTGGTAATTCTGATCTCGACGGCTCTGTCATCACCACCCGTCTGATGGACTTCCGCGGCTATGGCTACATTGCCCTGAGCGCCAACAACGTTAAGGTCGGCGATGATCCCGCTTCTGAGGAATCCAAGAACCTGCGCAAGGCTATCATGACCGTGATTGCCGCTTACCGTGATGAGGGCATCAACTCTTACTACGGCGATACCGCAAGCGTTATCAACTACCCCATCTCCAACACCTCCTGGGCAGCACCCTCCGTTACCGACGACGGCTACAAGATCGCTTACTCTACCGACGTTGACGGCAACGAGATCTACACCAGCGATATGAGCGGCGACACCAAGTATGCTGCTGCTCTGCAGGCCGCCCTCGGCTACTTCGAAGCAGCCGGCTACACCGTTGAAAACGGCCAGGTCACCGCAGCTCCGGCTGGCGCCAAGATGGAATACACCGTCAACATCGGCGCTTCCGGCAACGGCGACCACCCCTCTTTCCAGGTTCTGACCAATGCAGCCGCTGCCCTCAAGACCATCGGCTTCACCCTGACCGTCAACGACCTGGCAAACGCTTCTGACCTGTACAGCTCTTATCAGTCCGGCGTTGCCGAAGGCTGGGTTGCTGCATGGCAGTCCACCAATGACCCCGATATGTACCAGCTGTACGACAGCAAGGGTTCCACCAACTACTACCAGATCAACGATGCTGACCTGGACGAGCTGATCGAGGCTGCCCGCCAGACCACCGATCAGGATGACCGTAAGGCCATGTACAAGGAAGCTATGGAGATCATCCTGGATTGGGGCGTTGAACTGCCGGTTTACCAGCGCAGCGAATCCGCCATCTTCTCCAGCGAGCGTATCGACACCGCTACCATCCCCAACGATCTGACCCCGTACTGGACTTACCAGTCTGAAATCAATACGATCGCTCTGAAGTAATTTCAGCGCAGCCTGTTGTTGAATTTATGGTGAGCAGCCGCTCTTGGTGCCGCACTGGTTCTGGGAGCGGTTGCTTGCTGTTAGTACAAACGGCGGCAGCATTTGCAGCCCAAATGTGGCCGTCCCATTCCCCCGGACAGTTCCCTCTGTCCGAGGGAGGGGGATGCCCATATTCGGTATCAAAGTAATGAGGTGTATCTGAAAACAAAGAAAATGACGGATGTTTCGCAAACATGAGGCGAATTTAAGGCAAAAAGCTGCAGGAATCCTTTGTGGATTCCAAGGCTTTTTAACGCAAAATTCAGCCGTGTTTGTAGAAACAGGCTAAGGCAACACCGCACAATTCCCGCCTGACGGCTTAAGCACCGCTCCGGCGGCTGCGGCACGGCATCTGCGTTGCCAAAATGCTCGATAAGACTCCAGTATTATCTGCGCTTTTGGCTTAGCATCTGCCGCACCTCGCTCGCCGTATCGGCACTTAGAATTATGCGGTATTGCCCTAAATTTTCGACTTTTTAGGTACACCATAGGCGAAGCTACAAGGCCCCGGCTCATGTGTATTTTGGAGCCATGCGGCGCAGCCATTAAAAACGCGGCCTCCCTGCCCGCGAAGGAAGGAACGATTTTTCAAGTGCGAAACTACGTCATCAAGCGTATCCTGCTTTCTTTTGTGATCCTGTTTTGCGTTACCTTCATCATCTATGTGATGATGCGCAGTCTGCCCAGCTCTTTTGCCGAGAACATGGCCATGCAGCTGTCCCAGGCACCGGGCGCAAAACCGTATCAGGAATGGCTGGATCAGCTCAACGCAGCCTATGGTCTGGATAAGGGCATCCTGCCCGGCTTCATGACCTGGCTGTCCAGCGCAGTGCGCGGTCAGTTCGGTGACAGCTGGAAGTGGAACGTCCCTGTTGTTCAAAAATTCCAGGAAGTTATTGGTCTGTCTGTTGTCATGGGCGGCATCTCCTTTGTGTTGTCCATGATCATCGCTGTGCCCCTGGGCATCCTGGCTGCTACCAAACAGTATTCCCGTACCGATTACGTCATCACCGCCGTGGCTCTGGTGGGCATCTCTCTGCCCAGCTTCTTCTTTGCCACGCTGCTCAAGCTGCTGTTCTCTGTCAAGCTTGGCTGGTTTGACCTGTACGGCCTGGTCGGGCGTGATTATGCCCAGCTCAGCTCGTGGGGCCAGTTCTGTGACCGCGCCAACCATCTGGTGCTGCCCATCGTCACGCTGGTCATTGTTTCCATCGGCTCTACCATGCGTTACACCCGCACCAACATGCTGGAAGTGCTGAACGCCGACTATATCCGTACCGCCCGCGCCAAGGGCCTTTCGGAGCATGTGGTCATCTATAAGCACGCATTCCGCAACACCCTGATTCCGCTGGTTACCATCATCGGCGGTTCCCTGCCCGGCCTGTTCAGCGGTGCCTTGATCACGGAGACCCTGTTCTCCATCCCCGGCATCGGCTACATCTCTTACCAGTCCATGGTTGCGGGCGATATCCCGTTCACCATGTTCTACCTGTCCTTTATGGCGGTGCTTACCCTGGTCAGCAACCTGCTGACTGATATCATGTACGCAGTGGTTGACCCGCGCGTGCGCATTTCTTAAAGAAAGGAGACTGCACCCATGAGTGAGAATACCCAGAACAACACCCCCAAAAAGGAGCAGTACTCCCTGAACGACGACCGCCGCGTTAAGGTGCTTTCGCCTGGCGCGCTGGTTGCCAAGCGGTTCTTCCGCAACCGTCTGGCCGTTGTGGGCCTGACGATGCTGCTTGCCATGTTCGTCTTTTCCTTCATTGGCGGCGTGGTCAGCCCTTACGGCCAGGACCAGCAGTTCTACACCTACACCCAGATGTCCAAAGAGTATGTGGGTGTGACCCGCAACGATAAACTGCGCTTTGCTGTTGCCGATGGCCAGGAGTTCGGCTCCATTGCCCAGAGCAAGGGCAACGAGGCCATCAAGAAGGGTGAAGAAACCTTTACCTATAAAGATAACAATTACGAAGTGGAAAACCTGAGCGAGGACCTGTACGTCTTCCGTCAGGGCCGCACTGTGCTGGCTTATGCCTCTAAGGATATGGTCACCGCAGCGGACGGCGTGGCCGAGCTGAGCTTTGATGCCAAGCTGGCCGCCCTGACTGCCCAGGCAGCAGGGGAGACCACCTTTACTGCCGATGGCCAGGATTATGAACTGGATGCCGACGGCAATATTATCCAGAGCGGCAGCGAAGTTGCCTATATCGGCCGCTTTGTTGTTTCCGCTGCCGATGCCAGCGTGGTCATCAGCCGTGACTTCCGCGACCGCCTGGAAGAAGCCATTGACGATAATATTACCGAGTTCACCTACACCGATGCCGACGGCAACGAAGCCGAATATGACATCGTGTACGATGCCAGCACCGGCGTTTGGAGCGTGAAGCAGATGACGGAAACCTATGTGTTTGACCGTTACGCAAGCCCCAACAAGGAGCACTGGCTGGGCACCGATACCAACGGTATGGACATGCTGACCCGCCTGATGTACGGTGGCCGCGTTTCCCTGATTATCGGCTTCATTGTTGTTGCGATCGAAGGCTCCATCGGTATTGTCATGGGCGGTATCTCCGGCTACTTCGGCGGCTGGGTGGATAACCTCATCATGCGTATCGTGGACGTGTTCTACTGCCTGCCCTCCATGCCCATCATCATCATTCTGGGCGCTGCCATGGACGCCATGCGCATTGACTCCTGGACCCGTATGATGTACCTGATGCTGATCCTCGGCTTCCTGGGCTGGCCCGGCATTGCCCGCCTGGTCCGCGGCCAGATTTTGTCCCTGCGCGAGCAGGAGTTCATGACGGCAGCCGAAGCCTGCGGTATCAGCGCATGGCACCGCATCTTCCGCCACCTGATCCCCAACGTTATTCCGCAGCTGATTGTTACCTGCACCATGAGCCTTGGCTCCACCATCCTGACGGAAGCCACCCTGTCTTTCCTGGGTCTGGGCGTTAAGTACCCGTTTGCATCCTGGGGCAACATCATCAACGATGTCAACAACGCTTATGTTATGACCAACTATCTGTTCATCTGGGTCCCGGCCGGCATCTGCCTGCTGATCACGGTTCTGGGCTTCAACTTTGTGGGCGATGGCCTGCGCGATGCCTTTGACCCCAAGATGAAACGCTGATGAAAGGAGACACACACGATGGCTAAACAACAGGACGGTTACCTTTCCGCCAAGGAGTCGCGGCGTATCTCCAAAGAAAACCGCCGCATTACGGACCAGTACGAAAAACAGCGCAAGCGCAAGAATGTGCCGGAATCTGAGTACCTGACCCAGATGAAAAACCCGGAAAACGCTGTTGAATTTGATAACCTGCACACCTATTTCTTTACCGATACCGGCGTGGTAAAAAGCGTGGACGGTGTTTCGTTTGAAGTTCCCGTGGGCAAAACTGTGGGCGTTGTGGGCGAATCCGGTTGCGGCAAATCCGTTACCAGCCTTTCGCTGATGCAGCTGCTGCAGCGCCCCCAGGGCCAGATCGTTCAGGGCGAGATCCGCCTGAACCTGGGTAATGGCAAAGCCTATGATGTTGCCAAAACTCCCGGCACGGTCATGCAGCACCTGCGCGGCAACTATATTTCGATGATCTTCCAGGAGCCGATGACCAGCCTGAACCCGGTGTTCCGCATCGGTGCTCAGATCGATGAAGTCATTGCTCTGCATGACGGCGAAGGCAAGAGCAAAGAGGACATCAAAAAGCGCACCGTTGAAATGCTGGAGATGGTTGGCATCGCCAACAGCCAGGGTGTATATGAGATGTACCCGCATGAGTTGTCCGGCGGTATGCGCCAGCGTGTCATGATCGCCATGGCATTGGCCTGCAACCCCAAGGTTATCATCGCCGACGAACCCACCACCGCACTGGACGTGACGATTCAGGCCCAGATCCTGGACCTGCTGCGCAACCTGAAGGACCGCATTAACTCCTCCATCATGCTGATCACCCATGACCTGGGTGTGATTGCCGAGATGGCAGATTACGTTGTTGTCATGTACGCAGGCCGCGTGGTGGAAAAGGGCACCGCTCAGGAGATTTTCGCAAACCCGGCTCACCCCTATACCATCGGCCTGATGGCTTCCAAACCGATCGTGGGCAAAAAGGTGGACCGACTGTACTCCATCCCCGGCAAGGTGCCCAACCCGGTCAATATGCCCAACTACTGTTACTTTAAGGATCGCTGCGAGATGGCTCTGCCCTGCTGCGATGGTGAATACCCCTGCGAGATCAGCCTGTCCCCCACGCACAAGGTCAGCTGCTACCGCTACTATGAAAATAATCGAAAGGCGGGTGAGTGACGATGGCACAGGCAGAAAACGCAAAAAAGCTGGACTATACCCCCGTCACCTATGATGATCAGTATATTCTGATGGTCAACCAGCTTAAAAAATACTTCCCCATCAAGGGCGGCCTGATGTCCCAGACCGTGGGCCATGTCAAGGCTGTCGATGGCGTTACCTTCAACCTCAAGCGCGGCCATACCATGGGTCTGGTCGGCGAATCCGGTTGCGGAAAATCCACCACCGGCCGTACAATCCTGCGCCTTGCCGGCGAAAAAACGGGCGGTCAGGTACTGTTCAACGGCAAAGAAGTGTACGATATGACCGGCAGGGAGCTGCGTAACCTGCGTACCAAGATGCAGATCATCTTCCAGGACCCGTTCTCCAGCCTGTCCCCGCGTCTGCCGGTTGGTGAGATCATCGGTGAGGCTGTGCGCGAGCATAACCTGGTGCCCAAGGCAGAGTTCAATGATTATATTGACCAGGTCATGGATAACTGCGGCCTGCAGCCCTACCATAAAACCCGCTATCCGCACGAATTTTCCGGCGGCCAGCGCCAGCGCATCTGCATTGCCCGCGCCCTGGCCCTGAACCCGGAGTTTGTTGTGTGCGACGAACCGGTCTCTGCACTGGACGTTTCCATTCAGGCCCAGATCATCAATCTGCTGAAAGAATTGCAGGATAAATATAACCTGACCTACCTGTTCATCTCCCACGATCTTTCTGTTGTTGAGCATATTTCGGATACGGTCGGCGTTATGTACCTGGGCAACCTGGTGGAGTACGGTGCAACGCCGGATATCTTCAGCCATCCGCTACATCCCTACACCAAGGCACTGTTCAGCGCCATTCCTATCCCGGACCCGACCATTCGCCGCGAGCGCATTGTGCTGCAGGGCTCCATTCCGTCCCCGGCCAACCCGCCCAAGGGCTGCAAGTTCCATACCCGCTGCCCCTATGCGACCGAGCGCTGCAAGACCGAAGCGCCGCAGCAGCGTGAGGTGGAACCCGGCCACTATGTTGTGTGCCACCTGTACGAAAAATGAAGCATAACGAACCCTTTGAGGATGACGGCCGCACCGTGGCCGATATGAGTGGCATTGAGCACGACAGTATCTGGCTGCCGCGCCGCCGCAAGCAGGGCCATACCCCCGCGCAGCAGCCCCAACAGGCTGCTGACCGTCCCTGGGAGGAAGACCCCCAGCTGACCGGTAAGGAGCGCCTGTGGGCGATCCTGGGTGCGCTGAAAGCTACCCTGCTGATTTGTGGTGTCTACCTGCTTGGCCTGCTGGCCCTGCTGGCGCTGCTGTTTACCCTCTGGCATTAAAAAATACCCCCGCCTTTGTTTTGGCTGCGTGACAGCTGGAATAAGGACGGGGTGTTTTGTTTTGTGGGGGAAGGGCAACTTGCCCGGTAAGGTGGGGGCATCCGACCCCGCCGAGAAACGTAAATATTTGCTGCAAACCTACAAACATTTGTAGGGGACGATGCTTGCATCGTCCCGCGGATGAGCCTATGCGGTGAATTTTGTTAATGGTATTCGGAACAAGGTTTCGGAACGGTCAAGACTGTTCCCTACAGAAGCTTTTTTAGCATGTGGTGGATGATTTATCTTCCTCAAGGACGGGATGAGGGTATCCCACCCTACAGTGCCTAAATAAAAGTACAACACAAAAGCGCACCGCACACCCTATCCAAGGGGTTGCGATGCGCCTTTTATTATTCATTGCTTTCTTGATGGAAAATAATATTATTGTGTTATGGCAACACCGCACAATTCCCGCCTAGCGGCTTAAGCACCGCTTCGGCGGCTGCGGCACGGCATCTGCGTTGCCAAAATGCTCGATAAGACATCCAGTATTATCTGCGCTTTTGGCTTAGCAGCTGCCGTGCCTCGCTCGCCGTATCGGCACTTAGAATTATGCGGTATTGCCTTATATTATTAAAGCTTCTGCTTCCTTCTTTTCAAAGAAGGAACAAAAACCCCCGTAAATCAATGCAGATGCAGATGGCGGGGCACGCCGTCGATGTAGATGGGGGTCAGCTCGGCCTGGATGAGGGGGCGGGCATAGTGATGGAATGCTTCGGTCACATGCATGCCGTCCGGGCTGATCCAGTCATCCGGCACGCGCTTTTCCAGGTTGGCAACCTTCTGCACATCTACCATCTCGGTTTCGGTGCGGTACGGCATATCCGAAATGCGGCGGATGGCGCACATCTTACCGGTTTCGCCGCGGTAAGCAGCTTCCACCGAAGCACCGCCCACTTGGTATGCCTCGGTAATGTCGGTGCGGCTTGCCAGATGGGAGGCACAGCGCTGCAGGGTAGAGAATTCGATCGCGCGGGTCTTGCAGCCCAGGCGCACATGGATCAAATCCGCCAGGTAGCGGCTGGTGCCGGACAAAATGGCTTTATGGCCAAAAGCATCCAGCTGGCCTGCTGTGGATACCAAATCACACAGGAAAACGCCGTCCTTGTTTTTTACGCCCTCGCTGGCCGCAATGATGACATTGTGGCGGTCTTTTTCCAGCTGGGCTACTTTTTCCAGGAACACATTCTCGTCAAAGGGGCGCTCCGGCAGCAGAGTGATGTCCGGACCGTTGCAGTCAGCCCCGGCAGCCAGGCTGGCGGCACCGGCCAGCCAGCCGGTATGGCGGCCCATGATCTCGGCCACCGTTACGCTGCGGATGTTATACACGCTGGAATCACAGATGACCTCTTTCAGGATGGTGGCAATGTACTTGGCGGCACTGCCGTAACCGGGGGTGTGGTCGGTGTACATCAGGTCGTTGTCAATGGTTTTGGGCACGCCGATAAAGCGGATCTCGCTGCCCTTGGCAGCCCCGTAAGCGGAAAGCTTGGCAATGGTGTCCATCGAATCATTGCCGCCAATGTAGAACACAGCCCCAATGCAGTACTTGGCAAACAGCTCAAACAGCTGCACAAAGGGGCGTTCGTCCGTGGCGGGGTTGGGCAGCTTGAACCGGCAGCTGCCCAGGTAACTGGACGGCGTGCGCTTGAGCAGCTCAATTTCCATCTTGTCGTCAAGGCGGTCATCCAGGTCCACAATCTTGCCCTGCAAAAGCCCTTGAATGCCATACTCCATGCCGTATACATGGGCGGCGCCCAGAGCTTTGGCAGCTTCATACACACCGGCCAGGCTGGAATTGATTACAGCAGTCGGCCCGCCGGACTGGCCGACCAGTACATTTGTTCCCCAAGACATAAGAAAGCCCTCCTTATTTTTGCAGCCATCATGCTATCTTAATATGATACACCCTAGTGTACACGAAAGTACGACTTAAAGCAAGTACTTTGCGCACCGGAGGTTTTACAGCTTCACGCCCATTTTTTCCAGCGCAAACAGCGCTGCGCCCAGGCTGCCGCACAGTTGGCTGTACTCGCTGACCTCCACCGGGGCTTTCAGGGCGGTTTCCAGCTCTTTCACAACGCCGCGGTTGCGGGCTACACCGCCTGTCATCATAAAGGGGGCCACGCCGCCGGTGCGGCGGGCCAGGGCAGCGGTTTTGCCCGCAACAGATTTGTTCAGGCCATGGATGATATCCGCCGGTGCGGTGCTGCGGGCAATCAGGCTGACGACCTCACTTTCCGCAAACACGGTACACATGCTGGAAATGGTCACATCGTTGTGCCAGTCCAGGCCAAGCTCGCTCATCTCCGGCAGCTTCATCTGCAGGGTGCGGGCCATCATCTCCAAAAAACGGCCGGTACCGGCGGCGCATTTGTCGTTCATCGCAAAGGTTTCAACAGCGCCGCTTTCGCTCAGGCGGATCACCTTGGAATCCTGCCCGCCAATGTCGATCACGGTGCGCACGGCGGGGTCCAGATGATGAGCCCCGCGGGCATGGCAGGTGATCTCGGTCACGGCTGCGCCGTCATCGCCCAGGAACTCGCGCCCGTAGCCGGTGTATACCTTGGAACCCAGGTCGCTTTCGGCAATGCCTGCCATCGTCAGGGCCTGTTCCAGTGCCTGGCGGGCGCCCGTTGCAGCCCCGGCGCCGGTGGGCACAATGGCCCAGCCGCAGATCTTTCCGCTGCGATCCAGGATCACGGCATCGGTGCTGGCAGAGCCGCTGTCGATGCCGGCGGCATATTGTGCGTTGGTGTTCATGGCGGGGGCCTCCTTGTTTTCGGTATCGGGAACGGCGTTCAGGCTTTCGGCAAATGCGCCCAGGCGGGTGCTCAGCTGCCCGCCGCCGCTGGTAAAGGTCTGGCGGGAACAGTCGGTTTCAATTTTTAATACCGGCAGATGGAACTGCTCCGGCGCGGTCAGGCCGGGGGCGTAATAATCACAGAACTGCACGGTGTGGTACACAATGCCAACGGTCTGGCCGTCCACCAGGGCGGCGCGCTCACTGACCGGGGCATCCATCCGCATGCAGGGCATCTGGCCCAGCAGGGCGGCGGCGTAACCGGGCAAAAAGTCCTCCAGTGCGGCGGGGGCAACATCGGCAAGCTCACGGTTGCCGGTGCAGGTAGCATCCACCACGGGCAGGGCAAAGGCTTTCTGCACGGTATCATACAGCACGCTGCCGCCATGGGCACCCAGCAGGGTCAAATGCGGACCCTCGGCGTCGGGGGTGTGCACAAAAAAGGCGTGGGCGCGCTGGGCGTCGAATTCCTGCCCGGTGTACCGCTGCAGGGCATCCGCCAGCCTGCGCAGGTCCCGCGCAAAGCGGGCGCGGGTGGCCGGGGTGCTCTGGTGGGGGACGGGCAGCAGCTGCAAAAATTCCATCTTACCACTGGCAGCCAGCACATCGTAAACGCGCAGCATGGCATCGCAGCAGTTGGTCAGCACCAAAGCCCGGATGCCGGATTGCTCCACCTGTTCCAGCACAGCCTTGGCGTAACCGCACAGGTTGGCGTGGGCGCAGCGCTCCGCGCAGGAAAAACTTTCCGCCAGCGGATCCAGCGCCGAGAAGGTGGCCCCATACCCGGCAAACAGCTCCAGCGGGGCGTATTTGCAGGCATAATAAATCGTTTTGCTCATACCAGCGCCTCCTGTTTGCTGTGCAGCATCTCCAGGAAAGCATCCAGCCGGGTGGCGGTCTGGCCGTCCATCGTGTTGGCGCGGTCGCAGCCATCGCCGTCCAGCAGCAGCACCGGGTAGCCCTTGGCTTCCAGTGCGCTCTTGAACAGCTGTGCGGCCCCCATCGTCTGCTTGCAGCCCCATTGGCAGAAGTAGACCACCCCGTCGATCTGCTGCATGCGGCACAGCTCCAGCGCACGCTGGATGCGGTGCTGGGCGCTGCCGTTAAAGATGTTGTTCACCAGCCGCGCGGCCATGCTCTCAAACGGTTTGTCCGGGTCCATGTAGCAGCCTAAGGTATCGGCGTTCATATCGCAGGTAATAAGCTGGTTTTCTGCCGAGAAATTCAGCCGCTCCCGCACGGGCGCCTGATAAAACGGCACGGCGTGCGCCCACAGCAGCCGGGTGCCGCCACCCATGGGGCTGGCCTCGATATCCGCCAGCAGCTTGCGGGCGTACTGTTCAGCCTGCGGGGTGCCCAGCATGGTGTGGGTCACAAACACTTCGTAAAATTCGGAGGTGACATCGTTGTGCAGGTTCCGCCCGGCCTTGGCGGCCTGTGCCTGCTGCAATAGTTCCAGCGTGCGGCCGCTGTGGGCGACTGCCTGCTGCAGAGCCGCTTCGTCCAGCTTCTGGTGGGTCGCATCCTCCAAAAAGGCGGCGAACTCTCGCAGGCGGTCGGAAACTTCGGCCACAGCGTACTCGTCGTGGTCATAGGGCACATCCAGATAAAAGTGGGGGATGCCGTAATGCTGCGCCAGTCGCCGGAAGGTCAGGTTGTTGGCATCGCAGGCAATGGAGGTGCAGGCAGTGAACAGCGGCTTGCCCGCCGTGCCGGAAAGCCCCATGCCCAGCAAAGCCTTGTGGTAGCTGCACAGCGTGGGGCTGATGCCTGCGCTCTCGGCATAATGGATAAAGCCGCGCTCGGCTGCGGCACCGTTCAGGTAACAGGCGGTGGCTTCGGCAAACATCGGCAGCAGGTGGAAGGCGTGCAGCAGTTCACAGGGCATAAAGATATTGACCAGCGCCGCCCGCTGCGGGTGGGCCAGGGGCGCAATCATGGCGTCCATGGCGATCTGTGCCGCATACTGCCGCGCGGGGGTGAGCTCTTTTTCCGGGGCAAGCAGCAGCTGCACATCCTTGGCGCGGTAGCCCAACAGCAGCAGCCGGCGGGCAAGCTCCGGCTTGGAAATGGCGTCATCCACCAGCTGGCCAAAGCGGTCAACGATATTTGGCATAGGGGGTTATCCTTTCAGCACATAGGTTTCAATGGCCTTGGCAACGCCGTCATGGTTGTTGTCGTCCGTTACATAGCGGGCGGCGGCCAGAACATCCGGTGTGGCGTTTCCCATCGCAATGCCGTACCCGGCGGCCTGGATCATGGCAAGGTCGTTGCCGGAATCGCCGCAGGCCATCACCTGGTTCATCGCCAGGCCCAGGGTATCGGCCAGCGTTTTTAATCCGCTGCCCTTGGTCACGCCGGGGGCGTTGATCTCCATGTTGTTGGGAATGCTGGAAGTAATCTCAACATTAAACCGGCTGGCAACAGCCTGCCAGGCAGCATCGCGGGCGGCATTGTCCCGATAGGTGATGCTGAACTTTTCCACCTCGTGCGGGTGGGCGGCGAACACTGCGTGCATGTCATCCACCACAATGCGGCTGTCGCGCAGGTAGCGGCGCAGGGCAGGGGGCATCAGGGCAAGGCCGTCATTGGCACCAAAATAATCGGTGTAGGCTTTGCCGCCGATAAAAATGCCCATGGCACCGCCCGTTGCGGCCACGATATCATAAATGTCGCTGGCAAGGGCAGCATCAAACGGCAGGTTGACCAGCGGTTTGCCGGTGGAAAGCTCCACCACGCTGGCCCCGTTGGAAGTCAGGGCATACCGCACGCCGGGAATGCGCAAAAACGCTTCCGGCACACCCGATGCCACACGCCCCGTTGCGGGGATGACATCAACCCCTTTGGCAATGGCAGCGCGGATGGCCTCCAGCGTGCGGGGTGTGATCTCTTTTTCATCATTGAATACGGTGCCGTCCAGATCCAATGCAACAAGACGGATATCGGGCATAACGGACCCCTCCTTTGTTATATTTCACCAAAGATTTTAGCGCATTTTCGGTCATTTTGCAAGGGCACCTTGCATTTGCTATGCCAAGTATGGTAAAGTGACATCAGCCCTTTGCATATTGGCACAGGGCAGGGAAGGGGAACGCGATGCAAACCGAACAACAGTCGCTGCGTGCGGCAGCCGGGCAGCGCTTTTGGCAGATCGATGCCCTGCGCGGGCTGGCGCTGCTGAATATGCTGGTTTACCATGCCATGTATGACTGGGTGTATATTTTTGGCCATGCCAGTGGCTGGTACGATATCTGGTCCACGCACTGCCATGTGTGGCAGCAGTATATCTGCTGGAGCTTTATTCTGCTTTCGGGTTACAGCTTTACCCTATCCCGCCGCCCGCTCAAGAACGGCCTGCTCACGGCGGCCTGCGCGGTGGTGCTGACCGTGGCAACCGCCGTTGCCATGCCGGAGGAAGTCATCTGGTTCGGCGTGCTGCACCTGCTGGGCTGTGCGGCCCTGCTGACCTGTCTGCTGCACCCCGCGCTGGAAAAGCTGCCCCCGCTGGCAGGGGTTACGGGCAGCGCGGTGCTGTTTGCCCTGCTGAACCAGCTGCCGCAGGGCTGGCTGGGGTTTGAGGGAACGCACCTGGCGGCCCTACCCGCCGCCTGGTACAAGCCGAATCTTTTCTGGCTGGGTCTGCCAGATCTGACGGTGTTTTCCTCATCGGATTATTTCCCGCTTTTGCCGTGGGTGTTTTTGTATTGGGTGGGGTACTTTTTTGCGCGGTGGTTCCGCGCCCGCTGCACCGCGCAGCCCGGCCTGCCGCCCAAAGCCCTGCGCCCCCTGTGCGCCGTGGGCAGCCGCACGCTGCTGATTTATATGCTGCACCAGCCGGTGATTTACGGCGCTTTGCTGGGGCTGCACGCATTGGGGTTGGCATAAAGTTTGGGTAAAGAAAAAAGAAGAAAGAATAATGAATAATGGATGTGTGCCGCCCACGGCGTCACATTTTAACCAAGTCAGTTGCTCCGGCAAAAAGCATTCCAGCCAGAGCAGCCAACCTATTTTATTTGCGCCGCTGCGGGCGGCGCACCAGCATTATTCTTTATTCATTATTATTTATTATTTTGTATAAACTATTGCCCAGACCCCGTGTATGAGGGCAAAAAACTGAACTTTTTATGAAATTTCAAAAAGTGGGCCAGAACGTGTAAAATCGTGGTTGACAGGAGCCTATAAAGTATAGTATAATTTCAGTTACTGGTTGATTGTAATTTTGATTGACCGGCAAACTCCTGTCTCAGACCAAGGGAGGGAAAAAGATGTCGGAGATCCGTGTCAAAGAGGGCGAATCCCTTGAGAGCGCCCTGCGCCGTTTCAAGCGCAGCACTGCCCGCAGCGGTGTTCTTGCTGAGGTGCGCAAGCGCGAGGCTTATGAGAAGCCGTCTGTGCGTCGCAAGAAGAAGTCCGAAGCCGCCCGCAAGCGCAAGTTTAAGTAATCCGGAGCCATCGCAGCGGCTATGCCGCCGTTTTCGATAACCGTGTTTACCCAAAGGAACGGCAGAACAGGTTCGCAGAGATGCGGGCCTGTTCTTTCTTTATATCTAAAAACCGGGATATCTAAAAACCGGGGTGGCGCTTGCCCGCTGCCCCGCGCTTATAATAAGGTAGTTTGTCTATGCTTCTTACCCCTGAATATATTTTCCGTGCCATTGAGGCCATCACGCCGGAGTTCCTGCGCCAGCACGGTATCACCGCCCTGGTGCTGGATGTGGATAATACCTTGACGGGGGATGGCAGCCAGCAGCTGGATGCCACCGTGCAGCAATGGCTGAATACTATGCGTGCCGCGGGTGTGCGGTTGACGATTGTTTCCAACAATACCGCCGCCCGCGTGCGCCCCTTTGCGGACCGTGTGGGCCTGGCTTGGGTGCCGCTGGCCTGCAAGCCGCTGCCGGTCGGCCTGGCCGTTGCCCGCCGCCGCCTTGGCGTTCGCAAAAATCAGATGGCCATGGTGGGCGACCAGATCTTTACGGACCGCCTTGCCGCGGGGCTGTACGGCATCCCCTGCCTGTATACCATGCCGCGTGGGGTCGACCACCAGCGCGGTGTGCAGTTCAAGCGCAGGTTTGAACCCTACTGGCTGGACCGGTATTACCAAAAAGGGGGCCGCCTGTATGAGTGAAGCACCGCGCTTTGGCACGGCTGGGCTTTCGGACAGCTACCGTGTCCGCAGCTTTGACCCGCAGGCCATGGCGGAGTATACGGCTTCCTTTGGGCTGACGGCGTTTGAATACCAGTGTGGGCGCGGTGTACGCCTGGGGCTGGATAAAGCCGCCGCCTTAAAAGAAGCGTTTGATGCAAAAGGCATCACTTTCTCGGTCCATGCGCCGTACTACATCAGCATGAGCAGCCTGGAGGAGGACAAGCGGCTGAACAGCGTGAACTACCTGCTGCAAAGCTGCGCACTGGTCAAGGCACTGGGCGGCCGCAGGGTCATCTTCCACGCGGGCAGCTGCGGCAAGCAGAGCCGGGAAGCCGCACTGGAAAAGGCGCTGGACACCATGCGCCGCGCCGTTCAGGCCGTGGATGAAGCCGGTTATGGCGACTGTATCCTTTGCCCTGAAACGATGGGCAAGGTGAACCAGCTGGGCACGCTGGATGAAGTGCTGGCCCTTTGCAGTGTGGATGAACGCATGATTCCCTGCGTGGATTTTGGTCACCTGTATGCCCGCAGCCAGGGCACCGAGCTGAACGATGAGACCGCCCCGGCAGATTACGCCGCCATCCTGGATGCCATTGCCGCAGCCTTGCCGGGGGAGCGGGCCAAAAAGTTCCACGCGCATTTTTCCCGCATTGCCTACACCAAGGGTGGGGAAAAATGCCACCTGACTTTTGCGGATACCGAGTTTGGCCCGCCGCCTGCCCCGCTGATGCAGCTGCTGAAAACTCGTGGCCTGGCGCCCACCATTATCTGTGAATCCGCCGGAACCCAGGCCGAGGATGCGGCGGCGCTGAAAAAACTGTATGAACAAGGCTGAGAAAGCCCAAAAACAGCCAACAAAAGCCGAAAAAAACCAAAATATCACCCGAAAATCCCGCTAACCTCTTGCAATACTGGCGCTTTTCGGGTAAAATACTTACAGGTATGACAATGCAATGGCATTGCTTGATGGGCGGCGGGGCCGCTTTTTCAAACAGGCCCGATTCTAAAATTATGGAGGAGTTCCTATATGATCTCTGCAGGCGAATTTCGTAACGGTGTAACTTTTGAGCAGGACGGCCAGGTCCTTCAGGTCGTTGAGTTCCAGCATGTTAAGCCCGGCAAGGGCGCTGCTTTTGTGCGCACTAAGACCAAGAATGTGATTACCGGTTCCGTTGTTGAAACCAGCTACAACCCGACCGCTAAGTTCCCCCAGGCTTTCATTGAGCGCCGTGAGGTTACCTACTCTTACGAGGATGGCGACCTGTACTACTTCATGGATAATGAAACCTATGAGCAGATCCCCGTTGCCGCTGCCGATGTGCCGGAAAACTTCAAGTTCTGCAAAGAAAACGAAATCTGCAAACTGCTGTCCTACAAGGGCAAGGTTTTCAGCGTTGAAATCCCCAACTTCATCGAGCTGGAAGTTACCGAGACTGAGCCTGGCTTCAAGGGCAACACCGCTACCAACACCCTGAAGCCCGCTAAGGTTGAGACTGGTGCCGAGATCCGCGTGCCCCTGTTCATCAACGAGGGCGACAAGATCCGCATCGATACCCGCACCGGCGAGTATATGGAGCGCGT
>ERZ857982.1499-NODE-1499-length-21946-cov-18.794390_pt1 | contig 21946 bp, 18 predicted proteins | sample MGYA00519955_ERZ857982 | MGnify/ENA primary metagenome ERZ857982 (study PRJEB31778, sample SAMEA3449416) | human gut metagenome | biome: human gut; feature: human-associated habitat; material: faeces | place: United Kingdom | collected 2010/2012 ... | reverse complement strand
ATGCAGTGGCACAAATGGCTGACGACCTGTACGGGGGCTTCGCCCCTGCGACCCCTTTTTTATCAACGAAAGAGGTTTTTCGACAGCCTGTGACGCTCCGCTTATGCGGGGCATTTTTGTGTATACGCTATAGGGGATATATCGGAAACGTCGAAAAAACGGTGTGAGGGGCATCATTTTTGAATATTTTCTGAAAATTCGCCGTAAAAGGCTTAACATTTGCGCCGATTTGTGCTATACTTACAACGTGGTATACTCTGCTTCGGAAGAATATATCCTTGCCGACAGCGGCAATAATATTGTAAACAACACACCTTAAAAGGACGTAAATATGAGTCAGAAAAAAACCAATTATCTTAATGCAGACGTTGAACTTGAGGAAAGTACGCCTGCGGTAAAGAAAAAATCAAAGAAAAAGCAGAACAAGACATTGAATACTGTAAAGCACGTTTTAGGAGTTATCGGAACAACGTTTCTCAGCCTGTTCATGATAGTAATTATTACCTGCTGTATAGTAGCGGTAACGCTTACTGTATATATAATGCAGTTTGCCGACAGTGCGTTTGACGTTGATCTTAAGAACGTTGATCTTAGCTATACCAGCTTTATTTATGCGAAAAACAGCGCAGGAGAGCAGGTGGAGGTAAAGCGTCTGTCAGGTGATGAGAATCGTATCTGGGTAAATATGGAGCAGATACCGAAGCACACTCAGGATGCATTCACAGCGGTTGAGGACAAGCGTTTCTATGAGCATGACGGCGTTGACTGGAAAAGAACGGTCCGTGTAACAATATCGACCCTGTTCAACGGCTATGGCGAGGGCGGCTCGACCATAACACAGCAGCTTGTAAAGAATATCACGGGCGATGACAGAGTAACTCCCGAACGTAAGATACGAGAGATATTCAGAGCGCTGAACCTTGAAAAGCAGTATACCAAGATAGATATACTTGAAGCGTATCTCAACCGTGTTCCTCTCGGAGGTACGGTTTACGGAGTAGGCTCGGCGGCTTACTATTATTTTGGAAAGACGGTCGATCAGCTGACAATTGCCGAAAGTGCGATACTTGCAGGCATGACACGTTCTCCGAGCGTGCTTAACCCTTATGCGAATCTTGAACGCTCGAAGGAAAGACAGCTTTACGCACTGAAATGTATGTATGAGCAGGGTCTTATTACGACCGACGAATATGAAGCCGCAAAGACAGAGCAGGTCAAATTCAGACTTATCGTTGAGGGCGACGCTTACGGCTATAAGGATCCCAGATATGATGAGTATTACGGAAACAACGCAAACAAGGACGAGAACAGCGACGGATATGACGATGAGGATACTTATGAGGCATATCGCTGGAACGAGTATGAAATAACTCAGAACTGGTATGTAGACGCTGCCATACAGCAGGTCATCGAGGATCTGAGTAAGGCAAAAGGCATGACCTATGCAGAGGCGAAGGCGGATCTTTATAAGGGCGGCTACAAGATATATCTCAATATGGATATGGATATACAGGAGAAGCTGGAAACCTTCTTCAAGGATCCGAACAACTTCTTCTACAGCTATGATAAAACCGCAATAGAAGAAAACTGCGCTCAGGCGGCATTTGTTCTTACCGACTACAGAGGTAACGTAGTAGCTCTTGCAGGCGGTATCGGTGATAAGCCCGGTGACGGCTGCTTCAACAGAGCAACACAGGCTATACTGCCTATCGGTTCGACAATGAAGCCTATCTCGGTTTACGGTCAGGCTGTAGATAAGGATGTAATCAACTATTCTTCGATGATACTGGATAAATGTATCACGCTTCCCGAAGGCACAAGCTGGCCGAGTAACTTTGAGGGCGATTATGGCTCGGGCGGATATATACCGGCGTGGTATGCGGTACAGCAGTCAAAGAACACGACCGCTGTCCGTATGGCACAGGTACTCGGAATAGACACCTGCTTCAACTTCCTTACGGATAAGCTGAACGTGACAACGCTTGACTACACCTATGACAAGGCATATTCGCCCATTGCTCTGGGTCAGCTTACGCAGGGCATGACGCTTATGGAGCTTGCCGGTGCATATCAGATATTCGGCTCGGGCGGTGTATATTACGAGCCTAAGCTGTACAACCTTATCACAGACTACAACGATAAGACGGTTATCGAGCAGGAGCCTCTCGGCGACAGAGTAATGGAAAGCGACAGCGCATATATAACAAACAGACTGCTCAAGGCGGTTACGGATACTACAAACGGCTCGGGTAGATATGCGAAAATCGACGGTATAGAGGTAGTCGGCAAGACAGGTACTTCAAACGATGAGCGTGTTCTTGCGTTTGCGGGACTTACTGCTGATTACTGCGGTGTTATAAGACTGGGATTTGACGATAACAAGAACATCGGCACAACCAACTATATTTATCTTGCGCAGGTATGGCACAACTTTATGGTGAATGTTGTGAACGAGGATTCCACAAAGACCTTTGCAAAGGATTCAAACGTAGTCGAAAAGAAATACTGTACCGAAACAGGACTTCTTGCAACGTCAAAATGCAAGAATACCGCTGTGGGTTATTACAAGGCGGATAATCTGCCAAAGACGTGCGATTCCACGCATAAAGACGGCGAGTATGTAAAGAAGCACGGCGGTGAAACATTGCTTGTACCCGACTGGGGTACGCAGAAAGCGGAAGAAGATACGAGCAGTACAAGTTCGAACTGATAAAAACAGATAACAGTGGCTATACAAAGGCAGTTCGGATTGAAGAAAAAGTATGTTTTTAAAAAAAGTGCTTGTCCTAAATCCCTATCCCCAAACCCCTTCCCCATGGGAAGGGGCTAATTATCGGGGGCTATCGCCCCTCGTCCCTATTGGGGGCTTCGCCCCTCAACCCTATAAAAACAAATTATTAACGAACTAAGCGGCTCTATAAAAGCCGCTGTTTTGATGAAAGGATTTTCTATGACATTCAGACTTACAGCACCTTGTCACTTCGGACTTGAAAAGACGCTTTCCTTCGAGGTACGCAGGATTGGCGGGGAGAATATAGCAGTGTCGGACGGACGGGTGACGTTCACCGGTGACGAGCGTGTGCTTATAAGGGCGAATATGTGTCTGTCGACAGCAGAGCGTGTGGGAATACTTCTCTCGGAGTTCAAGGCAAGAACATTTGAGGAGCTTTTTCAGGGGGTAAAGGCAATCCCTATTGAAAAATATGTCGGAAAGTTCGACAGATTCCCTATCAAGGGCTTCAGCCTTAATTCAAAGCTGACAAGCGTTCCTGCCTGCCAGAAGATAATCAAGAAGGCTATGGTCGAGCGAATGAAAAGCGTTTATAAAATCGGCTATTTTCAGGAAACCGAAGCGTTGTTCCAGTTCCGCTTTTCAATAATGAAGGATAACGTCACAATGACGCTCGATACATCGGGCGAGGGACTTCACAAGAGAGGCTACCGCCGTTTTTCCAATGCCGCACCTATAAAGGAAACGCTTGCGGCGGGAATTGCCGATCTTGCAAGGATAAGGGACAACGATATTGTCTGCGACCCGTTCTGCGGAAGCGGAACACTGCTTATCGAGAGCGCACTCAAGGCGCTTAACATACCGCCGTGTCTTGACAGGGAATTTACCGCTATGCAGTGGGAATTTTTGCCCAAGGAAATGTGGGACGAGGAAAGAGAAGCGCTCAGAGCGAACATCAGAAAGCCGGAAAACTTTAAGCTGTACGGCTTTGATATAGACCCCGAAGGCGTAAGACTTACCCGTGACAACGCAGTAAAGGCGGGCGTGGGTGAATATATTGAGGTTAAGCAGCGTGATGTTGCGGATTTTACATATCCGGAGGGCTGTACCGTTGTACTTTGCAATCCACCTTATGGCGAGCGAATGCTTGACGAAGAACAGGCACACGAGCTGTATAAAGTTATGGGCAAAAGATTGCTTCCGACAGACAGCAGGAGATTATTTGTAATCACTCCGGACGGGGAGTTTGAGGAACTGTTCGGTAAGAAAGCGGACAAGAACAGAAAGCTGTATAACGGTATGCTTATGTGCAGGCTGTACAGCTACTTTAAGGCAACACCGCACAATTAACGGCTATCGCCTTTGCCGCACGCTTGCTTGCATATTTCCCGTCATCTTGCACAAATTTCGCTTGACAGGCGCAAGCCTGCCTGCACTCAATTTATACAATCTGACGAAAAATCTGACTGCGCAATCGCACGACAATAATTATGCGGTATTGCCTTAAAAGCTGATAACGCAATTATTATCAAGCGGTACGCCTTTGAGAAGGTGTGCCGCTTTTCTGCACTGTGAATATTACCAAACCGTTATAGTTTTTTTGTGGAATATGTCAATTGTGTATATAACCGAGTGCTGATATACTTATAATAGACAAGGTAACTATACTTTGTTAAATTATCGGGATGTGAACAAAAATTATTTTGCACAATATTGCAGGAGGTACCGCTATGAAAATTCTCAGAACAGTCATTTCAGCAATAGTTGCCGCCGCAGGAGTATGGCTTTGCGTGGCACAGGACACTACGCTCGACAGACTTGACTTCTATATTTATTCGGTCTGCTCATCGCTACTGATTACATTGGCTGTAGCTTTCGGCATATTTACATTTATAAAGCACAGCTTCGGACGGTTTATCGGCGTTACTGTTGCTGTGAATGCCGCTATTTGCATATTCCACGCATATAAGTACCCGTACAACGTAATGAACGTCGGCGGTTTTGCGTCGCATATGGAATGGTTTGCTTCGGCTCTGCCGTTCAACCTGCTTGTTGCCGCAGTGGTGAGCGCAGTTTGCATACTTGGATACAGGCTCATCAACACTAAGCAAAGTAAAACGACGGTATAAGTAAATAAATTCCGACAGCCGCAAATCTGCGGCTGTTCAGACTGTCGAAAAACCTCTTTCGTTGATAAAAAAGGGGTCGCAGGGGCGGAGCCCCCGACAGGGACTAGGGGCGGTAGCCCCAGTAAAATCCCCCTTTCCCGGGGAAAGGGGGCAGGGGGATAGGGATAGTAAGTTAGAAGTTTGTTTCAAAAACAGACTTTTTCTACAAGCTGGACAGCCGCAGATTTGCGGCTGTTATTTTTTGCAAATCAATTTAATGAAAAAAGCGGAAAAAGCTGTAAGCTGAAACGTGTGAAATATTTCATATTTTTTTGTATAAAGTTACAAAAAACTCTGTATTAAAGACGAAAATTAGGCATTATTGTTGACTTTATGCGTGAAATAATGTAAAATTACTAAATAAGGATTAAAGCGAAGGAGAGATCTCTGTGGAGAACGTATTTTTTGCACGTCAACCGATACTGGATGTGAATAATAATACATACGGCTATGAACTGCTTTACAGAAATCAGCCCGGAGTAAACGCATATACAGGAAACAACGGAGATGTAAGCACAGCAGATGTAATCAACAACGCATTTTTTGTCGATAATATAACAAGCGTTCTAGGCGGTAAAAAAGCATTCGTCAATTTTACGAGCAACCTCATAAAAAGAGGAGTGCCGAAGATGATCTCAAGCGATATACTCGTAGTCGAACTGCTTGAGAGCGTAATGGCAGACGCAGAAATAATAAGGCGCTGTATAGAACTTAAGAAGCTGGGATATATAATCGCTCTTGACGATTATGAATACGGCGAGAATACAAAGGCTCTGTTTGAGCTTGCCGATATAATAAAGCTCGACTTCCACACCTCCCGTGAGGCAGTGGAACGCACAGCGGAAAAGTGTATAACATATAATAAGATAATGCTTGCCGAAAAGGTGGAAACTCAGCTTGAGGTGGAATATGCCAAAAGGCTCGGCTGTACATATATGCAGGGCTATTTCTTCGCAAAGCCCCTGCTTATGACGCACAGGACGAATACGCCTATGGCAAAGACGTTCCTTCATATACTCGGTCTTGTATATTCGCCCGAGCCTGACTATGAAGAAATAGCGGCGGTCATTTCGACGGACGTTGTGCTGACGATAAGACTGCTGAGGCTTATAAACGTAATGTACGGCAGTACGGGAAACAAGATCTCGACCATTCATCAGGCGCTTGTTCTGCTTGGCTTTGAAAAGCTGAAGGAATGGATATATCTTGTAGGTCTGCAAAGGCTGCAGAAGGATACCCCAGACGAGCTTATAAGACTTGCGCTGTTAAGGGCGAAGTTCTGCGAGAGCATCTCAAAGGTAATGCCGGGACAGTTTATACACAGAAAAGAAATGTATCTTATGGGACTTATGTCGGTAGTGGCAGGTACGACCGATGAACGTGATATAGGAAACGTTATGAAGGAACTTCCGGTAACGGACGAAATAAAGAACGGTCTGCTGGGAGCGGACGGACTTTTCGGAGATGTGTTCAGACTGGTAGTCGATTACGAACACGCAAACTGGGACAAAGTGGAGGAGTTTGTCAAAAAATACAACGTTGATGCACAACAGCTTGCGAACGAATATGTACAGTGCGTCAGATTCATGCAACAATTCTATATAGGGTGAAACGCAGATTATCTATTTTTACAACACAAAAAACTTTTCTATAACGGAGTGATAACATGGCTGAAAATAAATGCGCCGCAAGACTTGAGCCTTCGAGCAGGGATATGAGCGAGCTTAAAAACCGCTTCAAGCCGGGATATGACTGGGAAACGATATGCTCTACAATGCTCGAACATCTTATGTGCGGAGTTGCTATATATGAGCTTTGCCCAGACAGAGTAAGGTCGCTTTATTTCAACAAGAAATATTACGAGATGGTGGGCTACACAAAAGAGCAGTATGAACAGTATGCGGACAGCGTTACCTCGTCGCTTTACGGAGATTCGGCTGAGATGATCTTTGAAAAAGCCGGACGCTCGGCAAAGACCGGAGAAACATTCTATGCCGAATGCAAAGGCAGACGCTATGACGGCAGTGATATATGGGTGCTTGTCAAGGCGAAGCTGGTTGATTTTATAGAAAGCGAACACCCTGTATTTCTTGCAATTGTGCAGGATATGACCAACAGAAAACTGGCGGAATATGAGAATGCGGTAAATCTTGAGCGTTACCGTATACTTGAGGCGACTTCGAATGCAGTCACATTTGAATATGATATTCCCGATGATATAATGACGTTTTCGTACAGCGGAGGTAGGGCGGATTCGGCAAACCGTTCCATAAGCAACTATGCGGAGGTTTCAAAACGCACAAAGATCGTATATCCGGATGATGCGGCAAAGTTCTATGCGGCGCTGAAAAAGGCAAGCAAAAAGCCTGTAAGCTGTATGACGCTCGATTACAGATCCACGATAATAGATCAGAACAGCTACCGCTGGGTAAGGACGTGTTATTCAAGCGTAGCGGACGCCAGCGGAAAGGTAATAAAAGTTCTCGGAAGAACACAGGATATAGACGATGAAAAGCGTGAGTAGCAGAGAATGATACAGCTGGTCGAGCTTGACAGCACAACGGGACTGCTGAACAAGCTGGCAACAACAAACCACATTCAACGGCTCATCAGCGAAAAGACGAACGCAAAGAGCTTTTTCGCTATGCTTGATATAGACGATTTCAAGGCGTTCAACGATACCTACGGGCACAGCTTCGGTGACCAGGTGCTGAGAACGGTAGGAAAACTGCTTTCGAGAAAGTTTCCGAATGCGGTTGTCGGAAGGTTCGGCGGAGATGAATTTATCGTGTTCACCAGAGGCACGAGTGAATCTACCGTTGTGGACGAGTTCGAAGATTTCCTTGAGGTGTCGGGAAAGGCTGAGATAGGCGGCAAGAGGTATACGATAAAGTGCAGTGTAGGCATAGCATGGAGTGAATCGTGCGATGTTGACTATGCGCAGTATTTCGATGAGGCAGATGAACAGCTTTACAGGGCTAAAAAGGAAGGAAAACACCGCATCTGCCGCAAGAAAATCGTTTAAAATTACCGAAAACTTTGAAAAACGGCTTGTTTACGGCAAAATAACGTAATTTTGCTTGACAACGGGCATAATATGTGATATACTTACTTAAAGTAGAATATGGTAGGCTAAAGACTGAGTTCATCTCGGTCTTTAGCTTATATATAGGGCTTTTTACGGCTCTTGTCTGAAAGGAGGCTTTCAAAGTGCCGAAGGAAAAAGGCGGCAAGAAGAATCAGGCGGAAACGGTCGAGAGAATTACCGAGCAGAAGGTTCTGCCGATAATCGAGAGATACGGCTATGAGCTGTGGGACGTTATCTTTGAAAAAGAGGGTGCCATGTGGTATCTGAAGGTGCTTTTCGACAAAGCGGACGGAGGAATAAACGACGCCGAATGCGAGGAAATAACAGAACCGCTGAACAAGGCTGTTGATACGCTGTCGTGCATTGACCTTGTGGACGTTTTCGAGGTAGGCTCGCCGGGGCTTGACAGACAGCTCAGAAAGCCTTTCCACTTTGTGAAGATGAAGGGCGAAAAGATAAAGGTGACCGTGCGTGACGAAAACGGAAAGACGGCGTATTATTCGGGCGTTCTCGGAGATTACGATGAAAATTCGGGCGAATTCACTGTACAGACAGATGACGGCGAAATGAAGTTCAATGCCGCTAAGTGCAGAAGAATTGCCCTTGACGCATAAAAAATAATTAACGGAGGAATTATTAAAAATGGCTAACAGCAACACAACGGAGCTTTTTGAGGCTCTGACATTGCTTGCAAAGGAGAAGGGGATTGACCCCGCTGTGCTGATAGAGAAGATACAGACAGCACTTGTTATCGCTATCAAGAAGGAATACCCCAGAAGCGAGAATATCAAGTTTGATATTGATATTGCAAAGGGCAAGTTTGATGTGGCTATCCAGAAGGAAGTTGCCGCAGAGGTCGAGGACGATGCAAACCAGATTTCGATGGAGGAGGCAAAGACTCACACCCGCAGAAAGCTGGAATACGGCGATATTGTAGCGATAAAGCTGGATACACAGCATTTCGGCAGAATTGCCGCACAGACGGCAAAGCAGGTCATCAAGCAGGGCCTTAAGGAGATAGAGCGTGAACAGCTCGTTGCTCAGTGGGGCGGTCTTCAGGACGAGGCAGTAACTGTTACCGTACTCAAGACAGAGCCCAGAACAGGCAACGCTACCGTAAACCTCAACGGAAACGAAGTACCGCTGTTCAGAAGCGAGCAGATACCCGGCGAGGTACTAAGGCCCGGCGATATGGTCAAGGTTTATGTTTCCGGCGTTTCCGCAACAGACCACAGACCCATGCTCAAGATTTCAAGAGTGAACAAGGAACTTGTAAAGCGTCTGTTTGAGAGCGAAGTACCCGAAATATATGACGGTACCGTTGAGATAAAGGCTATCAGCCGTGAGGCAGGCTCACGCTCAAAGGTTGCAGTAATAAGCAACAATCCCGATGTTGACGCACTCGGTGCGTGCATAGGCCCCGGCAGACAGCGTATCAGCAAGGTATGTGCCGAGCTTGGCGGAGAGAAGATGGACGTTGTATTCTACAGCGAAAAGCCTGAGGAATTCATCGCACAGGCGCTCAAGCCCAGCGATGTTATCAGAGTAGAGATACCCGACCCCGAGGTAAAGGCTTGTACGGCTATCGTTCCCGACAACCAGCTTTCACTTGCTATAGGCAACAAGGGTCAGAATGCAAAGCTCGCCGCAAAGCTCACAGGCTTCAAGATAGACATACGCCCCGAAAGCGGCTTCTATGAAGGAATAGAGAGCAAGCAGGAAAAGGCTGAGGAAGAAGCTCAGGCTGAGGAATAAAAACCCTTTACGAAAGGATGGATCGCTTTGGCAGTTAAAAAGATACCGATGAGAAAATGTGCGGGCTGTGAGGAAATGAAAGAGAAAAAACAGCTTGTAAGAGTTGTCCGTACTCCAGAGGGAGAGTTTGTACTTGACTTCACGGGTAAGAAATCCGGACGGGGAGTGTATGTCTGCAAGAGCCGCAGCTGTCTTGAGGCGGCACAGAAAAAACATGGGCTTGAACGCTCTCTGAAATGTGCGGTACCGCAGGAGATATATCTTGAACTGCTGAAAAGCATCGGAGAAAGCGACGGTGAGTAACGGCAATGAATTTTTTAAGTACGCTCGGTCTTTGCAGAAAGTCCGGACGTCTGATACACGGGTTCGATCCTGTTTGCGAGGAACTTAAAAACCCGAAATCGAAAATTGCGGGAGTTATTCTCGCAAGCGACGTATCGGAGAAAACACAGAAGGAAATGCGTTTTTTCTGCGATAAATACAGTGCCCTGCTGTCGCAGTGCGATTGTACGATGGACGAGATCAAGTCGGTCCTCGGAAAACGCACGGGAGTGCTTGCCGTTCTCGATGAAGGCTTATACGCAAGCCTTACAGGCGAGCATAAAGGGAAATAAGCGGTACACCCGATTTATATATACAATACTAAATCTGACATAAAAAAGGGGATCAGTGAATGGATAAAAAATATCGTGTAAACGAGTTGGCAAAGGATCTTAATATTCCTGTAAGTGAAATTACGGATGTGGTACAGGAGTATTTCGGAGTACAGAAGAAATCGCAGGCTTCGCTTTCTGAGGATGAGTTGTCTGTTGTTCTCGAAAAGTATTCTCAGAGCAACCAGGTGAAGAATTTCAATTCATATTTCGCTTCGGCAAGCAAGCCCAAGACGGAAAAGAAGGAAGAAAAGCCGGCAGAAAAGCCTGCAAAGAAGGCTGAGAAGAAGCCCGAACCCAATAAGGAAGCCGACAAGGCTGAAAAGGTACAGGCAAAGTCCGAAACAAAAACAGAGGCTAAGCCCGAAGCAAAGCCTGAAATAAAGACAGAAACAAAGTCTGAAGCGAAGTCCGAGATAAAGGCAGAATCAAAGCCCGAAGCAAAGAGCGACAAGCCTGCAGACAGAAAGCCTATGGGCGACCGTAACGACAGAAAGCCTTACGGCGACAAACAGCAGGGCGACAGAAAGCCTTACGGTGACAAACAGCAGGGCGACAGAAAGCCCTACGGCGACAGACAGCAGGGTGACAGAAAGCCCTACGGCGACAAACAGCAGGGCGACAGAAAGCCCTACGGCGACAGACAGCAGGGCGACAGAAAGCCTTACGGCGACAGACAGCAGGGTGACAGAAAGCCCTACGGCGACAGAAGAAACGATACCAGAAATGACCGCAGGGATACAAAGCCTGCACAGCAGACAGCTCCGGCACAGCCTGTTATCGACCTTGCAAATATCAAGACAAACGCACCTCCCACAAAGCACGTCAAGGGTGAGGCTGTACAGAGCGGCGAGCAGGTCACAAAGCACGTTGACACAAGGGGCAGTTATGTAAACCTTGATAAGTATAACGAGAAGTATGAAACCATAGCTTCGACCGAGAGCGGCAACAGACGTCAGAATGACGCTTATACAAAGAAGCAGAAGATAAGCCAGAAGTCGCAGAAGGGCAAGCAGCAGTTCAGCAAGAAGAAGGAAACCGAGGCTCAGAAGCTGAAGCGTCTTGAGCTTGAAAAGGCAAGAAAGAAACAGCTTGAGATACAGGTTCCCGATGAGATAGTCGTATCGGAACTTGCGTCACGTCTTAAGGTCACAGCCGCAGACGTTATAAAGAAGCTGTTCAGTCTGGGCGTAATGGTTACTATCAACCAGTCGGTCGATTATGATACGGCTTGTATCGTAGCGGAAGAATTCGGTGCAAAGGTTACCAAGGAAGTTGTGGTTTCCATCGAAGAACGTCTGTTTGAAGAGGTAGAGGATACAGAGGAGAACTTACAGCCCCGTTCACCCGTTGTTGTTGTTATGGGACACGTTGATCATGGTAAGACATCGCTCCTCGACAGAATCAGACACGCTAACGTTACGTCCGGCGAAGCAGGCGGTATCACACAGCATATCGGCGCTTACAGGGTGAAGGCAGGCGGCAGGGATATTACATTCCTTGACACTCCCGGACACGAGGCGTTCACCGCTATGCGTGCAAGAGGTGCGCTGGCTACGGATATAGCGATACTCGTTGTTGCCGCAGACGACGGCATTATGCCTCAGACGGTAGAAGCGATAAATCACGCAAAGGCTGCAAACCTTTCGATAATAGTTGCGATAAACAAGATGGATAAGCCTACGGCAAATCCAGACAAGGTAAAGCAGGAGCTTACCGAGCATGGCCTTGTATGCGAAGAATGGGGCGGCGATGTAATCTGCGTTCCCGTATCGGCAAAGACAGGCGAGGGTATAGATGAGCTTCTCGAAATGGTAAACCTCACGGCAGATGTCCTTGAACTTAAGGCTAACCCTGACAGACTTGCAAAGGGCGTTGTTATCGAGGCAAGAATCGACAAGGGCAGAGGTCCTATCGCTACTGTTCTTGTACAGACAGGTACTCTCCACACAGGCGATACCATAATCGCAGGTACTGCTGTAGGACGTGTCCGTGTAATGCGTGACGACAAGGGCAGAACCGTAAAGGAAGCCGGTCCTTCTGTTCCCGTTGAGATAATGGGTCTTGCGGAAGTGCCGAGCGCAGGCGACGATTTTGCGGCTGTTGAAGATGAAAAGCTCGCAAGAGAGCTTGTTGAAAAGAGAAAGTTTGACGCTAAGGAAGAGCAGTTCAAACTCTATAAGAAGGTCAGCCTTGATAATCTGTTCTCACAGATTGAGGAAGGCTCGATGAAGAAGCTGCCTATCATCGTAAAGGCAGATGTACAGGGTTCTGTAGAAGCTGTTTCACAGTCACTGTCAAAGCTGTCAAACGAGGAAGTAAAGGTAGAAGTAATTCACGGTGCGGTAGGTGCCGTAACAGAAAGCGACGTTATGCTTGCAAAGGCATCCGGCGCTATCATAGTAGGCTTTAACGTAAGACCTAACCCTGCGGCTGCAGACAACGCAAAGCGTGACGGTGTCGATATAAGACTCTACAGAGTAATATATGACGCAATAGAAGAAATCGAAACAGCCATGAAGGGTATGCTTGCGCCCAAGTACAGAGAAGTTGATACAGGACGTGTTGAGGTAAGACAGGTAATGAAGCTGTCGAGTGTCGGCGTGGTAGCAGGCTCTTATGTACTTGACGGTAAGGTACAGAGAAACGGCGAGGTAAGAGTTGTCCGTGACGGCATAATCGTTGCTGTTGACAAGATAGCAGGCTTACGTCGTTTCAAGGACGATGTGAAGGAAGTAGCCGCAGGCTACGAGTGCGGTATCACGCTTGAAAAGTTCACCGACATCAAGGAAGGCGATATATTCGAGGCGTTTGTTACCGAGGAGTACAGAGATTAATGGCAAATTTCAATACAGCAAGACTTGCGGAGGATATAAAACGTGAGATCTCCACAGCTATGCGTGATATAAAGGACGGCGCTGTAGTAAAGGCGATGGTTGGTGTGTCACGCTGTGAGCTGACAAGCGATCTGTCCTACTGCAAGGTTTATATCACAACGCTTGAGGGCGGCGACACCACGAAAAATGTCGCCGAGCATCTCAAGAAGGCAGAGGGCTTCTTTAAAAGAAGAATCAACGAGCGTGTGAAGATGCGCAAGCTGCCTCAGCTGATATTCGTGCCGGATAATTCGATGGATTATTACGAGCATATCAGCGAGGTGATAAGCAAACTGCCGAAACCTGCCGAACCCGATGATAACGGCGATGACGAAAGGTAAACAATAATGATAACAGACGTTAAAAAAGCGGCAGAGCTACTGAAAAGCAACGATGATTTTCTGATACTGTCACACGCCAACCCCGACGGAGATACACTGGGCTGTGCTTACGGCCTTTGCGGTATGCTTCAGAAGATGGGTAAACGGGCAAAGGTTATGTGTGCGGATGAAATAGCGCCCCGTATGGAGTTCCTGCGTGATACGGTGATACAGCAGAACTTTGAGGAAAAGACCATAGTGAGCGTTGACGTTGCCGACAGAAAACTGCTCGGCGACCTTGACGCAGTATACGGCGGCAGGATATTTCTTGCGATAGACCACCACGAGAGCAGACAGGAGTTTGCAAAATATACTCTTGTCGATTCCGAGGCGGCTGCGGCTTGCGAACTTATTTTTCAGATAGCGGAGGAAATGAACGCACAGCTTGACGGTGAGATTGCGTCCTGCCTTTATACAGGACTTGCAACCGACACGGGCTGCTTCAAGTATTCCAACACGACAAGCAGAACGCACATAATAGCCGCTAAGCTGATGGCTTATGAGTTTGATGTTTCCGGCATCAATTACAAGCTGTTTGATATGAAGTCAAAGGGCAGGCTGGAGCTTGAACAGGCGATAACGCAGGGAATGGAATTCTTCTGTGACGACAGGGTAGCGGTAGTATGGCTGACAACGGAGCTTATGGATCGCTTTATGGGCAGAGTTGACAGCGAGGACTTCAATGGTCTTGCAAGCCTTCCCCGTCAGGTAGAGGGCGTAATTATCGGCGCTACCGTAAAGCAGAAGGGTCCTGCTACATTCAAGATCTCGGTCAGAACAGCAGAGCCGATAAACGCAGGAAGCGTGTGCGCCCTGTTCGGCGGCGGCGGTCACGCCAGAGCCGCAGGCTGTACCATAGAGGGCAGTATAGAGTTTGTGAAAGCAAAGCTGCTGCCTGTATTTGAAAAGGCGCTGAAAGCAAATGAATGAAATAAACGGCGTAATCTGTATCAATAAACCGCAGGATTTCACCTCGTTTGATGTTGTGGCGATAATGAGAAGGGCGGCAGGAACGAGAAAAATCGGTCACGGCGGTACACTCGACCCTATGGCGACAGGCGTTTTGCCGATATATATCGGCAGAGCGGCAAAGACAGCCGACCTGAATCCTGTCAGCGACAAGAGATACCGTGCGACCTTCAGGCTCGGTGTGAATACCGATACCGAGGACGTATGGGGCAAGGTGCTGACAGAGAGCGAAAAGCCCGTTACGCTTGCGGAAATTACCGATGCGGTAAAGACTATGCAGGGCGATATAATGCAGATACCGCCGATGTATTCTGCGGTGAAGATAAACGGCAAACGGCTTTATGACCTTGCAAGGCAGGGCATTGAGGTTGAACGTGCCGCTCGTCCGGTCACGGTATATTCGATAGAGCTGTCCGACTATGACGAGGAAAAGCGTACAGGTACGCTTGATATTTATTGCTCAAAAGGAACCTATATCCGCACTATCATAAGCGATATAGGAAAAAAGCTCGGCACAGGAGCGATAATGACCTCGCTTTGCCGCACGATGGCGGCAGGCTTTACGCTTTCGGACTGCCACGATATTGAAACGCTTCGTAATATGCCGCCTGAGGACACAGCAAAGCTGGTACTGCCGACAGAGCGTGTTTTCTCGTGCTATGACGAGATAACTCTTGACGGTACACAAAAGAAGCTGTTCATGAACGGCATGATACTTGACTGCGGAAGAATGGATATTTCATACCCGGAAGGCACCTGCCTGCGTCTTAAGCACGATGGTGATTTTTTAGGCGTGGCAAGGGTGAACGGGGAGAACGGGCTTAAAAGCGTATACCTTAATATATTATCTTGATTTTCCCATTTAATGCGGGACACGGAGGTTTATTCTTGATTGACATTACCGAAAATATAATACCCATCCCGCCGACAGCAACGGCACTCGGCTTTTTTGACGGCTTGCATTTAGGTCATATGAAGGTCGTGGAGGAATGCTTCAGACACGGCGGGCTTTGCCCTGCAATGTTCACGTTTCACAGCGACACGGCATTGCCTAAAAGGGAAAGGATAGAGAACCTGCTCACAAACGATATGAAGCTGGAGAAGCTCGCAGAAGCCGGAGTACAATATATTTATTCTCCGGATTTCAATTCGGTGTGCGACTACACGGCAAGGGATTTCATCGAAAAGGTTCTCGTGAAGATAATGAACGCAAAGGTCGTTGTGTGCGGATTTGATTTCAGGCTCGGAGCGGGCGGAGGAAGCAACGCTGAAGAACTTAAATGTATATGCCGTGAGTACGGCATAAAGGTCGTTATAATACCGCCGTTCAGTCTGGACGGATGTGTGGTACATTCAACTGCCATCAAAAATCTGATAAAATCGGGTGAAATAGCAAAGGCGAACAAACTGCTCGGATATGATTTTTCGATAGAGGGCAGAGTAATAGAGGGCAACCGCATAGGCAGAACCATAGGAAGCCCGACCATAAACCAGCGTTTCCCCGAAAACATAGTTATGCCACGTTTCGGAGTATATAAGAGCGTGACATATCTTGACGGCAGGGTCATGCCGTCTGTTACAAACATAGGCGTAAAGCCTACTGTTGACTATAAGGACAGTCCTCTTGCGGAAACGCATATAATGGATTTTGACGGTGATCTTTACGGCAGGACACTGCGTGTTTCGCTGCTTGATTTTATACGTCCCGAAAGACGTTTTGACAGCGTAGGCGAGCTTAAAGCTCAGCTTGACAAAGATAAAATCACCGCCAAGCAATAAATACACTGTTTTATCACACAGGTTTCACCTGTGCAGGATAGAATATAGCAGATGTGCGCAGGGCAGGTACGGCTATGTACCGACGCTCTGCCGGATACTTCGTTTTAAGGAGCAAAAAATGATAGAAGTAAAGAATCTGACTAAGCGTTACGGCTCTAAAACAGCAGTCAGCAATGTTTCCTTTACCGCAGAAGAAAGCGAGATACTTGGTTTTCTCGGTCCTAATGGTGCAGGAAAATCAACTACAATGAATATCCTTACGGGTTATCTTTCCTCAACAGAGGGCGAGGCAAAGATAAACGGTATAGATATTCTTGAAGAGCCTGTAAAAGCTAAGCAAATGATAGGCTACCTTCCAGAGCAGCCTCCGTTATATCTTGATATGACGGTAATGGAATACCTTAAGTTCGTATACGGGCTGAAAAAGTGCAAGCTGCCGATCAACTCGCATTTAAAGGAGATATGCAACCTTGTAAAGATAACCGATGTCAAGGATCGTGTTATCAAGAATCTTTCAAAGGGTTACAAACAGCGTGTGGGTCTTGCACAGGCGCTTGTGGGAAATCCGCCGGTGCTTATTCTTGACGAGCCTACGGTCGGACTTGACCCCAAGCAGATAATCGAGATAAGAGCGCTTATAAAGAAGCTCGGCAAGAACCATACCGTAATACTTTCAAGCCACATACTCCCCGAGATACAGGCGGTATGCGACAAGATAGTTATCATCAACAGAGGTAAGGTCGTAGCAAACGACAGCGCAGACCATCTTGCAAAGAATATGTCCGCAGATCATAAGCTTGTGATACGCTGTGAGGGAAATCCCGCAGACGTGAAGAAGCTGCTTTCGGCTATTCCCGGTATGGACGAGGTGTTCGTCAACAGGGAGAATGTCGAGGAGGGCGTCAGCGAATACTTCTTAAACGCAAAGCCCGGTACGGATATTCGCCGTGAAGTTTCAAAGCGTCTTGCGTCAAGAAATTACACTCTGCTTATGATGAAGTCCAGTGAGCTTACTCTTGAAGAAGTGTTCCTCAAGATCACAACGGGCGATATATACGGTAATGTCGGCGACAGCGTTGATAAGCTGAAGCTGTCAAAGTAAGCGGAAAGGCGGAATAAAAATGTTTGCAATATTTAAAAGAGAATTGAAGGCATATTTCACATCGCCTCTCGGCTATGTGTTCCTTGCTATTTTTTACGCATTTTCGGGATTGTTCTTTTATATCTTCTCCCTGTCTGTAGGCTCGACCGATATATCAAGCGTATTCCTGATGATGTTCATAGTGCTTATGGTTTTCGTGCCTCTGCTTACTATGCGACTGCTTTCTGAGGACAAGAAGCAGAAGACGGATCAGCTTATTCTGACTGCTCCCGTAAGCCTTTTGTCTATAGTAATGGGCAAGTTCCTTGCGGCTTATGCAATATTTGCGATAGGCGTTGCGGTCATGCCCGTATACGGCTTTGTAATGTCGACCTTTGCGACGGTTTCGTGGCTCCCGATATGGGGCAACACCGTAGGTCTTTTACTTCTCGGCGGTATATTCGTTTCTATAGGTCTTTTCATATCATCACTTACGGAAAACCAGATGATAGCGGCAATAGGCGGTTTCTTTATCAATCTTATGATACTGCTTATGAATACGCTGAAAAGCGCACTCCCCAACGGATTTTTACAGGACGTGCTTTCAAGCATCTCGGTATATTCGAGATACTCCGAGATAACAAACGGAATATTCAGCCTGTCAAGCCTGATATTCTTTGTGAGCGTTATCTTTATTTTCCTGTTCCTTACGGTAAGGGTACTTGAAAAACGCCGCTGGGCATAAGCGATGACTATGATAAAGGGATAAAGGAGAAAACGCATGAGTAAAATAAACGAAGCGGCTGAAGTAAAAGAAACAGCGGCTGAGAATAAAACAGATACCGCTCCTGCAGAAAAGAACGACGGCAGGAACGGCAAACCCCGCAAGAATCCGTTCAGAAACAAAAAATTCAAGTACGGCGGTCTGTCGGTACTGTTCACGGTCATATTTATAGTGGCGGTGGTTCTGGTAAACGTAATAATCACACTGCTCGGTGACAGATTCATGCCGACGGCGGATCTTACCGATTCGGGACTTTACAGCATTGAGCAGTCAACGGTAGATTATCTCAAAACCGTGACCGATGAGGTTACGATAACGGTAACAAGCGAGGAAGCGGCTTTTACCGGAGGCAGTTCTTATTACTATCAGACAAACGAGATACTGAAGAAGATCGCAGCGGCGAATTCCAACATAAAATTACAGTATATTGATGTAGTTTCAAACCCCGGCTTTATAGCAAATTACACCGAAACCATAACCTCGAATGAAATTATGGTCGAGAGCAAGGCTACAAAGCGTGTAAAGGTACTGACCTACGAGGACTTCCTCAGCATAACCTATAATGAACAGTACCTCAACTATTACGGCGTGAAGCGGCCCGAAAAGGTTGAAGCCAACGCAGAGCAGGCTGTAGTATCCGCTATTATGAACGTTACCGATACAGATCCTGTAAAGGTTGCGGTTTTAACGGGCTACGGAGAAACAGAGAACACTGTTTTACAGAATCTGCTCAAGACAAACAGCTACGTTATCGAATCGGTTAACATTACGCTTACCGACAAGATAAGCGAGGACTACGATTTTGTATTTATGTTCGGACCCGATAAGGATTATTCCGTTGCCGATATAAACAAGCTCGACACATGGCTTGACAACAGCGGTAAATTCGGCAAGAACCTTGTATATGTAGGCAACCCCAAGCTCGGTGATTCACCGAACATTGACGGTCTGCTTGACCAGTGGGGTCTGAAGGTCGAAAAGGGTATCACCTACCAGACAGACGAAAACTACACCTACAGCGGTATGAACACATATCAGGTGCTTTCAGTACCCGATACAGACTTCAGCAAGTTCACAAACAGCTCGCCCGTTCACGGCTACAATATGAGCCCTGTGACATCAAAGTGGGCGGATCAGAACGGCAACGGCAACATTACCGTACAGTCTATACTAAACACCTATGCAGGTGCTGTTATAAAGCCGCAGGACAGCGGTGATAACTGGTCGCCCGAGAGCGATGCGGAAAGAAAGCAGTATTCTGTTATAATGCAGGCGATAAAGACAAGATATGAGGGTACAAATCCCTTCTCCAGCCGTATAGTAGCAATCGGCGGTATGGAGTTCCTCAACACATCGTTCCTGCAGACAGCGTCCGTAAACAACTCACAGCTTATTATGAATATCTTCAACGTAAGCTGTAACAAGGAGGAAGGCATTACGCTCACTCCCAAGTCCTACAACGCCTCAACCTTTGAGATAACAGACGCACAGAAGAACGGCCTTGCTATAGGCTTCGTCATCGTACTGCCTCTGTTACTGATAATATCCGGTATTGTAATATGGGTAAAGCGTCTGCATAAGTAAGCGAAAGGTCGGCAATGAAGAAAAATACTAAAATAATACTCGGCTCGGTAATCGGCATTGCGGTACTCGGTGCGGCAACGCTCGCACTGGTGCTGACACAGCCGGAGAGCGACAACGCAGACTCAGGCACGTCAAGCAAGGAAACCGTCAGCGTGACCGATTATACGACCGATGATATTTCAACGCTCACGATAAGCAACGAGAGCGGCGAATATACGATAAACCGTTTAGGTAAGGAAAAGTGGGGCATAGATTCAATCCCCGAGGCACTTGCAAACAGCAGTGCATATTCAACCGCAATGAGCAGTGCAGGCGGCATCGGTGCAAAGCAAATCGTTGAGGAAAATGCGACAGATCTTGCAAAATACGGCTTTGACAAGCCGACCGCAACGGTTAAAATGACATTCAAGGATAACAAGGCTGAGGATATAACCTGCCTTATCGGTATAAAGTACGAGGGCGAAAACTCGTGGTACGTTAAAACCGACAAGAGCGATACGGTATATCTTGTAGCAAATGCAGGCGTCAGCTTCGCAATGAACAGCGAGCTGTCATACGTCAACAAGTCAACGCTTGTGGCGGCTTATGATTCCGAGAATGATAAAGTAAACAGGGTTCGTATCGAGCGAAAGGATCTGGATAAGGATATAGTTCTTGACAAGCTCCCCGAGGAAACCGAAAAGGAGTTTTCGTCAACATACGTTGCTTATGAGATGTCCAGCCACAACAATATCCTTGCAGACGATGAGCTTGACAAGAAAGTGATTTACGGCCTGTTCGGAATATCGGCTTCGGATGTGTTTGCCGTATCTCCCACAGACGAGCAGAAAAAGCAGGCGGGTCTTGACGATCCGAACTGCACCGTTACTATGGTAAGCAACAAGGAAACCGTTACCAAGCTCACTTTAGGCTCTGCTGTCTACACTGTTACAAAGAACGATGAAACAGGCGAAGAAATAAAGACGATAACGGGCTACTATGGTATGCTCTCAGGCAAGGACGCAATATATGTGTTCTCTCCCGACTCTCTGCCGTGGCTTACCGCAACACCCGAAAATATGCTTTATAAGCTGTTCCTTACACCTTATATCTACTATCTTGACGGTGTAACAATCTATGACAGCGACAGAAAGGCATATGATTTCACTATTACGGGCGACGCTGACAAGTCGAGCTTCACATACGAAGGCAAGAAGGTAGATTCAGCCAAGTTCAAGGCATTCTATCAGTATCTGCTTTCGGCATACGCAGAGCAGATTTACCTTGACGATCTTACAGGCGACAACAAGTTCATCGCAGGTGTCACCTACGATCATCGTGAAGAAGGCAAGGAAAACGATGTTGTCGAGTTCTATGCGAGCGAGAGCGACCGTACCTGCATTATCGTTGTAAACGGCGATGTCCGCTACAAGGTAAGGCAGATATATGCGACAAGACTTCTTGAAAATCTGAATGCGCTTCTCTCCGGCGGAGAGATAGTATCAGAGTTCTGATGCCGCAGGGCATTATAATTGATATGTGACGACAGGGGGCGGATCTTAAATTTTGCACGGGATCTGTCCGTCACATACTGACCGTTAGTGCAACGGTGGAGGTTATTATGACAGAGCAGGAATTTTTCACCTACAAAGGTCTTCCTCTTGTAAGGAAAGACAACACTATCTATTATGGCAATATGTCAGACAAATACGTTGCCATGCTGACTGTATTATCCACCCACAAGGTCAAGGATCTTGAGATAGCCGACAAGACAAGGGTACAGCTTATGTCAACTGATCCGAAAACCCCGGCTACAGAGATAATCGCAAAGACGAGCGAAAGAGGCAGTCTTTATGAGGCTCTTGATGTGGCAAGTATATGGCTTTCAAAGAATAATTGATAAAAACCGCTCCGCCGTATTTTTTACGGCGGAGCGGTCAATTTGTAGAAAAAGTCTTGTATTTGATGTGCTTCTGTTATATCATTCAGTTTTGACTATGATAATAAGCTACCGATAGTTCTTTTTGTCGGATAGCACTTCTCGGGTTCGCTATTCAATTTAATAACGTTGCTGCTATTCACGCGGGAGACAACCAAAGGGATCAGGGAGAGGGACTGC
>ERZ857982.1496-NODE-1496-length-21962-cov-19.726526_pt1 | contig 21962 bp, 18 predicted proteins | sample MGYA00519955_ERZ857982 | MGnify/ENA primary metagenome ERZ857982 (study PRJEB31778, sample SAMEA3449416) | human gut metagenome | biome: human gut; feature: human-associated habitat; material: faeces | place: United Kingdom | collected 2010/2012 ... | reverse complement strand
AGCTCTTTTAGGGCGATGTCCTTCACATGGTAGCGGATGTCGAGGAACTCTTGCAGGTGCTTGTAAACGATACGGTACTTTTCCAGTGTACCTTTTGCTTTCATGCCTGCTTCCACCTGTTTCTCATAGTCCTCATTGTGACGACGGTACACCTGCATCAGCGTGTGGTAGCGGTGTTCCAGTCCGAGAAAAGCGTTCTTCACCTTCTCAGCAGTGACGAAGTTGTCACGCTCCATGATTTCCTGATAATGCTTGTTGATACGTACCCGCATCTTGTCAAGCATACGGTTCGTTTCGAGTGCCGCCGTGCTTCTGCCCGTGACACGTCCACCTTTGGTGTCCCACAGTTTCGGATCGACAGTCAGTTTGCAGCTGAACTGTGTCTGGCTGCCGTCCACCGTGATGCGTCCCATGACGGGAACTGTCCCGTCCTTTTTCACTACCTGACGCTTGAGGTAGTAGATTACTGAAAATGTACTCTTCATCGTCCTTAATTTTTTGGTTTCAAAATTAGTTGGTGAAGAGTCCGGTGTCGGTACGCAAAACGGGGAGGAACGGAGCAATCTTTTTCCGTAACCGGATTTTTCGCGTGAGTTGTGGGTAACTCACTATAACATAGTGCCTTGTTTCGCCATTCGTGCCCGTTTGTCGCATTTTCGGGCATGGTTACGAACAAGTAACGTTGCAGCGTCAGGATTTGGCTTCGGCAGGGATTGTAATGGCTTCACGAATTTTCGCCACTTCAACCAAAACCCTTGTAACTCAATTCTATCACTATATCTTTCCGCATTTCACTTTTTTGTAGTAACTTTGTGTATTCATTGTAGCTACAGCCGATGATATAGCCATAGGAGGCAACATGGCAAAAACAATAATTTTCTCAACCACACCCAGAGAAGCTGATGCAATGACTCCCATCTGATTTACAATCACAGTGATTATCAGGAATGAAACATTGATCAATGCATCCTGCAATGCTATGGGGGCGCCCAAGGTCAGGACTCTTTTAGATAAAACTCTATTCAATCGGATATCCCGTCGTGTAAATTCGAAATGAAATCCGCGTCGGTATAAAAACCAGAGTGCTATCGTAAAGCTGACACCTTGTGCCGTTACAGTAGCAATGGCTGCCCCGGTAGGACCGAGATGAAAAGCTCCCACTAATATAAAGTCAAGGACAATATTGATTATACAGGCCAGTCCCACAAAATAGAGTGGTGTTTTCGAATCACCCAGTCCGCGCAGAATACCACACACGACATTATAGCCTACAATAAACAGTATACCGACTGAGCAAACCAGAATGTAACTTTTCGTATCTTCTATAGCTTCTGCCGGAGTGTGCATCAAGCTGGAAATTCGGTCATGGAACAATACCATGACCAGAGTAAGTACGATGCCGATAATTGAAAACAACCAAACGGAAGAACCGATTGTAGACGCCACTTGCCGGTCGTCTTTCGCTCCGGTTGCAATGGCAATCAGTACGGTTGTTCCGGTGGTAATGCCCAAGATAATACCTGTAATGGTTTGCATTACTTGGCTACCAATGGCTACGGCCGCTACGCTTGCGGAGTCATCATATTGTCCCACAACAAAAAGGTCGGCACCTCCGTAAAGGGCCTGGAGCACGTTGGCTATTAGGAATGGAACCGCAAATTGTAATAGTACTTTAGGGACGCTGCCCTGTGTCAAATCTAACTCTTTCATCCAATTTATTCTTTCATCAATTTAGTAGAAGCTATAGATATGGCATAAAAAAAGTGCCGGACAGGATGAATGATTCTCACCATTCATCTTATCCGGCACTATAATTATTGATTATAATGCCCTCCGATGAGGATTTTTATATTCCTGTCTTTATTTTCGGGGGTGCAAATTTGGGCATTGTTTTTATAACCACCAAATTTATTCGGAATTTTAATACTCTTTGCGTGGTTTCGTCTTTATACCTTATTTTTTCGTTTTGATTCTTTGGTGCTATCAAGTCTCAAAAAAATTATCTTTCTTTGTAGAAAAGAAGAAATGTTTTATGCTCTCATTTGATACTTATATAAGTCGTAAACTGCCACTGGTCGGTCTGATTAGTGCTGTCTTTATCATATACCCTAATATAGCCTGTCTACCTTGGGATATAAAATTTCTGGAGGGAGTAAGTTGTACGGGATTTTATTGGTATTTTGTTTATCGTTTCTTTTTCTTCTGGGGACTGATTTGTTTGTTGTTACGTTATAATTTGCGACAACTGTCGACAGCGCAGTTTAAGGAACGTTTTGGCCGTAACTTCTTATATTCATTGGCTGCCTATGTAGGCTTCGCGTCTATTTCCTATTGGATTCACTCTTATGGTATCCGTACTGATTTTCTGGGTAGTACATTGATCTCCCAATTCTTTATTTTGTGTTCTCTGTGTACGTTGATCGGGCATATTTCCATGTTATACTCCACGCAGCGTGAAAAAGAACGTGAGATAGAACGTTTGCGTATAGAGAATCTGCAAAGCCGATGTGATGCATTGGCTAATCAGATCAATCCACATTTTTTCTTTAACTCCTTGAATGGAGTGCAATCGCTTATTCGGAAGAAGGATGATGAAAAAACACTGATGTATGTGCATGAATTGTCCGATATCTTCCGTTATATTCTTCAAAGTGATAAGAGAGGACTGGTTACTTTGAGGGAAGAACTGGAATTTATTCAATCTTTCCGTTATGTGATGGAAGTACGCTTTGCCAATAAACTGGTTTTCTCGATCCAAGTGGATGAGACTATGCAGGATGAACTGACGTTGCCTGTGCTTTCACTGCTTCCGTTGGTAGAGAATGTGACTGTTCATAATAGGATAGACAGTGAACATAAAATGGAAATTACTATCAGGCTGAACGAGCAAAAAGAACTGGTGGTGAGTAATCCCATTTATCCTAAACTATCTCCGCCTGATACGAACGGAACAGGGTTGAGAAATCTGGAAAGTCGTTTTACCTTGTTGATGAACAGGCAAATACGGATAGAATGTGATGAAAATACATTCAGAGTATATCTTCCTTTAAATAAACAGAACTGATATCAAAATTGCATAAAGATATGAGAGTGTTGATTGTAGAAGACGAGACTGCCGCTTATGAGAATCTGGTGGATATTCTTGGCGAAGTCTCTTATGATATTCAAATAGCCGGTAATACAGAAAGCGTAACTCAAACCATTCATTGGCTGCAATCGAATCCTGCACCGGATTTGATATTTATGGATATTCATTTATCGGACGGTTCGGCATTTACCATTTTTGATAAAATGGAGTTGGAAACTCCTATTATTTTCACGACGGCTTATGACAGATACGCCATAGAAGCTTTCAAAGTGAATAGCATTGATTATTTGCTAAAACCTGTCAAGGTGGAAGATGTAAAACAGGCGCTGGATAAATACAAAAAATTGACGCGCCAGGATGTGATTCACTACTTATCCAAATTGACTCAACTGGTGCCGACTCCTAAATATAAAGACAAGTTATTAATTCCATATAAAGATAAGCTGTTACCTATTGACCTGAAAGAAGTTTCATGCTTTTATACAGCGGATAAAAATACCTGTATCTACTTGAAAGACGGGAATGTGTATCCATACTCCAAAACACTGGAACAGATAATGGCTTCTCTGAATCCGGCAGATTTCATCCGGGCGAATAAGCAATTTATCCTGGCAAGGAATAGTGTGACGGATATAACTATCTGGTTTGATAACCGTTTGCTGGTAACATTGGATGTAGAAACTCCCGAACGTATCTATATCAGTAAGAATAAAGCATCCGAGTTCAAGTCCTGGATAGTGAATAACACGTAAGTTAGAATACGTTAATCAGTAATTATGGTATTTACAACCGTAATTTATCTACGGTTTCTATCAGTAACGATCCCTATATTTGCAATCGGGAACTATTATAAAATTAAAGAGTTATTTCAAGATGAAAAAAGAGAGATTTGTACTTGCATTCTTTACAGGCTGCCTGATTAGTGCGGTAAGCCTACAAGCACAAACCGGTAAGGACAGCACAAAGGTAGCAAGAAGTTATGCGATCAATGAAGTAGTAGTAACAGGTACGCGAAGTGAAACGGATGTGCGTCATTTACCCATGACCGTATCGGTAGTGGGACGTCCGCAACTTGAAGCGAGCCAGCAGACTTCCGTACTTCCGGTGTTGAATTCACAAGTGCCGGGTTTTTTCTCTACTTCACGTGGCGTAATGGGGTATGGTGTAGCTACCGGTGCATCAGGACAAATGTCTTTAAGAGGCATTGGAGGACCCGCACAGGCCGGACTTCCCACTACAGGATTATTGGTTTTGATTGACGGACATCCTCAGTATATGGGACTGATGGGACACCCCATTGCCGATGCATATCAGACCATGATGGCAGAACGTGTGGAAGTGCTCCGTGGCCCCGCATCCGTGCTTTATGGTTCTAACGCCATGGGTGGGGTTATTAACATTGTTACCCGTAAGATGCAGGAAGACGGAATACGTACAAACATCAACATTGGTGCCGGGTCTTATGGAAGTGTACAGACCGAAGCCACTAACCGCATAAGGAAAGGGCGCTTCAGTAGTACGGTGACTGCCTCTTATAACCGTACAGACGGACATCGCGCTGACATGGCCTTTGAACAGTACGGCGGGTATGCCAAATTAGGCTATGACTTTACGGATAACTGGAAAGTTTGGGGCGATGTAAATGTCACTCGTTTTAATGCTACTAATCCGGGATCGGTAATGAAACCATATATAGACAATGATCAGCGTATTACACGTGGCATGACTTCTTTTGCATTGGAGAATTATTACGAAAAGACTTCCGGTGCATTGAGTTTTTTCTATAATTGGGGTGATCACTGGATAAATGACGGATATCAGCCAGGAGGAGAACCGCTTCAGTATCGTTTCAACTCTAACGATCAGATGCTTGGAGTATCATGGTATCAGAGTGTACAACTTTTCCAAGGCAACAGACTGACTGTAGGAGCTGATTATTTTCACTTTGGCGGTGAGGCATGGAACCAATTCTTTGATGGGCATCGTGAAACTTCGGCGAATAAGTCATTGAATGAAGTAGCAGGTTATGTAGATTTTCGTCAGGATATTGCTGCATGGCTTACGCTGGATGCCGGAGCACGAGTAGATTATCATTCGCAAACGGGTACAGAGTTCATTCCGCAAGTGGGGCTGGCTTTCCATCTTCCGGAAAATGCAGAAATCAAGGCAATGGCAAGTAAGGGATTCCGCAATCCTACCATTCGTGAAATGTATATGTTCCCTCCGCAGAATCCGGATTTGAAACCTGAGAAACTTTGGAATTATGAGCTTTCTTTCTCACAACGTCTTATGGATAATCGTTTGTCCTATGGACTCAATGTGTTCTATATCAATGGTGAAAATCTCATTATACGTCTTCCAAATCCAAATGGTAGCGGCATGTTGAACCAGAATTCCGGCGAGATTGAAAACTGGGGAGCGGAAGCTAATGTAGGATACCAGTTTAATCTGGTGTGGAGCGTGATGGCAAATTACAGCTGGCTTCACATGGAAAATCCGGTATTGGCTTCTCCGGAGCATAAACTGTATGGAGGAGTGAACTTCAGAAAAGGACGTTGGAGTGCATCTACCGGTATCCAGTATGTGAAGGGGCTTTATACTGACCTGGACGCTGCGACCAAAGAGAACTTCGTGTTATGGGATATGCAGGGAAGCTTTAAGGCAACCAATTATCTGTCATTCTATGTGCGTGGTGAGAACTTGTTGGCACAACGTTATGAGATCAATGCAGGTTATCCTATGCCGAAAGCAACTTTTATGGGTGGAGTAAATATCAATTTTTAATAAGCATATTATATGAAAACAACAACTATCAGACTTTATTCACTGGATTACAACAATGTGAAGACATATTTTGCTGCAGCTCTTTTCATTTTGGGTAATCTGGTTTTGCCACAACTTTGCCATCTTATTCCACAGGGTGGCCTTACTTTGTTACCGATTTATTTCTTTACGCTTATTGCTGCTTATAAATACGGTTGGAAAGTTGGATTGCTGACAGCCGTCTTTTCACCGGTTTTGAACCATTTGCTTTTCGGTATGCCTCCTGCAGGAGTATTGCCGGCCATCCTTTTAAAATCCGTTTTACTGGCAGTGGTTGCCGGATATGCAGCCAATCGTTTTAAACGTATCTCTATTCCTGTTTTAGCATTAGTAGTACTGGCTTATCAGTTTATCGGGACGCTGGGCGAGTGGGCAATGGTAGGTAACCTTGCGCTTGCTTTCCAGGATTTCCGCATCGGCATACCGGGAATGGGATTACAGATTCTCGGCGGTTATTTGTTTATCAAGTATTTGGTTTATAAATGATATTCCATAAAATAAAAGTATGTTACGAAAAATCAGACTAACGTTTGCCATATTCTTTTTCGTGCTGATCACGCTTTTGTTCCTTGATTTTACGGGAACGTTGCATGCTTGGTTCGGTTGGATGGCTAAAATTCAGTTTTTGCCTGCTTTGTTGGCACTGAATGTCGGGGTTGTGATAATCCTGATAGCATTGACACTGCTCTTTGGACGTGTATATTGTTCTGTAATCTGTCCGTTGGGGGTATTTCAGGATGTAGTTTCATGGTTGGGTAAAAAGCGGAAAAAGAATCGCTATTCGTATTCACCTGCACTTAGTTGGTTGCGTTACGGAGTGCTGGGAGTATTTATTTTGGCTCTGATAGGAGGAGTTGGTTCATTGGTCGCCTTATTGGCACCTTATAGTTCTTACGGACGAATAGCTTCTAATCTGTTTGCTCCGGTTTATCAGTGGGGAAACAACCTGCTTGCTCTTTTGGCCGAACGCGCAGATAGCTATATGTTTTATTCTGTAGATGTTTGGGTGAAGGCAACGGGGACTTTTGTGATAGCTGTCCTGACATTTGTTATTCTCGCTGTGCTGGCTTGGCGCAACGGGCGTACATACTGCAATACAATTTGTCCGGTAGGAACAGTATTGGGCTTCTTTTCACGTTTTTCTTTGCTGAAACCGGTAATCGATACGAGTAAATGTAATGGTTGCGGTTTGTGCGCACGTAATTGTAAGGCGGCATGCATTGATTCTAAAAATCATAAAATAGATTATAGCCGCTGTGTGGCTTGTATGGATTGCATCGGTAAATGTAAGAAAGGAGCTATTCGTTATGAGCGTCCTCATAAGGAAGTGCAGAAACCGTTAGCTGCTGAAAATGTGACGGGTGTTTCACCGGAGCAGGTGGACAATGCACGCCGTGCTTTCTTTTCTGCCGGTGCCGTATTTGCTGCAAGTACATTGCTGAAGGCACAGGAGAAAAAAGTGGATGGTGGATTGGCTGTCATTAAGGATAAGAAAATACCGGAGCGGACGACACCTATTGTACCGGCAGGTGCGTTGAGTATTCGTAATTTTGCGCAGCATTGTACGGCTTGTCAGCTTTGTGTATCAGTGTGCCCTAATCAAGTTTTACGCCCATCCGGTAATCTGATGACGTTGATGCAGCCGGAGATGTCATACGAACGTGGTTATTGTCGTCCGGAATGCGCGAAGTGTGCCGAAGTATGTCCGACAGATGCGATTCATCTTACCAGTCTGGCTGATAAATCATCTATCCAGATCGGTCATGCCGTATGGATCAGGAAGAATTGTGTACCGTTGACCGATGGAGTAAATTGCGGTAATTGCGCCCGTCATTGCCCGGTAGCGGCGATAGAGATGGTTCCGTCTGAGGTAGATAATCCGGATTCTCCAAAGATTCCGGTTGTTAATGTAGAGCGTTGTATTGGTTGTGGTGCCTGTGAGAATCTTTGTCCGGCACGTCCTTTCAGTGCTATCTATGTAGAGGGACATGAGAGACATCGGGTGATATAGAGGTGGTAATGTGATAGGGTGATAAAGTGATAAATGTTAGAAGAACAGATATGGAAGAACATAATAAAAATATAAACCGTAGGGATTTTCTGAAAATTGTGGGCATCAGTGCCGCTACGACAACGGCTGCTGCGACTCTTTATAGTTGCAAACAGAAGGATGGGGTGATTCCGGGAGGCAGTGCATCGACTCCGGTGCCTACTGATAAGATGACTTACCGCACTTCTGTGGCTCAGAAAGATCGTGTTTCACTTCTGGGTTATGGCTGTATGCGCTGGCCGACTGTTCCTTCACCGGATGGGAAAGGAGATATGATTGACCAGGATGCTGTGAACGAATTAGTAGATTATGCCATTGCGCATGGCGTGAATTATTTCGATACATCTCCGGTATATGTACAGGGATGGTCGGAAAAATCTACTGGTATTGCATTAAAACGTCATCCGCGTGAGAAACTGTTTATTGCTACAAAGTTATCCAACTTTAGTAATTATAGCCGTGAAAACTCTATAGCCATGTATCGTAAATCTTTCGAGGATTTACAGACAGATTATATCGATTACTATTTGTTGCACTCTATCGGTAATGGTGGAATAGAAGCATTCAAAGCGCGATATATAGACAATGGTATGATGGAGTTTCTGTTGAAAGAACGTGAGGCAGGACGTATCCGTAATCTGGGATTTTCTTTCCACGGCACAGTGGATACTTATGACTATGCACTTTCTCTGCATGATGAGGTGAAATGGGACTTTGTACAGATACAGCTCAATTATGTGGACTGGAAACATTCTTCGGGACGTAATGTAAATGCGGACTACCTATATGATGAATTGGTAAAACGTAATATTCCGGCAATCATTATGGAGCCATTGCTGGGGGGAAGATTGTCTAATGTACCGACTCATATTATGACACGTCTTAAGCAGCGCCGTCCGGAAGATAGTGTGGCTTCGTGGGCTTTCCGTTTTGCAGGCTCACCGGAACTGGTGTTAACGGTATTGAGTGGCATGACGTATATGGAGCATCTTCAGGATAATATCCGTACCTACTCTCCACTGATTCCTTTGACAGATGATGATAAGGAGTTTTTGGAAGAAACGGCACAATTGATGTTGAAGTACCCTACTGTACCGTGCAATGACTGTAAATACTGTATGCCTTGTCCGTATGGCATTGATATTCCTGCTGTGCTTATACATTATAATAAATGTGTGAATGAGGGGAATGTACCGAAGAGCCAACAAGAGGAGAATTATAGAAAGGCACGCCAGGCTTTTCTTGTTGGTTATGACCGTAGTGTGCCACGCCTGCGACAGGCAAATCATTGTATTGGTTGCGATCAATGTTCGCCTCACTGCCCGCAGAGTATTAATATTCCCAAGGAGTTGCGTCGTATCGACGGGTTCGTGGAGCAACTGAAACAAGGAACATTGTAAGAGTCACAAAAGCTACGAGTTACAAGCTATGAGTGGCTGAGCTATGTTTGTGGGCGAAAAATCACTTGTCCGGCTATCACACCGAAAGGTACTTGTAGCTCGTAGCTAATAAACTAATTTAGAATGAGCAAAAATAAAAAACAGATGTGGCTTTGGATTGTGTTGGCGGTTATAGGCATAATATGCGCTTCCGTATTTATTTTTATTAATCAGCCGAGTTTCGGCAGTTTGCCTCAGGGAGCGCGTTTAGAGCGAATCAAACGCTCACCTCATTACCGTGACGGCCAGTTCAATAATCTACATCCGACGCAGATGATGACCTCGGACGAAGGACGCTTTGGTGCTATGCTTTCTTTCTTATTCCGCAAAACAGAGAACCTGCGTCCGGAGAATGAAGTTCCGGTTATCAAAACGGATTTGCATAAGTTGGGGCGTGATGAAAATGTACTGATCTGGTTTGGACATTCTTCCTACTTTATTCAGGTAGATGGAAAGCGATTTCTCGTTGATCCTGTTTTTTGCATGGCTTCGCCTGTATCTTTCGTCAACAAACCATTTAAAGGAACTGATGTTTATAAACCCGAAGATATGCCGGATATCGATTATATGGTGATTTCGCACGATCATTGGGATCACCTGGATTACCGGACAGTGAAAAGTCTGAAAGACCGGGTAGGAAAAGTGATTTGCGGACTCGGCGTTGGCGAACATTTCGAATATTGGGGATATGATAAAGACCGGCTTGTAGAATTGGACTGGTATGAAGACGCTGTTTTGGAAAATGGTTTTGCTGTCCATTGTCTTCCGACACGCCATTTCTCCGGTCGTGGTTTAAAGGCCAATCAGACATTGTGGGCATCCTTTCTGATAGAAACTCCATCACAGAAAATATATATGGCCGGTGACGGTGGTTATGACTCTCATTTTGAAGAAATAGGGAAGCACTTTCCGGATATAGACCTTGCGATTCTGGAAAACGGCCAGTATAATGAAGGTTGGAACCTTATCCATCTAATGCCTTCTAATATGGCAAAGGCAGCTAAAGATCTGAAAGCAAAAAAAATAATGACTGTACATCATTCAAAGTATGCATTGGCAAAGCATCCTTGGAATGAGCCTTTGACGAATGAGAAAAAGATGCAGGAACAAGACTCGCTGAATATGATGATTCCTGAGATAGGGGAGGTAATGCCGTTATAGAATTTTCATCTCTGTAATAATAGTGAGTGGCTGATATGATTGCTATGTAAAGGCAGTCATATCAGCTTTTTTGTTTTTTCCTATCCCCAAATAGTAGACTTTTTGAGTATTGGTGTAACTTTGTCAGCAGATATTAAAAACATTCTAAATACGAATCTTATGAAACAAGAAGTCTTATTCCTGCTTTTAAATGAATATGCCGACTGGGAAGGCGCTTTCCTTGCCATTTCCCTAAATACCGGGGTAATACCAGGTAGTGAAGTGAAATATATACCGAAGGTAGTTGCCCCTACATTGGACGTTGTGCGTTCTGTCGGCGGTTTTCGTACTTTGCCTGATTATAGTTTTCAAACGATGCCTGCTGACTATGCGGCATTGGTATTGGTTGGTGGTATGCACTGGCAATCGCCTGAAGCAGAACAGGTGGTGCCAATTGTGCAGGATGCATTACAGCGTGGCAAGATAGTTGGAGCTATTTGCAATGCTTCTGCCTTTATGGGAGCGCATGGTTTCCTGAATGATGTAAAGCATACCAGTAATACGCTTCCATATCTGAAGCAGTTTGCAGGTAGTGCATATACCAATGAAGCCGGGTACCAGGAAAAACAGGCAGTCAGCGATAAGAATATCGTAACTGCTAACGGAACCGGGCATTTGGAGTTTACCCGTGAATTATTACTTTTTTTGCATGCAGATACTCCGGCAAAAATTGATGCTGCTTATGATTATTATAAAAATGGCTTTGTGAGGTAACTTTAGTCTTGTTATTATTCATATTCCTCAATCACATTGCGGAATATATCTACTCCGACGATTTCTCTTGTTGAGACATCTGTGACCCATAGTCGGTTGTTATAAACCAATAACTTTTGTCCGCCTTTGAATGTATAGCCGGGCACTGATTTGAAGGTCAGGAAGAATTTCTTTTTCTCTCTGTCATAGCATCGGATACTACCGTCGGCTGCTGAGATGTACATCAGATTTTTGTATAAGGCTATTCCTCTGGGATTAAATTCCAGAGGAAGCGTCTGACTGGTAGTCATTGTGATATTGCTTCCCTTCTGGATAAGGGTAGTATCGATCACATGTATTTTCCGGTTGCCGTATTGTCCGTAATCGGCGAGAAATACCAATCCGGTTGTATCTACTGCCATCTGATGTGAATAAAATCCGTTGTTTACATCGAAACCATCCAGACTTCCACGTGAGTAGTAATTTATATTCTGATATTTTTCCGCACTCACATCACTTTGCAAGGTTACTTGCAGACCATCTTTCATGCGCACTATTATGTAATCGTCTACAATAGCCATTGCATGTGTATGAAACAACTGTGTGTTTCCATGCCCCCAGTTACGGTTCCCGATTCGGGTGATAATTTTCAGTGTATGTACATCAAACACATCAATGCACGAGCTTATATTGGCGAGATAAAGCCTCTCATTAGCTACGGAAATGGCCTCTACGTAATTACCGAATGTTTGCATTGCATCATTGTAGGTCCATGTATTTAATGAACCTAATTTCTGATGAGCGGACAAACTGTATAATTCCACGCTGAAATGTTCGTTTTGAGTATTGGCAATGAAAAGGGTGTCACCGTATATATATGTACAACCGGGCATGAATTCACCGGAAGCATACCCAAGCTTTTCTGCATTAATCACTTCTCCGGCTTTGTATGAGTAGTAATAATGTATGGATGAAGGTTGGTCCGGTTCCACTTCCCGGATAACGTCTTCTATCTTTGTCTTTTCACATGAAAGCAGGCATAAACCTGCGAATAGTATATATATTATCTTCATTTCTTTCTTCTTACTTCAATTCATTTAATGGGATGCTTGTCACTGTACCTGTTCCGCGGTTTATCACAAAGAGAGTCTGGCGGGCCAGGGCTATTTTCTCCGGATTGCTAAAAGACTTTCCGTTTATGGTAGAATAGTCTTTTAAGATGCTTCCATCCTGGGGATTGATTTCTACAAGACATTCTGTCTTTTGATTTAAAGTCACAAACATAGACCGTCCCAGGAAACCACATCATAGGCTTGCGTTGGTAACTTCAGGGTGCGGACCGGGTTTAATACTTTCTGTTCACGCATGGTAGTAAGATCATAGGCATAGATTTCCTTTTTACCAATGTGGGTAGTATAAAGTATATTGTCTTTATCTATTGTCATTCCGTATGTTCCCATCACTTCGCCTACATTGTTGAAACGGCAGTAGTTCGGTATGCGCATACAATTATCCGCTATGACATCTTTTTCCATAAAGACGCAAACACGCCTTTTATCACGGATGAATACACAACCGTTTTTTACTAAAGTTTCGAAAGCATGCACGGTTTGATAGCTGCCTTCACCCCATTGTCCGTTTCCGATACATGTTATAAATTTCAGTGTCGTGGCATCAAAAACATCTGTCCGGCTACTCGTATTGGTTACATATATTTTGCCATGGGCGGCTGTAATTCCATTGGGTTCACCGGCAAAAGTTTCGGATGTGCCGTTGCGTGTCCAGTTTCTGATACGTCCACAATGGATTACTTGCCCGTTCTTCTCTTGGAAGACTTCTATACTATAGTTTCCGGTAGCATTATTAACTATGTAAATGCGATCCTGATAGGCTGTAACATCTTTAGGTTTGAAAGTCGTTTCCGTAGCTTCGGGCACGTCCGACCATTTTAATGACACCGATAATGGGGTACCGTCTGCAATGTTTTCGTTGTCTTCTACTGGATGAAAACCGAGGCCGCCGTCTATTGCATCCAGTTCCGGATCTTCTATGACGAATGTGGAACCTACATATTTAGAACTGCCGTATAGGGTAGTCGCATTTTTACGGGTATGCATAAAACGCCGTGAGTAAACAGGGAGACGTTTCTCCTGACCTAACTTCAGATAGACAGCACGTCCCAGGGTGATCCATCCGGGACCTGTCTGCTCATAGGTCATGTTACCGTCGTGCCCGTATCCGAGGCAATGCCCTATTTCCTGGAAGACGGTATGTATGTTGTATTCATCATCGGGATAATGCTGTAGAAAGTACCATTCTGCCAGACCTAAAGTGTAGCCTCCACCCAAACCGTTTACACCACTGACGTGTCCGAGAAGGTATGCGCCGTGGTTTAGTACTTTTTGCTTCAATTGATCGACATTGATGACTGTCTTATTATTATCGCTATGTAGCTTTCCTCTGTATTTCTCCAGTTCGTCTGCGAATTCCTGTGAAGAGAATGCGTATGCTAGGTTTAACATCAGAGCCACGCCTTCCCGACAATGGGCAGGGCGTATCGGATAAGCCCAGCTTCCTTGGCGGCTATAGGCAGAGAAAGAAACTTTATACTGAGGTATTACATCGGTCATTTTCTTATAAAGCGGATCTTCACAGTCGATGCGTAAAGTCAAATCTGCCGCACTGATATGGGGATTAGCTTTGATCACGATTGTTTTTCCGGAAGCAGTGGTGTATTCCTTGTCTCCGGAAATTATGGGAAGCGCTTTATGAAATTCAATGAAGCCGGGTACCGTAAGTTGTTGGCCTTTATTAGTGTAATATGCCGGGCTTTGATGCAGACGATAGGGTATATCGGGCTATATTCCTTTTTTATGTTAAAACGAAAGATCCTATTAAACTTTTTGCTTTTCCTGTTGTCTTATAAACATCAAGATTCAATAGGTATAAATAAAATATAGTATGGTATTAGTTTTATGAAACGGGCGGAACATTTTCGCCCGTTTTTATTTCTTTTGCTTTTCCCTTGCATTTTTGCCTCCCTTTTTGTTCCTTTGTTCCCGTTAATTGTAAACAAATGGTAGAATGAGAAACGTATTTTACTTCTGGATATGTATAGCGATGTGGCTGTTGTCAGCTTGTTCTTCTCAGAAAAAAGAGGATAGGGGAGATATACAGGTACTGATGAAAGACAGTGTGGATGCCAATGGTTTGCAACGTATGCAGGTATCTGATAGTAAGACCAGTTTTACGTATAAAGGTAAGGAATATCAATCGAGCGTGGTTCGCAGGCCGGATGACAGTTTGCCTGTTGTGATTAATGAACAAGGAGATAAATTTGTTGATAACAGCATTACTCTGCGTATAACTTCCGGCGGCAGGTCTATTGTTGACAAGGTGTTTACAAAAGAGAGTTTTGCTTCGTTAGTGGATGCAAAGTTCATGAAACATTCTATCCTTGAGGGACTGGTGTATGATAAGACCACACCTCAGGGGATCGTTTATGCGGCAAGTGTGTGCTATCCGCAGTCCGACCTTTACATTCCACTATCGATTACTGTATCTGCCGATGGCAAAATATCCTTGGCGAAAGAAGAATTGCTGGAAGATTTGCACGAAACAGACAGCATTTGATCAAAGATTCCAGATTGTTTCCTAATTTATGAGTTTCCTTTGCCGGTATGAAAATCCTGATTGTAGAAGATGAACCGGATTTGCGGGAAACGATCCGCATTTCCCTTGTAAAAGAGCATTTCGTTGTGGAAACTGCTGCCGATTACTTTTCGGCACTGGATAAAGTGAATGACTACGATTATGACTGTATCCTGCTGGACATTATGTTGCCCGGTGGAAGCGGTCTGGATTTGCTGCGCGAACTCAAACGCCTGCGTCGTAGTGACAGTGTGTTGATTATTTCTGCCAAGGATTCTTTGGATGATAAGGTGGAAGGGCTGGAATTGGGCGCTGATGACTATCTTACGAAGCCTTTCCATTTGGCCGAGCTCAATGCGCGGGTGAAGTCTGTTATTCGCCGCCGGCAAGCAAAGGGTGATGTTTCCATTACAATGGGAAATCTGTTGCTGTATCCTGACAAGCGCCAGGTAGAGGTAGGAGGAGTGCCTTTACAACTTAACCGGAAAGAATTTGATCTGCTTTATTATTTTATAGTCAATCCTGATCGCGTTATTAATAAAATGAGTCTCGCGGAGTCTGTGTGGGGAGATAATATCGACCAGGTAGATTCATTGGATTTCATTTACTCACAAGTGAAAAACCTTCGTCGTAAACTGAAACAAGCTGAGGCTACCGTAGAACTGAAGGCGGTATATGGTTTTGGCTATAAACTCTCTGAAGTATGAAACTGCTTCATTATACCTATCGGAAACTCTCATTGCTGCTATTGCTGTTGATGGCGGTATGGGGGGGATTGTTTTATTATGCCATTATTGACGAAGTGATGGATGAAACGGATGATACGCTTGAAAATTACAGTGAGATTTTAATCAATAATGCCTTGATGGACCCGTCTATTCTTGATACGGAGGGGACATTGATGTCTTTCTACAAATTCCGGCCTATATCCGAAGAAGAAGCTGAGGACTATGATGAAGAGTTTTATGACTCTACTGTCTATATAGAAAGCGAAGATGAAGATGAGCCGGTGAGGGTACTAAAGACGGCTTTCCGTATGCCGGATGGGCAGTTTTATGAATTGGAACTGATGATTTCCATCTTGGAGCGTGATGATATGGTGGAGGCTATCCTGTGGTATTTGGGAGCATTGTTTCTGCTGTTTTTGATTTGCACATCCATCGGGACACGACTGATACTGCAAAGTGTATTTCGCCCGTTGCATCGCCTGCTGAACTGGCTGCAACAAATTCAGCCGGGCAAGGAGCTTCCGGTGTTGGACAACCCGACGAAGATACGGGAATTTCAGCAGTTGGGTGATGCGGCTGTGGATATGGGAAACCGTAGTTATAAGGCGTATGAGGAACAGAAGCAGTTTATAGAAAATGCTTCGCATGAGTTGCAGACACCGCTTGCCATTGTTCGTGGCAAGATTGAGTTGCTTGCGGAGAATGAGTCGATGACGGAAGAACAGTTGAAAGAGCTGGATGAAATATATACTACATTGGGCAGAGCTGTCAGACTGAATAAATCTTTGTTGTTGCTTTCCCGTATTGAAAACGGACAATATACCGAAACAGAAGATGTTTCGGTAGATGAAGTCTTGGATGAACTATTGCCTGATTTGATGGATATATATGAAGGCAAGAAAATACATCTGGTACGTACGAAAGAGACGGAACCTTTCGTGATTCGCTGCAACCTTTCCCTGGCACAGATTTTGGTTTCCAATTTGGTGAAAAATTCTTTGGTGCATAATCGTGAAGGCGGTGAACTGCATATAGCGACTACGCCTTCTTCTCTTACTATCATGAACAGTGGTGAACATCCGTTGGATGGAGAAAAGTTGTTCCGGCGTTTTTATCGCAGTATTGATGGGAAGAAGGATTCTACCGGTTTGGGGCTTGCCATCGCCCGTTCCATTGCTTTGTCCGCCTCTCTCAGTCTGACTTATAAATGGCAGGAAGGAATGCATCTGTTCTTGCTTGTTAAAGAATCTCAAAAGAAAAGCTAAAGGCGAATATTCCCAAATCTTTCCCGATTCAGTATCGTTATTTGCAGTGTGAATAAAAACAGGAAATAAATTAGTAACACTTAAAAACAATAACGATTATGAAGAAGGTTTTATCTATTCTCGTATTGGCTATCGTAGCCGTTCAGTTCGCTTTTGCCGGTGATGTGATTACCAAAGACGTAAAGGAACTTCCATTGACTGCGCGTAACTTTATCAATCAGTATTTCAGTAAACCGCAGATTTCATACATCAAGATAGACAGTGAGTTCCTGTCCAAGAAGTATGAAGTGACACTGACTGACCGCACGGAGATTGACTTCGACAAGAAAGGTAATTGGATGGAAGTAGACTGTAAAAAGAATGCTGTGCCTGCCGCCCTTATCCCAGCCTCTGTAAAAGATTACGTAAAGGCTAATTTTCCTAATGAAATTATCACTAAGATAGAGCGTAAAAGTACGGGGATTGAGGTGGAACTTGCCAATGATTTCTCTTTGAAATTCAATAAGAAAGGACAGTTTGTCAGTTTGGATGACTAATGGAGGAAGAAAATGATGAAAACAAGATTCTTGATGTTAGCGATGATGATGTGCATGACTGCATTGACATTCAGTGCATGCAGTGATGATGATGACGATGATAAAAGTATCGATGTGCCGGAGGCTGTAACACAGGCTTTGAAACAGAAATATCCAAATGCTACGGACGTGGACTGGAAGCAGAAAAGCTCGTATTTTGTAGCCGATTGCTGGCTGGACGGAAAAGATTCCGATATATGGTTTGATGCCAATGGAAACTGGTGGATGACAGAATCGGAAATATACTGGAATGATGTTCCCGGAGCTGTCCAGACTGCATTTAATAATAGCGAATATGCAAACTGGGTACAAGATGATTATTATTTTTTGCTGTATCCGTTGCAACCCATGCAATATGTGATTGAAGTGAAGCAGGGGAATCAGAAGTATCAGTTATTCTATTCGGAAGATGGAGGGCTGATGAATACTGTGAATGTAACGGGAAAGGATGATACGATTTATCCACCGGAAGAGTGAGAAAGCTACAAGCTACGAGCTACAAGAGTCCTGCGGCTTGATAGCGTTTAGCAGTTCAAAGACTGACATAGCGCAGCAACTTGTAACTCGTAGCTTGTAACTCAATTACATTGGTCGGTAATCTTTTGCCAATCCCCCTTCGCTGGTTTCTTTATAGAGTGAAGGCAGGTCGTTTCCGGTTTCTTTCATTACTTCTACAACCTTATCGAAAGATACACGGTGCATTCCATCGGTGAATGAGGAATAAAGGTTGGCATCCAGTGCACGGGCGGCGGCATAGGCATTTCGTTCGATACAGGGGATCTGTACTAATCCGCAAACCGGGTCACAGGTCATTCCCAGATGATGCTCTAATCCCATTTCAGCTGCATATTCTATTTGAGCCGGACTGCCACCGAATAATTGATTGGCAGCGGCTGAGGCCATAGCACAAGCTACCCCCACTTCTCCCTGACATCCAACTTCCGCTCCCGATATGGATGCGTTTGTCTTTACAATGTTTCCTACAAGACCGGCAGTGGCAAGTGCGCGGAGGATGCGGATATCGCTGAAATCGCGGCTCTTTGCCAAATGATATAACACTGCCGGCATTACACCGCAGGAACCGCAGGTAGGTGCAGTAACTATGGTTCCGCCTGAAGCGTTCTCTTCACTTACGGCAAGGGCATAGGCAAATACCAGTCCACGGGATTGCAGGGATTGTTTGTATCCGCTGGCGCGTATATAATAAGTAGAGGCTTTGCGACGCAGGTTCAATGGACCGGGCAATACGCCTTCCTGTTCCAGTCCGCGGCGAACGGCTGCCTGCATGGTTTTCCAAACTTCTTGCAAGTAATCCCAGATATCTTCTTCCTCACATTCCTTAACGTATTCCCAATAACTTTTTCCGGTTTTTTCGCACCATTGCAGAATCTCAGTCATGTGGTTCATAGAGTAGATATCAGGAGTGTTGACGGAAGATGCACCATCGTTTTCTTCGGCTAAAGCACCACCGCCCACGCTAAATACTGTCCATGAATCTGTTTCATTGCCTGCTGCATCTACAGAAACGAACTTCATCCCGTTGGGATGAAAAGGCAGGAATATTTTCGGTTCCCAGATGATTTCTACCGGAGCGGCAGGTTGCAGGGTATCGGTTATGGCTATATTAGTCATATGCCCTTTACCGGTGGCGGCAAGGCTACCGTATAAAGTAACTTTAAATGAGGAGGCTTCCGGATGTTTTTCCAGAAATAGCTCGGCAGCTTTGCGAGGGCCCATTGTATGGCTGCTTGATGGCCCTGTACCGATACGGTAGAGTTCTTTGATTGATTTCATACTATTTTATTTATAGGTCAACAACTGTAATTCCTGCACCGCCGAATTGCACATGCTCATCGGCAAAGTGTCTGATACCGGGAACTGTTTGCAGGTACTGGCGAATAAGTGTACGCAAAATGCCCGTGCCTGTTCCGTGAAGAATACGTACGCGGGACATCCCAACAAGAATGGCATCGTCAATAAAGTAGGTCACTGCCTGCAAAGCTTCATCACCCCGCATACCGCGTACGTCGATGTCTTGTTTGAAGTTCAGTTTCTTTTCGTACATACTGTCCTGCGTCTGGTTGCTAACAAATGTGCTCTTGGTAGAACTGTCTACCTTTTGCGGAACAATGTTTGTACGCTCCAGACGTTCCACTTTAATGGTAGTCTTTATACTACCGAATGCTACAACGGCATTTTTTCCATTTACTTCCAGGACTTCGCCTACTGAATTCTGTCCTTTTATCTTCACCATCGCTCCCGGTGCAATGCTTGCCAGGCGCTCTGCTTCCTGCTTGGCTTTTTGCGCAGCCTGCTCCTGTGCTGATAATCCGTTATCAGTATCTTTTGTTTTCTTTTCTTTCTTACGATTCTGCTTTTCCTGCAATTTCTGCATTTTACGGGCTATTTTCTCCTCCTGTTCTTTAGAGGCAAGAGCTTCCATCGATTGACGGAATTCCGTCAACTCTTGGCGTGCCTGGCGAGTCTTTTCTTTTTCAGCCTGTGCTTCCTTAATGGTACGGATGGTATTCTCAATTCGGGCATTGGCCTCTTGTACCAGTTGTTCTGCTTCTTCCTTGGCTTTTTTAATAATCTCCTTGCGAGATTTTTGTAAATCTTCCATTTCTGCCTGATAACGGGCGATGGTGTCTTCCATATGTTTCTCGCGTTGGCGGATGGTCTGGCGTTTGCCTTCCCAATATCGCTTGTCACGTACAATGTCTTGCAGGTATTTATCAGCATTGATGTATTCACTGCCCACAATTTCGGATGCGTCAGCAATCACATCTTCCGGAAGACCGATCTTTCTGGCTATTTCTACGGCAAATGAACTTCCGGGGTTACCGATCTGAAGTTGGAATAAGGCCTGCATTAGGTGGCGGTCATATAGCATAGCTCCATTTACTACCCCCTCATGGTCTTCGGCAAAGTGCTTCAGATTCTGGTAGTGTGTAGTAATAACACCGAAAGTTAACTTTTGGTTGAAACGTTTCAGTACGGCTTCAGCTATGGCACCACCGATTTGCGGTTCTGTTCCGCCGCCGAATTCATCGATCAGGATGAGGCTGCGTTCATTGCAGTTCTTCATCATTATCTTCATATTGGTAAGATGAGAAGAATAGGTACTCAAATCATCTTCAATGGATTGCTCGTCACCTATATCAATGAATATGCCGCTGAAAATACCCGCATGGCTGCGTTCATGCATGGGAATGAACATACCACATTGCAGCATATACTGTAATAACCCTACTGTTTTGAGACAAACGGACTTACCACCGGCGTTTGGACCGGATATAATCAATATGCGCTGTTTCTCGGTTAGTTCTATATCGAGGGGAACTACCTTTTTCCCATGTTTGGAGAGGGAGAGTTGTAGTAACGGATGGACTGCCATGGTCCAATCCAGTAAGCGTGTATTCTCAAGTGCGGGTTTTATACCGGATATTTGCAGGGCAAACAAACTCTTGGCACGGATAAAGTCTATCTCGGCAAGGAATTCGTAAGACTGCAATACCTCGGGAATAGAAGGACGCAGCAGATTGGAGAATTCCACCAGAATACGGATAATCTCTCTACGCTCATCTCCCTCCAGTTCACGGATACGATTGTTGGCTTCCACTACCTCGGCAGGTTCTATGAACACGGTTTTTCCACTTGCCGATTCATCATGCACGATACCTTTTATCTTCCGTTTCAGCCCCGGAGCAACCGGAATTACCAAACGTCCGTCACGCATAGTAGGAGTAACATCTTTGTCTACCACACCTTCGGATTGGGCGTTGCGCAGGATACCATTCAATGAACGGGAAATACTGTTCATGGTGTTTGTCAATTCCCGGCGGATACGTGCCAGTTCGGATGAAGCATTGTCTTTTATCTTTCCGTACGGTGAAAGTATATTATTTATCTTCTGGATCAATTGCGGGAATGCCAGGATATCTTTGGCGAGATTCCGAAGGCAAGGGTAGGGGGAATCTTCCTCCTCCATATCTTCTTTTTCCAGAAAGCGTACGATGTCCCGTATCGTTTCCAGCGAACGGCGTAAGTCGAAAAGTTCCTGTTCGTCCAGATACATTCCTTCAACGCGTATCCGTTTGAGGGATGGACGGACGTCGAAAAAATACTGTGCGGGGAAGTTGTCTTCTTCCTGTATGATGCGTACAAATTCAGTCACGAGGTTCAGGCGCTCCTCCACTTCCTCAAAGTGATCGGAGAATGCCATATCGGTAACTCGTTCGGCGCCTAGCGTACTAAGGCATTTTTCACTTAGTAACTGGCGTATTTGGTCGAAACCTATTTTATATTCAAAGTTCTGCGGGTATATCATGTTGCAAAAGTACGATTTATTCGTGAAAAAAATAGCAGGAAGTTTGTAGATTTAAAAATGATTTGTACCTTTGCACCGCTTTAAGAGAAAAGCACTTCTTGAAAAAGAAGTTTTGGAGAG
>ERZ857982.1494-NODE-1494-length-21982-cov-11.106627_pt1 | contig 21982 bp, 17 predicted proteins | sample MGYA00519955_ERZ857982 | MGnify/ENA primary metagenome ERZ857982 (study PRJEB31778, sample SAMEA3449416) | human gut metagenome | biome: human gut; feature: human-associated habitat; material: faeces | place: United Kingdom | collected 2010/2012 ... | reverse complement strand
CTCTCGTGCTCTCCCCCACCCCGAAAAAACTTTTGCTCTGACCGGTATGGCCGGTCCCCGTCGCTGACCGGACGGCCGCTGACAGATCGCGCTCCGGGCACATGGAGCACAAGGCATATGGTGTGCCAGCCATCATCCGTCCGGCATCAGGGGAATCCGCTTTCCAGCAAAGACTTGCGGATAGGGCCCCGCTACCGCCAGGAATCGAAGCCATCACAAAGTTGAAGATTTCCCGTGTCGCGCCGTAGCACTCAACAGCCTGAAGCCCGCAACTCCAAAAGACCGGGAGCAGGAAATCCTCCTGTTCCCGGCCTTTCATCGCTTTCCCGTGCCGCAAACCTCTCCCGCACGAACAACGGCGGAGACCGACAGCCTGCGGCAGGCCGACAATGTCCCCTGCCCTGCCATCCTCCCTGATAAAAGTTTTTGGAAAGGATGGGGGAGGTTGAGGGGGGAGCCTTTTTCCAAAAAGGTTTCCCTTCCCCCCTCATTCACATCTTGTCCGCGGGCCTAGAACTCATAACGTACCAGGGCCGTGCCGCTGACGCCCTGCCGCACGCCGGTGTGCCCCTGGACGCCGAAGTCCAGGCTCAGGCCGGAACCTTCCACGGGCGTGAGGGTCAGACCGGCTTCCAGCAGACCGCTGTCGCCCTTCAGGCTGGGCGCGGGGGCCTCAAGGCCGTAGGTGGTGGCGCGGGCCTTGCCGTTGAACTCGTGTTCCCAGGCCGCCCCGGCATAGCCGGTCACCTGCCGGCAGAATTCATGGCCCAGCCGCGCTCCCAGACGCAGGCGCTGCGAATCCACGCCGTCGAACGATCAGGGGTCGTCCACGATATGGGTGGATTGGCCTTCGGTATGGGTCCAGAAGTATTTGCCGTAGACATCCAGAGTCAGACTTTCGGTCAGCTCCCACACATAGCCCAGTCCGGCGTGCAGGCCGTAGTACGGCGTAGAAAGGTCATACTCGGCCTTACGACCATTGACGGCATCATGCAGGTCATCACTCTGCCACTGGCTGTTGAGGCGGCCGTAACGGAAGGAACCTTCCAGATACAGGCCCTTGAGCAAGTCTTCCTTCAGGTCCAGACGGGCCAGCAGACCGCCGCCGTAGTAGCTGCTCCGGCCATCGCCGTCCACGGAAGGACCGCTGGAGAAACTGTTGTGCGTGTCCATACGGGCAAAGCCCGCTTCGAAGAAGACGCCCGCCAGGATGTCCATCATGGACGTCTCCACCCGCTTGGCAAAGCCGGTCATGAAGGCAACGCCACTCAGATCGACATGCGAGCCGGTCTGATAGCGCGAACGCGTGCCGGTGATGGCGGCAAAGGGGGCGATGCCCCAGGCCGGGCCTTCTCCCCTGGCGACGGCGGCAGAGCGGGCCTGGTCGATGCCCTGCCCGGCCACGAGGTCGGCGCCGATGTTGCCCAGGGCCACGTTGGCCAGCACGCCTTCCAGCGGTGCCTTGGCCTGCGGCGCCAGACGGGCCCCCGTATCGCCGGACGGCCCGCCCTCCCGGCCGCGGGGCTGCACGCTATCGGTCACGGTGGCCATCAGCGAGGTATCCGTGGTCTTCAGATCGAAGTCATAGACCACGAAGACCCCTGCTGTCCGCTAAGGCGCTGCTGGGTCATGCCTTCGGCCTTCAGGCCATGCTCATTGGCCAGCAGGGTGACGCTGTCCCCTTTGCGGAGCAGAGGCTTGCCCCCGGCCACGGCAACACCCACAGAACTGTTGCTGATGTCCGTGCCCTTGGCATCCGTGAGGGTCAGGACGGTCGTGCCGGCAGTGGTCTTTTCCGGCAGGATGAAGCGGTAATTGGCAAAGTTGCCCACGTTGACGGCCTTCAGGCCCGAAGTCCGGATCTCCAGAGTATTGCCGGTGCGCATGTCCCCGTGGCCGTTCCCCGTGGCGCCGCCGTACAGGCGGGTGCCGCCCAAGTCGGGAGCCCCTTCGAGGATGACGGTATTGTTGTCGGCACTGCCCGTGTTGCTGTAACCGCCGTGGACGAAGCCCTCGTCACTCCCGGTACCGATGGTGCCGCCCGTGACCCGGACAGTATTATTGCGGGCCGCCGCGCTGCGGCTCTCGCCGCCCATGACATTCATGCGGACCGTGCCGCCGCTGACCGTCACCTCATTGCCGACGGCATCTCCCCGGGCACTGTAGCCCCCGACCAGGAACTCTGCAGTGGCTGTCCCGCCGAAGCTGATTTTGCTGCCCTCCGCTGTCCGGGAGCTGTTGTCTGCGATAAAGCTGCCATAGGCACTGCCGGCTATGGTGCCGCCATCGATGAGCAGCTCGTTGGCAGAAGCGCCGCCGCGATCGGTGTGACCGGCATAGACGTGTTTGCCCACTTCGCCGCCGTGTATCTCTATCTTGTTGCCGGAAGCGAGGCCGGTCAGGGAATCTCCGCCGGTCAGGGACTCCCTGACGGTACCGCTGCTCATGACGAGACTGTTCCCGCGGGCGTCGGCTCCGCCGCTCCAGCCTGCGGTCAATCTGGTCACGGCACTGGTACTGCCGGAGAATTCCACCCGGTTGTCCGAGGCCTCGCCGGTCCCGGTCCGGACGTAGCCGCCGTAGGCTTCTGTTCCCAGCTCTCCGCCGGTGACGGTCAGGGTATTGTCCCGCGCGTTGCCTTCATGGCTGAAACCGGCACTGACGAAATGGTCAGCGCTCGTGCGGCTGATGCTGCCGCCGCTGATGGTGAGCCCGTTGCCCGTGCTGTCGCCTTTTACCGCATACCCGGCAGACACCTCGGTGTGGGAGCCCTCGATGTAGCCGTTGCGGATCTCCAGCGTATTGTCACGCGCGTTACCGGCCTCACTGAAGCCTGCGTAGATGCGGCCACCGGCCCAGACACCGCCGATACGGCCATTTTCCACGCTCACCCTGTTGCCGGATGCCTGCCCGTTTTCCGTAAGGCCGCCGTAGATATTGGCAGCCCGGGATCTCTCGCCCCGCATCTCGACCTTGTTGTCCGTCACATCGCCCTTGCCGTCAGCATGGCCACCGTAAAACGACTTGGCGTCCAGATCCCCTGCCTGGTTGGAGATGATGACATGCCCCTTGTCCGCCGTGTACGGACCGGAAGCGCCATCCGTGGTGCCCGTGTAATGGCTGCCCTCAGGATATCCGGGGCGGCCGACCTTGCCGCCGCTGTCGGCCGGCGAAACGGCGGGAGCCAGCAGGACAGCCCCCAACAGCAGCCCTGCCAGTGCGTTTCGCAACCGGCATTTGCCCAGGATCAGACGGTAGCGGCGCAGCAGCATGCTCAGTGCACCTTGGGTCTCTTTCATGTTTCCTCCTTTTTTGAGCCGCCCCACTGCTCCCTATCATCATGGTATTATAGAAAATGAATTTCGTTTTTGTTTAGATAAAATTATATATTTTTGTCAACTTTATTTTCTAATATTTCATAATATTACAAATAGTTGCGAGTGCAATAATCTTGATGGACAAGGATAAATGGGCAAAATCTACCGACAGGACATATCTTTTCTGCCTTCCAGACAGCAAAAAGCGCGAGGGAGAGGGGCCTTTCGGGGTCCCCCCCTCCGCTCGCGTGCTCTCCCCAGCCCGAAAAAACTTTTGCTCTGACCGGACGGAGACGATGACGTATCGCTGCCCCAGGCAAATGAAGCACAAGGCATATGGTGCGCAGCCAGCGTCCGTCCGGCATCAGGGGAATCCGTTTTCCATCAAAGACTCACGGACACGCCCCCGTCTGCCGACCAAGAATCGAAACCATCTCCAAGGCTCATGGTTTCCCGCCTCGCATCGTGGCGCGCGACAGCCTGAAGCCCGCAGAAAAAAAGACCGGGAGCAGGAAATCCTCCTGTTCCCGGTCTTGCATCCGTCTCCCGTGCCGCAACCTCTCCCGCACGAACAACGGAGGGGACCGTCAGCCAGCAAAAAGCCATCAATGTCCCCTGCCCTGTCATCCTCCCCAATAAAAGTTTTTGGAAAGGATGGGGGGAGCTTGAGGGGGGAAGGGAAACCTTTTTCCAAAAAGGTTCTCCCTTCCCCCCTCATCCCAAAACTTCCACCAGCCCTACCAGATCTTCTCGAAACGCTTGGAGCAGCCCGCACAGGGCAGGTCGGGCCAGGGCCCTGCCAGAGCGGCGCGGAAATCCCTGAAGCCCCTGGTGCGCCACAGCTCGGCCAGCTCCCCGGCGGGGCGGCCGTATTCGGCGCGGGCGAAGATCCGCCGCTTGGGGTCATCCTCGCTGGTGGGCAGGTTGACGTACACACAGGGCGAAAGGTTGCCCTGCGTGTCCACATAGATGGTGCGGTCCACGTTTTCCCGGCAGCCGTTGCGCACGCGGCCCACGGCCTCGGGGTCAGGCAGGGCGTACCACAGCTCCCGGCCGCTCTGGCGCACCCGGGCCGCCACAGGCGCCAGCACGGCGGCCGCTGCGGCCACCTTGTCCGCCTCTTCGGGGCTGTAGGCCTCCACGGCCAGCTCCGGCGAAGCGATGTAATCCATGGTGCTGACCACCGCACAGTGCACGTCCAGCTCTTCCATGAGTTCGGGCAGACGCTTCACGGCTTCCAGCTGCGAAGGCAGGAGCAGATAGGCCAGATGCACTTCCAGATGGACGCCCTGCTTTTTGCGGCGCACCTCCTGCAGGCAGCGGATGGCCTCGCAGACCCGGCTGAAAGGGATGCCCTGGCGGCTGGCGTTGCTGGCCTCGTCGGTACCGGCCAGGGAAAAGGCCACCACGTCCATGCCGCTGTCCACGATGGCGGCGGCCAGGGACTCGTCCATGTGCTGGCCGCAGGTGGTGGTGGACACGGCACAGCCCGCCCGCCGGGCCACGCTGACGAAATCCATGAAGCGGGGATGCAGGAAGGGCTCGCCCCAGCCCTGCAGATGGACGCGGCCGCACTGGCGCATGAGCGGCCAGAGGGCGGCGAAGGTCTCGGCGCTCATGAGGCGCGACTGCCAAACGTCTTTTTTGGTGGTGTGCGGGCAGTAGGTGCAGCGGCAGGCGCAAACGGACGAGACCTCCACCTGCATGCAGAGCAAGGGCGTGGGCCGCCCGGTGAAGGCCTCGCGCAGCCACTGGCGCAGTCCCGGCCCGGGCAGGGCCTTGGGGCTCAGGGGATCGGGCGTGCTCATGCGGCCTCCTCTCCGCCCGGCAGGCGGCGCAGGCGGGCAAACCAGCCGCCGCCCGAGGTGGTGGCGCGGGTGCTCCAGCCGGTCTCCAGACAAGGCAGCGCCGGACGGGCATGCCACTTGCGCTTGAAGAAGCGGATGCCGGGATCGATGCCCAGCCCCAGACAGAAACGCATATGCCCGCGGGCCTCGGCCTCGCTGACCAGCCCGGCCAGCAGGGCGTCGGCGCAGCCGGGCACGGCCCCCTGCCGCCGGAAGGCGAACATATAGAAAGCCGTGGTCAGGGAGGCGTAATCGCCCACGGCGAAGGCCTGAAGGCTGTTGTCCTCCCGGTGGCGGGCGGCCCAGAGCTGCACGTCGGGATGGGAGCCCACATAGCTTTCCAGATGGCTGAAGATGTGCACCGTGCCGGGCTCGAAGGGCTTGCGGCGCAAAAAGTCCTGCACCAGCGCGGCGTGATCCGGCTGCCAGGCCTCGCGCACCACCTCCACGTCGCGCAGGGCGCGGCGCTCCATGTTGCGCAGCTTCTGCCACGGCAGGGAGCCGTCCTCGCGCAGCAGAGGCAGCTCAAGATCCCAGTAGGCATCCGGCGTGCCCGTGCCGGCATCCTGCGGGGCACGCGTGGGGCGCACCGGGGCCAGGACGGTGATCTGGCGCACCTCCGGCAGGGCAAGGGCCGCATCCACAGCGGCATCCACACGCAGCTGCACGCCCTCCGCCGTGGCGGCCTCGGCGCTCTGGCGCACGCTCACGGCCTCCAGACGGGCGGCGGCATCCGTGGCCTCCTTCACTCTGGCGGCGGCCGCTTCCAGATCCGGCCCTCCGGCAAAGGTCTCCAGCATGGCCGCGTCGTAGGCCACCAGCACCAGATGCCCTTCCAGAAGATAGGCGGGAAAACCGGCGCAGGCCAGCGGCCGGGAACCGGCCACGGCCGTCACATAGTGCAGCAGCTGCTCCGGGACCACGGCTTCGGCCGTGAAATGCTGCAATCCCTGTGAAAACATGATGGTCTCCTTGTGGCGGAGCGCCCGGGCCATGCCTGCCCCAACGGGGCACGGACCGGCGGGACGCCCCCGGCTGTCAGCGATCCCCGTCAGCGGGGATGCGGTAAAGCTCGTCCTCGCCGCGCAGGCGGGCGCGCATCCTGTGGATCCAGGTGGGCCGCACCTGCCGCACGGTGAAGCCGTCCTCGGTGAGCATGCGGCGCAGGCGCAGCATGTGGGCCGCGCCCACGAAGACCGCGACCCCGCCCTTTTCGATGAAAGGCCGCATGCGCTCGCGGAAGCGCTGGTCACGGAAGTCGATGACCTGCTGCGTGCGCGTGGGGAATTCCGTGCTGGTGCCCATCATGGGTTCCAGCTCGCCACGCAAGTAGTGGTAGATATTGCGCTTCATGTAGGAGCGCCACTGGCCGCAGTGGCGGAAGAAATCCAGCACGCGCGGCACGGGCACCACTTCCAGGGAATGGAGCTGCTCTTCCATGGTCTCCATGCCCAGCACGGTCTTGCCCATGTCGCGGGCCAGATGCCAGGCCTCCAGATCCACGGAATCGCGCCAGCCCTGCCGCTCCAGAAAGGCCGTCCAGAGGGAGAAGAAGGCGTACCAGTGCCGGGTGGCATGCAGGCGCTCCCGCACGTCCGGCGCGTCCTCCCACTCCATGTTCAGAAAACGCGCCACCGGCCCGCGCACGCCGCAGACCACGCGCTCCAGCCGCCGGATCTCGGCCTCGGTCATCAGGCCGTCCAGCGGCACGGCCCCGGGATCGGGGGATTTGCCGCAGGCCTCCACCTGCGCCAGGCTCTCGGCATCCAGCGGGCCTTCAAAGATGACGGTATCCACCTTGCGGAACAGGCGGCGGAACGAGTCGGCAAAGGAATAGCAGAAGAAATGCGCCGTGCCGCAGATCCAGGAGCGGCGGCCCTGCTTCTCCAGCTCCCAGAGCATGGCAAAGGGGCGCTGGTCGGGCAGCCTGTCCAGTATCTGGCGCTTGGAAAGGCCCTCGTCGCTGCGCTCCACCAGGGCCTGCATGAGCTCGTCCAGCACCACTTTATGCACGTCCGCACGCGGCCGCTCCTGCCACTGGGCCATGACGTAGGAAAGCTGCGGCGCTCCGCCCCATTTGCGCTTGAAGCGGGTGATGCCCTCGTTGACGCCCAGGCCCAGCTGGACGAAATCACAGCCCGCCGCACGGGCCTTTTCCAGCATGACGGCAAAGAGCGCGTCCCCGGCATGGGGCACGGGATGGCTGCGCGAACGGGCGCCCACGATATAGCTGACGAAGGCGGGCGTGCTGTAATCCAGCACCAGACAGGCCACCAGCCGGTCGCCGCCCCAGGCGTTGAGCAGGCGCACGTCGGCGCCTTCGGCGGCCAGCATCTGCGGCGTGCGGGCAAAGAGCTCGCGCACGTTGGCCCGCAGCACGGCCCGGCCCATGAACTCGGCCCACAGGCGGCGATGCTGCGGACCGAACTCCCGCGTCTCGTCGATGCGCAGACGTTCCCGGGCCTTGCGCACGGGCGAACGCAGACGCGGCGGCACGGGCGCATCGGCCGGAAGGGTATAGAATTCGTCCCGCTCCAGCACATTGTCCGCCAGACGCGGCGGCAGGTCGGGCCCCACGGCAAAGCAGGCCGTGGCCCCGGTCTCGTGCAGGGCCCCGGCCAAGGCGGCCTCGAAACGCTGGTGGCTGTACTCGCCGCCATCCCGCAAGGGGTAGGCGATGGCCATGAGCCAGTCTTCGGCGGCGTAAAAGACGAAGTTATCCACCATCAGCACCCGGCCCCCGGAAACGGCCTGCATGAAGGGCGCGGAATGCTCGGGGACCACGGCGCGGGCAAGGATGTCGGTGACGGGATTCATGACGCGGCCTCACTGCTGGAGTGCGGAAAGGATGCTCTTCGCATCTTTTCGCAGGATAGCCGCTTTGACGGCGGGCCGCAATGCGGAGTGCAGGAGGCCTGGGGCTGCGCAAGCCCCGGCCCTTTGCCGCATCGCCGCGCTTGCCCAGCCCGTGATGCTGGGCAGCAGGCCCCAAAGGAAGGGAACCTGCCGTGTGTCCGTGCAGGAGCGCCTAGCCCAGCGCCCGCACCAGGCAGACCAGGCCCGCCACGGCGATGACGCAGAGCAGCACCTTGCGGAAGGCCTGCTGGGAGATGTGCTTGACCACGGGGAAGGCGATGCAGGTACCCAGGATGACGCCGGGCGCACCGTACATGGCGCAGGTGAGCACCGTGGGCGTGTAGAAACCGGCCATGCCCTGCAGCACCAGGGTCACGGTGGCGCGCAGCACGAAGAAGACGCCCAGCGTGCCCAGCAGCACGCGCGGTTCCCAGCCCATGCACAGGCCGTAGGCCCCCACGGGCGGGCCGTCGAAGGCGATGGCCGTGCCCAGCAGGCCGGAGCCGAAACCGGCCACGGCGCCCAGCGCCCGGGGATGGGCGATGGTACCGCGGGCGCGGAAGGTCTTCTGCCAGTAGACGTAATAGAGCAGGAGCAGGCCCACGGCGCCTTGCAGCACGGGGCCGGAACAGATCTGGAGGATGTAGAGCCCGGCAAAGGACCCGGGCACCGAGGCCAGCAGCATGGGCCACAGGGCGCTGACGCGGCAGAAGCGGAAATGCAGGCTGGCCAGACAGATGTCCATGACCATGTTGACGATGCAGGTCAGGGCGATGGCTTCGTGCACCGGCAGGAGCATGGCCAGGAAGGGAAAGGCCACCATGGCGCCGCCGATGCCGCTGACGCCGGACACGAAACCGCCCGCGATCCAGGCGAGGAACACACAGATCTCTGTCATCCCGGGCATACGCCCCTCCTGCGGCCACGGCCGCCCATCAGTGGATGAAATCAAACTTCAGCCGCTTGCCGCTCCGCCAGCGGACAGCCGGTGGCGTGCCGACAGCGCACGGGCGAGGCCATCCTCCATCCGTACGGTGATGACCGCTCCCGCCAGGGACCTGCCGTGGAGCGTTTCCCCGTCCATCCGCAGCAAGACGGCCTGTGCCGCCGGGCCTGCGCCACATGGGACTTCCCGCTCCACAGGGGGCGGCACGAGCGTGCGGCAGCCTGCCGCACCATGCGGCATCGCTCCCCGCGAGGCTGGCCTTGCCTGCGGGGCCTTTCGCGCCACGGCTCCTCCCCTGCCCGCCCCTGCACGCCTGCAGCACGGGCCGCGCAGTCCATGCTTAGGGAGGGAGCGGCCTTTTGGCAACAGGGGAAAGAGGAAAAAAGCATGAAAAAAGGGAGCCTGTCCGGTGGACAGGCTCCCCGCGTATTCGCCCTGATGGCGGCAGTCGCCAGGTCAGGACGGCGTCGTCAGGCTAGGCATCCAGAGCTTCCAGCAGCACTTCGCGGTTGGCGTTGTAGCCAAGGCTGAAGCGTTTGCCGTACTTGTCCAGAAAATCCCTGGCAGCCACAAAGGGCACACCGTCGATGTCGATGCAGATGTCTTCTTCCTCGTCGGGCTCGTCCATGCCCAGGCCCAGGATGAACTTGGCATGGCAGCCACCGCCGTGCTTGTATTCACGCAGGCGCACGCGCACACCGTCGTCCTCGTCTTCCAGCATCTCGCGCAGGCGGGCCAGCATGGCATCATCAACAGTCACGGTGAACATGGTCTTTTCTCCTCAGGGGTTGGGGGTGAACGGGCAGGACCGCGGCAGCACGCGCTCCACGGCCCGGGACAGCAGGCATGGAGTATGGTGCAGACGAACGGCGGTCATGGCCGGAGCTCCCTCCCCGGGAGATTAGGCCTGGTTGGCGGTCAGGACCACTTCCTTGTTCTCGCCGTAGCTCAGCGTGAAGGCCGTCCCGTACTTTTCCAGAAAATCCTTCTCCGCGGCGAAAGGAACGCCGTCGATGTCGATCTGCTCGTCTTCGTCCTCATCAAATTCGTCCATGCCCAGACCGAGCACGATCTTGGCATGTCAGCCACCGCCGACCTTGTATTCGCGCAGGCGCACACAAGTACCTTCATCCTCGTCTTCCAGCATGCCGCGGAGCTTTTCCAGCATGCTCTCGTCAACAGTAACAGTGAACATTGTTTTCTCCATCAAGGGTTATACGATGACAGGGACAAGACCGTGGCGGGCAAAGCGCTCTTCCGCGGCCTTGAGACCTTCAGGGGTGTATTGCTGCACATCGGGGTAAGGCTTGCCCAGAGCGGCGTACTTGCTCTTGCCGAAGGCATGACAGGGCATGATCTCCACCTGCTTGCGGCCGAAGCGCCCCAAAAAGGCCGCCATGGCCGCCAGATTCTCGTCGGAATCGTTGAGGCCCGGCATCAGGGGCATGCGCACGCGCACTTCGGTGGAGGAAGAGAGCGCGGCCTCCAGGTTGCGCAGGATGAGGGCATTGTCCTGCCCGGTGAGCTTTTTGTGCTGTTCCGGGTCCATGTGCTTGCAGTCGAACAGGAAAAGATCGGCCAGGCCGATGGTTTTGTCAAACCTGTCCTCGGGGCAGAAGCCACAGGTATCCACCGTGACGTGCAGGCCCTCGTCATGGGCGGTCTGCACCAGATCGAGGAAGAACTGCCCGCCCGCCGTGGGCTCGCCGCCGCCAAAGGTCACGCCGCCGCCGGAGTTCTCGTAGAAGAGCCAGTCCTTGCGGACCACTTCCATGACTTCTTCCACGGTCATGATACGGCCGGACATGACGCGCGCCTTGTTGGGACAGACTTCGGTACAGGCGCCGCAGTGGGTGCACTTTTCCGTATCGCGGCCCATCTTGCCGCTTTCCAGCGGCACCACGGCGCCGTTGGGACAGACCTGCGCACAGGCGCCGCAGCTCACACACAGATTGTCGAACAGCAGCATCTGCGGCGTGAACTGCTGCGATTCGGGATTGCTGCACCACAGGCAGCGCAGAGGACAGCCTTTCAGAAAGACCGTGGTCCGCAGGCCGGGACCGTCCTGAACGGACATCCTCTGGATATTGTAGATCATTCCCTGGCTCATGGCGTCCTCCCCCGTTCTTACAACCGGAGGGACCGCGCCCTTGCGGACGCGGTCCCCAGGCCGGAGGTTATATAAGGATTGGCTGTTGGTTAGGAAGCGTACTCGGTACGCTTGACGATCTCGTTCTGCACGCCCTTGTCCAGACGGGTGAAGTAGGCGCTGAAGCCGGCCACGCGGACCACCAGGTCGGTGTAGTCCTGCGGGTTCTTCTGGGCGTCACGCAGGGTGTCGGAGCTCACGCAGTTGAACTGGATGTGAGAGCCGCCGAAGTCGCAGTAGGTCTTGATGAGCGAGATCAGCGTGCGGGCACCGTTGGGACCTTCCAGAGCGGAGGGCACGAACTTGACGTTGAAGTGGTTGGCGCCGTAGCGCACGGTGTCGATGGCTTCGGCGCCGGACTTGATGAGGGCGGTGATGCCTTCATGGTCGGTGCCGGGCATGGCGGACACGCTGCCGTCGGTCAGGGCCACACCGGCCTTGCGGCCCGTGGGCAGGGCGCCCATGAGGGAGCCGAAGTAGTTGTGGTAGGACAGCGAGTAGGCGTCCAGAGGCGTACGGTGGCCGAAGCAGTCCGGACCCACGGAGTGGTGGATCTCGTCCACGTCACGGTAGTACTGCTGCACGAAGCCTTCCACTTCGGGGTAGTCGTTGCCGTGCTTGGGAGCTTCGAAGCACATCTTGCGGATGTCTTCGTAGCCTTCGAAGTTGGCCTTGATGGCTTCCATCAGCTGGGCCATGGTGATTTTCTTGGTGTCGAACACCAGGTGCTTGATGGCCAGCAGGGAGTTGGCGGCGTCGATACCGGCGGTCATGATGGGGTTGACCTGGGGATAACGGGTGCCGCCGGCTTCTTCGCACATGCCCTTTTCGATGCAGCCGTCGTACATGACCGAGCGGAAGATGCTGGGCACCACCTGCAGGCGGGCCATCTGGCTCAGGTCGGAGTGCTTGCGGGAGATGCCGAAGATGTGGCGCAGCTGCTTCTTGTAGGCGTCGTACACTTCGTCGAAGCTCTGGAACTCGGTCGGGTCACCGGTCTCGATGCCCAGCTGCTTCTTGGTCAGCGGATCCTTGCCGTTGTAGAGCATCAGTTCCACGATCTTGGCCAGGCAGGGCTGGTCTTCCTGGGTGATGAAGCTGCCCTTGCCGCAGATGCCGGTGGACACGCAGCCGTAGTTGCCGCAGTTGCGGGCGTCTTCCAGGGTGATGCCGCCTTCGTACTGGGAGAAGCGGGCCAGGTTGCGCTGGATGACCACGTTGTTGTTCAGGATCTGGGGCTGGCCGGAACCGCCGCGGATGCATTCCACCACCTTCTGCATGTAGGATTCCTTCAGCTTGGGATGGTAGAGCAGGGTCAGCGTGGGCTGGATGTTCTTCATCTGGATCTGGGTTTCCAGCAGCAGTTCTTCCAGCTCGGTGCTGGCGTCGTTGCCGTTGGCGTCCACGCCGCCGATGGTGATGCTCTGGCCGGTGTGGCCGGACAGGGTCATGGCGTAGGAGCCGCCCTGGTATTCGGCCAGCTCAAGATGCTTGATCCACTGGAACTTCAGCAGGGTCAGCACCTGTTCGCGGGTCAGATTGCCCTCTTCGATGTCCTTCTTGTAGAAGGGGTACATGTACTGACCGTAGCGGCCCGGGGAGCAGGCGCAGGCCATCTGTTCCACTTCGATGGCCAGGTGGATGAACCAGAAGGACTGGATGGCTTCACGGAAGTTGCGGGCCGGGAATTCGGGCACGCGGCGGCAGATCTCGGCGATCTCCAGCAGTTCGGCCTTAGCCTTGGGATCGGTCTCGGTCTCGGCGGTCTTCTCGGCCAGATCGGCGTAACGGTGGGAGTGGGCGATGACGGCTTCCGTGGCCACGATCATGGCGCGGTACAGGTCATGCTTTTCCTTGTTGGCCAGGGTGGTGGGGCATTCCAGCAGACGTTTCTTGATGTCGTCGATGACCCAGCGCAGGCCCTTGTTCAGAGCCAGGGGGTAGTCGGCGATACCGGAGCCGCTGGCCACGCTGACGTTGTCATAGTACACGCCGGCCTTGGAGTACGGAGCGGGGTTGAAGCCGTACTTGTCCTTGAACATCTTGTTGTTCAGGTCGATGCAGGTGCGGCCCTTCCACTTCTTGTAGGTCTTTTCCAGCAGCTCGGTGGTCTCCTGGGGGATCTTCATCTCGCCCAGAGAGGCCATCTTGGCCATCTGCATCTCTTCCTTGATCCAGGCCACGTTCCATTCAGGATAGGCGTACACGCCGGCGCGGGTACCGGTCAGGGTGCCCACGATGGGGTTGCCGTCCAAGAAGATCTTTTTCTTGGTCAGCACGCGTTCCAGCAGCTTGGCGCGGATGTAGAAAACGGGTTCGCCCTGGAACTCCTCATACACCTCGTTCAGGAACTGCAGCCGCTCGGGGTCCATAACCTGAGGGGCGTTCATGAGATAGGCCTTGAGGTCTTTCACGCGGGCTTCGGCGGTGTCCCAGTTGATGGCGTAACCCTGGGCGCCCTTGGCGGCGTTGTCTTCGAACTGATGTACGGTCATGACGATCTCCTGAAAGGCGATGTTGTTTGCATGTCGGGGCAGGGACGCGCCGGGCGCGCTCCGTGCCGCTATCCAGTTTAAAGCATAGGCTGTGCCAAAATGGACAAATTGCTGTTTTTTTATATTTAACTATTTGTTTTTATTAAAATAAATAAACATCTTGACCGGAAAGAAAAAATAAAGAAATTTTAATGAAAATCAAAAAAACTTTCTCTTTATAAAAGTCCCTTATCCAGGGGGAAACGCATGTTCAACAGCCGCCAGTTCTACAACGTCAACCGGGCCTCGGTACTGACGCCGCAGGTCCGGGCCATCTGGGACAATATGTGCATCGGTGTGGCCGTGGTCGATGCCGACGGCATCTGCGAATACATGAACCCCATCCAGCGCCGTGCCGACGGTTTCACCCGCATCCCCGTGGAGGGGCAGCACATCACCAGCCTCTACGTCCCCCACGAGCGGGAGGTCATCCCCACCATGGAATGCCTCCAGACCGGCAAGCCCCTGCTCAAAAAAGCCTACTGGTACGCCACCTCCACCAACTTCCTGACCAGCACGGTGGCGGACTTCTTCCCCCTGTTCGACCACGGGCGCAAGGACGGCGTCATCACCTTCGCCATCTGGACGGGCAACACCGCCCACTTTTCGGAGTCGCGCCGCCCCCTCAAGCCCTGCAACGCGGACGCGCCCTACAACTACTATACTTTCTCCAGCATCGTGGGCCGGGACGAAGCCCTGCAGGAATGCATCCATCAAGCCCGCTCCGTGGCCACCAGCTCCTCGCCGGTCATGATCTGGGGCGAGAGCGGCACCGGCAAGGAACTGTTCGCCCAGGCCATCCACTCGGCCAGCAGCCGCGCCGGGCATCCGTTCATCCCGGTCAACTGCGCCGCCATCCCCGAGAACCTGCTGGAAGGCATCCTGTTCGGTACCGTCAAGGGGGCCTACACCGACGCCCCGGACAAGCCCGGCCTGTTCGAAAAGGCCAACTGCGGCACCCTGCTCTTCGACGAACTCAACTCCATGTCCCTGGGCCTGCAGGCCAAGCTGCTGCGCGTCATCCAGGAAAAGCGCGTGCGCCGTCTGGGCTCCCATACGGAGATCCCCATCAACGTGCGCATCATCAGCATCCTCAACGAGCATCCCCTGCGGGCCGTGGACCAGGGCCTGCTGCGCCGCGACCTTTTCTACCGTCTGGCCGTGGTGGGCATCGCCGTACCGCCCCTGCGCAAGCGCCAGAACGACATCCCCCTGCTGGTCCGGCACATCATCAACCGCTCGGAACTGGCCATGAAAACCGCCGGCGTCACCCTGGACGACGAGGTCATGGGCATCTTCCGCCGTTACCCCTGGCCCGGCAACATCCGCGAACTGGCCCACGTCATCGAAGGCAGCCTGGCCCTGCTGGACGGCAGCGACATCATCACCGTCCACAACCTGCCGCGCCACTTCCGCGAGGCCTGCAACCTCCAGCCCGCCGATGACGACCTGCGCCCGCCCCTGCCGAACATGATGCGCGCGGAGCCCCAGATGCCGGTCTCCGCGGCCACGACGCCGGACTACTTCGACTACCGCGGCATCCGGCGCGGCGACAGCGTCTCCATCAAGACCTGCCTGCACGAATACGAATCCAGCTGCATCCGCAACGTGCTGCGCGTGACCGGCGGCAACGTGGCCAAGGCTGCCCGGATCATGGAGCTGACCCCGGCGGGCCTGCACTACCGCATGAAGGTCCTGCACATCGAGAACGAAGACTGATCCTGCTCTCCGGTATACCGGCAAACGATGAAAACGGCCGGCGGACACATGTCCGCCGGCCGTTCCGCATACATGCCCTGGAAAGAGACCTACAGGAAGGCGCGCACCAGGCAGACCGCCCCGGCCACGCCGATGATGACCAGCAGGACCTTGCGGAAGGTCTCCTGCGGGATGCGCTTGGCCACAGGGAAGGCCAGCAGCGTGCCCAGGATGACACCGGGCGCCCCGTACAGGGCATAGCCCAGGACTTCCGGGGTATAGAAGCCGGCCGTGGCCTGCAGGATCACGGTGAGGGAACCGCGGATCACGAAAAAGACGCCCAGCGTGCCCAGGAAGACGCGCGGCTCCCAGCCCATGCACAGGCCATAGGCGCCGATGGGCGGGCCGTCGAAGGAGATGGCCGTGCCCAGCAGCCCGGCCCCGAAGCCCGCGGCGGCACCCAGCATCCGCGGGTGGGACACAGGCCCCTGCGCGGCGCGGTAGGTCATCTGCCAGTACACATAGTAAAGCAGCAGCAGGCCCACGGCCCCCTGCAGGACGGCGCCGGAACAGATCTGCAGGATATAGAGCCCGGCGAAGGACCCGGGCACGGACCCCGCCAGCATGGGCCAGAGGGAAGAAAGCCGGCAATGGCGAAAATGCATGCCGGCCAGACAGCCGTCCATGACCACGTTGATGATGCACGTCAGCGCGATGAGCTGATGGACGGGGATGACCAGCGCCAGCAGGGGAAAGGCCACCATGGCCCCGCCGATGCCGCTCACGCCGGAGACGAAACCGCCCAGGATCCAGGCGAAGAAAACAAAAAGGTCCGTAGCTTCGGGCATAACCTTCCCTCCTGTGGACGCTGCCCCGCCGCCGGTCTTCCCGGGGCCGCGGCGTCCCGCATGATCTGGATTGCTGCTCCTGCATAGGGGCCCCATGCCGTTTTGGCAAGGGGGCCGGGAGCCCGATAAAAAAAGCCGCCCCGGGGGGCAGGGCGGCTTCCATGAAAGGCGGTCCGGCGAACGGACAGCCAGTGTCCGGCTCCCCTTGCGGGGAGCCGCCGGAGGTTACTTCTTGAAGAAGACCGCGATGTCCTTGCGGCCCAGCACGTTCTCACGGACCTTTTCTTCAGGCAGGGAGATCCAGTGCTTCTTGTTGGAGAAGTAGAAGATGAAGCCCAGCACGACCCACACGGCCAGGCAGATGAAGGGGGCGGTACCGATGCGGGCGGGGGAACCGGGCACCAGCAGGAGCAGGATGCACATGACGGCGGTGATGGTACCCACGGCGCAGCAGAACAGCTTGAGGCCCTTCTTGTCCACGCCTTCGCTGCCCATGATCACGCGGCGGGCGGCCAGGCAGGTGAACAGGTAGCCGATACCGGTACCCACGGAGCTCATGTCCACGGTCCAGGCCACGGCGGAGCGGCCGGCGAAGGGGGTCAGCAGCACGACGATGATGGTGAACAGGATGGCCTTGTAGGGGGTGCGATACTTGGGATGGATCTCACCGAACCAGGCGGGCAGGATGCCGCTGCGGGACATGCTGAGCAGCAGGCGGCTGGTGGCGATGAAGAAACCGTTGGTACCGGTGCACACGGCGCCGAACACGGCCACGGCCAGCACGATGGAGCCGAACTTGCCGAAGGCCATGGTGGCCACTTCACCGGTACCCCAGGCGGCGCCGCCGGTGGCGCGCTGGGCGTCGAGCTTGGCCAGCAGTTCAGGATACGGCACGGCCATGCCCACGGAGAGCATCACCATGGCGTACAGGAGCACGCCGCAGAAGATGGCGACGACCATGATGTTGCGGGCACGGGAAGGATCGAAGGCGAATTCTTCAGCAGCCTGGAGCACGGTATCGAAGCCCGCGAACAGGAAGGGAGAGATGGCGAAGACCAGCAGCACGCAGGCCAGCATGCTGCGCTTGTCGGAGAAGGCGGGGCTCAGGTTGGCCACGCTGGCGGTATCCAGGGTCAGCACGCCGCCGAACAGGGCCAGGGTGCCGAAGGTCAGCATGAAGGTCAGGATCAGCTGCAGGGCGCCGGCAAAGCCGATACCGCGATAGTTGATGTAACCGAAGAAGAGGGTACCGGCCGTCATCAATATGACTTCACCGGAATACACGGTCCATCCGGCGATGGAATAGAGCTCTCCGAACTCGAACACACCGGGGAAGAGGAAGCGGAAAATGACCGAAAGGGCTGCGATGTCGATAGCAACAACGGCAAGATAGGCGATCACCAGCGCCCAGCCGCAAACAAAAGCGGCGCGGGGGCCAAAACCGATATACGCATAAGCAAAAGCACCGCCGGCAACAGGGGCGTATTTGACCATGTAGCTGAGGCATACAGCAACGAAGCTGATCAGGCAGGCACCTACAAAGAAACCAAGCAGGGTACCCACAGGACCGGCCTGGGGCAGGAACATATCACCGGGCAGCACAAAGCAACCCCAACCGACAATGGAGCCCAAAGCCAGTGCGCACACCTGCAACGGCGAGAGGGACTTTTCCAACTTGACCTGTTCCGACATACCATTTTCTCCGTTATGAATTTGATACCGCTGCGGATTGCTTGTTATGGCTGCCATACATGCACATGAAGCCTGGTCGTTGCACCCTTTGGCGAACTCCCGGGCGAAAACTATAGTCCCTCCCTGCACAGCAATAAGCGTGCCATATGTGAAAAACTTCCCTATGTCGGACAATATCCCGTTTTCTCACGAAAAAAGGAATAATAACCATTATTTAAATTTAAAAAATGATAAGTAAAATAAAAAATTTTGATTTTTATATCAAAATTTATATTACATTCTGTAAAAAAAGACCCGCTTGTGATTATTTGGCTAACCACACCCTCCTGAGGCCCCTTCAGCCGGGCACCCCCTCCAGCACCTTGATTTATCTGCCTTATGCAGCCCATCTCTGCAGACAGACCCGCGACAGCGGCATCGGTCACCGGCCATGAATGCCCTGAGCCAAGGGCTCCCGGCCCGCAGATAAAGGCAAAACAACCTTACGCAGCCAATATAATTGAAGATCGTTCAAATCCCCCTGATGCGGCATGGAAATTGCTGCCGTCAGGCTAGCTTGCGCCTTACGGCACAACTTTGTGACCACATCACCGGCCTGCTCATGCGGACTGGCGAACGTCCTTACAGATGGAGTTGACGTACCATGAGCATCTCAGCGAGCCCCGGGCGGCTCTCCTGCGGCTCTTCCCTGCTGGCCGGCGGCCCTTTGTGCATCATCCTCGGCGCCCTGTGCTTCAGCACCACCGGCACCGTGCAGGCCCTGGCCCCGGATGGCAGCCATCCTCTGGGCATCGGGGCCCTGCGCATGCAGATCGGGGCGCTGGCCCTCTGGGCCTGGTGCGCCTGCCGGCATTCCCTGCCCGCGGGGCTGCGGCACTGGCAGTTGCGCTGGCTCATCCCCGCCACGCTGGGCCTGCTGGGCTTCCAGGTCTTTTTCTTCTGGGGCGTCCAGCAGGCGGGCGTCGCCGTGGGCACGGTGACGGCCATCGGCTTCTCTCCCGTCATGGCCGCCATCCTGGCCCGCATCATCCTGGGCGAACGCCCTGCCCGCATCTGGTACCCGGCCACGGGCCTGGCCCTGGCCGGGCTCGTGCTGCTCAATCTGGGCAGCAGCCAGGACACCAGCACAGCCGCCCTGCTCCTGCCCCTGCTGGCGGGGGCCTGCTACGGCGCCTACTTCGTCTTCAGCAAGCCTCTGGGCCGGACCCACGCGCCGGAGCACATCATGCTCCTGCTCTGCGCGGGCAGCGGGCTCCTGCTGCTGCCCGTCCATTTCTGCACGCCGCCGCTCTGGCTGCTGCACCCCCAGGGGATGGGGATGGCCCTGTATCTGGGCGTCGTGACCGCCGCCCTGGCCTTCAGCCTTACCCTGGCCGGGCTGCGCCGCACCCCCACGGCCATGGCCGCCACGCTGGCCCTGGTGGAGCCGCTGGGCGCCGCCTGCTGGGGCATCTTTTTGCTGCATGAGCCTGTCGGCGGGCAGGAGCTGGCAGGTATGGGACTGCTTTTCGGCGGTGTGGCCCTGCTGGCCCTGGGCAAGAAAACGGAGAACACGCCCCCGACGGAGGAACATGCCTCCTCCCGGCCCCTGAGCGGGGAAGGTGCCCCCCAGCACTGATAGACAGGCAAGATCCCGGAGACTGTCGGCTGCAGACGACAGCTCCCAAGGGGCCGGGAAGGATGTTCTCCGTGTCCTCCCGGGCCCTTGTTTTTTACCGGCCTCCGTACCGGCCGCCTGGCTCCGAAACACCAACGGGCCGCCCCTTTCGGGACGGCCCGTTTCGTTATCCGCGGGACACAGCGGCCCCACAGACGCAAAAAGCCCCTGACGCTCTCGCATCAGGGGCTTGCATGCAATGGTGGGTCGTGCGGGGGTCGAACCTGCGACTCTCTGCTTAAAAGGCAGATACTCTACCTACTGAGTTAACGACCCGTTGAGACGTTTCAGATATACAAATCCCCACATGAAGTCAAGGATTATTTTCCACAAATCCGTTTTTCCGGCCGTTCCATGCCACAACGGCATGGCTTTGTCCCCCTCATCGCGCGGGGCACCGCCACGGCCGGACACCCTAACGTCTTTCGCCGGGACTAGGCGTTCTTCTTTTCCTGCTTGGCCCAGGAATCGCGCAGGCCCACGGTGCGGTTGAAGACCGGGCGCTCGTCGGTGCTGTCCTTGTCCTTGCAGAAGTAGCCCACACGCTCGAACTGCACCTTGGCGTCCACTTCCTTGGCGGCCAGGGCCGGTTCCAGCATGGCGGTCACTTCGCGCAGGGAGTCGGGATTGATGGCATCCAGGAAGGTCTGGCCTTCGGGCATGGCATTGGGGTTCTCGGCCGAGAACAGATGCTCGTACAGGCGCACGGTGGCGGGCACGGCATGGCGCGCGGAGACCCAGTGGATGGTGCCCTTGACCTTGCGGCCGTCGGGGCTCTGGCCGCCGCGGCTCTCGGGATCGTAGGTGCAGCGCAGTTCCACCAGATTGCCGGCATCGTCGTACACGGCTTCGCGGCAGGTGATGAAATAGGCGTAGCGCAGACGCACTTCCGCGCCGGGCGCCAGGCGGTGATACTTCTTGGGCGGATCCTGACGGAAGTCGTCGCGCTCGATCCACAGTTCACGCGAGAAGGGCACGGTGCGGCTGCCGTAGGCGGCATCTTCGGGATGCCAGGGCATCTCGAATTCTTCCACCTGGTCTTCGGGATAATTCTCGATGACCACCTTCACGGGATCCAGCACGGCCATGGCGCGCGGGGTGTGGGCGTTGAGGTATTCGCGGATGCAGAATTCCAGCACGGCGTAATCCACCATGGAGTCGGAGCGGGCGATACCGATGCGGCTGCAGAACTCGCGCAGGGCCTCCGGCGGCACGCCGCGGCGGCGCAGGCCGCTCAGGGTGGGCATGCGCGGGTCGTCCCAGCCCTTGACGTAGCCTTCCTTCACCAGCTGGATGAGCTTGCGCTTGGACAGCACCGTGTGGGTGAGGTTGAGGCGCGCGAACTCGATCTGCTGGGGATGGTACACTTCCAGGGCGTCCAGCACCCAGTCATAGAGCTCGCGGTTGTTCTCGAACTCCAGCGTGCAGATGGAGTGGGTGATGCCTTCCAGCGAGTCCGACAGGCAGTGGGTGAAGTCGTACATGGGATAGATGCACCACTTGTTGCCCGTGCGGTGATGCTCGGCATGACGGATGCGGTACAGGGTGGGGTCGCGCATGACCAGATTGGGCGAGGCCATGTCGATCTTGGCGCGCAGCACATGCTCGCCGTCGGCGAATTCCCCGGCGCGCATGCGGCGGAACAGGTCCAGGTTCTCTTCCACGCTGCGGTTGCGGCAGGGGCTCTCCTTGCCGGGACGGGTCAGGGTGCCGCGGTACTCGCGGATCTCGTCGGCGCTCAGGTCGTCCACATAGGCCTTGCCCTTGAGGATGAGCTGCTCGGCGTATTCGTAGAGCTTGTCGAAATAGTTGGACGCATAGAATTCGCGGTCGTCCCATTCACCGCCCAGCCACTTCACGTCCTCGCGGATGGAATCCACGTATTCGGTGTCTTCCTTGACGGGGTTGGTGTCGTCGAAGCGCAGGTTGCACATGCCGCCGAACTCGCGCGCCACGCCGAAGTTCAGGCAGATGGACTTGGCATGGCCCAGATGCAGGTAGCCGTTGGGTTCCGGAGGAAAGCGCGTGTGCACCTGACCCCCGAAACGACCCGACGCGTTGTCGTCCATGATGCGGGCGCGGATGAAGTCCACACCGGCTTTGGGATTGTCGTTGCTTTCCGCGGCAGCGGCCACGGTCTCGGCCTTGTTTTCGCTCATGGCGTTGTTCCTCCGTAAGATATTGAACGCAACAGGATACGCCAAGCCGGTACGGGGGTCAACGCCGCCCGCCGGGCCTTCCCGGCAAAGACGAAGATTTTTTTGTGCCTTTGCCGGATTTTCCCTTGACAAGTAGGCCCTTCCCGCCTAATGTACAGCCTCACGCGGGAATGACGATGTCTTCCCTGAGCGGAGAGGTGTCCGAGTCGGCCGAAGGAGCTCGCCTGCTAAGCGAGTATACGGGCTTAAACCTGTATCGAGGGTTCAAATCCCTCCCTC
>ERZ857982.1469-NODE-1469-length-22360-cov-7.589554_pt1 | contig 22360 bp, 10 predicted proteins | sample MGYA00519955_ERZ857982 | MGnify/ENA primary metagenome ERZ857982 (study PRJEB31778, sample SAMEA3449416) | human gut metagenome | biome: human gut; feature: human-associated habitat; material: faeces | place: United Kingdom | collected 2010/2012 ... | reverse complement strand
ATATGGAGCTGAATTTAATCGTCCGGAATGGATTGATGAGGCTGTTAAACAGTTCACTCTCTGCCATCAGCATACATACGATACCAAGACGGGACTTTATTATCATGCATGGAATGAGGACCGGAGTCAGCGCTGGGCTGATCCGGAAACTGGCCATTCTCCTAATTTCTGGGGACGTAGTATTGGTTGGTGGTTTATGGCTTTGGTAGATGCTTTGGAATATATTCCCCAAGATCATTCAGGCTATGCTGATATGATTAAATGGACGAAGGAATTAGCAGAAACCCTTTCAAAATACCAAGATAAAAATGGTTTATGGTATCAGGTAATTGACCAACCTTCACGTACCGGTAATTTCCCGGAAGCTTCTGTTACGGCGCAATGTATGTATGCCTATATGAAAGCTGTGAATAAAGGATACATTGATAGTCAGTATCGTGCTATTGCAGAAAAAGCCTTTAAGGGGCTGTGCAATAAACTGCTAATCTCAAATTCGGACGGAACATTGACATTGACAAGATGTTGCCAAGTGGGTGGATTAGGCGGTAAGCCTTATCGTAACGGTAGTTTTGAGTATTATATAGGAGAGAAAATGAGAGATAATGATGCTAAAGCAACAGGACCTTTCATTATGGGATGTATTGAACTGAATTATTGAGTGTATTCCATAATAGATGTACACTTTTTAAGTTTGATTTTATTTATTAATCAAATTAATGATTTAAATTATAATTTATGAAAATGAAAAACACAGTATTTCTTGAAAAAAAAGGCATATCTATTGCCACGAAATGCTTCACAAGCATTTTCTATTTTTTCTTATTTTCGCTTTCGTCACTGGCGGCTTGTGTAGATAAAGAACCAGTTGATGAAGAAGATGCAGATCCCGCTATCAATCCTCACAGTTCGTTTCTGGAGGAAGAAGAAAATGGTGGTAATACAAGTTCCGGTCCTGCATTTCCTGCCTTTGCGGATAATGCGCGGGCATTTCCGGGCGCAGTAGGATATGGTAGAAATGCGGAAGGCGCCCGTGCTAGTAGTACTAGGGAAGTGTATGTTGTAACCAATCTGAATAATAGCGGTGCAGGATCATTCAAAGATGCGATTAGTCAGTCAAACAGGATTATTGTGTTTAATGTATCTGGTATTATTGATTTAAACAAAGAACAATTAGTGTTTAAAAGTAATCAAACTATTTTGTTCCAAACAGCACCAGGTGATGGCATTGAACTTTACAATGGATATACTTCTTCTTCCGGTGCTTCAGATGTGATTATACGCTATATGCGTGTGCGTGTTGGTCGCCAAGTAAGTGGCTCTGATAATATTGATGCTGGTGGTTGTGCCAATGGGAAAAATCAGATCTACGACCACTGTTCATTTACTTGGGGAACAGATGAGTGTTTTTCACTCAATCGGGATGGTAAAGGAGATGGATTGTTCAATATCACGCTCCAAAACAGTATCCTTGGACAAGGCTGCCAAAACCATTCTTGCGGGGGATTAATTCAAACAGAAGATTCTGAGGGTATTACAATTTTTCGTAATTTGTTGATTGATAATAAGACACGTAATTTTAAAGTAAAAGGTCTAAATCAATATGTCAATAATATCGTTTATAATTGGGGAAACGGGGCTGCCTATAACATGGGGGGAGAATCTAAAGGACATTCAAACACAGTAATTGAAAATAATTATTTTATTAAAGGTCCGGCTTATACATGGATAAATACGGCATACCCGATAGCAACCACAGATCTGAGTATGTTTGATGATGAAACAAAATATCATTATAATGGAATAAGCGGATCCGACTATTTGGCAGATACCTATCAACAGGTAAATCCTACCAAACCTTTCATTGGAGGTGATGGAGATGGTGATTTCGATACTTATTGTGTTGGTAACTATTATGATGATGATAAGGATGGTATATTGAATGGATTCGAGCTCACGCAGGGCAATTGGCAAACTTACTGTAGTGCTACTCCTGTCTTTTTAAGTAAACCGGATAGCCAGCACCCGGAGATAAGTGTAAAAACTAGTGCTACCGCAGCCTATCATTGGGTTGTTGAAAATGTGGGTCCTGTTTTGCCCAACCGTGATTTGGTAGATCAATTTATGATTGATGAATTAATCACATTAGGGACTAAAGGAACGATATTCCGTAATCAAAATTACGAAACGCAGTACCCTCTTGCCACGACTTGGCAAAATATCAATATTGGCGCTCCTAAAACAGATACGGATGGTGATGGTATCCCCGATGATTTTGAAGACAAATGGGGGCTGAACAAGAATAGTGCCGGGGATGCTGTTCGGATTGCAGACAACGGATATACAATGATTGAAAATTATGCTCTTTCTCTTGAATTTCCAAATGAGTACGAAAAGGCTTGGAAAGAAGCATACGGTGAATAAATAGTGAAAAACAATAAATAAAAGAATATATGAAACAGCGATATTTTCTACAATTCATCTTAGGAATTTTACTTTTTACTTTTTTCATTGTTGCTTGCAATAGTACGGATTTATTCGATACATCTGCATGTATACAAAAAATAGAGAAAAATGTCAAAAGTATATCAGAACAAGATTCCACTTTTGAAAATCTAATATCTGTAATTGCATCTACTCATAATGGATATATTTATAATGCGCAAGATAGGCAAGATTATTGTCATATCTATTTAGATGGAGTAGAGTATCCTACCTTTCCAAATCTCACTATACCCTTAGAAAACGATAAGTATGTTGACATATGGTATAAGATGTCTTTTGGAAAGCATCATGTAAAACTAATTATTATAATAGACGAGGGACTCCGTTACTTATATCGAAAATGTACAATATTAGCAACATCTGAAATTACAGCTTTAGGAGAAGAATTTTATTATAATACGGTAGATTTAGATGAAGACTATACATCTACTACAACAGCCGGATTTGTAGCAGAATTTGACATTGATTATCCATATATGAAAGAGAATAATTATGCATTATCAATTAATTTGAATTTCGAATAATAGAAAGAACTTATAATTTAAAATTAATAAAAACAATGAAAGACACTACATTTTTACGAAAAATGCTATGGCTGTTATGCCTTCCATTACTCCTACTTTCGTGTGAGGACAAAATGGACGAGCACTATGAAGTACCCGATTGGGTAGCAGACAATGCATGGGAAGTGTTAAGTTCCGGTGAACACGGGAACTATTCCATCTTCCTACAGGGACTTGAGATTGCCGGCTACAAGCAAATGTTAGAAGGCAAAGCAATCTTAACTATTATGGCACCAGATGACGATGCTTTCAGAGCTTATTTGAATGAGAGAGGTTATACTAGTATTAGCGACATGCCGGTTACCGAAGTAAGTAAACTCATCGGCTACCACATACTTTATTATTCTTATAATAAAGAGAAGTTAGTCAATTTCCGTCCGACGGGAAGCACGGAAACGGAAGAAGAACAGAATGTAGCAGCAGGGCTGTATTACAAACATCGCACAAGAAGTAGCGATGCTCCTACTATTGAGACAACTTCTGCAGGTTCTACAGTTATGGTATATCATTTGGAACGTTACTTGCCAGTATTCTCTTATCGCTACTTCCAGACGAAAGGTATCAATGCGAAGAGTAATTATGAAGCCTTCTACCCTAACTCTACCTGGACGGGAGATAACGGTTTTAATGTATCCAACGCATCGGTAAAGGAATATGGAATCATTGCCAATAATGGCTACATTCATACTGTCGACCGGGTTGTTGAGCCATTGGAAACAATTTATACGGAGTTGAAAAGTCAGGAAGAATATTCTACTTTTCTTAATTTATACGATTCATTTGGCTACTATGTGGCCGATAATGAGTTAAGTAAATCTTATGCTGCAGCATATGGAGTAGACACACTTTACCAATATATGCATGACGGACTACCGAATATTGCCTGCGAATGGCCTACAACCAGCTATTTGAATTTCACGGCTCTGACAGCTACCGCTTATAGTATCTTCGCACCGTCGAACACTGCTATCAACCATTTCTTTGATAGCTTTTGGAAGGTCGGTGGTTATTCTTCTATGCAAGAAGTCGATGAGCTGGCATTGACTTATTTTCTTTATCAGTTCATTTATGGAGGTTCTATGTTATTCCCCGATGAATTGGGAAATGACGAACTGAAAAACGTGTCAGGTTCAACTCTCAAGATTAACCCCGCTATGTTAAACGAAAGGATTATGTGCGTCAACGGTGCTTTCTACGGTATGAACGAGATTCAAGATCCTAGTGCATTTGCTTCCGTCATTGGGCCCGTATTTCAATATAAAAGCGCTCGTTCCTTCCTTTATGCATTAGTAGGCAGTTCATTATTTTCTTCTTACGTTTCGGACTTAGCTAAGTATATCGTGCTGGTTCCTACCGCTGATCAGTTTGAAGCTTCCGGTATCCGAACTGTTTATAGTACTCAGGGATTGGAAGCGCAGGGGGATGACGGCTGGTCAGAAATTAGCAGTTCTGCCAAACAGAGCATTGTTTATTTACATTCTGCCAGCATCCCGAGCAATCAGTCAAGTGAATTACCAGAAAGCGGGACACGGGTAGTCCCTACGGAGTCTCCTTGGAACTACTGGTTCGTCAAAGACGGAACCATTACCTGCAGTTCAATTTTTAATCAACAACTGAATCCACAGTTCAATGGTGAGATTTTCACGCCATTCACTAAACTTAAAGACGGAAGCAACGGAAGTGCATATAGCTTTGATGGCAATCAATTGTTCTCAACAGAAAGTGGAGACTTAGCTTATAATATCGCTATCTGTGCTGACCACAACTATCCATACTACTGTTTCGCCCAGTTGCTCCGACAGGCAAACCTAGTATCTAATCAGATTCTAATGAATCTATTTGGTAAAGGACGATTCATCGCATTCATTCCTACCAATGACGCCATACAGCAAGCATTGGCAAACGACAAAATTCCGGGAGCAACCAATGCCTCATTCGATGCCGAAGGTAATTTGACTGGTACGTTTGATGCAGCAATATTAGCAAATTACTTGAATTCCTATTTCATAACTGCTGCTCAAAATGCAATTCCCTCTTATCCGTACATAGGTTCAGATTTCAGAAGTGGACGTTACTGGAGCGAACGTGCGGCAACAATAGAAGGAGTGACTGTGCCACAGTTGATTTATACGGATAACGGAACTTCGCTGAGTATCCAGTTGGAGGGCTTTAATGCATGTCACGTGGTGTCAACTTATGACTACTTCCCATTTGCATACGAAGGAGGTTGTTTCCATCTGATTGATGATGTCTTTTGATTAACAGAAAAACAGAGATTATGAAATTATTAAAATACATACTGATTGCTATCGTATTCGCAGCGACTACTGGCGAAGCTTTCGGACAAGCGAAAGTCCTTTCTGGAAAGGTAACCGAGATGTTCGGAACGACGGCAGAACCGATGATAGGAGTGAATGTCAACATCCTTAACTCCCAAAACCGTTCTTTAGGTGGTACTATTACGAATATGGACGGTATCTATAACCTTTCGATCCCGAATGAAAGCAATCTTACAATTGTCTTTTCTTATATCGGAAAGAAGAGCGAGAGAATTAAGTACAATGGTCAGACTCGTTTGAATGTCTCAATGAAGGATGATACACAGACCATTAACGAGGTGGTAATCTCGGGAAAACGAATAGAACGCAATGATTTAGGTATCAGTTCTAGGGAGCAATCTTCCGCTACGCAAAAAGTCAGTATGGAAGACTTGGTAGCTATCGCTCCTGTTACTTCCATCGAGGATGCTTTGCAAGGACAACTTGGTGGTGTGGATATTGTGTTGGGGGGTGGTGATCCCGGTGCACGTGCTTCCATACAAATTCGTGGTGGTAGCACTCTGAATGCTAATGCCGAACCGCTGATTGTAGTAGACGGTGTACCTTATCCGGCGGAAATCGATGACAATACCGACTTCTCTACTATCAATAATGACGATTTAGGAGCTTTGTTAAATATTTCTCCGCAAGATATTGAATCAATCGAAGTTTTAAAAGATGCGGCAGCTACTGCCGTTTGGGGTACTTCCGGTGCTAATGGTGTATTGGTCATTAAGACTAAGCAAGGAGTACAGGGGAAAACACGTTTCAGTTTTTCGTCCAAATTTTCTGCTAAGTTTGAACCAGAGAGTATTCCAATGCTGGATGGTAATCAATATTCTGCTTTGATTTCCGAAGCGCTGTGGAACAGTGCAAACTATATCGGTCTTGCCAACTCTTCCAGCTACCTGCAAATGTTGTATGGTTCTCCAGAAATCGGATACCAACCAAACTGGACGTATTTTGACGAGTATAATCAGAATACTGACTGGCTGTCCGAAGTACGTCGAAATACCCAATCATGGGAAAATACATTTGCTATGAGCGGTGGTGGTGAAAGAGCGACCTATCGTTTCTCTTTAGGCTATTTGGATGAAGGGGGTACAACCGTTGGAACTGACTTCAGTCGCCTGAACTCTTCGTTGAATGTAAATTACAAATTCTCTGACAGATTGAACTTTAATGCACAGTTCTCTTACGTTCAATCCAAGAGAAATAATAACTATTATAATGTACGTACGGAAGCTTTCCGTAAAGCACCGAATAAGTCTCCTTACTACATTGATGATGAGACAGGAAGTCATACTTCTCAATACTTCAATCATAGCGAGCATTCCACGCTAGATCCAGCTTTTAAACAAGATGGTGATAAAAGTAAATACTATAATCCTATTGCCATGGCTAATGAAAGTGTCGACCGGACTATACAACGTGAAAGCAAAATGAACTTTCGTATCGAATATGATATATTGAGCGGACTGACTTACCAAGGTTACGTCAATATGAATATTCGTAATACCAAAGGGCGTATGTTCCTTCCACAAGTAGCTACCGGCCTTGCTTGGACAGATAGCTATGCAAACCGCAGTACAGACACATCTTCAGATCAGTTAACTATCAACACGGAAAATAAGTTGATGTATCGCAAAAACTGGAACGACAAGCATGCTATCATTGCAACTGCCTTGTTCCGTACAACGGAAACGAATAAATCCAGCTATGGAAGCGAGACTTCCGGTAACGCTTCTTCTGGGCTTTCCGATCCAACTATTGGAAGTGCTGTACGTAAGATTAGCTCTGGAGACTCCAAAGTACGTAGCATCAACGGTGTAGCTTTAATGAATTATACTTTGTTGAACCGTTACATTGTCAATGCCTCGTTAGGTCTGGAAAGTAACTCAACCATGGGTAAATCGGAACGTTTGGGCATGTTCCCTACTGTCGGTCTTGCTTGGCACTTGGCAGACGAGAAATTCATGGACTTTTCGAATAATTGGATGGATGAATTCAAACTTCGTTTTAGTTTAGGTCAAACCGGTAATGCCGCCAGCGGTGCTTCGCTTTATCTGGGATCTTATGCTTCTGGTGATAACTATATGGATATGAGCGCCATTACCCCGAGCACTATGCAGCTCAACCGTTTGAAATGGGAAACAACCACTGAATATAACACCGGTTTGGATGCTTCTTTTTTGAGAGGTAAACTTCGCTTTACGGTTGATGTCTATCAGAAATACATTAAAGACTTATTGCAGAAAAAAGTAGAGATGCCGACCTCTATCGGTTATGGAAACGGTTATGAAGTCAGTTATATGAACTCCGGAAAGATGACGAACAAAGGTTGGGAATTTCGTGTAGATGCCGTTCCGTTTGAAAATAAAGATTGGCGTGTCGGATTCTACTTCAACATTGCCCACAACGAGAATAAGATAACTGAAATGCCGGATAACTATACAGAAGAAAACTATACTTTCAACAACGGTAACTATGCATACCGTAGAGAAGAGGGTCGCCCAATGGGCTCTTTCTATGGTTATCGTTATAAAGGTGTTTATCAGAACAAAGATGCTACGTATGCACGTGATGCCGACGGCAATGTAATGAGAGATATTTCTGGCAATGCGATCGTTATGCGGAACGGCAATGCGACCGTAGCTCCAGGAGATGCTATCTACGAAGATATTAACCATGATGGTGTTATTAACCAGTATGATATTGTCTATCTAGGAAATTCAAATCCAAGATTCACCGGGGGAGCAGGTATTAATATCAGCTATAAGCAGTTTAAGTTATCTGCTATCTTCTACGGACGTTATGGACAGGATGTAGTCAACTCTACCCGTTTGAACAACGAATCCATGCGTGGAATTGACAATCAGAGTACAGCTGTCCTCAGGCGCTGGCGAAATGAAGGTGATCAAACTGACATTCCACGAGCACTCTACGGAGAAGGATACAATACATTGGGTTCTGACCGTTTTGTGGAAGACGCTTCTTACTTGCGTTTGAAATCGTTGTCGTTCACTTATCGTTTACCTAAGAAAGCTATTCAGCGATGGGGATTCAACAATATCGATGTGTACGTCACTGGATACAATCTTCTGACATGGACCAAATACACTGGTCAGGATCCAGAAGTGAAGACTGAAAATACTTATGCCAGAGACAGTGCCACTACACCGGCTTCCGTTCAGCTTGTTGCCGGCTTTAATTTAAGTTTCTAAAAGATCTACGAATATGAAAAAGATATTTACTATATTGTTACTATCCGGTGGTTTGTTAATGAGTGGATGCAGCGACTGGCTCGATGTACTGCCCAAAGATAAGCAATCCACCGATATGTACTGGGAGTCTTCCGAGGATGTGGAGGCTATTCTGGCACAGGGATACAGTCGTCTGCGTACTTGCGTTCCCTATATCATTAATTGGGGAGAGTTAAGAGGAGGTTCCGTGATTGTTCCTGGTAGGTCAACCTCTACTGGTTTAATCCAGAATTTTACGGTGTTGCCTAGTGTGACAACTGTTCAATGGGGTACTTTTTATCAGGTCATCGGTATGGCGAATGCTGTGCTGCAATACGCCCCAACTGTGATGGAGAAAGATGCGAGTTATTATGAATCGCAAATGAATTCGCATAGGACAGAAGCTTATTTCCTGCGTGGATTGTCGTATTTGTATCTGGTGCGCAACTTCCGGGAAGTTCCTCTGATTCTTGAACCCTATGTAGATGATGCTATGCCTACTGATGTAGCTAAATCCTCCGAAGCCGAAATTTTGGAACAAATAAAGAGTGATGTGCGTGCAGCATTAGCAACCAATGCCGCTAAGGAAACGTTTGACGGAACATGGGCTACCAAAGGACGTGCCACCAAATGGGCTTTATATGCTTTGATGGCGGAAACCTGTCTTTGGGCGGAAGATTACGAAGAATGTATCACATACGCTGACTACCTGATTAATGCTACAGCTGCTATGCGACCAGTGTTCATGTCGACACCTGGACAATGGTTCAATATATTCTATCCTGGCAACAGTAATGAATCTATCTTTGAGATACAGTATGACGAAACGAATTATGCACAAGGAAGTGGAAGCCCGTCAAGGCTCTTTCCTTACGGCACTGATATAACAACCAGTACTTATATGTATTCAGAACCGATGACTGTTCGTTTGATGAATGAATACGCTCAACATACAGGGGATGAAGTAAGTCGTACTTATTATGGCTCATTCGCTGGAACATCTTATGTTAGCTATCCGGAGAATGGTATCATCTGGAAATACTCGGGAATGGGGGTAGCCGATCGAGAAGCGGTACGTACCATTTTGGATGCCAACTATATTATCTATCGTATGGCAGACGTAATGTTGATGAAAGCGGAAGCATTGATTCGTATCGGCGGCTCTACCAACTGGACGGAAGCACTGGCTATCGTCAATCAAATACGGGAACGTTCCGAATTGAGCCCACGGAGCGAAATCACTGCAGAGAATATCAACGAGGCTACAGAAGAAATGCTATTAGAAATATTGTTGGATGAACGTGATATGGAATTTGCTGCAGAAGGAAAACGCTGGTACGATCTGTTGCGTTACGGCAAACAGCAGAACTTCAAATATAGAGCTCGCTTCAAAGCAATCATAATGGAGAATAATCTGACTGCGGAAAGTAGATGGTTGAGTTCTGTTTTGGATAATGATAATGCTTGGTATTTGCCAATTCCTGCCAACGATATATTCAACAATTCGTTATTGACACAAAATCCTTATTATGAATAACTAAATAACGACATACGATGAAAAAAATAAAAAGACTATACTGGATGCTGCTCATCATCTTATGTGCAGCTTGCAATGATCCATATGACGGAGATACTTACGTAGTCTTCGATATGCAGCCTGCTGCAACTTATTTGTCTAATCGGTCGGAAGACTTTTCCGAATGGATTCACATCATGAAATATGCAGACTTATACAATGCGGTAAATCAGGCTACCCAATCCTTTACCCTTTTCGTTCCCAACAATGCTGCTGTGCAAGAGTTTTATACTCGAAAAGGTGTCTCTTCCATCGAAGATTTGGGTGCGGAATATGCACGTAACTTGGTGTCCTACCATATTGTACAAGACACCATTAATCAGGCAACTTTTATCGAAAAGGAAGGTGCATTAGCAAAGAGAACCGTTTCAGATGATGTCTTGATGGTATCTTTTGGAAGTGCAGAAGTTGGTGGTGGAGGTATACAGTCTGTCTATCTGAACAGTGAAGCCCGTGTACTCGAATTTGCGAATCCGGTATCCAACGGTTATGTGTATGTATTGGAAAGTACACTGACTCCGCTTACTGAAAGCGTATATGCCCGGATATCTGAAAGCGGACGTCCTTACACTATCCTAAAAGCTGCACTGGATGCTACTGGAGTGGGAGCAGAATTAAATGTTATATATGATGATGTGGTAGATGATTTGGGGCAAGTTACCCAACAGAAACGTAATTACACGTTGCTGGCTGTTTCGGATGCTGTGTTCCAAGAGGCAGGGGTTAACAGTTTGCAAGATTTGGTACAACTGTTGGGAGCAAGTAGTGATTATACTAATCCAGAGAATGCCTTATACCAATATTTAGCCTACCATGTTCTGGATGGAAGCTACGATTTGAGTAAGTTACAGAGCTTCGATACGTCAGATGCAACCTCCAAAATATGGAATACGTTGAATACAGGAAGTGTGGTAAGAATCAGCAAGGAAGACAGAATATACTATCTTAACTACAGAGATGATAATCGGGCTATTTTCTTGGAAGACTATTGTAATTTGCAAGCTAAGAACGGTTACATTCATCAAGTTTCCTCTTATCTGCCTGTAGCAGAAGCCGAACCGGAGATTGTTTTGTTTGACGTATGTAATTATTCTATAATCGGTGATTGGATAGCGGCTGGCAATGGAGAAGAGGGTATCAAATTCCAAGAATCTTTTGGAACAGCAGAGAAAAAATGTGATGTTGCAGGTCTCAACTGCTATGAATATAGCCTCAATAATCCTTCTGGTACTTTTAGCAGTTATTTTAATGTTACTTATTTCACTACCCGAACTAATAATGGATGGAACACAGCGAATAACATGGACTTCCTGATGTTAAACTTGGGTAATACCGGTTGGATTTCCATGCAAACGCCATCCATTATCAAAGGAAAATATAAAGTGACACTGCAATTTGGATACGCTACATCTATGGATTTCATCAGAACGCAAGACAGTAAGGGGGGAAGTAATGGAGGACGAATGACTTTTAGCTTTGATGGAGAAAACTCTGTCACGCATGCTCCGTATACGACAATTTCTTCGAATACATTAGGATGCTACTCTTATGTGATTTATGATGAGTTGGAATTTTCGGAAACTTCTACCCATACTTTCCGACTGGTGATAAATGACCCTGCGGCAAGTAAGAATGCCAGCTATCGTATATACATCGATTACTTATTATTTGAACCTATATTTGACGAATAAACCATGAAAGCAAGAAAATATATACTCGGGATAGCTCTTATCGGATTGATAGGAAGCAGTTGTACCGATACATGGAATGAGCATTATACCCAAGACTCCAGTACAGTAAATAATACGGAGATTTCTATAGTTAATGCAACCGTTACTGATTATCTAGCTCAGGAGCCTTCGTTGAGCAACATGTACCAACTATTCAATGAAACGGGCATGGTAAAGCAATTATTGGCGAAAGAACAGATGTACACCATTCTGGCTGCAGAATCCAGTATTGCAGCGGGGGATGATCCTAAATACACTGCTCAAACCTATATCTCTGATGCATCTATCTCGCCTTCTAATCTGAAAGACGGACAACGTATCCTGATGTGGAGTGGTAAGTATCTGAATATTTCTGTTACTTCTCCCGAAGCAAGAGGGACCACTGGTATTCGTTTCAATAATGCAAACGTGACTCGGGTTATTAAGTTGACTAATGGGTATTTGTATCTGTTAGATCAAGCTATTGAATCTCCAAGAAGTATGTATGAAATTATAGAGAATCTGGGGGATGATTATTCCATCTTCCGTGATATGGTTAGGTCACGTTATGTGTTGACGTTTGACAAAAATGCAAGCACAATAGTAGGAGTCGACAATACCGGAAATACTTTGTATGACTCGGTATTTACAGTAAAAGCGCCTTATTTTGAGAATAAAGGGTTTAATATCATGTCAGAGAATCTAACTGCTACGATGTTACTTCCTTCCAATGATGTCGTAAATAAGGCTTTGAACACAGCACGACAGAATCTAGCGAACTGGAATATGACACGTGCAGATAGTATTTTGGAGAATTGGGTATTTCAAGCTGCTTTCTTTAACCGTACTTACAGCAAGGTAGATTTCGAAAACAATGAAGATTTGACTTCCATATTTAGCAAACAATGGCGTACCACTGTACAGAAGGTAGACCTTGACAACCCGATCTCTATGAGTAACGGAATAGCTTACCATGTTACAGAGATGAAAATACCTACCAATGTATTGATCTACCGTCTCAAGGAGCTTTTCAGGAATTACGAATACTTGGGAGCAGCTGAGAAGGATGCATATTTCAAGTCTACAAATCTTTCATTTGAAAAAATCAGTGAAACGGATGAGGCAACATGTACAGGATGGGCAGCGTTGGGATTCCCGACTATTGGATACAGAGTACTTTATTATACACTGACAGATGCAGGGAATCAGACTTATACATTAGATTATACTCCGTTCAGGGGTGAAACTATGGGAAGTAACTATGTTGCTACTCCTTATAAGATTCCTCCTGGAACCTATACCTTTACCATGGGTTTCCGGCAAAGAAAAGATTTGGGAGCGATTGCTATTTCAATCATCAAAGATGGAGTAGAAATTCCTATCAATACTCTTTCTCAATCGGTATTAAATAATGCGGCATCTTACCACTATGACCGTGATGGAGGCGGATATCCAGAAGGGATAGACGAAGCTGTTGCACAAGGATTTAAAAATAAATCTAAATATGATCGTGACGGTGGTGCTGTAGGTACAGTCACTATTCCGGGAGACGAGGCGACTGAAATTGTGATACGTTTTAATGCCTCAGGTTCTAATTTGGTACGGGCAGCATTATATCATTGGTGTCTGAAACCAACTAAGGACTGTTATTAATCTTATGAAAATAAAGACAATATGAAAAAGATACAAGTTTTATTTTTCACCCTGTTAATTTGCCTGTCTGCAGCCAATCTGTATGCGCAGGAAAAAGGCAAAATAAGCGGTAAAGTATTATCCACCCTGAATGTTCCAATTAAGGGTGCGGTAATATCCGTCACCGGAAGTGAAGATGTCACTACGGACAAGAACGGAGTATTTCAAATTGAATGTAAGGATCCGCAGAAAGCTAATATTTCAGTATGGGCTGCTGGATATTATACAGTGCTTCAGACGATAAATAATCGCAAAGAGATATCCATCATCCTGATTCCGGAATCAGAATACAAGTACAATGAGACAACGGTGTTGCCTTTCCGCGTAGAGACAAATGAAGTTACTACTTCTGCCGAGAACATTACTAAAAAAGACTTTGTGCCTGCTGGTATGAAGATAGACCGTGCCTTGGCAGGACAGATTGCAGGTTTACAGGTAACTCGCGGAAGTGGTATGCCCGGAGAAGGGAGTTTCATCAATCTCCGTGGAACACGCTCATTTGTGGGTAACAATGCCCCATTAGTTGTTATCAACGGTGTTCCTTATATACCGGACGTGAATGATTCTCCATTAATTAACGGATTGAGTCGCAATATCTTTCAGGCTTACAACCTTAATGATATTCAAAACATTACGGTTTTAAAAGGTGCAGAAGCTGCTTTGTATGGTTCTATGGGGGCCAATGGCGTTATTCTGATTGAGACGGACGGTGCGAATTCGGATAATATGAATACAGAAATCAGTTACTACGGGCAATTCGGTGTCAATTGGAACAACAAACGTATGCCGTTATTAAGTGGAATCAATTACCGTTCTTATTTGTCGGATATGGGTATGAGCTATTTCGGAAACATGGATGAGTTCTTTACCGAATTTCCTTTCATGAGTGACCCAACTAACAGTAGATATGCTAATTATTACAATAATAATACGAACTGGCAGGATGAAATCTATCGGAGTGGATTTGTAACAGAAAACCTATTTCGGGTAGAAGGTGGTGACGCTATTGCTAAATACGACTTGTCTTTGGGTTACTCTAAAGAGGACGGAATATTGAAAAGTACTCAACAGAACCGTTACCATACACAGTTGAACGGGAACTTCTTGATTAGTAAGAACTTAGAAGTGTATGCCACTGTGGGACTGGCATATATCAACGGTAATTATCAGGAACAAGGGATGAATACACGTACTAATCCGTTGCTCACCGCTTATGCACAATCTCCACTACTTGCTCCCTATCAGAAAGCTGATAACGGAGTATTTACTCCGGTTTATTCTACTTATTATTACGGTATCAGCGAGAACATGGACTACGCTGTAAGTAATCCGGCAGCTATTGTCAATACTCTGGATGCGAACAACCGCCAATATGACGTAAACATCAAAGCTGGTTTCAATTATAAAATATTTCCGGGATTCTCCCTAAATGGTGTACTCGGTTTATATTATAATTATAATAAAGAGCACATCTTTGTTCCCGGACGTACGGATTTCACTATCATTCCTATCACCGATACATATGGTACGGAGGAAAATACAATACGGGAGGGCGTAGCGGAAGCTACGAATTTCTTTTACAACATGAATGCATGTTATAACAAGCTATTTAACAACCGCCATGCACTGAACGTCTTGGCAGGAGTACAAATCTTGACGACTCAACAGGAGTATGATGGAGCATATGCTCGTAACACAACCAATGATTTCTATCAAGTATTGGGTTCAGCAGATGCTATTGGTCGTTATTTCGACGGTTATCAGAATAAATGGAACTGGGCTAATATCTATGGTCACGTTGATTACACCTACAATAATGTTTTGAATGCTGCATTGAATATGTCTATCGATGGTTCTTCCGCCAACGGAAGATATACTAATCATTTTCAGGTATATCCGTCAGGAGGAGTCACATGGATGGTCAAAAACATGCCTTTTCTGATAGATAAAGACTGGATAAACCGTTTGGATCTACGTGCAGAATATAGTTTGACTGGAAACAGTCGCTTCTCTTCCAACTATGGAAAATCGTATTATAGCAGTTCACCGTATATGGCGGTATCAGGTATTATACGTACACAAATCCCTAATACATATCTAAAACCGGAAGTAACTTCACAAATGAACTTGAGTCTGGACGCAAACCTTTTGAGAAACCGCATTAGCGTAGGAGTCGATTACTATCGTGGAAGAAGTAAAGATGTTATTATGAACATCGGTAAATCTGCAGTTTATGGTACGTCTGCTTATTATGCAAATGTCGGCAAGATAGATAATAATGGAGTAGAACTTTCTCTACAAGCTTCACTTATCCGTCTGCGCGATTTTGAATGGATTGTTGGAGGTAACATTGCTTTTACAGAAAGCAAAATTAAGTCATTAGGTGGTAATGAACAGGAAGTGGTTGAATATAGTGATGGTTCTATGGTGGTGAGCCGTGTGGGAGGTAATCCCTATGAATTCTACGGACTTCAGGCAACTGGTGTTTATTCTACTCAAGCAGAGGCTGAAGAAGCAGGATTACTCAATAGCAGTAATCAAGCATATAGCGCTGGTGACGTACACTACATAGACCAGAACAACGATGGTCGTATCGATTCCAAAGACTATGTATCATTGGGTAGTGCCACTCCAGATTATTTTGGAGGATTTTATACCAACATCCGTTACAAACATTTCGCCTTGTCTGCCGAGTTTTCTTATTCAAAAGGAAATGAAGCTTACAACGCAGTAAGACGAACGCTGGAATCGGCTTCTTCTTTTTCCAACCAGAGTATTGCAGTAGCTAATCGCTGGAATGTGGAAGGACAAGTGACTAATATCCCGCGTGCCAGCTATGGAGATGCTATTGGAAATAATAATTTCTCTTCCCGTTGGATTGAAGATGCTTCTTTTCTACGTATGAAAAGCGTTACGTTGAGCTATAGTTTCGACAAACCGATTTGGAAGTTTTTCCGTTCCGGCACACTGTATGTGACAGGAGAAAACTTGCTTACTGCTACCAAATATTTAGGAATGGATCCTGAATTTGCCTATTCATCCGGTAACAGTGCCACACAGGGATTTGATTATGCAAAAGTGATGCAACCGAAATCAGTCAAACTGGGTATTAACTTGAAATTCTAATGATGCAGATGAAAAAGATATTATTAAACGCCGCTTTCATTCTGGCGGTTACCTTATTGGGAGGATGCGATGACTTCTTCAATCCTGATACAGATGTTACACTGGATAATGAGGATTATATATCAGAAGAAAGTGAGATGTACTCCGGCTACATTGGTATCATGACCAAAATGCAAGCCATTGGAGACAAAGTGATTTATTTGAATGAACTTCGAGGAGAAATGGTGGTGCCGACTGCAACGGCACCCACAGAACTCTACAATTTGTACAATTACGATGATGATTTAAGCGGTAATTCATACGCAGACCCTTCTGGATTCTACGAAGTAGTAAATGCCTGTAACGATTATCTTCGGAAATTGAAAACATACGAAGAAAAGAACTCTATTAATGAAAGCCACTATAAAGCATTAGTCAGTAGTACGCTACGTATTAAAGCATGGATGTTTATGACAATCGCTAAAATTTACGGAGAAGTGGCATGGGTGAACAAACCAATGACTTCGTTGAGAGATCTGTCACAGTTTGACATATTGAATCTTGACGAAACGATGGTAGCTTGCAAGAATCTGCTAGATATCGGTTATGACAACATTGACGGGACTTACGAAACAGCATGGAAAGACTGGGTGGACCCGGATACAGAACTGGCAAATAGTGAATATCGTCGTTGGGATATGATGACTCCTCCTTACTATGCTATATATGCAGAGATTTGTTTGTGGTTAGGCAGATACCAGCAATGTATCAACCTAATACTTAATAAAATGAATAGTATATATCAAAGTACCACGAATCAATCTATTGCTTTCTTACGTAATGATATGTTGTTCAGCCATTATACCAATTTCTTTAATAATGAGACTCCGTATGACTATGAATCGGCATCTGCAATTATGTATGACTATCAAAACAGGCAGACGAACAGTCTGCTGAAGCATTTCGACTCTGATTATCCGAATAAATATTGGCTGGCACCAGCAGAGGTTGCTGTAGAACGTTTCAGAAATAATGAATTCGGTCCGCTGGGCAATAAAGATAAAGATTTCAGAATGGGTTATACGGTATCTGAATACAATGGTAAATGGGTTATCAGTAAATTCCGTCCAACTTCTAAACCTGTACGTAACGCTTATCGCGATGATGTATTCGTATATACTTACCGCGGTGCAGACCTTTATTTTATGTTGGCGGAAGCATTCAATCAATTGGGCAGAAGATCTGTAGTAGACGCACTGATTAATGTAGGGGTCAATGCTTACTCTAGTGAGTTTGATATTGATGAAGAAGGTACTTATTCCGGGAATTGGTATGGTATTACTCCTCATTGGACGAATAACAGTACTGTATATTATTATTCAAACGGGACAACAGGCATTGGTAGTCGTAAATATGGTGACAGAGGGATTCGTGGAGTAGAAGTAAGCTATAGTAACCTAGGAGCACGAACCTTCACATCTAATGTGCAAAATAATGACGAAGAAATATTGAAAGAAATGATGTTGGAAATGGCGTGCGAAGGAAAAGTTTATCCGGCTATGATTCGTATGGCGAAACGTTATAAAGATAATAGTTTCATGGCGAAATATATTTCGGAAAAGTATGAAAGTACTGGCAATGCTGCAGCCATCCGTTCCAAAATAATGAGTGGAGATTATTTCATTAAATGGAAGTTAAAATAAAAAATCCTCAAATCATCCTTTGATGTGGATTAGGTTGGGGTGACGCGGATTTTTGAATGAGAATCCGCGTCATTGTTTCAAATATAAATACTTTTGCAAATAACAATAACAAAGAATGATGAAAACATTAGCAGCATATATTGCAGCACTTCTTGTTTGGACAGCTTGCGGAGACGGAAAACAGTCCGTTATTGACCGTGAGGCGCTGGTAGAAAGAAATAGTCCCGTTGTTACGGCATTCGATTCATTGGCTTCCCTTTCTGTAGGAAATGGAGAGTTTGCTTATACGGTAGATATAACCGGTTTGCAGACATTTCCGGACAATTACAGCAAAGGTGTTCCATTAGGAACGCAAAGCCAGTGGGGATGGCATAGCTTTGCCAATCCGGAACATCTTACTCCGGAAGAAACCCTGAAAGAGTACGATTTTGGGCGAGGGAAGAAAGAACTTTATGCTACACAGTTCAAAGAGAAAGGCAGACAGCAAGATGCCGCTAACTGGTTTCGTGTCAATCCACACCGTCTTCATTTAGGGATTGTCGGTTTCGACGTGAAAGAAGATACGGATATTGAACAAGTGACTGATATTCATCAGAAACTTTGTTTGTGGAATGGAAAAATTGAGAGCAGGTTTAAATTAAATGGTGAAGATTATCAGGTGGAGACTGTCTGCCATCCTTCCAGTGATATGATTGCTGCTCATATAACCTCCAAGGCACATACCGGAATTTGTTTTCGCTTTCCGTATCCTACAGGAGGACACTGTGATGATGCTTGTAATTGGGAAGCCATTGATAAACATACGACGACGATTGTTACTCAAAATGAATCTTCTGCAGTCCTGAAGCACACTTTAGATAGTACAGAGTATTATATAACTTTGCATTGGGAAGGGGAAGCGACTTTGAATGAGAAAGTAAAACACTGTTTTGTCCTGACTCCGATGGATGACAAACTGGCTTTTACCTGTGCTTTTACTAGTGAAGCTCCTTCTACGCAGATTGTCACCGTGGAACAGATTCAGGAAGAAGCAAAAAACTATTGGAACTCTTTCTGGAAAGAAGGTGCAGCTGTTGATTTCTCGTCATGTACGGATTCACGTGCCAAAGAATTGGAACGACGTGTGGTACTTAGTCAATATCTGCTTGCTATTCAAAGCGCGGGTACTACTCCTCCGCAAGAAACGGGGCTTACTTATAATTCATGGTTTGGTAAATTTCATCTTGAAATGATCTGGTGGCACGAAGCCCAATTTGCTCTCTGGAACCGTAGCAAATTACTCGACCGTACACTTGCTTGGTATGAAAAAGCAGAACCTATAGCACGCCAAATAGCACAGAGACAAGGATTTGACGGTGTTCGTTGGATGAAAATGACCGACCCGTCAGGAACAGAAGCTCCCTCTAAAGTAGGAAGTTTTCTGATTTGGCAACAACCCCATTTAATTTATCTGGCAGAATTGTTTTATCGTGCCGATCCGACTAAAGAAGTACTAGAGAAATATAATCGTTTAGTACAAGAGACAGCTGAATTTATGTATTCCTTTGCTACCTATGATGAACTGGAAGGACGCTATGTGTTGAAAGGTGCCATCCCCGCACAAGAAACGTTACGTGCAGCAGAAACTGTTAATCCTCCTTTCGAGCTTTCTTACTGGCATTTTGCAATGCAGACCGCCCAACAATGGCGTGAGCGCATGGGGCAACAGCGTAATCTGGAATGGGATGAAATGCTCGACAAACTTTCACCTCTAGCTTATAATGCAGATGGACTCTATCTGGCTGCTGAAACAGCTACAGATACTTATAAGGACATTCGTTATACTTCCGATCACATGGCAGTGCTGGGGTCAGTCGGTATCCTTCCGATGAATAAACTTATCCGGGAAGATTATATGAAAAATACATTGCACTGGATTTGGGATAACTGGAATTGGGGTAAAACCTGGGGATGGGATTATCCGATGACGGCTATGAATGCTGCCCGTTTGGGTGAACCGGAAAAGGCCGTCGGAGCTTTACTGATGGATAAACGCACAAACACATACTTGCCGAATGGTCATAATTATCAGGACGGTCGTTTACGTATTTATTTACCGGGTAATGGCGGCTTACTGACTGCTATTGCGATGATGTGTGCCGGTTGGGACGGATGTACGGAGACTAATCCGGGATTTCCGAAAGATGGAACTTGGAATGTCCGTTGGGAAGGATTGAAGCCATTACCATAATCAAACACAAAAAATATGAGTTATTTTCATCTGAATCTTATTTTAAAAGGAAAGCTGACTGTTTGTTGCCTCTTGATGTTGTCGGCGATGCCATTAAATGCTCAAAGAGAGGCAAAGCAGATCGGTGACTTTAAAGAATCCATCTCCTTGAATGAACATCTGCGAGGTACAAAAAGGACGTTGCAATATCGTCCCGATGGTGATGAGTTTGTTTGTGTCAATGGTAAGAATCGGTATACCCGTGCTTTGTACGGTAGTCACAGTCCCTTTCGGGTAGAAACAAGTGACCGACCGGTTTTTGCTTTTTATAATAACGGACGCGGAGGAAATATAAGTTTCAAAGTCATTCTTCGTGACGGAACAGAATTGGCGCTTGACTGCACCGGGCATTGTGAATCCCGTTATTCGGCTGGAAAACGTACCTATTATTTGACAGACCCGTCTTGGGGAAAAGGAGAACTGCGTATTTCTGTATTGGCATTAGCCGATATGGATGGAGCTATTTGGCGTTTTTCTCCTTCGAATATGCCTAAAGGAGCTATACTTCGTTGGCAACATGGGGGAGCTACCGGAAAACGTTTGAGTCGTAATGGAGATATGGGGGTAGATCCGGCTGATTGCTTCGAACTTCCTGCCGAAGCGACTGACCTTGTCACAGGTGAACTTGCTTTGCAGAAAGAAGTATACTTGGTACGTGGGGAGGTTCCCGAAGGCTATAATGTCCGTAAACTCTATCAACAAGCGGAGGCAGCCTCTTTGGCGTTGGCTTCTCATTTGAAGATAGAAACGCCGGACCCTTATTTGAACACGTTGGGTGGTGCATTGGTCGCAGCTGCCGATGGAATTTGGGGCGGACAGGTTTGGTTGCACGGTGCTATTGGCTGGCGTATGCCGTTAAGTGGATGGAGGGCCGGATATACTGGTGATGCCTTAGGTTGGCATGACCGGGCACGGACTCATTTTGATGCTTATGCAGCCAGTCAGGTGACTGATGTCCCGAATACAATACCTCATCCGGCACAAGATTCTACAATGAATCTGGCGCGTTCGGAAAAACGTTGGGGAACTCCTCAATATAGTAATGGGTATATTTGCCGGAATCCTGGACGTAACAATCAGATGCACCACTATGACATGAATCTTTGTTACATGGATGAATTGTTATGGCACTTCAACTGGACGGGAGATACTGCGTATGTCCGCAAAATGTGGTTTGTGATTACCCGCCATCTAGCTTGGGAAAAATTAAATTATGATCCGGACAATGATGGTTTATATGATGCATACGCTTGTATTTGGGCAAGTGATGCGCTTTACTACAACAGTGGCGCAGTCACCCATTCGTCGGCTTATAACTACCGTGCCAATAAAATGGCTGCTTTTCTTGCTTCTTTGATAGGCGAAGATCCTTCACCTTATCAGAACGAAGCCAAGCAAATATTGAAAGCGATGAATAAGCGTCTTTGGATGCAGAGCAAAGGTTGTTGGGCGGAATATCAGGATTTTATGGGACATCGCCGGCTTCACGAAAGTCCGGGATTATGGACTATATACCATGCACTCGATAGCGACGTTGCTGATCCTTTTCAAGCTTATCAGGCTACACGGTATGTTGATACGGAAATACCACATATTCCCGTGTATGCCGATGGACTGGAAGAGGGGTATGCAACGATTGCCACTACCAATTGGTTACCTTATTCCTGGAGTATCAATAATG
>ERZ857982.1437-NODE-1437-length-22843-cov-11.393058_pt1 | contig 22843 bp, 23 predicted proteins | sample MGYA00519955_ERZ857982 | MGnify/ENA primary metagenome ERZ857982 (study PRJEB31778, sample SAMEA3449416) | human gut metagenome | biome: human gut; feature: human-associated habitat; material: faeces | place: United Kingdom | collected 2010/2012 ... | reverse complement strand
TTTCATTCATAGCATCATAATACAAAGGATAATCCTCTGCAACATGAGCCATTCCAATAATTGCATAATGATTTTTCATATCGCCAACATGGCGAAAATTAAACGCATAATTACGTGGTGTAATTACTATCTGATCACCATAAGAGAATTCATAATCGAGGGTTCGTCCAAAGTAAAAATCTTTTGTTTTATAAGTTGCTGCTGTACACATGATCGTTTATCCTCCTAAATAGATTGAAATATGTCAATGAGTTTTTTTCTTGAACAATAGTATAGCACAATTCTTTTATTTTGTTCCAACTTCATACATGATCATAACATGTAAACTTTAAACTATTTTCCTAGATTATTTCTCCATCAGTTTTTCAAACCAGGTATCCATAGCTAGGATGAATTGACCTACGTCTGGCAATTCTTGCAGCATTTCGTTTCTCGTATATATATTTTACCACATACTTTTTCCAAAGGCACTGACTTCTCAGCCCTTAATTTTCATCTCTGCTATTATACGTTCTTCCCTCTGTCTCTCTTCACAATAATCCCAGAAGTCTTTCAATGCTTCCTCATCCGATTTCCACGGCAATGGTATGGGATCCAATTCATCTAATCGCTTCACAAGTTTGCGTACCTCTTCGGTATCGAACTCCTCATCACTTGCCTCCATTACATAAAAATCCAGTTTTTCATTTATCATTCTGATTTCTTCGTCTTTGGTCATGTTAAAACCTCACTACATTATATACATGGCACTTCTCGACAAATTCTTACAAATAACTACAAATTTTTTCACAAGAAACGAAAAAAACGATACTGCATAGATTTCTTACTCCACACAATATCGTTCTTCTATATTTATACTTTCATTGTCTTCGCCAGAGAAGTAAGCAAAGCCGCCATCTCCGGATTGCCAAGTACTTTCATCAGCAGTTCGGGATTTACTCCCTCCGGTATGGTAATCTTATTTTCTTCTCCATTCTCTCTGCATTCTTCCGCCGGTCCTCATCAATGATATGACCATACACTTCCGTTACCATGTCCGCCTGTGCATGTCCGGAATCTCCCTGGACGGCTTTGATATCTCCATCGCTCAGTTTCAGTTTGTATGTGACGCTTGTATGGCGCAGGCTATGAAAAACCACATTCGGAAAACCTTCTTTATCAATTACTTTCTGCATCTGGTCACGAATATAGCTGCCATTGATCGGCATTCCAAAAGTGGTCGCCATTATCAGGTTGTAATCGGTATACTCACTGCCAAGCGCCTCCTTTACCTCATCCTGTTCCTTCTTTATATCAATAAGGCACTGTGCCACAAATCCCGGTATATAAACTTTGCGCTCACTGGTATCGGTCTTTGATGTTTTCAGCACCCTGACCGTCTTATTTCCTTACCGAAACCCTACCTTACTGTCTACCAATCTTAAATGGGGGATATCTTTCGATGAATATTCCTTAATATCGTCATCTACTACGACGTATTCCTTTATAGAGGGATGTTCTTTCAAATAATCCCTATATCGATTATCACACACTTTCCCTACAATGCGAATGCCATAACGGTCCAGTTGTGCCTCTAATTCTTTTATTTGTGGCGTATTTTTCTCATTGTGAGATGAGATAAAGCCATTCTTCCAAGAGGAAATCAAAATAATACGAGCTTCTCTATTTTTTTCACAAAAACGGCGAATACAATCACTGTTGAGAGAAAATGGTTTCGACCAGTCTGATTCTTTATTTAAAACACCATCAATATCTAAGAATATGAACATTTTTAGGCCCTCCTTTTCTCATATTATAACACTGTTTTCTTATTAGATTACTTATATTATAACGTGTGTGAGGTCGGATATTGATAATTTTTTGACTATATTTTGTTCTGGTTTACAGTTTATCCAGCCACCCATCAAAACTTTTTTGACATCCTAAAATTTATAACTATTCAGAGCCATACAAAATTGCTTTCTGTGAATGCCAGCATGAGAAATTTCGTATCACCACCGCCACGGAGCACTCCCTTTGTCAGAATGCTGTTCATAGACTGAAAAATAACAATAAATGCGATGGCGTCCATAAGCTCACCGACAATCTGAGCCGTTTCAGGTGTTATATTGTAAAGTCCGATAATGGGTCTGCTTCCCCAAGCTTTCCCACCATGACGGTATCGGTCATATTGACACCGATGGTGATCATGCTCTGCAAGGAAATCGGAATGGCGATAACTGCCATTTTTTTATAAAAACATTTGTCTTTCTATTCTCTTATCTTCTGTTCAGCGTCAACCTCTAAAACGCTTCGCACTTCTTCAATCGCAAAACACTGACAGAATATGGCGGTGCCTCGTATACGAACTCTGAGGAAGCGCCATGCATATTCACGGTAATATTCTTCACCTTCTCCGGCTCTTCAAAGCTGTTTTCATCCCCCTTTTCACCGCTAAGAAGTGTTACGGTATAGTCGCCCTGTACCTGACAGTCCAGTGTAATGGAAACCGGATCCACATCTCCTGCAAAATTAACCGCCTTAATAATGATTTCGTCCTTGGTGTCAGTTACTACCGAAACAAAAGCAGGTCCGTAGGGAATCGAAATTTCCTTCTGAAGCTCACCATCAACATACAGGCGAATCTGTTTTCCGTCCGTTTCATATCCAAAGCGGTGATATTCTCCCGGTTTTACTGAAATAGCAAAGTCCTCAGTCAGCTTGTTGTCATGCATATAGCCAAACTCTTCCAGTGAACATTGTCCTCCATTAACCTTCCAAAGGAACGGACGCACCAGAGCTGCATCCCATTCTTTTTCCACTCCGGCCGTAATCACGAGCTGCTCCTCATAATAGGAACGAACCACCCTGGCACTGAATATACCCAACTCGAAGTAAGCATTTTCCTCAACAAAAATATCGGTCTCAAATCTTCCATAAGTCTGGTCTTCTTCTCCAAATACCACAAAGCTCTTGGTCTCATCAGCCCATTCCAGAATACTGTGAAATTCCTTTTTCTGCTCCTCATCCGGAAGCTGAAGCAGGCGGCCATCCTCTGTATCCTGCACATGTCCCATTAATTCATGTGTAATCTTTGCTTCTTCTCCATTCCAAATGGGATTTCTGAAACGAAGTTCCTTATTGGATTTTAAAGATGCCATTCCGGTTCTCGGACGATAAACACGTCCTCCCTCATCTTCGGATCGCACCACATATTCTCCGCGATTTTGACCGAACATTTTCCAGACATAATAAGTAGGAATTCCAAGGCTCTGATGATTATTGAAACGAATCAGATTAGGATACCACGCTCTGTAATTTACATTTTCAAATAATGGAGCATAAGAGGCCAATGTTACGATATCCTGATTTTTCTCAATACCCATAAGGAAAGCCGCTTCTCCCAAAGCCGCATACAACTGTCCCATATAGTTGCCTTCGTTTACAGCCACCTCTCCTACAAAGATTTTTGGTCCCTTACGATCGTAGTCATCATAATAATTTACACGTTCTGCAAAGAACTCTGTTGTATTGTAAAAATGTTCATCCACGCACTCGGCAGGACAACCATTTTTCTCTACATGCTCATTGGCTATGGTTTTAATCTGGGGATACAGTTCCTTTACCTTCTTATAAATCATGTTGTATCGCTTTTCATAATCCGGACCCCAGTTTTCATTACCAATTTCCAGATAGGTCATTTTAAAGGGTTCCGGATGCCCCATAGAAGCACGAAGCCTTCCCCATTTGCTTTCCTTAGAGCCGATAGCATATTCAATGGCATCCAGTGTATCCTGTACCATTTCATCAAGAGCCTCTCCCTCCAGAAGGACACTCTTTCTTCCCTGACAGGTCATTCCGCAGTTACATACATACAGGGGCTCCATCCCCAGATCCTCGCAAAGCTGCAGATATTCATGAAAGCCAAGTCCTAATGTACTTCTGTAATGCCATACAAACAGCTTACTGGGTCTTTCCCATGCCGGACCTACCGTATCCCGAAATCTCATCGCTGTGGACGGTGTCGTTCCTTCCACAATACAGCCTCCGGGAAAACGCATAAACTTTGGACTCATTCCCTTAAGCTTTTCTACAAGATCTGTTCTGAGTCCATGCCCCATGTAGGTATTGTCAGGCATCAGTGAAATAAATCCCAGCAGAATCTCTCCGCCTTCTTTGCAGGAAATAGTAAGCTGTGCCTCGTGACAATCCTCAGCTGCTGTCAGCTTCATGTCATATCTTGTATACTCCTGACCGGAAACCACCAGACTGTTTCCAGTCAGTACTTTTCCCTGGTATTCGATCGCTACGTCCAGTCCTATTTCTTCCTTTGCTTTTGCAAATAAATACAAAGAGTAACTTTCTCCAGCCTTTACGGATATACCGCAGTAACCGGTATTAGTCAGAGATCCGTCCTTTTCAAACTGCATACGCAGAGCTGCGTCCCGATGTTCATTCAGGGTATCCGTCAGTTCCAGTTCCATCTTTGCATTGTGTGTATACCATGCCGGTATTTCTGTCTTCGAAATATTGTTGCCCTTTACCCAGCGGCATAAGCCTTCTCCGTTGCAAAACTCATCCAGCCATCCGGATACAGTTTTTACATGGATGCCATCCTCCTGCTGTATATAACCCTCCGGTAAAACGGAATCTTCGAAGCTTCTGTTTCGAAGCATTTCCGGATAAAGTCCTCCGTCTCCGGCACGGTTAATGTCTTCAAAAAAGATTCCGTATAAATCCCTGGCTGTCTCAAATCGTCTTTCCTTTGTTTTAATCTTTAACTTGCTCATTGTAGGCTCCTTTTTTACATTCCAAGAGTTTTGATCACTACCTGTGCCAGAATTCTGGCAAGATAATCATTGGGGTGATTTAACCAGTTTCCGGTTATATCAATGTATCGTTTTCTCTTTCCGATTTCTTTTTGAACTGCCTGTATCTCCAGTTGCCCAGGTCATCGACCGGAGCTGACCACACGATCATAGTCATATCCTCGATCCGGATTCACCTTTCCGGCATTCAGTTCGAAATAAACCACACCGTTTTCGTTTACAGGAAGCTCTACGCAGATATTTCCGTCCTCCTGCTTTTTACGCTCTGTTTTTACAAAAGGTCTGGATGATTCCCGAATCAGCTTCGTCTGTTCCTCACTCAGATTGGCAGGTTCTCCCATATCATGCCATAGCTTCAAGGGATTACATGTTTCCTCATCTACCGTCTTAGTCAGGAAGCAGTACTCCTCCTGTTCAGCCGGAAATGTAAACTCCAACAGCATTTTTTCTTTACCCTGTTCTGTACTTTTACGGGCAATATTCCAGGCTACACCTAGATAATCACCGTTTGCACGTTTCAAAACGACAATATTGTCATCCTTATATACACAATTGGCTTCACTTTCCTCAAGCTTTTTGTAAAAAGCAAATGTCCAGAAGGTCGGCTTGGTAATACAGCCATTGGCAACCAGTCCAAAGCCGCCGTGGAATGGTGTAAAAGGAACTCCCAGCTCTTCAAACACATCACCAAATGTCCAGTAGGAATAGGATTCATTCACATCTCCCAATCTGGAAAGCTGCTGTGCTATAAAGGCTGCATTCAGGTTTGTATCATGAATGACGCCCTGAGGAGTATAGGAGCTGTTGAACTCCGTGATATGAATCTGCAGACCCTTATATTCCGGAAAACTGTCAATAATATCTCTGGTTGTTTTTAAATTGGCAAAGCCGTCCTCTGCCTTCATCAGTTCAGAATATGCATAATGTCCAATACATTCCGGCGGATCAATGGTGTAATGATGTCTGGTTACGAAATCCACAGGTATGTGATTCTCATGGCAATATTCCATAAATGCCTGAATCCATTTCTCATCCGTTCCTCCACAAACAGCAGGGCCTCCTACACGGAATCCCGGATTCACTTCCTTTATGGCATCAAAGGTTCTATGGAACAGCTTAAAATATTCCTGCATATCCGCATTTTCCCAGAAGCCGCAAAGATTGGGCTCGTTCCATACTTCAATGGGCCATTGAATAACTTCCTCTTCTCCATAGCGTCCCATCAGATGCCGCAGTAATGAATGCACCATATTACACCACATATCATAATCTTTTGGAGGAGTGGTATTTCCCTGCCAGTAAAAGATAGTCTGGCTTCCACTTGCCAACTTTTTAGGCATAAAACCCAGCTCAAGAAAAGGTCTCAGCCCCACCTTCTTATAGGCATCCATTACTCTATCCAGATAAGATTTCTGCAGACAGTTCCGTCAGCATAACGGCTGTACCCCTGGACAATACCGGAAAAATGCATCAGCGGGAAGCAACAAAAGACTTCTCACCCACAATACCCTGGGAGGAAGGGAGTTTGAGAAGATTAATCGAAATATCCGGAAATAGTGTTTCGGTAGCCAAATCTCCGAAGTCTTTCCAGCTCAATCATAACCTTCTGCATCTGATCACGCAGATGCATTATAATCATGGCTTTCATTGATTTCCCTAGCAAAATGACAAAGCAGATGTTAAAGGGCATGAAATTATTTTACCAAGTTGCTGAGGAAATACAATAACCTTTTAATCAGGTTCTCTGGAAATAAAGCGAAAATACTAAACTGCTCAAAAAGAAAACGAGAGTGCATTCAAAAATTCAACATAGCTGAATTTTGGGATACACTCCCGGGAATAAATAAGATTTTTTTAACAACATTTATAGGTAGTGTTGTTCTCCATGTTTAGCATTTACAACTCCGATTCCTACGCTAACAAGCACAAGTGCTATGATATTTTTCATAGAAAAAACGGACTCACCGAGAAATATTCCCGACATTATCACGCCAAAAACCGGAATAGAAAACGCAAACATTGTAACCTTTCCCACCGGATTATATTTTAACAGCAGCGTCCATATACTGAAAGCCGCTGCAGATAGTGCTGCCAAATACAAAAGAAGACAGGCTGCCTTTAAGGAATATACCTGTACTCGTCCTCCCATGCAGATTCCTATTATTATCATTAGCAGACTTCCAAACAATATCTGATATGACGTAATTGCCATCGGTGATTCCTGTTTTACTATTTTTTTCAAATATACATTACTGATTCCATAAGATGCGGCAGCCGCCAGCATAAGTCCCTCACCCCTAAAGGAAAAACTACCATTTAATATTCCTGTTAAATTTATCAGAATCACTCCTGCTAATCCAGCAATACATCCAAAGATGGTTTCCCAGGATAGCCTTTCATTTTTAAGCAGGAAATGCGCTGCTATAACAGAAATAAACACATTTGAAGCATTTATAATTGCACTTTCTGATGATGAAATATACGCCAGACTAATGTGAAAACACGTATATTGAATCGTAGTCTGCAATAACCCCTGCCTGATAATCCCCGGAATCGACAGCTTCCTCACCCGCAAAATCCGTTTTTCCAAAATGCACCCGACAATAAAAGTAATTATTCCCGATGTAAAAAAACGGACTCCTGCAAACAAAATCTGGCTACCCGTATCCGAAATTTTGAACAGTGGATATGCTATTTTTACGCATGGAAATGCACTTCCCCACAGCACGCAGCAAAAAAGAGCTCCCAGACTCAGCCACACCGGATTTTGCAGATTACTCTTTAATTTGGCCATACAATTAATTCCTTTCCAGTATATGCTTTAATCCTGATTTATCGAATCGCCTGTAAATATCTTTTTGCTCTGTCTTCTATAATCTGAAATACTTCTTCATCACAATAGCTTGAAAACAAACCGGCATCTACAAGCTGCTTTCCGACTCCAAAACAACTGACACCGGCACTTTGAAATGCAGATATATCTTCCGGACGGATTCCGCCCACAGCGGCAATAGGAATATAGTCAAGAGGAGCCTTTATCGCGCGGATATAAACTTCTCCCAGATAATTTGCCGGAAATACTTTCACAATATCTGCACCTTCCTGGTATGCCCTTATGATCTCACTTGGCGTAACTGCTCCCGGTATAGAAACCAATCCCATTTCTTTAGTAGCACGAATTACCTCCTCATTTAAATTCGGAGAAATAATGTACTCCCCTCCAATCTCTGCAACCCTTTTTACCTGTAGCTTATTTATTACCGTTCCGGCACCAATATGTATGGAATCCCCGTAATGCTTTCTTAAGCCTTCAATATTCCGGAGACTTTTTTCCATTGATAATTCCGATTCGTTATCAATAGCCAGCTCAAAAAAGTGCATACCCATATTTTTCAGGATATCTACTGTAGCAATCAGCTTTTCTTCCGATAACCCTCTGAGAATAACAATCAGCTTTTCTTCTAAAATTCTATCCTTCAGATCACTCATCATCCTACTCACCTTCCTTCCATTTATAATATAATTCTGCGAGACGAAATGCCCCTTTCGCCGCCATCAGTTCGTCCTCATCCAAAAGATGAACCTTCTTTTCCTGCATAATATCTGTTAATATATCATAAACAGCCTGTGCAATTATCCGCTTACCTGCAATAACAAACTGCACCTCCTCCAAAGCCTCTGTCTTCTTAAACTCACATATACTCAGACAATCGTAATACATCAATACCCCTAACAGGAAATTGGCTGCCTTCTTTTTATCTTTATGTACATATTTTTGATAAATACGTGTTTTAAAAGCTGCACTTGTAAAGGAATTCTTCTGTGCCGTCCGAGCTCCATCTGACACTGCCTGATAATCATATTCCTCTTCACCGACAAAGAAATCCGGAAGTGAATCCTTTAATAACGTATGGAAAAACAAAGCATCAAGCAGTTCTCCACTCATGGTTGTCTTACAACGGCAGATAAACCCTTTTTCATTTGCATATATTATTTTAGTATGGGAGCCTGGTAAAACAAAAATCAGATCCTCGCCCTTACCACGCTCCCTCAACAAAGCCACCGCCTCTGTTTCTTCTCCACGCATAACATCCATCTGCTCCAGCGTATCTATTCCGATATTCTCTACATGGTTCCTGACTCCCGGAATCATGTAAAAAGGTATTCTGGTAATGTCATTAAAGAAGCGGCATTCTATTGCATTGCACAAAGCCCTTTCATCAACAGGTGCGCATAAATATGGAATTTCTTCAAGTCCCACATTAGAAGTTAACATCCCCGAGCAAAAAATCCCTTGAACCCGACTTTCTTCTATATGACTTTCTTCTATCAGGCCATCAATACATCTTTTTACCGTTTCACGGATCACCTGATCAGATCCATCCATAGCGGTATTCCTGACACCTGCTCTTTCTTTTTTAGAAGAAACAAAAGAACCATCCTGTCTCCACAAATATGCCCGGGTATTCGTTGTACCACCATCAAGAGTAATGATATATTTCAATTCATGATTATATTCTTCCGAATTTTGCAAGCAATTCATCAACGGTTGCTCCTCTCAGAATTTCTTCTCTTGTTGCAATTTCAAGATCTGCCTGAGCGCGTGCCTTTTTATATACAGCTTCCAGCTCATTGTACGGAACTACCGCAACACCGATTTCATCCGCAACAATTAAATCTCCTGGATTTACAATAACACCTCCGCAACAGACAGGAACATTTACCGCAATAGGTTCCTTCCTTCCCGAATATGCTGTATGCGCTGCTCTAGGTCCTGACGCCTTGGCAGTTATCGGAAACTCCAGCATCTTTGCCTCATCTGTATCACGGCAGCTACCATCAATCACAGCGCCTGCTATACCGGCATTTCTTGCAAGTCCAGACATAAGTCCTCCCCAAATTGAGGTTTCCGTTTCTCCAAATGCATCAATTACAATAACATCCCCAGGTCTGGCAATTTCAAATACACACAGGCAATCCACGATATCTCCTGCTGTCAGCTTTACAGTAATAGCCGGACCAATTATTTTTTTATTGATGGATTTGGGCTTCATATCATGTCGCATTACCTGCTCTCTCTCCATTGCATCCCCTACAACGCAGGAAAGGGAATAAACATCTTCCATTTCTTTATATGGTTTGATCAGTTCCTCCTGGATATCCGGTCTCGGATTCATTATACATTTCATTATCTTTACACCTTTCTTTTAATTATTTGCCAATGCAGAACATTAGTCTGATTATCTTTGTAAGCATGCGATGCCTGAATCAGGAGTTTCTCATGGGATGTTCCTTTCCCAATGACCAAATTTAATGACAGCTGAAAGATATAGGGCTGTGACCATGTTTCCCCATAATCCTCTGACCTTTTATACTCCATCCATCTTACCGCAGAATATCCCTTTTCATCAAATGATCAATTAGGGTAAAAAGCTAAAATTTTTCCTTCCTCATACTCCACCAAAGCATGTCCCAAATGACCGCTCCGTCCATTTATTTCATGGTTCACAAAGACATTTCCTTCTGGTGGCACTACATCAATTTCATCTTCAAATTTCATCTAAAATTCACCACTTTATAAAATTGTAAGCATTTTCCAAATCAAGCAGCTTTGTTCTGTCAATCATATAAAGGCAGATAATAACTTTTTCTTCATATTCTTTACCTCTTTTCTGTACTTGGTGCAAATCAGCTTCATTTTAAAGATAATTATCTTTAATAAATTTATGTAACTATTGTATAATCTTTCAAGTGCAAAATCAATTGACATTTTCTCCATTAATAAAAGTTTTAAATTGGTGTTTTTCAACAAAACATCACTGATTTAACCCATATAAAATACGAATTTTTCACTAATGTTTCGTACTAAAATTCCATTTTCATATTGACATGCCATTTCTTTAGAAATATTATATTATTAGCATCAATAGTTAATGATCTTTCAATGATGTTTTGTCTATTATATGGAAGGAGAACTATTTAATGAGTCATATACCAGCCTACAAGGAAGTATACAGTAAATTAAAAGAAGAGCTTAAAGAAGGCATCTATCCTGCTGGAAGCCTGTTGCCAACCGAATCCGAACTGGAAAAAATTTTTCATGTCAGTCGCACTACGATCCGCAAAGCTATCAGTATTTTATCCCTGGAAGGATATGTAAAAACAAAACAGGGCTATGGAACGGAAGTATTAAACATTTTTACTGTACAGAAATTGAACCAGATAACTTCAATCACTGAAACCCTACGTCAAAAAGGATATACTGTTAAAACCAAAAGTATGTACATAGAAAAAATCACAGCTCCAGAATCAATTATGTCTATCATGGAAATGCATACCCCTGCCCCCATATATAAAGTACAACGGGTACAGACTGCAGATGGGGTTCCCATCGCATTAATGACCAACTATGTCAAATGCAGCTATACCCCTGGATTAGAACACTATATCGATGGCTTTACCAGCTTTTACAGCTTTCTTGAGAAAAAGTATAAAATAATATTCTCCAATGCTGTCCAATACCTGTCAGCGGTGAGCGCCAATTTTACAGAATCACAAATATTAGAAAAACCGGTTGGTTCTCCTCTTCTTTGCAGCCGTAGAATCTGTTATTCTGGTCAGGATCCTTTTCTATATGGCATTACCAAACTGGCTTCTGACAAATACGAATACTGTGTAAGTCTACAAAACAGACCATAATATTTTTTCATTTTTCAACTGGTTATTTTCAAAAATCCCCGCACTTCATCTTTAAATTTAAATGCTGAAATGCGAGGATTTATTTTATTTATAATTTTCATCACAAGATCTGGCAGAACTCAAACTGTTTACCTGTTGGACTTGCTATCTTGAAGTACCGGATACCGTTGTCCCAAAATCCCGCAATACCTTCAATTCCATCAGTAACGATTTTATATCCGTTCTTTACACAATATGCATAGTCTGACTCAATATCATCAGAAGCAAAACTATAATGATCAATTCTTCCGGAAACCTCATCCGGAAGCCGAGAATCTGATGGAAATATTTCAAAAATAACATCATCATTTTTCAAAAAATAAACAGTATCGTTTCCATTTTGAAATTTGCCAGTCACTTCAAAGCCAAGCGCATTTACATACCACTCCACATCTCTTGCAACATCATTGGTAGCAATACCAATATGTCCGATCCTTCTGTTTTTAATTATAAGAACACCTCTTTCTGTTATTCCTGATAAATAATTCCACATCATCCTTGCCCGGGATAGACGGTATACCTCCTCTACTTTGTACACACAATGCTGCAACCGTATTGCCTGTCAGCGCACATTGACTGATTTCTTCCCATTCCAGCTTTTCTATTGCCTGATTATAGATAACAGCCTGCTTAGGAATCCACCCCAAAAGGAATCGCCTGCTCCCGTTGTATCCAACCGTATTAACAGAGAACGCATCAAAAATTTCTCTTTGATCCTTTCTTGCCAGTAATACCCCCTGCTTTCCCAGTGTAATTGCAACTAATTTTATTACCATCTTCTCCCATCTTCAAGAACTCATCTGATGCATCCTCATAATTGGACGCACCTGTCAAAAGCAGACTCTCTTCATCCGACACCTTCATTATATCCGCCAGCGATATCACTTTTTTCATTTCTTCTACAGCAGTAACCATTTGGCTAAAGTGCTATGTAAATTTGTTATTAAATTGTGTGTGAATCAGACAAACTTGAATTGGTCACGCTTTTGACTTAGAGCATTTCCAAGTTATAAATGCAAGAATACCACAGATTATAGCAATTCCGATGCATACAGCTCTCGCAACATTGCTCAAATCCAAGAAGCCACTTCCTGTGCCTGTAATAGCACAGGCGATTGCAAAAATGGTTATGAGGACAAAAGCAATACTAATAACTTTCAGAATGACACCTTTTTTCATGCAATCGCACTCCTTTATCAAATTCAAATTTTCTGTTCCCTATAAAATTAATTTATTGGGATTTACCAAATCGCCAAACAACGATTTGGTAAACCATCTGCTATTGCAGTTGCTCCCATTCCCTTGCAAGCAAACTGAAAAATGCGTCTGACAACCGAAGCGGATAATTCATCAACATACAAAGTCTGCTTATCCTCAGGCTTTCTGTAATATCCATAAGGAACAGCACCACTGACACATTTTTCGTCTCTCATTCTAGCCTTAAATACCGCCTTAATCTTCTTACTGGTGTCTTTTGCATACCATCCGTCTTTTCTGTCAACGACACTTCCTTCTTTTCCCTGAACGAAAAAAATCTCCCAGACTAGAATTTTTAATCTAATCTGAGCGATACTTCGTCAGGCCTGTTTTCTTCAAGCAAGAAAACCATTTTTACATTCATTGACAACCTAAATCTTATCCTACACTTTAGTTATCTCCATTGGGTACTTGGATAGATTTAGTTCTCGGTGCCCGTTTTGTCTTTTCGGTGCTCCAATTACTCATTTTTATAATTTTTCGGTGCTCGCAAGCACCATAAAATAAAAAAAGCAACAATGAATTTTCACGATCATTGTTGCAAAAAATCGATGTTCCCGGCGGGAATTGAACCCACAACTAGCGCTTAGGAGCTCAAGTCCCCGTTGGAAACCTATATTATTTTGAGTTAAGATAAGTCAATGAAATCATTGATTTTTCTACCCTTCCTGTAAATCCATGTCAAAATAAGAAAACTGAAAATCATCTAAGTTAAGCACCTCTCGCTGACAAATGAGTGACACTGTCACCCTGAGGGTTCAACCATTCCGTTCCTACGAATTCATATTTATGGCTACCATTCTCACTAAGTAATACGGTAATGATAACACTATTTTCTTATTAGATTACCTATATTATAACGTGTGGGAGGTCGGATGTCGATTGTTTTTTGACCATTATTTACTTCTATTTGTATATTTTTTGAATAAGCCTATATTGATGTTTCTTAACTCCAAATGCCCTAATTTACCTCATATCCAATTACTGACCTATATACAATACAAAAATTTTATTCTTCCGAAGAAAAGCAATTTACATACCCGTCCTCTGAAACAACAACAATAAATGTTTTTTTCTGATTTTTCTTCTGTTTTTCAATATATCTTATTGCAGAATTATACCTTGCCCCTCGTGATGAATCAGTCCTTTCTGACTTTATTCCATCCAAAATTGTTCCAATTGAATAGCATATTCCATCTACATCACAAATAAGAGCCCCATCTATAGAGGTTATTTCTTCTACTAACATGCCTGTACTGATATCTATCGGAGTTATACTTATCCCTGATTCCTCCAACCGACTCGCCTCATCCATTGCATTCTCTGCAAATACAACTATTGTCCCATGTTTTTGAGAAACTGCTTTCTGAATTATTTTTTCGAATTTTGACGTATCAGAAATATCAAATGTTCTCTTTAACAATTCTAAGTTCTTATTACTTATACCTATTTCCTTATCAGGAATCATAGGAATCATATTTTCATAGCACAAAAGCTTTTCTTTATTTTTATATAAAGTCCATTTGAAAAAACCATCAAAACTAATTTCATAATATTCGCAAGAAGGATTGTCTATCATCTTACCCATAGCATATATTTTTCCATCTTCATTCATAAGCAACGACATATTCTTCTTTGCCATTTCCAATAATTTTCTAATTTTTTTATACGAATTATTTTCTAATTCTATTTCATGCTTAAATTTTATAGATATCTTATAATTTGACTGTACTTCATCAAACGATTTATCTTTTGTTCTACAAAGAACTAGTATGCTTCCATAATTTTCCCCACTTTCATACTTTAATGCAGACAAAGCATTGAAAATATCTTCATATAAATATACAAAAGAATTCTCTTTATGTGCTGCTCTACAGAATAATTCGTTATAATTTATTTTTCTATTGTCTATATCATTAACTTTACCAAATGACCATTCATGCTTGAGTGCATCTAAAAATGGATGCCTTTTTCCCTTATATGTAATGTTTGTCTCCAGTACTACTTTATCAAAATGTAAAATAATAAAATTATAGGATTTCTTTCCTGACAATGTCGTATCATTATCAGATAATAATTTGCACCAATACTCATCTTTTATATTGTTATAATTTAAGTACTCATCAATAATCCTTGGAAATTCACGTTCCAATTGATGACAATAATAATGAAAAAAATAGTTTCCTTCTTTAATAAATTTCTGTATTGCTTTATCCAATATTACTTGTAAATCTTTATCATTTGTACCATTCGCATACAGTCTATAACTTGGAGGCACCTTTTCATTGCAATCGCATTCGTTATCTATTATGATATGCGCTATATATACCGCTTGCAAACTATATCCCAAAGCATCTTCCTTTGAAATTTTCTTAAATTCGTTACGTACTTTTTTATAAACTTCCTGTGCTCTCACCTTTTCTGATTCTTTATCCGGAATTCCATCCATGTGATCAAATATATCAAAGTCTTTCATATCCATCTCCTTTGCTTTTACTCTAATCCTCTTGATAGCTCCAAATTTGTTACTCCTCAATCATCGGTATATTTACCAACTCTTGCAATTTTTTCTGCAATACCTTCTTATCCGGCAATTGTAGCTTATACTCTGAAACCAACATTGGAGACATCGTCCTACTCATTGCATATTCAACGACTTCATCATTCTTAGTTGCACACAATAATAATCCAACACTTGGATTTTCATTTTCTTTCTTTACCTGTCTATCCAAGGCCTCTAAATAGAAATCCAATTTAGAAACATATTCTGGTTTAAACTTACCAATCTTCAATTCAATTGCTACTAAACACTGCAATCCTCGATGAAAGAATAAGAGATCTATTCTAAAATCATCTCCTCCAACCTGGACTTTGTATTCCTCATCAATAAATGTAAAATCTTTACCTAACTCCAAAATAAAATCTTTCATATTCCTAATTAGTGCTTTTCTCAAATCATTTTCATGATATTCATTTGGCAAATCCAAGAATTCCATCACGTATGAATCTAGAAATGGATTTTCTCCCAATCTTTTTACACTTTCCGGCAGTAACACATCTTTTGACAACATATACCTTTCGTAATACCCACTATCCAGTTGACGTTGTAATTGTCTTTTGGAGTATTTCTCTTTGATACATAATCGAATATAAAATTCTCTTTCTTCATCACTTTTGCAACCAGACATAATCAGCAAATGATTTGTCCAACTAATTTGTGTCACCAGTGGTGTCACAACATCATTCTCTGCATAAGTCTCATAAAATTGTTTCATCCTATACAGACCACGTCGATTGAACCCCTTTATTCCTGGAAATTCTTCCTGTATCTCCTTTGCAATAGAATCAATATATGAATCACCAAACATTGACTTTTGAGATTCTTTGTGCAAATACTCTCCAACCTGCCAATACATATTTATTAACTCTTCGTTAACCTTCTTCAAGGCATTTTCTCTAGCAGTATTAATTATATTTATCAAATTGTCTGCTAAATTAATTTCATTTTTCCCCATATAACTGCCTTTCTCATTTGTGACACCACTGGTGACACAAATATAAATATTTATTTAAAATATTTTGTTATCATCTTACAGACTAAGCTTTAGAATCTGTTTATTTACATATCTCTCTTATTTCAATTAGCGATTTAGTATCTTTTATTAATTTCCGTATCTCACGCGCATTTTCAAGTTTTGTTGACTGTTCTACAAGTATTTTTCTAACATTTTCTGGGATTATTTTTTCTTCATCTAACTCTTTAAGTTCTTTAGCGGCTATCATTTTTTTCGCCTCTTGTGATAAATCTTCAAATTTAATAACACCATCGAACCTATTAAAAATTGGATCTCCTAATTTCTCTTTTATCTCATCTTTAGATTTGTAGTTAGATGTGCAAATAATAATCGCATGTCTTACATCGACTCTATAATTCTGATCTTCATAAATTCCCTCATCAAATAGCTGATAAAAAGCACTGTGAAATACAGAATACGCTTTATCAAATTCATCAAGTAAAATCACATTAGAATCTCTCGCAATTAAATCCTTCGCAAAACTCTTTTCGTTATACTTTCCTCCAAATAAATAATTTGCAAATTCATTGTTTTGATACATTGAAAACTGCTTTCTCAGTATCTTTCCCCCAATCTGTTCTGTTAGAAACTGTGCCGTTTCAGTTTTACCAATTCCAGAATTTCCGTAAAACAGAAGAACAATCGGTTTACATTGTACATTGTTCATGATTGGAAAAATTGCTTTCAATATCTGCTCTTTTACTGCTTGTTGTCCTATAACTCTTTTATCAAATTCTATATTTATACTCCTAATTGTTTTCTCCGTGACCATATTGTATTTTTGAGGAATTTCTTCTATTATATTTAAGTCTCCGAATGCACGCTTTATTTGTTCTTGTAAATGAATTGGCGGATTTTGAATATACATATTTGTTATAGATAATTTTGAAATAAAGCTTAAAAAATTGATTATCACATGCTCATTTACACTACTATATTCATCCGCAAATATAACAAAATTATTTACTTTTATTTTCGGTTTTTTTGTTTTGGAAGGAGCATTTTCATTTCCTGGTAAACCAACCAATACCAACTGCATCTGTTTATTTTCATCATCCATCTGCATAGCAATATCAGATAAATTTCTATATGCTTTCGGAATTCTTTCTACAAATGCTCTATCTGATCCAAAAAACATTACTATTTTTTTCATGCTTCAACCCCTGCTAAGACAATATCATATACATATAGTTCTTCATTATGTGACTGAGCATCTCCATCTAAAATGCTTTCAGCAGTAACTTCCGTTTTTTTCTTCTGAAAATCAAACTCTTTATCTATTGTAAGTTCTGTTTCTTTACAAGCACCAACCTTAATTCCATAATATACCAGTTCCATTTTACTTAAATCTGCTAAGTTATAATTATTTTTAAAAGCATTTATATTAAATCGTAAAACAGAACTTGGTGTATCTTCTGTTTTAAGTAACATTCCATAGTAACCTCTTTCTCCCAACAATGCATCATTTAATTTTTCCATATCTATTGGCATCTGATCTTTAGGTACTACTGTAAGATAAGAACTATACATCTTATATAGTGAAATTGAATTCTCCGGTGCATATACTCCAGATTTTACAAATTTTTTTACTCTTTCGTCTTTATAAGCTTCCTTTATATAATCAGTAAGCAAAGTATTCTTTATTGTAGAATCAAATAACTTCGACACTTCACCAGATGCCTTTGCATCTACATTCCCCGCTAAGCTACCTTTGATAAAATTTAAAATATTGAATCCACCTTGAGCTTGTGCTTCTATTTCTGTTAATATTTCTGCTGCACGTTTTCTATTATCTTCTTTACTCCAGTCCAATCTTCCACCATTAGTAATATCTAAATAATCCTGCGCAGCTAATTCATCAAAATATATGATTTTCAAAAATGTTGGTTCTGTTTGCTTTTTATCATTCTTTCTCATATGACTATCCCCCCATTGACTTTTTTCTGTTTAATAAGTCTTTGGCATTTACTCAAATGCATAACAAATATTTTTACTGTTTTAATTTGAATTATATCACACGATATGAGAATAAAAAAGACGATACCATACAGACTATCAATCTATACAGAATCGTCTTTCTACCTATTATTATACTTTCATCGTCTTTGCCAATGATGTAAGTAACGCAGTCATCTCCGGATTTCCCAGCACCTTCATCAGCAGCTCTGCATCCACTCCATCCGGTACAGTAATCGTACTGCTACCTTCATCCTGAGCTTTCATCTGCGGATTGAGATTTTCCTTATTATAAAAGGCATTCTCCATAAGTTCCGCATTCTTCCTTCGGTCTTCATCAAGGATATGTCCATACACTTCCGTTACCATGTCTGCCTGAGCATGGCCGGAATCTCCCTGAACTGCTTTAATATCTCCGCCACTGAGTTTCAGCTTGTAGGTGACACTGGTATGACGCAGACTGTGAAACACTACATCTGGCAGTCCCAGCTCATCTATGATATCCTGCATCTTCGTCCTCAGATAGCTGTCTCCTATGGGAAGCCCAAAAGTTGTTGCCATGACCAGATTATAATTCTGATACTCATTCCCCAGTGCTTCAATGATTTCTTCCTGATCCTTTTTCAGTTCAATCAGACATTGTGCCACAGATTTCGGAATGAACACTTTTCTCTTGCTGCTATCCGCCTTTGGTGATTTTAACACCCGGACTGTTTTATTATTTTTCTTTTGGCTTGGAAATATCAATATGATATCCTTGGAATTCAGCTCTTCCACTGCCTGTTTCGATACACGCTCTATACTTCCTTATTGATGTAAACATATGCCCGGTTGGCAGCAATCGCCTCCTCTGAAATATCCATTGCGTCCCAGGTCAGCCCCAGCACTTCCCCAATTCTGAGAGTTGCCGTAAATGCAAGATGAAAAGCTATTATTGCCTACTCAAAAAGCCATTTATCCATTTCTGGAAAACCATCTTCAACCTCATGTACACAAACTATATTTTGAGGTGGAATTTCAAATTCAATTCTACCATCATACTGATGCTCTGTCTTATCCTTTCTAATATCCATATGAATCCATTCTTCAAGCATATATCTTGCAACATCTTGTTTCTCAAAAGTCTCCATCCTAGAAAATGGAATTACAAATTCAATTACATATGGTTTTCCCATCTTTATTATTTCCCTGTACTTTTCTAAATTGCATTCCTTCTTTATACTTGCTAATGCAAATTCCAAAAATTCTCCACCATATGTAGCCAAAAATTTATCATAGTCTCTGTAATAGTCCAAATCGTAAATGAAACAAATTTCATTCTTTCTTCGATTTATTCCATTATGTTCCCATCTATCTCGCTCTCTAATTACTTTTGAAATTATATCTTCCACTAATTTCTCCGAAATATTTTGTTGGCGCATATCCTGTTTTAATGATTCTATATATCTTTCATCTGAAAATATTAATCCATTGTTTACAATTTTATTTGGATTCAATAATCTCGTATTATGATATGCTACAATATTATATCCCTCCATATAATTCATCAAACGATTATGAATTTTTCCAAATTCTGAATCCAAATCCCACAATTTTGACGATGCATAATCTCTTAAATACTCTTCATGAATTATTTCATTTTTAGTATCGTCAGAAAAATTCATAATTTCGTTTCTCACTTCAACTATATTTTTCGGATAAGTTTCCGGTTGAAATATTTTAATTTGAGTCATTATATATCCTCACTACATATCTATTTCTTAAAATATAATATTTTACATTGTTGCCACTGGTTTTAATTTCTAAAACACATTAACAATGGTTATATCAAGAAATTTGTTTGCATCTTAATTTTAATTTATCATCTGAATATATCTGCCACACAGTGGCAATCATTCCTATTTTCTCCAACTCTTTGTACATTATAGTTTTATCTTTTTTACTACGACCAATAGCCTTTCTTACCCTACTATCGTTTATTGCCTTTATTGTTTCTATGATTTTATCTCTATTTTCTTCTGTACAATTCATTCCCAGATATACCTTAGATAGGCTAAGATTAAACTCTTGTGTTTTGTGCAAGCTTCCCTTTTGATTTTTATACGAATCAAACATATCATTTTCTATATCTTTATGATTTCTGGTTACTATCCTATACTCTTTTTCATATTTCCATACGCTATCTTTGGTATACATAATTTTTCCACATGAATGCATATGTCTTCTTTGTATACCATTTATTCCCTTTTGCTCCACCATCTGTTCTAATGCCTGGCCTTTATTCTCAATCCATGTTTTTATTTCATCATCGTAAGATTGTCTATTTGCTACATGACTGCCTTATCCCTTGTGTAGATGGTGGCAGTCTGCTCCCCTGCATTGTAGCTGACAATGGTTTCCTGTTCATATCGTGACTGCTTCATAGCTCCATGCCTGCCTTTCCTTTTCTGCCAATCCTGTTCTGTTTTTCCTCGGTAATTGTCGGCTCTTTTAATTGTTTCTCTGCCTTTGACAATCTTACCTTGATGGAGTGGTCACGCTCTGTCAGTTTTCGTCTTTTTATGGTGGCTGCCAACTCCGCACACGTTTCTTCTGACAAGACATTTAATTTCTTCAAAGTGCTACATACAATCTGCTTGGTGTCATTGTCCTTTATCTGTGGCAGGATTGCGGATAAATGAGCGCATGTTTCTGCTTTGCTCTGTTCCCAAAACTGATAGATAAGATTGATTTCATCAGCAGTAAAGGGTATCTGCATATTTGCGTCCTTACATAGGCGTTCCACACCCACGCATTTAGGGATATTCCTTGTCAGTTCATAATTGTCCCTTGCTGTTATTGTTCCATGGCTGTCGGTCTGTCTTACCTCCACATCATGCTGGCTTTTCTGCTCCAACACAAGCCACTGGTATCTGTCATTCTCTTTTGCGAATACGGTCTGATTGCTGTCAGAATAGCGGTCACTGCGAATATATCTGTCTGTGGTGCTGTAATAGTCTACAATCTGTTGTTCTTGCCTTTTATTCATGGTCTTTCTTTTCTAATTTCATATGAAGTATACACTCTACATTATGAAATATCATCTTTTCTGCTTTCATCTGCACATGATATGATGACTTATGCAAAGCCGACACCACTTTCACCTAGTCAATCATAAATTTTAATTTGCAAATTTCTTTTATTTTACATAATATAACACATATACATATCTACGCACCATCAGAAAATCGATAATCTCTATCTCCCAGTGGAACCAAAAGCCCCCGTTCCACGCTCTTTCCAGTTTTCAAAAGTAAAATCCGGTATCAAGACCGGCATAATCACAAGCTGTCCTACCTTGTCGCCCATCTTGATTTCATATTCTCTGTTTCCGACATTAGAGATGATTGCATGAACCTCTCCTGTATATTCGGAATCAATAGGTGGCAGCTCGCACACAATTCCCTGTGAACTTAACCCACTTGTAAACGGACTAGATTTTTTTCTGTCAATGACACTTCCTCCTTTTCCCTGAACGAAAAAAATCGCCCAGACTAGAATTTTTAATCTAATCTGAGCGATACTTCGTCAGGCCTGTTTTCTTCAAGCAAGAAAACCATTTTTACATTCATTGACAACCTAAATCTTATCCTACACTTTAGTTATCTCCATTGGGTGCTTGAATAGATTTAGTTCTCGGTGCCCGTTTTGTCTTTTCGGTGCTCCAATTACTCATTTTTATAATTTTTCGGTGCTCGCAAGCACCATAAAATAAAAAAAGCAACAATGAATTTTCACGATCATTGTTGCAAAAAATCGATGTTCCCGGCGGGAATTGAACCCACAACTAGCGCTTAGGAGTTCAAGTCACTACAGAAAATCTATGTTTTTCTTGGTCAACATAAGTCAAGCAACAACTTGATTTTACTGACTTTCCTGTAAATCCATGTCAAAATAAGAAAACTGAAAATCATCCAAGTTAAGCACCTCTCGCTGACAAATGAGTGACACTGTCACCCTGAGGGTTCAACCATTCCGTTCCTGCGAATTCATATTTATGGCTACCATTCTCACTGAATATGCGGTAATGATAACACTGTTTTCTTATTAGATTATCTATATTATAACGTGTGTGAGGTCGGATGTCGATTGTTTTTTGACCATTATTTACTCCGCATTACACGTACTCTCTTCTATGTTATAAAATCAAGCATCTTCTGCATATACACCATCTCCATAATATAGAAAAGAGGAGTCCCCGCAGGTTCTCCCCCGGTCGCAGGCCTCACAGGTTTCTGCAACGCGATCACTGTATTTGCAGTTTATTCCGCAATGGGAATGGGTTTTCGGTCTCCATCCCGACCACTGGAACAGGTTTAAGGTCTCTGTTCCGACCTTATATACATCTTTTATATTTTAATTATGCAAGATAACTTTAGAATCTGCAACAAGTTGTTGCTAAATTAACTGCTTATTTATGAACTCAATTCCGTTACCAGTGAAGAATATCTTTTTGTCCGGTTCTTTATA
>ERZ857982.1430-NODE-1430-length-23016-cov-14.283481_pt1 | contig 23016 bp, 15 predicted proteins | sample MGYA00519955_ERZ857982 | MGnify/ENA primary metagenome ERZ857982 (study PRJEB31778, sample SAMEA3449416) | human gut metagenome | biome: human gut; feature: human-associated habitat; material: faeces | place: United Kingdom | collected 2010/2012 ... | reverse complement strand
GATGGCCTGCTGCTTCTGCTGGGCGAGGGTGGTTTCCTTACTGTTGAGGACGCGCTTTTCCTTGCCGTCCGCGTCCCTTACGGTGTCGTAGATCCGCACGTCGCGCAGATTCAGCGTATCCTCCAAAATGCGGTAGGCGTTGGCGCAGTCGGTGCCGTAGGTCATGCGGGCGTTGATGTCGTTGTAGGGGATGCTGTTCTTGCCGGAGATGTTCCACTCCGCCGTGAACTCCGAGTAGTTGACCTCCAAGGAGCGGCGGGCATACAGAGGCGGCTCCAGCAGCTCGAACATGAACTGCTGAATGTACTTTTTGTCGATCCACGTCGCGCCGAGGCGCACCTCGATCTCCGAAGCATCAAGGTCTTTCGGCTGTGCGGCGCGTAATGCCTCCACGTTGGGCAGATAACCGGGGCTGTCAACGGCGGCGTTCTCCGCCTCCCGCAGCTTTTGCCGGACGTTGCCGGAGAGGTATTCGTCCGCCGTCTGCCAGTCGCCGTAAACAGGGTCGAGGAAGATGACGCCATTCAGCTCGTCGATGATGTCGTCCTCGCTCTTGCCGGTGAGCTGGGACATATACGCCATATCCACGCGGGCTTTTTCCCCGATGGACAGGGCGAGGGCTTCTGCGGCGGTATCCACGGAATCCACGCTGCGCTGCTGCTTGATGGTGCGCTTGGTGAACATATCCGCCTTGCTTTTGAGCTTGGTCTTGTCCTCATCGTCCAGCACCTCAAGGGAGCAGAGCAGATAATAGGAGCTGTCGTCTGCAAAGGCGAGGGCGTTGCCGCGGCTGTTGATGAGGCCGTATTTCTCCGTGAAGCGGTCATAGAGGCGGTTGAGCCTTTGCTGCTCGGCGCGGATGGAACTATCGTCGGATTCCCACATCTGGAGGTCGATGAGCCGGTGAATGCAGTCCCGCAGCTCTGCCATGCCCTTGACGCGCTCCTTTGCGGTGGCGTTCAGGTTGGGCTTGACCATGACGGAGTTCTCGCGGTAGTACACCTCACCGTCCACCACGGCATAGCTGTAATTCTTCACGCTGGGGTCTGCCGGAATGGTATCCTGTATGGTTTCGTTCTCACCGAGGTCAGGCAACTCTGCGGCTTCGTACTTGCCGCCGATATTCTGAATGGCGTATCTGAGCTGCGTGGCAAGGTCCAAATCCTCATACGGTTCCACAGTAAAGTCCTGTCTGCCGTACTGCGTACTCTCCGAGGTCTGTCGGCCTAATACCATTTCGGGGTTGTCGATGAAATACTGATTGATGGAAAATCCGTCCTCATTTTCACCGAGATGCACCCAGTCAGGTTCAATGTCGATGGGCCTGTCACGCTTTTGCAGGAAGATGATGTCGGACACCACCTCCGTACCGGCGTTGGCCTTGAACGCATTGTTGGGCAGGCGGATCGCACCCAACAGCTCCGCCCGCTGCGCGATGTACTTACGGACTTCGGGAGATTGTTTGTCCATCGTATAGCGGGAGGTCACAAAGGCGATTACGCCGCCCGGACGCACCTGATCCAGCGTTTTGGCGAAAAAGTAGTCATGGATGGAAAAACCGAGCTTGTTATAAGCCCGGTCGTTGACCTGGTACTGTCCAAAAGGCACGTTGCCGATGGCAAGGTCGAAGAAATCCCGTCTGTCGGTGGTTTCAAAGCCTGCCACGGTAATGTCTGCCTTGGGATAGAGCTGCTTGGCGATTCTGCCGGTGATGCTGTCCAGCTCCACACCGTACAAGCGGCTTCCTTGCATCTCCTGCGGGAGAAGCCCGAAAAAGTTTCCGACGCCCATGGCAGGCTCCAAGATGTTGCCGGTCTGGAAGCCCGTGCTGCCGACAGCCTCATAGATTGCCTTGATAACCGTGGGACTGGTGTAGTGGGCGTTCAGCGTGGAAGCCCTGGCGGCGGCGTATTCCTCCGGGGATAGCGTGGCGTACAGCTCCGCAAATTCGTCTTTCCAGTTATCCTTGCTTTCATCAAAAGCATCCGCAAGGCCGCCCCAGCCGACATAGCGGGAGAGAATTTCCTGCTGTTCAGGCGTGGCCTGTGCGCCCTCAAGCTCCAATTCCTTCAGAAGATTGATTGCCGCCATATTCGCCCGGAACTTGGCCTTTGCGCCGCCTGTGCCTAAATTGTCATCCGTGATACGGAAGTTTTCCGCAGGCGGCTTTTGCGGCACGGGCGGCTCCGGCTCGGTGGTGCGGATAGTCTGGATTTCAATATCAAAGGGAAGATGATTTTTCTCGCCGGGGTAGAACGCTACGGTTTCCGTGGTAAACTGCGGCTGCTCCGGTTCAGTCGCCTCCGATGCTGGCTGTTCAGGAAGAGAAATATCTGGTTCAGGCTGTGCCTGTGTCCGGCTCTGCGCCTGCGCTTCCTCCAGAAAAACGGCGCGCAGCACGGGAGCGGCGTCCGGCCACAACAATCCGAGGGCGTGTACGCCCTTTTCCCCATGCACCTGCGCCTGAAAGCCGCTTCTTGAGGTGATGAAATCTGCCTCGGTGCCGTCCTCCAGCGTCATGGTGTCCGCGTCCGACGCGGCGAAAACGTTGGAAAGATACGCGCCGATGGCGGCATTGCCCCCGCCCTGCCGGAACAGCTCCCGCACCTCGTCCCGGATGTCAGGCGTGAGGATGCCGTTCATCAGGAGGTCGCGGAGGTCGTCGTTTCTGTTCCGTGCGGGAAGATAATCTGTTATGGCGGCGTTCCGCTCATCCCGGCGCAGCAGCCGTTCAAAGTTCTCGCGGCTTTCGGCGCGGAATACGGGATAGCGGAGCGCAGGGTCACGAAGCTGCACATTGAGTGCGCCGACCTCCGTGATCTCAAAGGGTGTGTTGTCCAGATAGACGGTATCGCCCACGGCATACGGCGCACGGAAAATCATGTTTTCCTGTTCGTTTTCGGCAGTGGCCTCCTTGACAGGTTGCGTCTGCTCCGTAGCGAAGAAATAGCCGGTGTCGAGGTAACGCTCAAAAACGGTGCGGTCTACGCTGACCGTTTCCTGCTCCGGGACGCTTGGCAGAGTGTACCAAACATTATCTTCGTCTACACGCTCGACCACCATCAGAGTATCCCGCTGTTCGGCTGCGGTGGAAGAAAAGCCGTCGCCCACGCGATAGGCATTCCCCAGCGGCGTTGTGAAAACCGGCACGTCCGGCTCCATACCGCGGCTGCGCTGAATACTGGAGAGGTAGTCAATGGCGTTAGATTGCTCCGCGAAGCGAAGCACCTGCCCACCCTCCTCATAGAAGCGGTCAAGGGCCGAGTCCCAGATGCCGGTAATGCCGCCCTCGTTGGGGTGCAGACGGATGGAAAAACGGTCCGGTGAGTCCATGTGCGCCGCCTGCGCTTCCTGCGCCGCGATCTGCTCCACATCCGCCATGACCTGCCGGACGAAGGGGCTGTTGCGATTAGCCTCCGCATCCACAATGCGCCCGCCCACAATGCCGCGCTCAGCGAGCGCTTCCCGGATGGCGACGGGGTCAATATTGTCAAAGTTGTCCTGTTCCTGCTCGGTGTAGAAGTTATCGGATTGAATGAGCTGTGCAATGCGCCGCTGCACCTTCGCCCATGACAGCGTGACCGGCTCGGAATTTCCCACGGAGATTTGCAGCGGCTTGGAGCTGTCGCCTACGCCGTATTCCGCTGCCAGCCATGCGGCGGTATCCCTGTCGCGGGCGTGAGCCTTCATATAGCGGACAACTGCGTGCTTGCTTTCAATCCTGCCGTTCCACTGCTGCAAGGCCGCGTCGATGTCCGCCTGCGTCACCTTGTAGGGCGAGGGCGTGACCGTCGTTGCCAGCGTGGGGTAAAGCTCGTCCAAAAGCTCCTGATGCAGCCGGTTATGGAACGCGGGCATATCGAAATAGAGCCGTGTGAGCTGCAAATCCTCAGACGCCATAACGATGCGCCGGATGGCGGCAGCCCCCTCCAGATAGGCGTTCTCCCTGTCAGAGTTGCGGCAGGCGTTGAGGAAAGCATCATCCGCGACAAGCGCGTTGCCCACGGTCAGCTTATACTGTTCAAACAGCTCGGCCACGGTCGGCTGCGGCTGAACTGCGGCAGGGTCGCGGAACACCCGTGTGCCGTCCGCGCCGAACTCTGCTTCATAAGCATTGATGGCGGCTTCTGCTTCATGGTCGATAGAGCGCAGCGTGTAAATGTGGCGCTCACCTCTAAAGTCTGGCGCTTCGGCAATCGTCACATCATACTTATCGCGCAATTTCTCTACATACATCTCTAAATTGTGCGCCGGAACACCGCACATCTCCACACGGCCAGCGCCGGGTATCGCTCTTGTGGTGAGGTTGAGGGAAAGCAGCTCCGCCGCCTGTTTTGCGTCCTCGCCGTACATCTCAAAGAAATCGCCCACCTGAAACAGCACGATGTCGTCCGGGTGGGCTTCCTTGATGGAATTGTAGTCAATCTGTGCCTGTGTTGGCAGTTCACGCTCCGCCTCCTTTTCCCGCTGAAGCTGGGCGTAGCGCTCCTTTTCCCTTGGAGAGAGGAAGCGGTCCTTCTGAATGAGGCTGTCAATCCTTGCGGCCACCTTCGTCCAACTCAGCTCCACATTGGCACAGCCTGCTTTTTTCAGGACAATTCCGCGGCTGCCGTGGCTTTCATCACTATGGGATGCGCCGGAAACGGCGTGGGAGCGCCCGCCTATGCCGTACTCATCTTTGAGGAAAGCTGCCTTTTCCCTGCCGGTATGGTCGGCGGTGAAGTATTCGTAGATTCTGCCTTTGCCGCCCTCCACGCCGCTGCCGCGATCCAGCGCGTGGTCGATCTCGTCCTCCGTGATGAAGCGCCCCAGCTCCGGCATTGTGGTCATTTCGGAGGAATACTCCCTGCGGGGCAAGGACAGGTCCCGCAGGCTCTGCCAGATGTTCTCCAGCTTGTGGTAATGGAAGCGCAGCAGGCTTCTGTCCTGCTCATGTGCGGCGTAAAACTGCGCGAACTCGCCGGATAGCGTATCGCGGAAATCTGTGTTTGTCAGTTGCTCCGCCAGCCGCGCCGTTTCATCAGGGAATCCGCCGCCCCGCAGCGTATCCATGCAGGAGAGATAGCCCTGTTCCCGCGCCTCGTCGCTGAGATCGTGTTTCAGATACCAGAGGGCTTGGGCAAGCTGCATCCGCTCATGCTGCCCTGCTTCGGCAAGCTCCACATTGGAGGCATACGCGCCGCTGTCCATAAGCTGGGATATGCGCACGGCGGCGTCCTGCCATGCGATTACCTGTGCGGTGCGCACATACTCCGCGCTTCTGCCGGGGGCGATGTGGATGCCGTCTACGGCGTACCACGCGGAAAGCTCGCCCTCCGACGTTTTGAAGCCGTTGCCGCCGTGGAAGGTGTTTTGCAGCAGCGCGGCAATGTCCTCCGTGGACTTCTGCTTCTGGAACGCGGCGGCAATGACCATGCGGGTATTGTCCTCGTTGCCGCCCAGCCGCAGCACATGGTCAAGCTGCTCCTGAGAAACGGAAAAAGCGAAGGGCGTCTGCGCAACGCTCTCCGCTTCTTCTATGGCTGTAATCTGTTCCGCTTCGGTGGGGAAAAAGGATAGCTGACCGCCCCGTGCGGGGTGTTCTGTTATGCGTAGATCAGCTCCGCGAGAATCACTTCCTCCGCCTGCGCCTTGCAGGCGTTCATCAGGCCCACCCATTTCATTGGGTCGCGGGCTTTCAGAGCTTCCGTCGCTCCGGCCTCCGATGCCAGCTCCGGCATCATCTGCTCCAGACGGCTCTGCGCTGCCTGCTCGATCTCCAGCAGGTGCGGGAACAGGGCTTCCTCCAAGATCATCTGGTTCCAGAGGATGGGCCGATGCTCCTTCAGGTACTTCTGGCGCATCCGCCCGTACTTGCCGAGGGGTTGCTCCGGCACCTCGATCTTCAGGTCGGGAATCATGTAATCTCCGTTCATCGTGTAAGTCAGGTTGTTCTCCATGCTCTGCCGTCCTTTCCGCGCTGTGTTCGCGCTCATAATTTCGTATGGTGACTTCGATCTGCCGCAAAACCTGTTCGTTGATCTCGCTGACCGCCGTGCCGAGTGCCGCCACCGTGCGCGGGGTGTTGAAATCAAAGATGCTGAAAAAATCCTCGTGTTCAAAGTGCTCCTCCGGCTGCATCCCGCAGCGGGACATGAGGGAGTAGGTGATGCTGACCACAGCGGCGTTTTTGAACGCCACCTCGATGTTGTAATTATCATACTCCTCCAGATAGGAATCCGCAACGATGCCGAGGATGTCGCGGGAATGGTCGCACCAGTATTCCGCAGCAAGCTGGGAAGCGACGCTCTCGAACTGCTCCGCAAGGCCGTTTTTGCCGGAAACGCCGTAATTACGCTCCAGCATGGCGCTCACGCTGTCGGTATGCGCGTCTTTCAGCTCCCACAAGTTGACGCGGCGGGCGTTTTCCTTTCCGCCGGTGTCGGAAACGTCAAAGACGTATTTGAGCCTTGGCTTGTAGCCGGTAGCGTCAATGAGGGCGATGCCCGTGCTGCCGCGCCGGACATAGCGCCCCATCTTCTCATTCCAAAAGTCGTACTCCGCGCAGGCGGTGGCCTCCGGGCGCTGCATATAGATCATGAGCTGCTCGTTGTAGGGGTATTTATACAGCCTTGCGGCGGTGGTCAGGAACGCCGTCCACGCCAGATGGCTGCCGGTGATCTGCCGCGCGGTGCGCTCAGCCTGCTCCGCGTAGGCTTGCAGTTTGCTTGGCATAAGCAAAATCCTCCCTTCATGGTTTTATCGTGGTTTTCGTTTTTTCATAGGAAACGCGCCGGACGAAGAATGTATCGTCCGGCGCGCTCCCAGCGGCGAATCTGCGATTTTTCCGGCTCTTGACCGTAAAACAGTCAGCTTTGCTCAGAGGTCAAAATCCGGCGTCAGGTCAAGGGCGGCGTACTCCGCGTCGGTAATGTCGCGCAGCTTTGCGAGGGCGCTGTCCGTCAGCTCCCGCAGCTCGGCCTCCTCCGCGTCCAGATACCCCCGCATTTCTGTGAGGGCCGCGATCAGGCCCTCGCGGGTGCCGTCTGCGTTGTAGATGCTCATGAGGTTGATTTCTTCATGGGTAAATGGGTTGTTTTTCATATCAAAGCTCTCTTTCCGCGCTCCGTTTGGGCGCTGTTTTGTTTTTCGTCTGCTCCGGCGTCTTTTCCCTGAGCTTTTCCAGAACGGAGGGCTTCTTCTGCTCGCGGTGGGAGGCCGCAGCCAGCTCCGTCAGGGAAATGGAAAAGCCCGCCTTGACCTGCGCCTCCAAATCGACCACGGTGGGCTGCTTAGGGCCGTTGTTGATGATGCCGTCGATCATGCCGTAGTCGTCCTCCAGCAGCATCTCCACGTTTTTGAGATAATTCTCCGGCTTCAGGAAGTTCGGCAGCTCCCGGAAGCCGATGCTGTCAACGTAATGACAGGATACTACGCCGTTTTGCTTCAAGGCAACGATGTCGCTGACCGACAGGCTATGTCCCTTAAAATCCGCAGGATGATCCACGTTGAACCGCTGATAAATCATATCCAGATTGGTTTTGTTGTCCCCATAGTCGGCAAGCCCGCCGGTGTAGATCGCGTCGTAGCCGCCGCGCTCCGGCATGACGCCCTTGCTCTGCAAGTAGTCATAGTTCATGAAGCGGTAAGCGTCCAATTCACCGCCGCGCCGAATCTGATAGATGAGGAAAGCGTCCTGCGGGTTTTCCAGAAACAGCTTCTCCGTGTCCGCCTGTTCGCTCAGCGTCACAACGCCGCGCACCGCGTCCCATTCCTCGCGCTCCACGCCGAACACGCCGGTGTGGGAGGAAATATCCTCTGCGTCCAGCGCCATGGCCTCGGTGCTGTCGGCATAGAGCAGGAACACGGGAACGTCCTGCATGAACAGCTCCATGGCGCGCTCCTTGGTCAGCGGCAGCATGGCGTTGCCGTCCGTGTAGCCGTACTGATACATTTCCGAAAAGCCGATGCCGGTATCCGGCATGGGATAGCCCTGCTCCAGCTCCGGCAGGGGCGGCAGCTCATCCACAACATTCGGCGTTTCTGTTTCAATTTCCGGCTGTGCTTCCTCCTTTGCCCGCCATTCCCTGCGGAACAGGCCGTTGAAGCGTTCCAGCAGCCCATGGGAGCCGTCGTCGATGCCGATCTCGTCTGCCAGCTTGACGAAATCCTCCATCTCCTTCCGCAGCTCTGCGTCCTCACCGGCAAGCAGCCTGTCCGCCACCGTCTCCGCCGTGGGTTTGTCCGCGCTGTCGGGAACGTTCAGCCCCCGGCGCAGGAACGCCGCGTAGTCGGCGGCAAAGGCCAGCGCGTCGGTGCGGGAGGGCGGGATGGTGACAAGCTCGTATTCCGTGTCCTTGGGAAGCTCGATGCCGCGCTCCTTGCAAACCTCCGCGAAGTGCTTCTCCACATCCGTGATGATGCCGTTTGCGGTCTTGCTGATGGTGTCCAGACTGGCACGGAACTCCGGCAGCTCGGCGTTTTTTGACCACGTTGCCACATAGCCGAAGCTGTTCGCGCCGGTTTCAATGCCGAAGTAGGCGCAGACCATAAAGGAGATGCTTTCGGCCTCCACCTCCTCGGTATTGCGGCTTTTGGCCTTGCGCTCCGCCGCCTGCTGCAAGCCGTAATTGTGGAGCTTGGCGTGGGCGATCTCATGGACGGCGGCGGATACCGTCTGCACCTCGCTCATGCCCTCCCGCAGCGTGATGCTCTGGGATTTGGGGCTGAAATAGCCGTCCATCTCTGCGGACAGCGGCTTGAACTCTACCGGCACGGGCGAGGAGCGGCGCAGCGCCTCCATGAACGCTCCGTAGTTTTCCACGCTGCCGGTCAGGTTGGCGACGGGGCTGGCCACGCGCTCCGGCAGGGGTTTTCCGTCCGTCTGGGCGTAGTCGAACACCTTCACCGGGCGGAACATGGGGATTTCAATCTCCTTTTCCTCGGTGATGATTTTGCCGTCCGCGTCCAGAATGGGCAGCTTGGTGTCCGGGTCGAGCTTTTCCTGCTCGATTTTCTTCTTATACGGCGTGGGCGCGATGATGGTGATGCCCTTCTCGCCCCGCAGCACATGGCGGGAGAACTTGTCCCGCCAGCGGTTGTAGCCCGCCACAAGTGTGGCGTCCGGGCGCTGCAAGTGGATGAGCGCCTGATTGTTGAGGGAATAGTTGTGAAACCGGCTCATGGTGCGCAGGTAATTGCGGTACTTTTCCATATCGCCGGATTCAAAGATGTCGCGGATACCCGCCTCGATGCGGTCGGTGATCTCCTTGAGCTGTTCTCTGTTTTTACCGGGCTTCTCTGGCATTTTTGCCTCCTTTCATCAGGTCGATACGCAGGAGCTGAAGCCCCCGCGAAAGATATTCCCGTAAATCCGTTTTTCCGCAGAGATAGCGGATGTCGCCTGCCTTGTCCTGCTCACGCAGCGTCCACAGGTCCGCCGCCCACCGGACAAATACCGCGTCCGGCGCGTTGAAGGGCTTTTTGCGGCGCTGATAGAGGTTCTGCCGCCCCAGCACCATGATCGTGCAGACGGTATTGACCACATCGAGAGAACATTCGTTGAGAACGGCGATCCTCCGTTCATACGAGGCCGTTTCCAACATCTCGCACAGCGCAGGCTTGGCATTTTCAATCAATGCCGGATAATCCGCTCTTGTCGGATACGGAGATTTTCGTGTCATAGGCACTTCCTTTCATTTCATGGGCTGTTTACCCCTAAAATGGCAGCGCCCGCGCAGGGATAGGCTTTCCTGTGCGGGCGCTCGGTTCTTATTCATTTTCGGAGTATATACTCCTTGCGGGCGGCGTATATCCGGCGTTTTTGGCGCGTTCGCTGGCGGCCCTGCGCCGCTCGTCGCTGAACGGCTCCCGGACGCTGACGCAGCTTTTCGGCACGGCGTAGCTGACCGCTCCGGCGTGGACGGCTTTATCCGGGTACACCTTGTCCGGGTATTTCTCCGCAAGGCGCTTGAGCTTGCGCTTCAGCTTGGGGTCGTGGGTGTAGATGCTGGCGGTGGATTCTTCCTCGTTGTAGAGGATGATACTTTCCTGCTCCAGCTTGGAGAGCTTCATGTCCTCGCCCCCTTGTCAAATTCCAAACGGAAGCGGACGCTCTCGCCGGTGTCCTCCAGCACGGCGGTAGCATCGTAGGTGCCGCCGGTCTTTTCGGAGTAGAGGCCGGTGAGTTTCACCCGCCCGTCTGCAAGCAGCGCGGCGGCGACCTTTTTTGTCAGCGCGGCACGCTTGGCGGCAAAGAACTTGTTGTCCCGCCACAGCCCGAAGCGGCAGTCGTTTTTCTCGCAGAAGAAGCCCTTTTTGCTCTCGGTCACGTCGCTGCCGCAGCGGGGGCATTTGCCAATGACCTCACGGCCGGAGGGGAACAGCACCTCCGCGCCGGAGATGACCTTGTAGGTTCTTACCAGCTCCGTGAGCATATCCGCAATGCCGGTCATGAACTCGTCCGGGGACAGCTCGCCGCGCTCCACCTGCTGCAAGCGGTATTCCCATTCGGCGGTGAGAAGCGGGGACTGTAACTGCTCCGGCAGCACGGTGATGAGGGAAACGCCGGTATGGGCAGGCACAAGGCTGACGGCCTTCTTCGCCCGCTTGCGCTCCACAAAGCCCGTGGCTACCAGCTTTTCGATGATTGCCGCCCTGGTCGCAGGCGTGCCAAGACCTTTTCGCTCTGCCTCATCGGGAATATCATCCTTGCCTGCGTTCTCCATAGCGGACAGGAGGGTATCTTCCGTATAATGCTTGGGCGGCGTGGTCTTGCCCTCCTTTACGGCAGTTTCGGCGCAATCCAATACCTGTCCCTCCGACATCTCCGGCAGCGCGGCGTCCTGCTTTTCCTGCGCGAGATACCGCTTCCAGCCGGGAACGAGGGTGGTTCTGCCCTTGACGGTGAATACAGCGCCGCCGCACTCCAGCGTAACGGCGGTTTCTGCATAGCGGTGGGCGTCGCTGACCGCACGGAGAAGCTGCCCTGCCACAAGGCGCAAAATCCCGCGCTCTCCCAGCGGCAGGACGGAGGTATCCGCCTTGCCCGCGCTGGCGGTGGGGAGAATGGCGTGGTGGTCGCTGACCTTGCGGCTGTCGCAGACCTGCCTTGCGTTTACGCCCTCCGGTACGGTGGTTTCGCAGATGGCGGCAGCAACGGCTGCAAGCTCCGGCACGGAGGCTTCCAGATCGTCGGTGAGAAAGCGGCTGTCCGTGCGGGGGTAGGTGCAGAGCTTCTTTTCATAGAGGGCTTGCAGATAGTCAAGCGTCTGCTGGGCGGTATAGCCGAGGCTGCGGTTGGCCTCCCGCTGGAGGGCGGTCAGGTCGTAGAGCAGCGGCGCTTTCTCCGTTTTCTCCGTGCGCTGCACCGCCTTGGCCGTGACCGGCTGACCGGCGCAGGCGGCGGCAAGAGCGTCCGCCTCCGCTTTCTCTTTGAACTTTTCGGACACGGCGGCAAAATCGCCGCAGCGAAGATTTACCGTGTAAAAGGCTTCCGGGCGAAAGGCGGCGATCTCCGCCTCCCGCTGGACGATGAGCGCCAGCGTCGGGGACAGGACGCGCCCCACGTTGAGGGTGCGGTGGTAGAGCACCGAAAAGAGCCTTGTGGCGTTGATGCCCACCAGCCAGTCCGCGCGGGCGCGGCAGAGGGCGGACTGGTGCAGTCCGTCGTATTCACGTCCCGGACGAAGGTCCGCAAAGCCCTTTCGGATGGCCTCGTCCTCCATGGAGGAGATCCAAAGCCGCTTCATGGTTTTCGTGCAGCCCGCCATGTAGTAGACGGTGCGGAAGATAAGCTCGCCCTCGCGCCCTGCGTCGCAGGCGTTGATGACCTCGCTCACGTCCTCCCGGCTCATGAGGTCCCGCAGCAGCTCGAACTGTTTGGACTTGTCCGCTTTCAGCGTGAAGCGCCAGTTTGCGGGCAGGATGGGCAGATCGTCATAGCGCCATTTTGCGTACTTTTCATCGTACACATCCGCGCCCGCCAGCTCCGCCAGATGCCCGAAGCACCAGCTTACAAGGTAGCCGTTTCCCGAAAGATAGCCGTCGTGCCGCTGCCTTGCGCCCAGCACGGCGGCGATGGACTGGGCGACGGAGGGCTTTTCCGCGATCACTAATTTATGGTGTGTCATATTCATTTTTCTCCTTTTCTGCACAGCAAAAAGCAGCCCCGAAGGACTGCTTTTCGTGTCTGTTGTTCTAATCGTATGTGGGTCAGGGCCGTTCAAGGCACCGCTTCCGGTATCGCTCGGCAGCCTCGGCAAAGGCTTTGCGCTCGGCGTCGGTTGGGTCCCGTGTTCCATCCAAAAGGCGGCACTGTTCATAGCTTTCCACCGCGCCGGTCAGCCTGTCCAGCAGCGCCTCCGGCGTGAGGCAAATCTCAGCGGTGTCCCAATTTTCACGCCTGTCATCCCATGTGAGGTAGGTATAGCCGTGCCGGGTCGGCACCACCTCCACGCCGGTATCTTCTGTAAGGTGCTCCCTGAATGCCTCCAGCACCCGTTCAAAGCTCAGCATCCGTATCACATCCTTTTCCGCTGCATTTGGTCTTTCGTGGGTACATTGTAGCATCGGTGGGAGAATGCGGCAAGGGTCGGGGTCCTAACGCTCCGGCGCTTTTGCCCGCAGTTTCTCCCGCAGGTCGGTGTCACGGTAGCAGGGACGGAGGCAGACGGTGCCGTAGCGGGAACAGCCGCAGCAGAAATGTCCCTCCGGGGCAGGGGTGCGCGGCGTTTCCTCCTTTCCCGGATAGGGGCGCTGCATCATCAGCCGCTCCAGCGGGTTTTTGGTGAAAAGGGTCATGCATCCGCGTCCTCCGTTTCCTCCGGCTCGTCCGCATCGTCCTCGTTTTCATATTCCTCGTCCTCATCATCGCCGTAGTCGTAATCGTCCAAGTCCACAGGTCCTTTTGTGTCGGGCTTTTTCTTACGGAGCTTGAACCAATACAGCGCGCCGCCGCCCGCCAGCACGATCAGCAGCGCCACGACCAGCAGGCCGCTGCCGCCGCTTTTCTTTTCCGGCTCAGGATCAGGCTCCGGCGTTGTCTCCGGCTCCTTTTTCGGCTCTGCCGCCTTGCCCGCGCACTCGGTCATGTTGGCCCTGCATACCTCGCAGGCGGTGTTGACGGCTCCCGCCTCGCATTTGTTCGCGCAGGAGCAGGCAGGGACAGAATCCTCCCTGTCAATAAGCGCCAGCAAATCGCTCTCGTCCACAAGGTTGAGGAAGTAGGTTTCATACCGTTCGCCGTCCTCGTCCAGCGGCTTATCGTAGTCAATCACCAGATAGAGGGTATGGCCGTTGCGGGTTTCCACCGCGATGAACTGCTTGTTGGTGTGCTTGTCGTAAAGCAGGTCGCGGGTAACGGCGCTGCCGTTTTGGGAAAAGCCCGTCCCTTTCTCAATGGCGACAGGCGCGGCGGTACCGGAGGGCTCCTGTGCTTTCGCCGGCTCGGCGGCGGCGGGCGTCTGTGCCGCAGCGGGCTTTCCCGTGCTGCCGGAGGCGTTGGAGGGCTTTCCTGCACCAGTATTGCTGCCGTTGCTGCCGGTATTGCCGTTGCTGCCGGTATTGCCGGAGGACTGCTTTCTGCAATCGCAGTCCGCGGGACAATGGGCGCTGTGCTGCTCCGGCGTGGGGCTGGGCGCAGGCGTTTCCTTTTCATAGAAGGGGTTGGCGATCACCACATAGCCCGTGCGGTTGCCTGCATTGTCCACGCCCATGATGTAAAAGTGGGAATCCCGCGTGTTTTTGTCAATGCGGACGCTGAACTCGCCGTTTTGCAGGGTGGTGTAAAGCTCATCGTTCACGTAGACCCCGGCTATGCCAGAGAGGGTGTCGGCAGCCTCCACGCGCAGCAGCGTACCGCTGACGCCTGCGCGAAGGACCGGCGCTTCAAGGTCTATGCAGCGCAGCTCCAGCGTCAGCGTATGCTCCGTGCCGTAGGGGTCGGTGACAAAGAAAAACACGATACCGTTGTCCGGCACCGTGTAGCGGGCGAGGCCGTCGTGGGCAAGCTGCTCCGTCAGGTCTGTCCTTTCGGCGGTTTCCCGCAGCGCCGCCTCTACCCTCTGCCAGCCCGCGTTGTTTTTGTCCCTGATGCGGACCGTGACCGTCACCGGCGCGTTGTGCCAGCCTGCCGGAATATCCGCATCCAGCGCGTATTCCGCCTCCGGCTGCGGCGTTTCCGTCGTTTCAGGCGGCGCGGGAGCCGGTTCCCGTGTGTCCGGCGTTTCTTCGGGCGTGACGGGAAGCTCGGCCTCCATGATCTCCGGCGTGCTTTCCGGCGCGCCGCCTGCCGGGGCGTCCTCCATATCCGTCGCCATGGCCATGCCGGACATGGTTAGGAACATCATGGCAAGGCAAAGAACAGCGGCAACGCCGCGCAGCAGCCGGTTGTTATTCTTCTTCATGCACATAGTCCGTATCCTCCTTGGTATTGGGGGTGATAAGGGGCGCGCCGCCCCTTTTGAGCTGTGTGAGGAACTGCGCCAGCTCCTCCATGCTCATGCCGGTAGCGCGGGCAAGGCCGATGATGTCGGTATTCTCCAGCTCGACGATGCTCTCGTCAAGCTCCCTGTTGCGGGAGCGGAGGGCGGCGATCTTCTCATCGTTTTTCGCCCGTTCAGCCTTGAGCTTTATAATCTTAGGGTTCATTTTTGGCTCCTTTCAGTGAGATCAGGGCGCAGGTACGCGCCCGTAAGCAAGGAAATGGGATTGCCAGTAGCTTGAAGCAAGGCTTGCGTACTGGATGGGGTCGCCGCAGTGGAGCATCATATTATTGCCTACATAAATGCCCACATGGGACGCGCCGGTGGTGTCATAGGTGCCTTGGAAGAACACCAGATCACCCGGTCGGACATTGGCGGCGGACACCCGCGTACAGAGCTGTCGCAGTCCCTCCGCGCCCAGCCTGCCGAAGTTCCAGCCCACGCCGCAGTTGTTGTAGACGTAGCTGACGAAGCCGGAGCAGTCGAAAGAGGTGGCAGGACTGCTGCCGCCCCAGACGTAGGGGTAGCCGAGATACTTCTCCGCCTCCTTGATGATGGCGGCGAACTGCTCGTCCTCCAGCGCCTCCGGGGGTATCTCGTATTTCTCGTACTTGGTGATGTAATATTTGCCGATGTACTCCGAGCCGCCGAACAGGTCCGGGCGGTTGCCCAGCGTCGCCATATACATGGCGTAAAGGGAGAGCTGATCCTGCGACATGATATAGACCGGCACATGGGAGAGGTTGAAGTTTTCCAGCCGGACTGTGCAGATGTAATAGGTGTACGGCACCTGCACGGTGTATTCATAGCTGTGCAGATTGCCCTCCGCATCTGTGTAGTAGCCGGTGCGGGTCTCCGTGCGGTATCTCGTTTCCGTGGTGACGGTTTCCGTTAGGATGTACTGCTTTTCAAACAGCATATTGAGTATGCCGCCGACCTCGGAGATCGTCCACTCTTTTCCTTTCAGGGCGGTAACGGCGGAAATCAGCACATAGGGGTCATGCTCGATGTCGTCCAGCTCGAAGTGGTACTCGTCGTAGTCGTGGGTGCTTTCGTAGGTGTCGAGATACTGCTGCAATTCCGCTTCCATGGCGCAATATTGCGCCTCTGCCGCCAGCATATCCGCGTCCTCACTGGGGTAGGTGGATACGTTGATGCCGGTGGCTCCGCCCTGAATCAGCAGGGAGCAGGAGGACACGGTGCAGAGGATGAGGACGATCATTGCCGCGATGCCGCCCACGATAAGGAAGCCCTTTTTGTGACGGGCGATGAACTCACCGGTTTTCTTTGTGTTCTCTGTGGCTTTTCGTGCCGCCTTTGCCATGGCTTCGGAGGCTCTGACCGTATTCCCGGCGCTTTTTCCGGCTTTGGCGGCGGCGTACTCCCGCTTGATGGCCTGCTTCTGCTGCCAGCGTGAGTGGGGATTGCTGGAAAACTGCGGGTCATGGTGCTGCGCCGTTTTGTCCAGCGCACGGAGGTTGGCGCGGTCCGCCTTGGCCTCGGCGCGGTCTGCGCGGCGGTAGGGCTTCTCCTTGTGGGAGCGGTGGGCGTGCTGTGCAAGACGCACGGCGCGCTCCGCCGCCTGCTCCACGCCGTGGGCGCTCTCCACACCCACATTATCCTGCTCATGCTCCCGAATCTCCCTGTGGACGGCGGATAGTGCCGCCGCACCGGGCGCGTCCCGCAGAGCGTGGGTGAGCTTGGAGGGCGGGCGTTTTTTGTCCACCTCCTCAAAGGAAAGGCGCGTCGTTACCCTGCCGGTCTGCGGGTCTACCGTGCGCTGCTTCCGCTTTACGGTTTTCTTGGGTATCTTCGCCTCGGCCTTTTCCAGCTTTTGATAGGCTTTATCCGCTTTTTTGATGACCTTTTTCAGTTCCGGCGCTGTCCGCTCCTCCTGCGTGAACAGCAGCCGGGGCGAGCGTTTGCTCATGGGCTTCACCTCCTTCGATCCGTTTCTGTGCCAGCTTGCAGTAGTCCGGGTTCAGCTCGATGCCGATGTAGTGCCGTCCAAGCTGCCTTGCCACCGCCGCCGTAGTGCCGGAGCCGAGGAAGGGGTCCAGCACCACGCCTCCGGGCGGGCAGCCTGCCAGCAGACAGGTTTCCGCCAGCTTTGGCGGAAAAGCGGCGAAATGCCCACCCCTGTACGGCACGGTGTTGATCTGCCATACGTCGCGCTTGTTGCGAAGCTGCGGGATCTCAGACGCCGCATACCCGTCCGGGCGGTGGTCGTTGATGCGCTGATGCTTCTGGCCGGGGATGTCGGCGGAATACTTGTTGTTTGCGCCGAAGCCCCGCCTCATCCGCGCGGGTGTGGACTCCGCCACCGGCTCCGCGATGGCAGCGGCATCATAATAGTAGCGTCGGGACTTGGACAGCAGGAAAATATGCTCATAGCAGCGGCTTGGCCTGTCCTTGGTGCTTTCCGGCATGGGGTTCGCTTTCATCCAGATGATGTCCGAGCGCAGATACCAGCCGTCTGCCCGCAGCGCGAACGCCAGCATCCACGGGATGCCGATCATGTCCTTTGCCTTGCAGCCCTCCACCTTGCCGTTGAGGGCAACGATCTGCCCCGTCCTGCCGTTGGGGTACTTGGGGTCGAGGGCTTCGCCCTGATTGCCCTTTCCGGCATAGGTGTCCGCGATGTTCAGCCAGAGGGTGCCGTCCGGCGTGAGAACGCGCCTGACCTCCCGGAAAATGGAAGTCAGGCGCTCCACATACAGCGCCGGGGTTTCCTCCCGCCCGATCTGCCCGTCTACGCCGTAATCCCGCAGTGCGTAGTACGGCGGCGAGGTTACGCAGCAGTTCACGGAATTGTCCGGCAGGGTTTTCAGCACGGTCAGGGCGTCGCCGCAGTAAATGCGGTCAGCCTGCATAGTCGAACTCATCCCTTAGAAGCGAGGTAAGCCCTTCGACAGCCGTGAGGATGTCCCTGCACACGCCGGTCAGCTCAGATATGGCCGGTTCTCCGTCATACTCAAATACGTCGGCGTCCTCATTGTCCTCGTCCGCCTCACGCTCTGCGGTGTATTCGCGCTCGATGCGCTCGGCATACTCGCAGCAGCGTTCGCCGGGGCAGCAGGGATTATCCGCAGGAATGTAACCGGCGTATTCCGGCTCAATCAGGTCGTTTTCGATGAGGTCGGACAAGTCCGCAAGGTCACGGGACTTGAGGTAATTGAGCGCCCTGCCCCAAGAACTGAACATCTCCTCGCAGCGCTCGTCAAAGTCGAGGGTGGATCTGCGTACAAGGTCCAGATAGCCGTCCTTCTCGGCTCCGTTTTTGATGTAGTGCATGAGGATGGTCGCCATCCACAGCAGCTCCAGCTTTTCCTCGATGTGGCGCAGGTAGTCCTCGCCGTGGATCAGGTACAGATTTTCTTTTTCCATTGTGATGCTCTCCTTTACATTATTTATGGTAGAATCAGGTCAGGCGATCTCACCCAGCATGGTGAGAAACAGCGACTTGCCCTTGGGCGTGACAAGGGTATATACCCCCTGATGCCCGTTGACGGCGATATAGTCCTTTACGAAGAACAGGCCGTCGCTGGCGGGCTTGGCGTAGGGCAGCAGTGTACCGGAGGGCGCGCGGTAGAGATAGCGCTTGCGGATGAGGAACGCGGTGAACATTTTCTCCGGCACCTTCAGTTCCTTTGCGGTAGCGCGGAGATTGGTGCAGCACTCCGGGTGAATGAATGCATCGTAGAAGTCCGCCTTGAGCTTTGCCAGCCGCAGCTCCTGCTGAAGCAGCTCGTTCTTCCGCTGTTCCTCCAGCATCCGCTGCGCCATGAGCAGCACCAGCTCCGGGTTTTCCAGCACCTGCTCCAGCACGGATTTCGTCATGTACGCGCCGTGCTTGCGGATGGAGGGCAGCACCTCCTCAAACACCCACGCCTCAAAGCGTTCGGCAGATGGCAGTTTGCTGTGGGTGATGAGGCGGTACACGTTCCCCTCGGTGATGAAAAGCATCGCATTTGTCTGGATCGTGGTAGTTCCATGCTGATTTGTGGTGCTGGAGACCCCGTCGCGTTTCACGACACCGTCTCCTTTGCAGTGACGGCGCAGTGCGTCTCGTGTATTGCTGTACCCCAATGCACTTGCCACATCCGCTCCACAGAACAGGTACTTTTCTCCCTCCCGAATGATGCGGACGCTGCCAAACTCCTGATTGGTAAAGATTTCAATTTTGTTCTCCATAGTGCCGTTCCTTTCTTGTTTTGTTATGCAGTCTGTTCCTGTGGCTTGGTGGTGAGCAGGTCATAGAGTTCCCCGCGGGGGAAACGGTCTACAAAAGGAAGAATAACGTTGCCATAAAAAAGCAGCCCTTCGCCTTCACCGCTGTGGGTGACATACGAAAGCTGGTGCGGAGAGATATTGAGCTGCTTGGCGAGAATCTGCCGGTCGCCGCTGGCCTGATTGAGCATGAGGATGAAATCGCTGTTCTCAAAGATGTTCTCCACCTCGCGGGAGGAGAGCAGGTCTTTGACATTCTGGGTGATGCCGGTGGGAATGCCTCCCCACTTGCGGAAGCGCTTCCAGATTTCCACCGTGTAGGCGGCGGTCTGCTCCTCGCGCAGCAAAAGGTGCATTTCGTCAATGTAGTAGCGGGTGGACTTGTGGGCTTCCCGGTTGACGGTCACTCGATTCCACACGGCGTCCTGCACGATGAGCATCCCGATCTTCTTGAGCTGCTTGCCCAGCTCCTTGATGTCGAAGCTGACGATGCGGTTGGCGATGTTGATGTTGGTGCGGTGGTTGAACACGTTGAGAGAGCCGGAAACGTAGATTTCCAAAGCCGTGGCAATGTACTGCGCCTCCTTTTCCTCCTGCCGCCGCAGCTCGTTATACAAGTCCTCCAGAATCGGCATATTCTCCGGCACAGGGTCGCTGAGATAATCCCGGTACACCATGCGCACACAGCGGTCGATGATGGTCTTTTCCACCGGCATGAGGCCGTCCTTGCCGCCCACGATCAACTCGCAGAGGGAGAGGATGAAGTCGGATTTCAGGCTCAGCGGGTTCTCATCGTCGCTGTAATTGAGATTCAAGTCCATGGGGTTGATGTAGTGCGGGCTTGTGGGGGAGATTTTAATGACCTGTCCGTGCAGGCGCTCCACCAGCGGCCCGTATTCAGCTTCGGGGTCGCAGATGATGATGTCATCGTCAGTAACGAGAAACACGTTGGCGATCTCCCGCTTTGCGGCAAAGCTCTTGCCGCTTCCGGGCGTACCAAGGATGAGGCCGTTGGGGTTTTTCAGACGCTTGCGGTCTACCATGATGAGGTTGTTCGACAGCGCGTTCAGCCCGCAGTACAGGGCTTCCTTGCCGTCCTGAAACAGCTCCTGCGTGGTAAAGGGGATGAAAATGGCGACGCTGGAGGTGGTCAGGCCCCGCTGTATCTCGATCTGGTTCAGCCCCAAGGGGAGGCTGCTCATCAGCCCCTCCTCCTGACGGAAATCAAGGCGGGTAAGCTGGCAGTTGTACTTCTGGGCGATGCTGGCCGCCTGAAACACGTTGTTGTCAAGCTGCTGGCGGCTGCCTGCGGTGTTGACCACAATAAAGGTCAGCAAAAACATTCGCTCGTTGCGGCTTTGCAGGTCTTGCAGCAGCTTCTTCGCCTCCGTGCCGTAGGTGGCAAGGTCCGAGGGGATGATGTCCATGTCGTATCCGGCGCGGACGGCCTTTTTCTGCTCCTCGATGGTCATTTTCTGCAAATCCGTGATCTTCCGCTTGATGGTCTTGATGGCCTTGACCTGATCCACGGACTGGACATGCATACTGACGATGAGGGAGCTTTCCATGTCGAGGAAGTCCGCCAGCATCCGGTCGTTCAGCTCTGGCGCTAAAATCTGCAAGAAGCTGGCGCAGCCAATGCGCCTGCCGACGCCGAAGGAGCGTCCGGTGCGGAACTCAAAGGAGCTGGGAGCGATGAAGTCCTTGACCGAAAGCCCGGATGGTGCCAGCCAGTCCCACGAGAAGCGGAACGGCTCCTGCTCGTCCATGTGCAGCATCCCGTGCAGCAGCCGCAGCCGCTCCGTGCCGTTCATCGGCTCCGCCGCCACGCCGAGGCGCTTGAAGTTGTTGAGGATGTCCGTTTCGATGCGCTCCAGCCTTGGCTTTGCCGCTTTCAGCCCGTCCGCCTCCACGCCGAAGGTCAGGTACTTGGTCTTGATGAGGCCGTTGTTGCCGCGGGCAAGCTGGTTCTGGAGCATCTGGGTATATTCCAGACGGATGCTGTCAAAATCGTCGCCCTGCGGCGAGATGGTGATGTACCTTGCGTAATTGTCCTTGTTGGCGGACATATTCACGAAGGAGAGCTGAAAGCGCACGGAGCTGTCGAAGTAGTTGAGGAAGTCGCACCAGCCGTCAAAGATGGCGGTCTTGTCCTCGTTCTGGTTGAGCTGATAGTTGATGTCCTGAAACTGGACGGTTTTCGTGTAGTAGCTGTCCGTCACGCGGCAGATGCCGTCGGGGAACATCCGCTGAAACGGGATGCTGTCCTGTGCGGACTTCTGTTTCTTATCCTGCCGCTTCGCTCTTGCGATGGCGGCTTCGATCTGCCTGCGTTCGGCGCGGGTGAATTTTGTGCGGGTGGACAATGCGATACACCTCCCGGTCTAAATTGTCCTGCCGTTCCAGAACGGCGTAGAAATTATTGGTTGCGTAAGGGCGCTGCTTGGGGCGCAGGAAGCAGACCTGCACGATGTTGCGGACGATCTTTTCAAGGGGCTGTCCGTTCTTCTCATACATGGCCAGCAGGAAAAAGGGCAGCATGAGCAGGATCATGCAGATGGCCGCCGTGCTGACGCCGGTATGGGCTTTGAGCAGGAAGAACAGCGGAACGCCCAGCGCCGCCCCTGCGCTGAAGCATACGAGCTGCCGTTTTGTCAGGTTCAGCAGCACCTTGGTCTTGACCGCGTTCAGGTCCTTGGGTACGGGGACGTATGCCATATTGGTTTACCTCCGTCAATGACTGTTGAAAATTGACTTTGCGAGACTGCTGGTTTTGAACAGGGTGAAGCAGAGCAGCACCGTGTAGCCCATGCACAGCCAGATGGCCGTGGAAATGTTGTCATCTATGAGCATATTCTGTACCAGCACCGCATAGATGGCGATGCAGATGATGATGAGAAAGCCCTGAAACGCCAAAGCCAACAGGGAGCGGAGATAATTCTGCCCCATGCCGCCCCATTCCTTGCCCATCATGGTGGCCATGGGGATGGGGGCGATGCTGGTGACGAGGTATATCTCGATCATTCTGCCGTAGATAATGATAAAGATGCAGATGGTCAGCGCCCACATGGTGAAGCCCACCACGAAGGATTGCAGCCACAGCCCCAAGAGCGACCACACGTTCATCTCCAGCAGCCGCGCCTCAAGGTCCGCGATATGGTCGGCAAGGTTGATGGAGGTGTTGCCCACAATAAGGCCGGAGGCGCGGTTGACCACGCTCTGCGCCGCCTCAAATACGCCCATGACGATATTCCATGTGTTGGACACGATGAGCACGGCAGCCGCCGTCTTGAATACCCAGCGAAAGAATACCCATGTGTCGATGTCGTGGAGGTTATTGCGGTCCGCGATAAGCTGGATCAGCTCCAACGTCATAACGAAGGCGAGGATCACGCCTGCAATGGGCAGGATCACGTTGTCCGAGAGGGAGCGGATCATGCTGTAAATGCCGGCGTTCCACGCCTGCGGGGTGCTGCCGATGTGTCCCGCCGCCTCCGCGACCTTGGCGTTGACGTTATCAAAGAGGCCGGTGAGGTTGTCCATGATGCCCCCGACCAGCAGCTCCTTGAGCCATTCGGTGAATTTTTCCCATATCAAATCCAATGGGTCAGCCCTCCTTTCCCGCCCCCGCCCGCGTCAGGCGGGCAGGGGCGAAGGGTTTTACATTGCGGCATGGACGGGATTAACCGAACAGCCCTTTGAGCAGCGGCACGAGAATCATACCGATGAGCGCCACACCGCCGCCCGCCATAAGCTGTTTCATCCCTTGCGATTTTGCTTATGTGTGATAAAGAAGTAATAGAAGTGTAAAAAATTTTGCCGTTCCTATCCGGCACTTGCGCAGGGTGTCGGATAGGTCGGGCTTATTCTTCGGGCAAGTCAATCTTGCCGACAAAGCTATAATAAATATCAATGCGCTGGTGGCGTACTTCGTTCTCGTCATACTCACATTCATAGACAACGATTTTCTCCACCATTTCACGCAAGAGGGTGTGTGTCAGTTCCTCGATAGAAAGGTACTTGCGGACAACGTTCATAAACTTTTCAGCGTTTACCGTGGCTTCCTGTGCCTTGTCCAGTTCGCCCTGCAATGCGGCGGCTTTCTCCTTCAGTTCCCGCTGCTCGGCTTCGTAGTCTGCGGACATTTCCATAAAACGCTCGTCATTGATTTTCCCGTTTACATTGTCCTCATACAGACGTTTGATATAGCGGGAAAGTTCTGCAATGCGGCTCTGCACCTGTTCAAGCTGCTTCGTGGCTGCCGCCTGTTTCCGCTTGCCGCCCATTTCATTCTGCTGGATAAGCAGCTTCACGAACCGGGCTT
>ERZ857982.1407-NODE-1407-length-23426-cov-46.921527_pt1 | contig 23426 bp, 28 predicted proteins | sample MGYA00519955_ERZ857982 | MGnify/ENA primary metagenome ERZ857982 (study PRJEB31778, sample SAMEA3449416) | human gut metagenome | biome: human gut; feature: human-associated habitat; material: faeces | place: United Kingdom | collected 2010/2012 ... | reverse complement strand
ATAGCCGTGGGCAGGCCAATATAGCCCAAACCCATGAAACATGCTTTCATAAGAAATATGTGTTATTTTTTAAAAGTAAGATCTTAGGCTGATCAAGAATGGTCCAACAACGATCAACCTATTGTATAAGAAAGTTTCTTCACAAAATGAATACGAATTGTCTTAGATAGGTGAAAACGGTTATACGTAAATGACACTTGATCTTCTACAATCTCGACAGAGGATGCGCCGGCCACTCTTATCGCCGCGATATTCGTCACGATCTCAGTCCGTGAACAAGACATGATCTCCACATCCGGAGCCAGATGGATCAAGCTTACGGCTTTCACGCCAGTTGAGACAGAGTCCTCTATCCTAAAACGATCCTTATCGATCATAAATCTTCGATGATGCTTACCCAAGGAACCAAAGCCATCATGCCAAGCCTCCACCTCATTCGGAGAATCTTTGAGAAGCGTCACCCTTGCCCGTCTCCCCACACGAAAGCCACCCCATACCTCGCTAGAGTTCTTATCCCCTATCATCACCGTATTATGGGCCGCCGTGCCACGCTCGTATTGCCTACGGGCTGTCTTTTCATACGTAGAAATTCCGGTATCTATAACGAAAGGCTTACCCCCTATCCGCAACTCATAATTGAACATATCCGCATGCGAATGGCCGGGTTGGTAAGAGGCCTTTATGTCTCCAACATCCACGATAGCCTCCCAATGGCCCGCCATCAATTTTCGATAGCCACACGCTCCCATCGGAAGCTTTTCCCAATCCATATCCAATCGCTTAGCGTATTCAAACAATTGAGCCGGAGAAGGCGCGATTCCCTCAGCGGAATCATTCAGGAGAGGTATCGTATTATCTTTATAAACGACAGAGGCTACATGCCCCAACATGCTACGAGCCTTCTCCCGTAAGCGTTCATTCAGACCTTCCTGCCCTATAAACCTTAAATTATTCATAGAGACATTATAGCAATCCAGCAACCGATCCAATAATATACAATGATACATCGGTGATTGCTCGTAATGAGCGCCATCCGGAAGGAGTTGTTCTTCCAGCTCTTTAAATAATAGGTCTTTCGCCTTTTGATAGATCGGCTCATCCTTAAAATAAAGCCCGGCCCATAACAAGGAGAAAGCGTCTTCCAATAAGTGATTCCCTAAAAGATGATATTCCAGATTATCCAGTAAAATCTTATATTGGGCATACAAGGAGGAGTCCCATTCTCGCTTATTCTCTGCCGGAATATAAGGATGATATTTCGACAGGAACTTGATCCAATTGATGCCTCGTAAAGCGATCGGATAAGGTTCCAGACCATTCCTATTCCCCTCTATTTCATCGACAAACTTATCGATCCAGCAAACGGCCTGTTCGAAAGATATAGTTTCTTGATGAAGGTAGTCCATATAATTTAGATTATAGGACCATAACTTACCAAAGCTCTCATCGTTCCATCCTAGAAAAGCGGATTCCTTACCCAAGAAAGAGAAATGCCCCGTAACACTATCCAAGTCCGTATATTTCGAGATGAAAAGTTTAAAAGACAAAGGATGTCCCACTCTCGGTAATGACAATACATACCGAAAGCTCCTGTATTTCCTAATATATGCCCGTAGCCTATACCAGACTTGATAACGAACTTGGCGAGATCTCAAGTTCCGAAGAGTAGAAATATATAATTTTAGAGATTCACCCAACATCTTTCTTTCAAGCTCGTAATGCAAGCGAAAGTAGCTTTTGTCGTATTCAATATACTCCCAAATGGAATCAAAGGCTCACCGCCCTCCCGGATACGTTCATTCAACAACGTAAATTGACGTTTTTGCCCTTTATCCATACCGGCCTTCATCGATAAGAAACCCTTAAAACCATACCCAGTCAATTTACGCCAGTTATCCAAGACCAAGACCCTCTCCTGAGAGAAAACCTCCACACGTTCCTTCGCGTACGACTTTGAACCATTTGAGAAGTAATTGATCACCGCATTCGTCCCGTTCGCATAACGAAGTAATATACTAGCGTTATCCGTATTCTCCTCCGGATTTTCTCCTAATGCGTTCATACAAACAGCCACGACCTCCGAGCCCGCCAAGAAAGAACATAGATCAATAAAATGGCAAGCCTCGCCAATAATACGTCCCCCACCAATCTCAAGATCATGTACCCATACCTCCGGCGGAATAAAGCCGGCGTTCATCGTTGCCACTATATTCTTTGGTCCATCACCCAGCAATTGCTTCATCTTCTCGGCGAACGGAGAGAAACGGCGATTAAAACCAACCGTCAAGGTCGTGCCCTTAGGAACTTCTTGATAGGCCTGTACGATATCATCCAATTCCGTTTTATTTAAACATAACGGTTTCTCCACGAATACGCTTTTCCCATTCCGTAAAGCCTCTATCACCATACGGGCATGCAGGTTATGCCGTGTCGTGATCATCACCAGATCTACCTCCGGATCTCGCAATATGTTTTGATAATCCGAGGTAGCGTTCTCCGCTCCCGCCTTCTTCGCCAATATCTTGGCAGACAAGCCTTGGGCGCTAGCTATATACTTGATTCTCGCTTTGGCCTTAGCCAAGCAAGGTATGATCATGGCGGAGGTATAATTACCCGCCCCTATGATTCCGATCTTGCCCTTTCCACTCACAAAAGCATTACTGCCGATAGAAACAACCGACTCCATTTTTGAATCAGCGGGAAACCGCAATATAGAGGCGATCGATCCTTTCTTGCGCATATCGCCATAGATCTCCTCATAGTCTGCCAAGTCAACCTCTTCCGTTATCAACGGCCTGACATCCAACGATCCGGATGAGATCGCATGGAGTATCGTCTCAAAATTACGCTTTTCCGTCCAGCGGACATAAGCCAACGGATAATCATGCCCCTTGTTCTCATATTCCTCGTCATAACGTCCGGCCCCATACGAGCAAGATACCTGAAAACTCAACTCCTTCTTATAGAAGTCATCCCTTCGCATATTCAATCCGATAACACCCACCAGCACGATCCGTCCCCGCTTACGGGACATCTCACACGCTTGATGGATCACCTCATTGCTTTGCGTGGAGGCCGTGATCAAGACACCATCCGCACCGATACCACCCGTATAATCCTCCACGAGCCTTACCGGATCCGTACCTTTGCCCGGATTAACAGCCACGATTCCCTTCGAAGCGGCCATATCCACCTTCTGCTGGTCAAAATCCACCCCAATAACCTTACAGCCGTTCGCTCTCAACAACTGCGCCGCCATCAGACCAATCAATCCCAGACCGACCACCACGACCGTCTCGCCCAACTGAGGATTCAATAAGCGGATTCCTTGCAAGCCAATCGAGCCAATCACCGTAAAGGCCGCTTCCTCATCCGTTATATCATCCGGCACCTTCGCCACCAAGTTCTTCGGCACGCAAACAAACTCCGCATGATTCCCGTTCGAGGCCACCCGATCGTCCACCTTGAACTCAGCGACACCTTTCCCTACAGCTACCACACGTCCGACATTGCAATATCCCAAAGGTAAAGGCTGCCCTAGCTTATTGAACACGGCCTCCAGTGTCGGCTGCAAACCATCCGTCTTGATCTTGTCCAAAACTTGCTTCACCTTATCCGGTTGTTGCCGTGCCTTATCAATCAGGTTCGCCTTGCCGAACTCCACGAGCATACGCTCCGTTCCAAGAGACACCAACGTACGAGTCGTTTGGATTAAAACATGACCGGATTTCACTTGAGGAACAGGAACTTCCTCCAAGATGGTTGACCCGGATTTGAGGTCTTGAATTATTTGTTTCATCATCTATCCTATTTTACATCTGAAATTACCAGTCTCAATTTCCCTGATCTTGTACGAGAAATCTTGTCTACGTAAGAAATTGTAATTTTAATTGAATCTGTGATCCGTGAACGAATCTCAGACCAAAGCAATTGTTCATCCGCAATGCTATAAAATTGCCCTTTTACAATTCTAAATTCTATCTCTGAGATCGATTTTTGATAAATCTGAGCCTCTTGAATATTTACTAAATCTTTAAATATATGGTCTAAACGTCCAAGTTTAACTCCATTAGGTAACGATATATAATCTTCTTTTCGTCCATCTATAGATAAGACATTCACTGTGCCATTCGGTAATCGTTCAATTTTTGCGATATCTCCCGTATCATAGCGAACCAAGGGAAACGCATAATTTGAAAAACCAGTACCAACAATCCGGCAGATTGTTGGATCTTCCTCAGAAATCGGAACAAACTCCACATACGCAAAATCCTCATCAATTTTCCATCTTCCATGTACATCTTGGCTCAAATTAGCTACCCCCTCTGCCAAACCATAATGCTGTGTCAATTTTGCGTTAGGAAAAACTTTACTAATAATTTGTTTTTGGCCTTCCAATAAATTCTCGGCTCCAAATGTCACATGTGTAACAAAATGTAAAGGAGTCAATCCTTGATCCGCAATAAGGGACGCTAATAAAGATATTTGAGAAGGATATCCATGCAACCAAGTTAGTCCCGATCTTTTCAGTTTTTGATAATACAACTCCACAGTATCTTTATTCAAATGATACGCACTAAACATAACCTGTTTGCCCGGATAATTAATACGCCAAAACGGAGCCTTTGTATTCTTTGTAGAAATAATCGTACGACCTCCAAACCATCCACACCAAGTATTCAAGTCAATCCCATGCCAACCACGGTATCTCCACCATACAGCCCATTGCTTGTTCTCCATCTCCCGGCTACAAGGAAAGACCAATCCCCCGCCCGTAGTTCCACTTGTATGCAACAAATAAGTCTCTCCTATAAAATTCAGATTTACAATGTCATTATGATGAGTTTTAACATCTAACTTTGTCTGTATAGGTAATTTCAACAGCTCCTTATACAGATTAGTTGCTGTTACATTAAAGCCAAAATCTCTAAACAACCTTTGATAATAAGGGACAGTTCGAATCTCCTGCAAAAACAAACGAAGCTCCGCCTCCGGCTGATAAGCATATTTATCAAAAAGGGACAACTGCTTCTTAAAATTCTTATTCAATCGCTTTCTACAAATCAAGAAACCTTTCAATGAACAAAGAAAGTTCTGTATTATAACAGGAGATAGATAATATAACTTTTTTATCATAAACTTCTTATAAAATATTTCACTAAGTTCACAAACGTTCCCCTAAACAATACCCACTTGGTTTTAAGATCCAGCAACACTTTACTATCGGAAAAATAAAAGATAGGAAGAAATTTCTTATGATATCTATTTTCTTGAAAAAAGTAATTATAATCGGACTCACCATAAATTGCCATGATATTATTTGAATCATCAAAAGCCTCACACATATCAATAGCACGAACGGACATGTTCTTTACATCATAAAAGAAACGATATATTTTAAATTGATTATCAGGTAATATCTCAAACACTAATTCATTATAAGAGAACCTTGGATATCTCAATTTTCCATTCCAATATATATTTTGAGGGAATAAAAAATTACCCAATCCATAAACGATCGGACGTCCTTTGTAAAATTCTATTTGTTGAACCCTATGAGCATGACAACCCAAAACCGCATAAACTCCCAGATCAATTAAAACCTTAGATAGTTCCCGATCAAAAGGTTGAGGATATAATTCCAACTCATAATTCCAATGAAAAAAACAAATAAGTTTTCTCTTCGGATATTGAGATAATGCTTTCCTAACAGAGGATAAAACATGTTCTTTTTCATAAGGATTTACTCCCTCTTTTGTTTTCGATGCATATACACACTCTATTACATTCCAACCAAAAGCAAGGATAGCAAAAGACTGCCCATACTCATCCTCTACCAACAATGGACGTTCTGCCTCCTCTAAAGTTTCCCCCGCTCCTACAGGCTCGACATCCAGCCTAGACAATAAATCAACAGTCTGTTTATACGAACAAACATCCAACAAATGATTGTTCGCCAATCCGAATCCCTTAAACGAAAAGCTCTGGCATAAATCCCTTACCGCATCATAATCATTGAAAACAACCTTCCGAGACAAATAAGCGGAAGAATCGATCAATAAGCTACCCTCCAAATTTCCAAACCATGTTTTTTCTCTAATAGATAGAGGGATAGACGAATAGTCAATACTTCCCACAAAAGGTAAAGCGATATCACCACAAAAAATCATAATCCTATCACGGTTCGTAATTTTCCACCCTTACCTCTAATCAACTCCCCACTCAAATCAAGAGAAATCATACAACCCTCAAAAATCTTAGAAAGCTCTTCCTTAAATAAATACGGAGTACTTACGTCCTTCTTATCGAGCAAGACTAATTTTAAAAGGATATTTGCCTTATTTTTTTGGATAATTTGATACTGTTCAACCTTGCCTATAAAATCATAATTAGCTATGCGCATATTTATATTAGCCGCAGAATATTCTTTTCCATTGGGAAGTTTGATAACATCCGCAGAGCGTCCAAGAAGCGAACTGATCTTTTTAAGTCCCCGCCCACATGCGCAAGGCGTTAAGTCCCATTTAGCACGATCACCTATTTTGTAACGAATCAAAGGAAAATCAAAAGTATGCAAGAATGTCAGTACCACATCTCCTACTCCATTCTCATCTTGATTAACAATCTCAACAATACACTCCTCCATATCGACATGCAAACCACCGCAAGGACATTCATGGGCGATAGACCCCTCTGTCGCCACATAATCCGAACGAGGAATCACGCCAAAGGTATCCTCTATCTGTTTTCTCTGAAGTGGATTTAAAGATTCGGAATTAGTAAAAATGGCTAATGGCTTATGAATATCCAACCGGCTATTTTTTAATTTTATAGCTAAAGATGCAATACCGCTTGGATATCCCATTATTACTTTGGGCGAAAGGAGATCTATTGACTTTGCCACGTCTGTTATATTTTCATCCGTTATTTCCGATGCGTAAATCTCATGTTTTGATGTCGCCTTATAATGTAGATAATGAACCAAATCCTGAACAACACCATGTTCTTGGGGAGGAATCCCGGACACATTCAATAGACGATCACATCGTCCTACCCCATACCAGTTACGGAACCTCAACCTACTAGCTATTTTATAACTTTGAGCAAGACGTGTTCTCACAAATTTAAAAGGAACCCCGGTAGACCCTGTCGTTTTTAACCAGACAATTGGTTTTGTAGCGGATTCGCTCACAAAACTATTCAATTGCGAGTTGATGCACGTCTTATCTATAATAGGTAATTTCTTCAAATCGTCCAATGACTTAAAATCCTCACAAGTCAATCCATGTTCCTTGAAATAAGCTTGATAGAATGGGACAGATTGTGCTACAAAGGACAATAACCTTCTTAGAGAAGAAAGTTGAATCAACTCAAGTTCCTGCATCGATAACCACTGCGATCCATTTATTTTATCTAAAATAGGATAGGGAGAAAATCCATTGTATCTATCCGCTAACGATATCAGTAACGATTTATTTTTCATTTTTCCAACCCTCTGGTTTTTTAAAAGACAAACTTTCCAATTCTTTAATGAGTAATGTATTCTTTGTTTTCACTTCCGGATCTTGTGCCTTTAAGATACGTATAGGAATAGAAGAAAGGTCATCTATGTCTGGCAATAGGTCAAAACGATGTTTTTTTACACCTTCCACCAATAATTTCATATGCCTTAAGTCATAACCCATTAGTTGAGCCGCTATAGCATCAGCTACTAACGGATTATGGGTATGGATTAGAAGATTTGTATATTTTTCCGAAACACACATAGGTCCCTCCCCTTCACCACTGATAACACCATCCACAATATTAATATACTTCCTAGAAGTCATTGGATTCAAATTCCCTTTTTTGTCCGTAAATAAAAGACAGCGGTTTAAGTCTAAGGTCATTCGCCACACAGTATCATTACCATGCCAAGCTCCACCCGCATAAGGATTTTTTCCTCCTGATTTATGAACGAGACCTAAGAGTATTCCCCAAAATTTCATTAGCAGATAACTTTTAGCTAATAAAGGAAGTAGATATCTTAAAACATAATATCTCAACAGCAATGATGGTGTTTTTTTCGGGTATTGATCGCCTCCTTCTTCCTTGAAACCAAGTCTAAAGTGCGGAAGATAATTTTTGTTTCCATTTATGCCTACCAAATTCTTCATTGCGACAGTCAACCCCAACAAATGATGAGTCTTCAATTTTGGTATATTTATAAATAGATCACAAACAATTGGTGTACCTGCAATTAGATATTGATGTCTTCCCTCCGAATGGGCATGTATGGTATCTTTATTGTCATAGCCAGATCCATAAAACAACTTAGCATCAAGAGAAGAATCATTAAACATACTGTCCTTACCTAGATCAACCAAATAATAGCCATTAGGGTCACCCTGCAACTTCAGTCCCTTCTTCGTGTTAACAACCCCAGATGCCTCAAACCACTCTGGCCTAAAATCCACAAAGTGAACCTGTCCCGAAGCGTAAGAGTCATAAAATTTTCTAAACTCTTCGATATTCAAGATCGTTTCCAATTTGGAAAAATCACAATCCCAATGAGGAGCATCCCCAACATAAACTTTACCATTAGGTCCCACGGCCAATAAAGCATAATCTATAACGACTCGAACTATAGACCAATGCGTAATTACACTAAAAATATCTGAATCCTCTTTCTCATTCCAGTGGCGAACCATATTGGGCTTGATTGTCACGACACCTCCCTCTGGGACCAAGATGCGTAAAGGATTCCAATACGTAAGGTCTTCGTCATCTTTGGGTGGATAATTCTCTAAAAATAATCTCCTAACCGAATCATATACAAGATTAGGACTATCACTAATCTCCAAATGAGGATTATTCGAAAATTCAGGATATACTCTATCCGGATGAAAAGGTACTCTCGATGGATAGCCTTTTACATTATAAATTATACTTCCATGCATATAAACTCATATTTTAAAATTATCAGATATTAATCATTTTCTTTCGTTAGCTATTATCTATTTTTAATTTTTACCCAAGAGCTTATGATATACATTTAAAACCTGTTCATTAAAACTTAACCGATATTTATATATGTCTTTTTTTTGACAGCTTACGCAATATCTTTTTTCCTCCAATTTATCAGCCAAGGCATTCACATTACCCGCTTCAAAAAGAGATTCCTCATCTAACATAGGATTACTCTTGAACATAGGGATATCTGACGCTATAACATCCGTTCCCAAGGAAATAATAGTAGATACCACTCCACTATTTGTGCCCCTCCAATAAGGAAGGACAACACATTTGGATGTATATATCAATTTACAGTACTCCATATCTGATAAATACTGCAAACGAAATGTAATATTCAAACCAGCATAATCATCAACTCGCAAATGAGAATAACCGGGAAGATTTCCTGCTATACAAAGGGTATAGTCTGGATAACGAATATGAAATCTTTTCCAAGCTTCTAATAAAACATCAAGACCCTTTTCTTTCCTGAGATACCCGATAAACAAATAATCAAATTCTTTATTACAAGGTCGTGTAATGTCAAATATCTTCGATAAGTCCATAACAGGGAAATCATGCTTCAAAATCTTTAGTTCCGAAATGCCAAAATAAGAAGATAGATCTCTTTGTGAATTTAAATTATGCACCAATAAGAAATCCGGGATAGCCAAAGTCTTATGCATTCTAGTTATAGCAGAATGGCCATGTGAATATTCTGATTGAAAAGGTAACACATCATGGCAAGTCAATACAAGAGTAGATTTAGAAACAATACGGATCATCCTAAAAAACAACTTCTCAACAAAAAATCCATAAGTAATAAGCGAATAATTTACAACACGAGGTCGATATATCAATACATAAAATAATGTCACCATCAATCCCCAAGTCAATTCCGCATATCTGATACAAGGACTCAACCGATTACGTTTCTTTCCGCTAATTAAATCCGTATATTTAAAAAACACTTTCTTACCATAAGCCAGAGGATAATAATAGCTAACGAAAACATCTTGTGATATCCCCACAGATTTCAACACTTGATAGATCTCATCTAAATAAAGACCTCCATTACCCTGCGTACCCCAATAAACATGAAAAACATCCTTTCTTTTCATTCGATATTATTTTTGTTTTATGCAAAATCTACTACATAGGAACATGCGTTGAAGAAATTCTTGATTTTAAAGCATACACACCGTTAAAAAACACCACATAGCCACTTGATTTCCAATTGCCTAACTTACTCCTTAAGCGCTCGCTTTCCAACTCTTTCCTTACATCCTCAATCTTGTTATCCAAACGGTCCTGATACTTGGTGATCTTCGCCCATTCGGAAGCGAAAGACTGATTTTTCTGATTCTCTGTCATAATCGTAAATATATAGATTAGACTGGACGGCATTGGAAAACAACAATATCACCTCCTCACGACTGATACGATGACAGGCTTTTATAGCCTCAAACTTCGGACGGAGAAGTTTGCCGTCATCGAACCATTTCTGGTAGACGACATAACCGTTCAAGTCAAAAACACATGCGCACTAAATCAGCCAGGCTGTCACCCCCTTTTCTCATATCGGAAGGAACGCTGCTGATATAGAATCGAGTCCGATTAGTAAAGTTCAACATCTCAAGAGGTCATTTTACGAAGCAGATCCAAGACCGCTGCCAGATTATTACTGCAGATTTCTATATCATCCCCACAGGGGGTAGACAAGACAAGCGGTCTGATATACCAACCACCCGTAGAGGAAGGAGCGCTGGTAGGACACTCACAACGCTCTTCAATAATCTGAAGAGGAATAAACGAGGCACCGGAAGAGGAATCAGCCGTGCCGGATGAATGGCAAGCTCCATAATTTTTCTTATACTCAACCAAACATTTATAGTCAATACCCTCATCTGTACAATACTTACGGAGATTACAGCCTTTGCGGTGCTGGTTGTAATCCTGCATAATCTTTTCAAAATACTCTTTTGTCTCCATACTTTTTGGGGGAAGACAAAAATAGAAACTAACTAGCAAAACAACTTACGCTGTAAGGGTCGAATACGGGATAAGTGCAATCCATTGCTTATGCGAATCTCTACCCAAATACGAACCGGTTTATCCGCACCACCAGATGGCTTCTGAACCTCAACCGAGGGAGAAGCCTCTTGAACAGCCATATTCTCTGGGACACCGTCAACCTTAACCACGACTATTTTACCACATATTCTTAACGTAGCCATAGGACATATGGAATAAAAGCTCTCCCATGCTTTTAATAAGAATTCTATTCCTTTTTCTTTTCTTAAATGGCCTATAAATAGAAAATCTACAGGTGAATATTCTTTTGTTGAATAGTTTCTTTTCAGTTTATTTAAATCCATTACAAGAAAAGGATGTTCGATAATTTTGTTTTTTATTTATAGAAAACAAATTGATTAAATCATATACTGATTTTTCTGTATGAACTAAAAGAAAATCTGCATGATGAAATATTTGTTTCCTATATTTCATTTCAGAATCCCAACCACTATTACGTGCTACATCATGACAGGTAATAACGAGTTTCGAACCAGATATCACCTTAAGTAATTTAAAAACCAAGATACAAAGAAAAAACTATTACCAGCATGTAAATAATTAATTAAAACGGGCCTATTAATAATTGATTTGATTAGTATAATTACATAAGCTTTAAGAACTTCAAGTAGTAAAAAAAAACTTTCTTAATCTTCCTTTTTTCTAACCCATATGCTACATCCCCCTTAAAAAAACATTTTTGATCCATAACTAAATATATAATAGTAATAAGCAAAAGCCTTCTGCTTATATCCATTTCATTCTAGCACCTTATAAATCTCGTCAAAATATAGGCTAGCGTTGCCACTAGTTCCCAAATAAACATGACATATCATAATTAAAAATACTATCTACCATCTTCAATATAAAACTTTATTCTATCCTCTATATACTCTTTTTGGAAAATCGAATTATAAGGATAGTAACGAACATACATAGAAACGCCCTTATCACTCGTTCCTGAATTAATCATGTAAAATGGTAAATATGTTATAAATATTAATATTGTCAATTTCAAAACTTTTTGATGATATGTCCCTCTACAAATAACAAATCTATATAAACCTTCAACAATTACGACCAAATATATAATTTCAAAATAATTAAATACACGGTCAGCAATAGGGATGGAATAACGCATTAAAACCGTAGCAAAATAAGCATATAGAATTTTTTTAAGATCATTATTACTTTTTGTAATCAATAGAAAAGGAGAATCATTATTATTATTCTTATTCAAATACAAGAAATATATAAGAATTAAAGCAACAGAGGACTTAAATGCAAATCCCAATAAGGAAATATTTTCAAAGCCATCTCCATATCCTGTAGGATCGCCTAAAAACAGGTAGTTTGCGATAAAATCCGTAGCGTTTATTTGCGAATTAACAAAAAAAGCAAAAAACAATCCACCTATTGCCACAACCTTTTTACTTATACCAAAATAAAGAAATGACATAGTTACAATAAAGAAAATAGAATATATATGAATACTAAAACCGATAAATAACAAAATAATCGATAATATTTTTTTGTTTTTAAAAAACATTATCAGGGCCACTAAATCAATACCTATAGCCAAAGATTCACGTAAAATATCTGTCGAAAAATATAGATAGTCATAAATAAAAAAAAGAAAAAGAGCTGTAAAAACTTTTGTTGTAGTGTTTTTTATAAAGTAAAAAATACATATATTAAAAACAAAACTACATATCAATTGAAGTAAAACAAAATCACCGACGGTTCTACAAAAAATATTTAAACCAATCCATAAAGGAGGATAAAGTCTACCTAATTGAGGATAATACAAAGTTTCAGTTCCAATAGGATTATATAATGACGAAAATTCCTTTTCATAAGAATAACTATCAGGACCAAATTGATACCTTAAGCCAACCAATAAAAATAAATAAAGTAGACATATGTAAATATGACGTAATTTATTATTCTTTTTTAAGCATATGTCATATCTAAAAATAAGATACAACAGATACATTCCAAATAATATATATGGAAGCATTAATTTCTAGGTTTATTAAAGAAGAAGGAACACTTACAAGCTAAAACATATTTTTTATCATTAAAGTGAGTACTTGACAATTCATCAGTCACCCAAGTTAATTGACTTTCAAAAACTCGAATTTTATCAATGGAATAATTTGAAGGGTTAATCAACCTTTCTGCTTCCAAGAGGATATCAAATACCCAGGAGCAATAGCTATTAAACATATTCCATTTCATTATGAACATATTATGACCATAAACAAAATTATTAAATTTAAACAACTCATCAAAGGCGTTGTCGTAATCGGGATATTTATCGTGAATATTTTTTTAAAATTTCAAAATTCTCAATATGATAATTCATACGACATACATTTCTTAAATTATATGCATACCAATATTTTTTGGGCATTATTACATCGTATTTTGATAATAATACTAAAATATCATGGATATTAACATCGTTCACAAAATCATATGAAATATTTGGTAAAATTTTGATCATAGATTAGGAAAAACCATGTGAGAAATTAAAAAAACGACGATAACTACAGAGACCTACATACTTTGTAGGTTCCATATTTTTCCATGTCCAATATAGCCCTGTGATTTCAGACCAGTAAGTATTACGAATACTAATATTATTACCAGTGCCATCACCAGAAATACCTAATTCTAGTTTAGTAAATGCCTTACCACATTGGATAGGCATATATATATCACTATTAGGAACAAAATCATTGTCCTTATAATAGCACATCAATAATTTAACATTTCATTCATAATCTTTAATATTTAATAGGGTGTCCAGTTTTACGTTCCCAAAAACGTAGTATTAAGCACCCTTGTTATTGTTAACACAACACTCTCATTTTTAACGCTTTAGTTAGCAAAATAATTCTTTGACAGTTTGTATATATCATTGATTTTTAGCAACTAAGTAAAATAATTAAGCAACTAAAAACAATGAAAAAGATAGATTCAAAACCCGATAAAGAAACCCTCGAAGAGGAGGTTAAACGTCTTCGTAAAGAGAATGCCTAGCTTAAATCTCAGAAAGCGACCGACAAGGCCAAGCTTAAAGAGGTGAAGAAGGAAGTCAAAAAAAAGACGTAGCGACCGTGACCGTGACCGAAGAACAAAAGAATTTGTTATCGACCCTATTCCCAGACATAGATACTCTCTTCTGATCGTTCTGCTTTGTGTATTGATCTACATTCGTACCAATTGTGGCCTTCGCACTGTAGTGAAGATACTTGAAATCTTCAATGAGGTGCTTGAAGGCAAATGTGGAAAGGTTCCATGTTACAATACCGTAGAGAACTGGGTGAAGAAGTTGGGCTTATCTGCTTATGAGAATGACAACAAACCAACCGATAAGAAGTTTGCCTACATCATGCCCCCCACTTAGTAGTTTATATCGCAAATAATGGATAAAAAGCCTAATATTATTTGGCAATCCTCTTTTTAATCTATTATAGGCCTTTTATATCGTGTCGATAGCAATAGTATAATAGCAGAAGACCAATAAAAACATAGACCATATCTTAAAATCTAATTTCTTGGTTTATTAAGAAAAAAAGAGCATTTACAAGCAATTTTATATTTCAAGCTATTAAACTGAGATTTACTTACTTCGTCTGTGACCCAATTAATCTGACTTTGATAGTTCTTCAGATTGTTTTTGAAGATATACAACGTAAGCAACAGTTCATGCATATAGCCAAATACTCTAATTTTATCTATTGGATAATTGCTTGCATCAATTCTGCGTTCAGCTTCTAATAATATATCAAATACCCATTTACAATAATCATCAAATAGGCTCCACTTCATTATAAACATATTATGTCCATATACAAAATTATGTTTACGAAGCAATTCTATAAAAGCGACATCATACTCAGGATACAATTCATGTATTATATCTTGCAATATTTTGAAATCATCAATATAATAATTCATTCTATTTACATTATACAAGCTATATGCATACCAATATTTTTTCGGTGTCACAATATCGTATTTTGATAAGATCCTAGCAATATTAGGGATTTTAATATCATTAATTTTTGCATAATTAGATTTTTGTAAAATCTTTATCATTGGCATAAAACGACTATGATTAAAATTAAAAAAACGTCTATAGCTGCACAAGCCAACACAGTCAACAGGCTTCATATTCTTCCAAAACCAATATAATCCTGTAATTTCAGACCAAAATTGATTTCGGGCACTAATGTTATCACCTATATCATCACCCTGCATTTTTAGGTTTAAGCCTGTTGATGCTTTACCACATTGTATTGGGAAATAGATATCATCTGATGGAACAAATTCATTCTCCTTGTAGTAACAACAAAGAATTTTTACATTTTCATTCATATTCAGAAATATTTTTTATTAAATAAATAGCTTTTTTATGATAGATACTATACAGATAAACTGACTTCCCTAAATACGCAATTGTCACAGATATTATAGCACCTATTATACCAAAAAAATGCACAAAAGCAAAGCAAAAAAAAACGAGTATTACTCCTTGAACTAAAGTTGCATATTGGATATATTTAAAAGCAGAAGTAGTCATAATTATCAACTGTATTATTTGACTATAACACATAAAAACAAATGCCGGGAATAACCATAAATAAAAATCAACTGATTGTAAATATTCATATTTTCCTATCAAGTTTAAAAATGGAGTCAATAAAAAATATATTAATAAATATACAAATGATAAAGCACCAACACCCATAGCGGTATTCCTTCTTATATTTCTTATTAACTTGTCCTTATTTCTGGAGCCATATATCCATTGCGGAATTATTATCACACAAATAGCAAATATCGGAGTAAACTCGCTAAATAGTTTATATGCAACATTATACAAACCTATATCGGATACGCTTATGTTCTCAATTGCATAAACATAATTAACACCCAAATTTGTCAGATAAATACCTAAGACCCCCAATATTTGCCAAATAGAAAAATATAGCGTTTTATTAAAGCCACTCCAACTTATATTAAGTTTATCTTTTGTAAAAAAGTTCCAATAAAATATTGATACAAGTACAGCATAAGCCAGATTTAGCACAAAGAATATATATACGTATGACTTAATGCTTCTGCAAAAAAAACATACGATTAAAACGAATAATATGGTATAAACAATATCAAACATAGATTGCAAATTATTCTTTGAGCAAGGATATAATAATTGATTGAAGAAACTTTGAATGGAGAATCCAAGAAAAAGAATGAAAGTTTCTCCTATATATGATTCATCCTTTATTAGATCCGTTATTCTTTCTTTAAATATTACGTAAGATAAACTTACCAAAATGAAACATATAAATACAATTATCAGCCTATATAAAACAATGTTTTTGTAAGACCCTTTTTCTATATACTCTTTTGTTCCAATATTAACAATAGTCGGGTCAGTCCATCCAGTAGTTAATATATACAACAATTGCGCAACGGTAATCACAAGAGCTAATTGTCCATATTCATCTGGACTAAATAAATATATAAGGAAAAGAGAGACAAGTTGTGTTCCAAAAGAACTTCCTAATTTAAAAATATAGAATAGCTTAAGCTTTTGCCTGATAATACTAAGAATGTTCATAACAAGTTCTCAAGTGTATAAATATTACTTTTCTTAATAAACATGCTTGAGGTATAGATATTTTATATTTAATATACTCTCCTCTCTTTAAAGATGATATATACGCTTCTGCGTTAGTCTCAAAATCAAACATCTTTCGAATACATTCATATGACGACTTCGCAGAATTAAGATAATCACCTTCTATACTTGATATTGTCTCATCAATAGTCGGGAATTTATTCAAATCATTGTCATAGAATAAATCCACGCCAACGTTACCTTGGCTCTTATTAACATATAAACCACCACAGATATCTTTGCTAAACAACTTGTAGTCAGGACTAGCCATAGCCATAATTACAGGAATTCCATATTGAGTCATCTCAATTATCGAAGTGCCCATAGCATAGCCAATAGCATGACCTTGTATTACTTCGCCCAATTTATCATAATCAACTTTGCCTAAGAAAACAACTTGATTGCGATCAATGCAATTTTTATCCATATAATCTTGAACAAACTTCTCTGCGCCATAGCCTACAACTGATAGAGAATAATCGGGATGCCTTTTCAAGAAATTCAGCATTGCGCACAATGAAGGAAGCTTAAAATTTACAAACCGGCCAATCCACAAGATTTTTTTATTGTTAACAGGCTTGAAAGAGTAGTCAGGGAATGAGCATGTAGGTAAGGGTACAATATTATCTTTTGGTATTTGAATTCCATATCGCCCCCATAATCTTACGATAACTTCGCTCATCGGGATTAATACGCCTTTGCTTTGCACCTCACGGAAAAGATTCGTATTAAACTTCATCATCTTCTTAGAAGAAAAATTTCTTTTTCCTCGCAGTTTGAGGATTAATTTATCAAGAAGTGTTTGACAACAATACAGATTGTCTTGATCATGAAGAATTAAATGAGCCAATTTGATATGATACGATTCTTCCTTTGTTAAATCTGTAGTCAAATACAAATCTCGTGCACAAAATGAGAAAACCTCATATTTAACATCTCTATCGAAAGAAGATAATATGGCATTTCTTAAATCTTTTCTCTCTGCATCATTAAGATAATAATAATCAACTGGAAGATTAATAGGACAACAATGTTTCTTATTAATACCTTTCTTTTTTATATCCGATTCTATGTAACTTTCACTTTTATAAAATAGTAATAATTCAGGACATTTCTTCTCGAAATACTCTGCTAGCCGTACAAAAAGTGTCTCTCCACCTCCAAGATAGGTATTGAAATTAATTAGTGCAATCATTTGAATGAATTAAAAAAATCAACCACAATCTTGGCCTCCTCAGCAGACACAATTTGATTCATTGGAATAGACAATTCCTCGTCATGAATCTTTTCTGTAATAGGATATACACGATTATTCCACTCTTTGTAGCACTCCTGCTTGTGAGGAGGAATAGGATAGTGTATCAATGTCTGAACACCATTTACCTTGAGATACTCTTGTAATTCGTCTCTACGCTCGCAGAGAATAGGAAATTGGTGATATACATTGTTCTCGTTAGGGATGCGTGAAGGCAGAGTAATGAGTGGATTCTTAATATTATCGTAGTAGTAAGCAGCTAACTCTTGTCGCTTTGCATTGTCCTCATCAAGGTATTTCAACTTCACATCGAGTACTGCAGCATCGAGCTCAGACATACGGCTGTTCACGCCAACATACTTAAATACATATTTCTTTTGGCTACCATAGTTTGCGAGCGCACCAATCACGCTTGCTAGTTCTGCATCTGATGTTGTAATAGCACCTGCATCTCCAAAAGCTCCCAAGTTCTTACCAGGATAGAATGAGTGAGCCGCAGCATCGCCAAGTGCACCGGTTTTTACACCCTTCCATGCACATCCATGACTCTGAGCACAATCCTCCATCAGTTTAAGATTGTGCCTCTTACAAATATCACCAAGCTTGTCATTGTAAGCAACACGACCATAGAGGTGAACAATCATCACTCCCTTTGTCTTTGCTGTGATAGCCTCCTCAATGCGATCAATGTCAATCTCTAGATTATCCCATGTTGGCTCAACAAGCACTGGAATGAGATTATTCTTGGTAATTGCAAAGATAGTAGCTATGTAAGTATTGGCAGGAACTATAATCTCATCACCTTCGTGAAAGACACCCATCTCAATATAACCTTTCATAATGAGATAAAGTGCATCAAGACCATTTGCTACAGCTATACACTCACTAGTACCTATATATTTTGCATAATCAGCCTCAAACTGCTTGTTCTCATTGCCTTGAAGAAACCACCCCGACTCAATAACTCTATTGACTGCGGCTTTGTATTCATCACCATACTGCATGGTGATTGCCTGAAGATCTAATAACTTTATCATTTTGATTAATTTCAATTTATAAACTTCTTAAATATTTTGCAGGAACTCCTACATATATTTGGTTGTCAGGTATGTCTGTTGTAAGAACACAACCTGCTCCCGCCATTGCACAAGAGCCTATTTTGTGTTTTTCTAGAACTCTGGCTCCAATTGCCACATCAGAGCATTCTCCCATCTCAGAATATGATCCAACTATTGCACCCATTGCCACATGACATAACCTTTTTATAACTACATCATGTCCTATACACGTATTGGCTTTAATCATCGTGCCTTCACTTATATAAGTTCTAGGACCTATGTATGCATTATACATAACAAAACAACCTGATTCTATCACAGCACTTTCTGCAATAAATGCAGTATAGTGAATTATTGTAGCCAACCTATCTTTTGGTATTTCAAGTCGATCATAAGCTTCAATTGTTTTGTGATTTTTAGCTATCAAATGAATTCCCCATGAAAAATAATAATCCTCTGAAACGAAACGCTCGATGTCGGATGTACCTCCCAACACAGGATATCCATCTACTGATTCAACAAAATCATTGATAAATCCAGCAACTTCCCATTCGTAATTAGGGTCATGTGAAAGATTGCTATTTATACATGACGCTATTACACTTCCATGGCCCTCTCCACCTAATATTAAAACTCTTTTTTTCATTACGCAACCTCCTTTTTTCTGATCAGTTGTGAATGGAAAAAAATTAATACTTGAATACAGATGTTGCAATTGGCTCCAATTGTAGCTTCGGGTAAAACTACACAGAATTGCCTAATCCGTGTTCCAGTACCAATCTTCTTAGATTGGACATCTGCTAATGAATGTATCATTTTTTGTAATCTAAAAATTCATTGTAATCACGAATGTAGTCCTCCTTTTCATAAAGATCTGAGGCCAAGACCAAACAAATGGAGCCAGAAGAGAAACCTTGTTCCGCAGCCCAAATGCCGGGAGGAATATGCAAGCCATAAAAAGGACGATTCAACAAAACCGTACGCTTGTTTACCCCATCATCCAACATCACCTCAAAGCTACCACTTGCAGCAATCAGAAACTGATGACATGCCTTATGAGCATGAGCACCCCGTGCCTCACCTCCCGGTATGTCATACGAATAGAATACCCGCTTGATATCAAATGGCACATTCACATTCCCATGGATCGGTGTGATATTCCCCGCCCGGTTCTCAATCTTAGGAAGCTCCACGATCGAGCAACCATAAACCGTTACTTTACACATACTATTTTTCGTTTTAAATATTTCGAAACAGGAATCTCATAATAATGATACACCACATAACTGGTCAAAAGGATAGCAAGAAACAAACAGCCATCTTCAATTGCCATAAAGAACAAGACTCCACAAGAACCACCAGCCTTAAACCATCCAGTTCCATCCACGGGATAATGATGAAGGAAAATCATGATAGCAAATATGAAACGAAGAGATTGTAGCAAGGATATCATGGATTCATTATCCTTAGGAATTCTTGATAATCATAAATGTAATCCTCCGCATCATAGGGCGTGGATGCCAATACCAAGGCCAAGGAATTGGTAGAGAAATTATTCATCTCACGCCAAAGCCCCTTGGGAACATACAAGCCATAATAAGAGCGGTTGAAGGCATAAGTGGTACGCACCTTACCAGTGTCTATCACCACATCAAAACTACCCGAAAGGGCTACGATGAACTCTTCGTTCTCCTTATAGGCATGACCGCCTCTTCGCTCACCACCGGGAACGTCATAGATCCAATACGTCCGTGCTATCTTGAAAGGAATGTGTCTCAATTCCTCAATAATAGACAGGTTGCCTCGCTTGTCCAAGATCTTGGGCAAGTCGATAATCCTAACTCTATCTTCCATATTGTTTGATAAAAATGATTGGTCAAGTAACATGGTTACTTCTTCCATGTAAACGATTTATACAGTGCACCCGTTATCCATTAAGCATTTACACACAGGGATGTAAGCACTCTATTTAGTTAAAAATTACATCTTGAATTTAACATTGGCTGCTAGCCAATATGATTTTGTCAGGGACCATATTAAGGTAGATTGCCGCCATCTACCCTTCCCCCAGCACATACTTCACGATCGCCCACCAGATATTGCGCACGCTCCCGCCATGGATATGAAGCACACATTGACTTACTTTTTCTTTGGATGAAAAAGACCACGCTCAGGACAGACAGGGCGATGCAACACAGGCCGGAGGCCAAGCCATCAATGCCGTCGATCAGGTTGATGGCGTTCGTCACGTAGACCACGGCGAAGACCGTGACCGGGACGCCCACCAACGCCGAGACAGAATAAATCCCGAACAGGCCACCCAACGAATCGATCCAGCTGCCGGACAACACCAGCAGAAGAGCCGACACGACCTGCACGACGAACTTGTAACGGTAACCAACACCCACCAAGTAAAGCAGCGTCATGCCCACGAACAGGAAAAGGTACTCATAGAGCATACCAAGCGACAGACTCGACACGTCCGAGGCCCACAGGTAAAGGCGAAAGCATCACCAAGGCCATCGACATCAAGATAACCGGGAAGAACGACAACCCGCCCAGACAGGGAACAGGGGTCGTATGCACCTTACGGGAGTCCGGAATATCATACAGGCGTTTCTTGTGGGAGATCACCAAGATCCTAGGGATGATAACCATGCCAAAAAACACGGAGGTCAGGAAGCCGGACAGTAATAATAACGGTATTTGCATCGCACTCATACGCTCTCACTCAATAAAGGCAACCCCTCCACCTCGCTAGCGTGCCATTCACGGTAGTCCGACAAGGGAAGCCCGGGGACGGTCAATAGCTTGTAATCCAACTCATCCCTACTCAATATATGTTTGCGAACGTACGAACGCAACGAACGATCCGTCACGGAGACCATCACGATCGGGAACGGGTAGGCGAATAGGCACAGCGGCGTGGTCTCGCTATCCGGGAACGCACGACGCAACTGATAGGCAGAACGCTCGAACGCAACCCAGTAGAGACCCGTACAATACAGGTGGATTGAGTTCTGGTTCGCACGCTCACGATCCATGATCTCTGTCAAATGATCACGCAACAGGTTCATCAAACGGATACCCGAAGGAACCTCGCACATATCTCTCTCTTTTCTCATATCTTTTATTTATCGCTATGCGCAACTGTCAACTGTCACTTGTCAACTCCCTACGTGCCCGAACCAACGGTCGTAATCACGCAAACGACGTATCAACACGGACTTGCTCTTCTTGGGCGAAGCCTCGTCCTGCCAAGGGTCAACCAACTCGTGCGCCATGCGCTGGTAGAGGCTGCTGTCCGTACAGCCGTACAGCGTGACCAGCAACAAGGCACGGGATTGCCCCGCTTTGATCACCGGGAGCATGCTGCGCATCGTGGAGTGCAAACGATCGAACTCATCCTCATCGCCCAACAACCTATAAGCAGGAAGGAGCAACGAGTAAAGCTTGCAACGGATCACGTCGGTCTCAGCACGGAGCGAGGCGTAGCCACGCAGGACCTCACGGGCCAGACAGGCATCCTCCTCACCTACGTCGCCGCAGGCATGGTAACGGCCCAAGGCCCCGTGCAAGCCTTCCGACAGACGGTCGTTGTCCAAATGGGTATAGACGTGCTTGCCCCTCGTGTTCAACTCGATCAACTCGTACTCCCCCGCTCTCACCTCGAACAGGGGAACCCATATGCAATCAAGGATACGCACCATCACGTCCTTATGGCCACCGCCCGGCTGTACCACCACCTCGGCCTCCATGTCGGTAAAAGGGCCGGAGGTGATGCGGACACGGTCACCCCTCAACAGGCGGCCGCTATCCGGAACGTACACCGGAAGTTCGTTGGAGTAAGACGCCGCAATCCAGCGTAAGCTATCCATCTCTCGATCGGAGAGATAGGGGAAATAAGATTGTCCACCGTCAGATACCCGGGGGAGGAAATTGTACAGGGGAAGCGTACGCTTCAGGCTAAAGATCTCGTTCTCGGAGGCGTGGATGAACACGTAGTTGTACAGCAGCGGTTGCCTCGTGTTGACCATCTTACCGCCAACCTTCCTCGCCTCGACATACGAGGGGGAGAAATACTCGAACAACGTCTCCCCACGACGCTCACGCCGCAAAAGCTCAGCGTCCAGTCCCTTCGAGGGGCTGATCCTGTCACGCTTCCCACCGGCGGTAGGGAGCGTGAGCACGTACCAGCGGACGGCCTCTTGGTCACGTCGCTTGCGAACATGTGCCATGAACCTATCCGAGCACTTGCTTGTTAATATATCCATCTCTATGATTATCTTTTCTAGTGGTTATCCCGTGGCCCGAAAACAGACCCCACGGCAATTCAGAGCCCTACCAA
>ERZ857982.1402-NODE-1402-length-23485-cov-5.362655_pt1 | contig 23485 bp, 16 predicted proteins | sample MGYA00519955_ERZ857982 | MGnify/ENA primary metagenome ERZ857982 (study PRJEB31778, sample SAMEA3449416) | human gut metagenome | biome: human gut; feature: human-associated habitat; material: faeces | place: United Kingdom | collected 2010/2012 ... | reverse complement strand
TACGGAACTTCCGAAGGGTTGGTCAATGATGTGATCCAGTCTGTTTTGGGAGATAAAAAAGGGAATCTTTGGGTAGCGACCGAATATGGAATATCCAAGTTTAACCCGTCCACTCATTCTTTTGAGAACTATTTCTTTTCTTCCTATACTTTAGGAAACGTGTATAGCGAGAATAGTGCCTGTATGCGTGAAGACGGAAAACTGCTTTTTGGAACGAACTATGGATTAATAGTGATCGACCCTGAAAAGATACAAGATAGTGAGACGTTTTCTCCGGTTGTTTTCACTGATTTGTACGTCAATGGAACCCAGATGAATCCGCAGATGGAGGATTCTCCATTAAAACAGTCTCTTGCTTATTCGGATGAAATTACACTGAAATATTTTCAAAACTCATTCCTGATAGATTTCTCTACTTTCGACTATTCGGATAGCGGACATACGAAATATATGTATTGGCTGGAAAACTATGACCAGGGATGGAGTACTCCTTCTCCACTGAATTTCGCTTCCTTTAAGTATCTGAATCCTGGAACCTACATACTTCATGTCAAATCCAGCAATGGCTCGGGTATATGGAACGACAGTGAGACTACATTGAAGATTGTAATCGTTCCACCGTTTTGGAAAACTACTTGGGCAATGCTGTGTTATGTTCTGTTATTGATTGTTGCCTTGTATTTTGCTTTCCGTATCGTTCGCAACTTTAATGGTTTGCGCAACCGTATTAACGTAGAGAAGCAACTGACTGAATATAAGCTGGTCTTCTTTACTAATATTTCTCATGAATTCCGTACTCCGCTTACCTTAATCCAGGGAGCTTTGGAGAAAATCCAGCGTGTCACGGATATTCCGCGTGAATTGATATATCCTCTGAAAACAATGGATAAGAGCACGCAACGTATGTTGAGGCTCATCAACCAGTTGCTGGAATTTAGAAAGATGCAGAATAATAAACTGGCACTTTCTTTAGAGGAAACGGATGTCATCGCTTTCCTTTATGAAATATTCTTGAGTTTCGGGGACGTGGCGGAACAGAAGAATATGAACTTCCGTTTCTTGCCTTCAGTGCCATCTTATAAGATGTTTATTGATAAAGGAAATTTGGATAAGGTGACTTATAACCTGCTTTCCAACGCCTTTAAATATACTCCTTCCAACGGAACAATTATTCTCTCGGTGAATGTGGACGAAGGGAAGCAAACCTTGCAGATTCAGGTTTCGGATACAGGAGTCGGTATTCCTAAAGAAAAGCAGAACGAATTGTTCAAGCGATTTATGCAGAGCAATTTCTCCGGTGACAGTATTGGTGTCGGTCTGCATTTGAGCCACGAACTGGTGCAGGTACATAAAGGTACGATTGAGTATAAAGATAATGAAGGTGGTGGCTCTGTATTTACCGTATGTATTCCGACAGATAAGACGGTGTATTCGGAGAAAGATTTCCTTGTTCCGGGCAATGTGCTGCTGAAAGAGGCAGACGGTCACGCGCATCATTTATTGCAACTTTCGGAAGAACTTCCTGACCCGGAAAAGATGGCTACTCCTTTGAATAAACGGAAAGTGCTGATTATTGAAGATGATAATGATATCCGTGAGTTTCTGCGGGAAGAAATCGGTGCGTACTTTGAAGTGGAAGTGGCTGCCGACGGTACATCCGGATTTGAAAAGGCCCGTACGTATGATGCCGATTTGATAATCTGTGACGTTCTGATGCCGGGTATGACCGGATTTGAAGTGACCAAGAAACTAAAAACGGATTTTGATACGAGCCATATTCCCATTATTCTTCTGACCGCATTAAACTCACCGGAAAAGCATCTGGAAGGAATTGAAGCAGGTGCGGATGCGTATATCGCAAAACCGTTTAGTGTAAAACTGCTGTTAGCACGTGTATTCCGTTTGATTGAGCAGCGTGATAAATTGCGTGAGAAGTTCTCCAGCGAACCTGGTATTGTGCGTCCGGCTATGTGTACTACCGATCGGGATAAAGAATTTGCAGACCGTTTGGCTGCCATCCTCGAACAGAATCTTGCCCGTCCTGAATTCTCTATTGACGAGTTTGCACAACTCATGAAGTTGGGACGAACCGTATTTTATCGGAAACTGCGTGGCGTAACAGGATATTCGCCTAATGAATATTTACGTGTGGTACGAATGAAGAAAGCGGCGGAGTTGTTGCTGTCAGAAGATAATCTGACGGTTGCGGAAGTCTCTTACAAGGTAGGCATCAGTGATCCTTTCTATTTCAGTAAATGCTTTAAAGCACAGTTTGGAGTGGCACCATCGGTTTATCAACGTGGTGTGAATAGTGAGGGAGATTCCATGTAGGATGGATTTTATCCATTTCGCTTCCGGACCTTTATATTGAATAATAGTCCTTGTATTTGTGTACAATAGTCCATTGTACAACAGGAAAGGTACACCTATCTTTGCAGGGTAAAATAGTGTGTAACTATGGATTTCGTATCCATATATTTAATCATTTAATAGAATCATGAAAACACTTTCTTTATTTATTCTGACTTCTTTCTTCTATGCTTTTGGCATAAATACTTTATCGGCTGCAGATTGGAAAGTTTATGTTGCCAAATATAAGCAGGACAAAACCTGTGCCATCACCTATACTTTTGATGATGGTTTGGCAGAACATTCCACAGTGGCTGCACCGGAATTGGAAAAGCGTGGCTTTAGAGGAACTTTTTGGGTTTGCGGTTATTACACGGAACAAGGGGTATCATCCAAGTTACCTCGAATGACTTGGAATGAACTAAAGAAAATGGCAAAGAACGGACATGAAATTTCCAATCATAGCTGGTCGCATCAGAATGCGAAACGTTTGACTTTGGAACAAGTGAAATCTGAAATAGAGAAGAATGATAGTGCGATTTTTGCCAATATAGGCGTTATGCCTGTCACTTATTGTTATCCATATAACTATAAGACAGATGAGATCGTGGCACTGGCTTCTAAAAACAGAGTGGGAACACGTATCAAACAGATTTCGATTGGTGGAAAATCTACCCCTCAACGTTTTGCCAAATGGCTGGATGACTTAATGAAGAAAGAGGAGTGGGGAGTAGGTATGACGCATGGAATCAACTACGGATATGATGCTTTTAAAGACCCTTCCTTGTTTTGGGCACATCTCGATAAAGTGAAAAGCTTGGAAGATAAAATCTGGGTAGGAACGTTTCGCGAAGTGTCCGCTTATATAAAAGAGAGAGACGATATTCAATTAAACGTTTCCATACATAAGAGAGGAATGACGATTACTCCTGAAATGACATTGGATAAGAAAATGTATACAGAACCATTAACCATGGTACTTGTGGGGGAGGCTGTAGAAAAGGTGTCTGTGAAACAAGGTAAAAAGCAACTTTCCGCACATATTGCCGGAGATAAAGTCCTTTTTGATTTCAATCCGTATGCAGGGAAAATTAAAGTAAGTTTCAACTATAAACAATCTAAGAATGTACATGAGAAATAAATTAGTATTATTATTCTTTTTCATATTGACAGTTGCTGTCAGTGTAAATGCTCAAACCTTGCCCGACCAAAAGGAAACATTGGAGGTCATGAAGAAAGTGAACGGTTACTTTATGAAAAAGTATGCCGATTATACTATCCCCAGTTTTTATGGTCGTGTACGTCCCAGTAATATCTGGACACGTGGCGTGTATTATGAAGGACTGATGGCGCTTTATTCTATTTACCCACGTGAGGATTATTATAAATATGCCTACGACTGGGCTGATTTCCACAAATGGGGAATGCGAAATGGTAATACAACCCGTAATGCTGATGACCACTGTTGCGGACAGGCGTATATTGATTTATATAAGATTTGTCCGTCAGATCCGAACATGATTCGGAATATCAAAGCGAGCATCGATATGGTGGTGAATACACCGCAGGTGAATGACTGGTGGTGGATTGATGCTGTGCAGATGGCGATGCCGATCTTTGCTAAATTCGGAAAGATGACCGGAGAACAGAAGTACTACGACAAGATGTGGGATATGTACTATTATACACGCAGTCAGCACGATGAAACCGGTATGTTCAATCAGAAAGACGGTCTGTGGTGGCGCGATCAGGATTTCAATCCTCCCTATAAGGAGCCTAATGGAGAAGATTGCTACTGGAGTCGTGGAAATGGCTGGGTATATGCTGCTTTGGTGCGTGTATTGGATGAAATTCCCTCTGACGAAAAACACCGTCAGGATTATATCAATGATTTCCTGACCATGAGCAAGGCACTCAAGAAATGCCAGCGTGAAGATGGTTTCTGGAATGTCAGTCTTCATGACCCGACGAACTTCGGGGGCAAAGAGACTTCCGGCACGGCACTGTTTGTTTACGGTATGGCTTGGGGAGTTCGTAACGTATTACTCGACCGTAAAGAATATCTTCCCATCCTTTTAAAAGCGTGGAACGCTATGGTAAAAGATGCCGTACATCCGAATGGATTTCTGGGATATGTGCAGGGAACAGGCAAAGAGCCTAAAGACGGACAGCCGGTCACATTTAAAAGCATACCCGATTTTGAAGATTATGGGGTCGGTTGTTTTTTGCTTGCCGGGACGGAAGTGTACAAGTTGAAATAATAGAATAATATACACTTCTCCATAGGTAATTATACTCTGGAAGCCTTTGTTCCCCTTAATGAATGATTGCCAAGGTATTTGCGTACAATCGTCCATTGTGTACTTCAATCAGTACGTCTACATTTGCAGAAGTAAAAAATAGAAAAAACAATAACTTAAAATGAAGACATCAATGAAAAACATGTATTTAGCTGCCGCTATGGTAGTGTCATTAGCTTTTTCTGCTTGTAGTGACGAAGAGTCGGGAAAAGCGGACCGCGCCTATAAACCCATTGAAATTTTTGGGAATATCAACGAAGTAGTGAGTAATGTCCAGGAAACTCGTGCTGTCGGTGCGGCATGGGGGTCGGACGATCGTATTGGAGTAACTGTTGAAGCGGACGAGGATAACGCGACGGCTAATGCAGTGGATACCTATATTAATATTCAATATCGCAATGAAACCGGAGGTTCGTTTCGTGTGGTCAATGAAGGTTCAACAGACAATAATATCCGTTTGAAGGGAGAAGGTGAGTTTACTTTAAGTGCTTATTATCCGTATCAGGGAGCGAATGGCACATTGCCGGGTACGGAAGGAGTGATTGTAAAAACAATCAGCGGAGCAGATCAGGCAACCGACAAGCAGCCGCAAATAGACTTCCTGTTTGCCAAAGCTACCGGAGTCCATGCAGAGTCTCCTGTTACATTTGACTTCTCTCATAAAATGACTAAAATCATTTTGAAGTTTAAAGCAACCAATGGGGCTACATTAAATAATATGAAAGTTTATCTGAAAAGCCTGCAATTGGAAGGCTCTTTTAATGTAACTACTGGTGAGGCTGTTGCTAAAAGTGGTGCTACTCCGAATTCGGAATTAAGTATGGATATTGCCAAACCGGCAGAAGGTGAAATGACCGCATCTATTATCCTGTTCCCGCAAGATATGCCGGAGAAAGTCTTGCTGGAAGTAAAAATGAATGATGAGACCTACACACAATATATGCCTGTTCAGAATCTGGAAAGTGGGCATGCATATCCTTATAATGTGACCTTCGAAAATCCTGCAATGACAATTACCAAAGCGGAAATTGAAGACTGGATCGTAGAAGATGATAAAGATGTGACTGCTTCGGTTACTGAATAAACGACTGACAAGGATTCAAAAAAAGGATGATATGAAAAGAAATGAATTATGGTTTGGCGGTTTATTGGCAGTAGCAGGTTTCTTTGGAGCTTGTACCAATGTAGCGGAAGACGAGTTTCAAAATAATCAATATCCGATGGAGCTAATGGCGGAAAAGTCAGCTATGACTTTTACGCACAGCATCGGGGAGAAGACTGAATGGGAGGGGGGAGAATCAGTTTCCCTATACGATGGTTTCTCACAAAAGTTGTATGAGGTTTCTCAAACAGGAGAAATGAGTGCTAAAAATAACGATCCTCTTTATTGGTATACGACGACGGAAGAAGAGACTTTGTTTGCCTGGTATCCCTCTTCGGAAACTTTGCTGACAGAGTGGACTGTAGCTTCCGATCAGACTATTGAAGAGGCATATAAAAACTCGGATTTCCTTTATGCTTATGAGAAAATGAAATTCCGTAGCGAACGGAAACTTAAATTCCATCACGGAACAGTGAAGTTGGTTATTAATGTGAAAGGTGACGGAGATACCGTATCGGAAGAAGATTTGAAAGATATTGTATTTACTGTGAGTGCTGTAACAAAGGGTACTATGGCAGAAGGCAAATTACAGTCTGCCGCAGGAGTTGAAGCGACAGTGATGAAACCTTATCTGTTGGAAAATGCTAGAGAGGGATATGCTTATTCTTTTCAGTTGCTGATGATTCCGCAGGATATGTCCGGCAAATTATTCTTTAAAGTTACGTTGAAAGACGGCAGAAATTTCGGTCATATGCCGGGCAATGGTGAAGGCATATTAGAAGGCGGACACCAATATACATACAATGTAGGAGTTGGTAAACCTGGATTGAAAGTGACGATAGAGAAAGATTCTGTTTCGTGGGAAGGTGATGATGAAGAGGTTGAAGGAACTGATAGAGAATAATATTCAAAATTTGAAGCGAAGATGAAACAATATAAATTTATGCAAGCAGCCTTACTGACAATCCTGTTGTGCGGTTGGACTGGTTGTTCTCAAAATGAGGAAGAAGTTCCGGGAAATGTACGGGACGGGATTGTACTGAACGTGACTGATACAGGGTTAATTAACAATGAACCGTCTACACGTACGGAAGATACAGGCTTTGTTACCACTTTTACGCAGGGAGACCAGATTGGATTGTTCGCCGTGAAAGATGGTGCGATATTGGATGAAATCAATAATATGCCTTTTACGTTCAATGGTTCGAGTTGGTCGGGCAAACCGATATTATATGATGACCGGTTGGCCGGAGTGACTTTCTACGCTTACTATCCTTATCAACCGGAAATGACAGAAAAAATAGATCTGGCAAGTGATGACTTTTTTGCTCCTTTGGTAGCCGGTTGGGAATTGACAACAGAACAGAGTGACCAGAAAGCGTATGCAAAGCAAGATTTAATGACTTCAAATGCAACGGCATTGATTGGCGATAACGGAAACTATACATTGAGTTTTCAGTTGACACACCGTATGAGTCTGCTTGTGGTGAAGTTGCCTTCTACACGGTATATTTTCACAGATGCAGAGGGGGTGGCAATGCCGGAAGCAACTCCTTATGTTGCTATGCCTGTCAATGTAGCTTTCTATCTTGATAATGTAGAGGAAGGAACAAAGATCTCTCCTTATTATGACGCGAAGAAAGATGAATATCGTTTACTAAGAAAGCCGTCTTCGGAAAATCAGATAATTGGTCATTACAATGATAAACAATGTACGTTTGATACGGCTGAAAAGATGAAAGAAGGGAGGTACAAACGTTTTGTTGTCGATGGCGGTTATAAAGAGGTGACCCACCATCTACAGGTAGGCGATTATTATTATGCAGATGGCAGTGTGGTAAGTGGCAATGAAGCAGAACCTGCAAAGGAAAATTGCATTGGAATCGTATGCTGGGTCGGAAATCCGATGCCTTCTGTATTGTATAAAGATGTAGCGGGAACTCCCTACACTGCCAATAATGACGCATTGCTCCGTTCACATCCCAATTGTGTTCATGGATTAGTAATGAGTCTTTATACAGAAACCGGTAAATTCTCTCCTGCTCTTACTCAAAGTATACACGACTGGTTTATGACCACTTCATTTACTTCTTCCTATGTCTCTGTCACTGGATATTATGATGTAAATGAAAATAATAAAAACAAACCTCTTCGCTTTTTGGGATATAATAATTCGGAAGTATTGGATTTGTATTATGATACTTTCAAAACTGATTTTGAATGTTTCCGATATCAGGATGATTGTGAAAGCAGTTTTCCGGCTCCGTCTATTACTACCGGTTGGTATGTGCCCTCCAGTGGGGAACTTGTAGCTTTGCAGGATAAAGATAATTCTTTAGAGAGTAAGGTGAACTCTAAGTTGATAAAAGTATCAGATAAAACAATGGATATGTCTGCTACCTATTGGAGCAGTACGGAACGAAATAATAAGAATATGTACATTGTTACTTATTCTAAAACTGCTGGTTCGGCAGGAACTGGCGGTGTCAAGACCAATACTTACACTTATCGTTTCTTCCTGGGATTCTAATTTAAAGATATTCGTATGATGATGAAGAGAATACTGTTTCTTATTAGTCTTTTGTCGGTAACCAGTTGCCTTTTAGTACGCGCTCAGGTCTATAAATTCGACTTTACTCCCGATAAAAAGGTAGAAGAGGGATATATTAAAGTGACACCCGAAACTTTGTTCAATAACGAACAGGGTTTCGGATATGATTTGCAACCGGCGTGGGATGGAAAAAGCAATCAGCCTTTCTTTTTCTCTGTCAATGTTCCTGATGGCAATTATAAAGTAACCGTTACTCTTGGCAGTAAGGATTCAGCCGGAAATACTACGGTACGTGCCGAGTCCCGCCGACTGTTTATTGAAAATCTTCCGACTAAAAAAGGAGAAATGATTACCGAATCTTTTACCGTCAACAAACGGAACATGAAAATCAGCGAAAGAGAGAAAGTTAAAATCAAGGCACGTGAAAAAAACAAACTGAACTGGGATGAAAAACTGACTCTTGAATTTAATGGTGATGCTCCTCGTATGACTTCTCTGGTCATTGAGCGTGTAGATAAAGTGACCACTATCTTTCTTTGCGGTAACTCCACCGTAGTGGATTATGACAACGAACCTTGGGCTGCCTGGGGACAAATGTTTCCGCGTTGGTTCACCGATCAGGTGGCTATTGCCAATTATGCTGAATCCGGAGAATCTGCCAATACCTTTATCGGTGCCGGACGTTTGAAGAAAGCATTGACACAGATGAAGAAAGGGGATTATCTTTTTATGGAGTTCGGTCATAACGATCAGAAGCAGAAGGGTCCAGGTAAAGGAGCTTTCTATTCTTTCATGTATAATTTGAAGATTTATATTGATGAAGCACGTTCCAGAGGTGCGCAGCCTGTATTGATAACTCCTACCCAGCGTCGTCGTTTTGATAAGAATGGTAAAATTGTAAATACTCACCTTGATTATCCTGATGCGATTCGTTGGTTGGCAGCCAGAGAAAATGTACCTTTGATTGACTTGAACGAAATAAGCCGTACGCTTTATGAGGCAATGGGTGTAGACGGTTCTGAACATGCGTTCGTGCATTACCCTGCTAATACATACCCGGGACAAACTAAGGAGCTGAAAGATAATTCCCACTCCAACACTTTCGGTGCTTATGAGTTGGCGAAATGTATTATTGAAGGAATGAAGAAAGCCGATTTGCAGGTAGTGAAGTTTTTGAGGAAAGATTATAATGGATTCAATCCGAAGCATCCTGATAATTTTGAAGATTTTAAATGGAGTCTTTGTCCGTTTACAGAAATAGAAAAACCGGATGGTAATTGATAAAAGGAGTCTGACTTTTGAATCTGACAAATAACGTAGATTAAAAACATAAAATAGAGGAGAGATTATGAAAAAAGTAATGGTATCAATGGCGTTGGTAGTACTAGCATTAGGAAGCCAGGCACAAGTTTTAAAGAATGACCTGTTGAAAGGTTATAAGGAAGGTGATCGTTTGGAGAAAGCAGTTTATGATGACAAACGGGCTCCTATTAACGTAGATACCTGGTGTGGCGCATTTACTGCGACGTCGGTTGAAGGAGTTGTAAGCCCTACTGTTGGAAAGGCTTTGACTTATGCCGGATATAATGAGACGGGACCATCTATCAATTTTGGTTTTCCGCAAGGTGTGAAAGGTTCCCGTGTTAGCGTATATTCTTTGGTAGAATCAGGAAAAGTTTACTCAAAAGGAACTTATTATTTGGCTTGTCTGGTGAACTTTGCTAAAGTCGGCTCAAGTAATTTGGCAGATATTCTGGCTGCGAGTGCCAGTTATGTTGGCGGAGGAAATCGTGGTCAAGTATATGTCAGACGTGAAGGAAATGATAAAATCAAATTTGCTGTTGGTTTGATGAAAGAACGTAATGAGGCTCCTATGGTATATGATTATAATACAACGCATCTGTTGGTATTGAAAGTCGATTATGACAAAAATGAAGTATCTTTGTTCGTTGACCCTGAATTAAGTCAGAATGAGCCGAAAGCTGATGCTGTAGTAGCTGGCGAAGAAGGTGCTTTGAAAGCTGGTCTGAAAGCAATTTCGTTTAGAAATCGCAGTGGCTTTAAAGGAAATATCGGAAATTTCCGCTTTGCTAAAGATTGGGCAGGTAGTATAGGTAAATAATAGAATCTATTAATCTGTTAACTTAAAGAGGGGGGAGGTGCATTGTAGGCAACTCCCCCCCTCTTTAAGTTGTGGCAGTCTTTATTTTTCCATATAATATATTCTAAAATTACTGCTTGTCTTGTAATTCATCTATGTTCTCTACATGTGTCCGTAATGCAGGGCGGATATTATTGCCCAATTCCTGCCGGACAAGTGCTGTAACTTCGTTATATATAGACAAATAAGGTTCTACAACCTCAGTCTCAACCATGTCTCTGTCTGTCCATAGTTGTTGGTTCATTCTAATCCAGCCCTTTTTCATGCAGCCACTTGGAGATATGCGCAGCCACTTCCATGTTGTTCAAATCAGACATAATGAAATGTGTATTGCCATGCAAACCAATTTCGGGCAAGTGGATAACTGTCACATCACCACCCATCTCATTGACTATTTTCGCCCACATGCGCATCAAGTACAGACGACGGGTCCATTCGTAGAGTTCGGGATACTCATCCGTTTCGGGTAGGTTGTCGCCATAATATATGATAATAGGGATGCGCGTAAACTCTTTGAAGATGTCCGCAGGTACTTCCACACCTTCCGTATTCTGCTTAGAATGCGTCTCTATCTTCCCCTCTTCTGGTAACATTCCTTCAGGAAAAGGAACATTCCCTCCAGGCTCTAAAGCAATAATGGCCTTGATATTCCGTGTTTTCGGCACAGTCTGCCATGCCACGGCGCCACCTTGTGAATGTACCATGAATATAGCTTTGCCTATTTTGTCGAATAGTGCGGCATATGCATCGGCATATACGTCAAGGTTTTTGCTGCCAATGTTCGGGGTCATCTGACGAAAGAACTGGTTTAGTGTTTCTTCATCTTGCTTGAACTGTACGCCTTTGAAATAATCCGGCCAAATACCTATACGGAAGCGATTGAACCATTCTTCCTCATCGAACCGGGGCGCAATGGTGGCAGTGTCAGTGCTCCGCCCGGCATTGCCACGACGAGGTTGGTCCGCAAGATAGGTCGAGAAACCCTTCCGAAGAAATATGTTCTGAAAGCCCTCTCGTCCGTCGGGAGTTGTTTCCCATGTCTTCGAAAACTGGCCTACTCCATGAGCGAATACCAGCGGATAACGCCTTGCATCAACTGGCTTCTGATAGAACACGTAGGCATGGTCTCCGTGGTACTGTCGCCCTGCGGAATCCGTGAGCACCGTTCCGCCCACGGAAAAGCTTCCCTGTCCGGCTATTTGCAGTGTATTACCGCCATTGTGGCAAGATACCAAAGCAACCAACATACTTATAACAATAGCTGTTTTCATATTCTTTTACTTCTGTATTTTCGATTCTTGCAATGCATCGTAACGGCTGCCGACCACCGGGATAGCCGCCACGGCCGCTTCCAACTCTTGCATCTCTTCAGGCGTGAAGCGAATATCCGCTGCCCGCAGGTTCTCTTCGAGGTGCGACAGTTTGGTGGTGCCGGGAATGGGGACGATGAACGGCCGCTTGTTTATCAGCCAGGCCAATGCCACTTGTGCGGGCGTGATGCCGCGCGTCCGTCCGAAAGCGTTGAGTACCTCCACGATGCGATAGTTGGCACGGATGGTGTCGGGCTGGAAGCGGGGCAGCGTCTGGCGGTTGTCATTCTTCGGGTCGAACTGTGTGTACTCGTTTATCATGCCGCCGAGGAAACCGCGGTTGAGCGGACTGTATGGCACGAAGCCTATGCCCAGTTCTTCGCAGAGGGCGAGCACTCCGTTTTCTTCCACCGAATGGTGCATGAAGTGGTATTCACTCTGGATGACTGTGACGGGGCAAACCTTGTGGGCGCTGCGGATGGTATTTACGTTTACCTCACACATCCCCCAGTGCAGGATTTTCCCTTCCTTTATCAGTTCGCCACATGTTTCGGCAACGACTTCGATGGGCGTGTTCGGGTCGATACGATGTTGGTAGAAGATGCCTAGCGTTTCCACGCCCAGATTGCGAAGCGAGTTCTCGCATACCTGCCGGATGTTCTGCGGTGTACTGTTTTCCTCAGTCCTCACCTGCACACCATTTACGAACTTATGTCCGAATTTGGAAGATACGAATACCCGGTCGGTATATCCCTTCAGTGCTTCGCCCACTAACTTTTCATTGACATGATAGCCATAGCTTTCGGCCGTGTCGAAGAGGGTGACGCCGCGTTCTACTGCTTCGTGTATCAGAGCGATTTCCTGCTTGCGGTCGGGATGCCAGCTACGGTTATGGTTCAATCCCATGCATCCAAAGCCCATTACCGATACTTGGAATGCAGCTTTGCCACTGCCTAATGTACGGGTATCATGAAGGGCGGCCAAACTTGGCATACCTGTATTTAGACTTTTCTGTCTATCTGAAATAACCTTTTCTGCTGCGTTTACCTTTTCAAGTGCGGGTACAATACACAATGCTGCTCCTGCCAATGCTGTCCGCTTCAGAAAACCACGACGATCCATGCCGTTCTCCTGAATTTGTTCCTTTTTCATATTTTTAATTATTTGATTGTATTTATAGTACGAAAATACAGGCGGAACCTCTACTCCACTGTATTTCACAGATTAAATGGCCTTTTGTTTTTCGGATTATTATTTCAAATGCTCTTCGAAAAACTCAGTCAGCTTGTCAAATGGTATCTTATCCATTTGATCATACAAGTCCACGTGATTAGCACCAGGCACAATGTACAGTTCTTTCGGTTCATTCGCCTGCTTGTAGGCATACTCACTAAAATAGCGCGAATGTGCATTTTCGCCGGTAATGAACAGTACGGGGCGTGGCGAAATCTCCTTGATTTGTGCAAAAGGATAAAAGTTGGTCAGTGCAGCCAGGCTTGTATAGCGCGTGCCTTGGTAACGGGGATGTTGTCCGCGCTGCGGATTGCGGTAGTAGTCAAAAAACTCCTTCTGCACGGCACTTGCGTTCTCGGGTAATTGTTCAGGCGTGCCAAAACGAATACGCGGCTCTGCTCCTTCCGCCTCTTTCCAACGTTGCTGCGCCACTTCGGCAAACATCGACTTGCGCTGCTCGTCGGTCAGGGCATTGCCCAATCCGTTGCGAGTGGCACGCCCCATGTCGTACATACTCACCGTGGCCAATGCATGGATGCGCGGGTCGAGCGAAGCGGCGCAGACTGCAAAACCACCACTGCCGCAAATGCCAATGACACCGATGCGGTTACGGTCAACATACGCTTGCAGACCGAGCCAGTCCACCGACGCACTGAAATCCTCTACCAATGCATCGGGCGACACCGTGTGGCGAGGCTCGCCGCCGCTCTCTCCCTGATAGGAGGCATCGAAGGCCAGAGTCACAAAGCCACGCTTTGCCATTTCCTGCGCGTACAATCCGCTGCATTGCTCCTTTACTGCTCCAAATGGATGGCCCACGATGAGGGCGGCATATTTCCGCGTCTCATCCATATCGGCAGGCAGATAGACTTCCGCACAAAGGGTGATGTCGTACCTGTTCTTATAAAAAAACTTGCGGACGGTTATCGCCGGATCTGCCTTGAAAGTCTTGGGAGGTTCCTGCTCTTCGATCAGCACCATGTCGTTGCGGCAGCGGGCCGCCATCGTTAACACTTCATTTATCTGAGCATCTGTCACCCCGTTATACTTGGCATGGGCGATGTGGATGCGCAGTTCGTTATCCAATTTGTCCATGACAGAGACAGCGGCGACAGTCACCAGTTCGCGCGTCTTCCAATCAAGGTTATCGCGGCCGAAGATGTCGCCGAAGAGATGGCTTTTTAGCATCTCGTCCAAGGCCGGCACGTAGCTGAGTACTTCTCCCTGCGCCGGGCGACCGAACAGTTTCAGTCGGTTCTCTCCCCCGAACGTCGCGCGGTCGGTCGCTGTGATGGGCGTAGGTTCCAGTCCGAGGTTGTCCTTGATTCCTTTGGCGGTGCGTTCCTTCATCAAGTTCGTCAGCGTCGCCAGCGCATTCATGCTCCGAGGGAAGCCGCAATAGGCATAAAGTTGCAGCATCACCTCTTTCTCCTCGTTCACCGTCAGCCCGGCATTCAGTCCTTCGTCAAGAGCTGTTTTCAGACAGCCGGTATTCCCTTGTGCGGTGTACATGCTGATAGCCACGATGTAACGTTCTTTCAAACTCAACATTCCTTTCTCGTTTTGTGCCCACACGGTACTCGTGGAGAGCGTCAGGCAGGCGATGGTTAAAAATAACTGTTTCATATTCGTTTCATTATTACAAAATTTTCTTGTTGCAAAGGTACAGGGTATCAATATGTTTACTTGTATCTATTCCACTGATTAAATGACCATTTTCATCGGTGTCGATAAGGAGGATTTTCTGTCAGTGATATTGGTAATAAAATCTGTGGTTCGGGTCATGCTCTTTTCCTGAAAATCGGCTATTTTTGCATCAGTTTCAAATGAATATTCGTATTTTTGCAAGAAAAGGAAAGAAGATGGGAATAACAAGAATAGACACGGTGCAGCAATATTGCGACCTGTTCGGTATCGAAGCGCTACACCCGTTGATAAGTGTGGTAAACTGTTACGAGATGCAGCCGATAAGGCACTCGAAAAGATTGTATAACGTATATGCCGTCTTATTGAAGGATACCGATTGCGGCACGATGAACTACGGTCGCAGTTTGTACGACTACGAGAAAGGGACGGTGCTTTTCGCCTCTCCCGGTCAGGTGATGGGAGCGGACGACGACGGACAGTTGCACCAACCTGCCGGATGGGCGTTAGTATTTCATCCCGAACTGTTGCGTGGCACATCTGTCGCACGGATGATGAAGGACTACACCTATTTCTCGTACAATGCCAGCGAAGCCCTGCACCTGTCGGAACACGAGCGGAAGACCTTCATCGACTGTATCGAACGGCTTCAGGAGGAATTGAAGTATCCGGTAGACAAGCACAGCCGTTCGCTCATCATTGACAACGTGAAGCTGCTGCTCGACCAGTGCATCCGCTTCTACGACCGCCAGTTCATCACCCGCGAGCCCATGAACAGCGACTTGCTGGCACGGTTCGAAGCCTTGCTCGACGCTTATTACAATTCTAAAGAACCGGCAATGAGCGGTATTCCTACCGTACAGTATTGTGCCGACAAGCTCTGTCTCTCTACGAATTATTTCAGTGATTTAGTCAAGAAAGAGACAGGAATATCTGCTATCAAGCATATCCGGCAAAAGATCATGGATATTGCCAAAGAGCGCATATTCAATACGGACAAAAGCATCAGCCAAATTTCTGATGAAATGGGGTTCCAGTATCCGCAACACTTCACCCGTTGGTTCAAGAAGATAGAGGGATGCACCCCCAATGAATATCGCAATAGTATTAAGACACAAGCTATAAATTAAGTTATGGTAAAAAGCTGATGACTTGTCATGCGTTCCGTGAGCGATTGACAAGCAATACTCCGGATATGGCCACTAAACTCTTTTTGGCTCATTTTCAATTACATGTTAAGTGCAAAAATAATAGAAAAGAACAAAGATAAAACTTGAAAATCTGCAAAATATCGTATGAGAGTAGAAGCAAGATATTAAACTTTAAGGTAATGTGCAAATACGATTACACATTAGCGTTAAAATTCAGGTTATGAGCAAAGATACTTGATGACAGGCAAATAAACAACATTGCCGGAACCTTTTTTGTATATACAAGTGAAAGTCCTCCAGGCTGCCGCCGGAGGACTTTCACTACTAACCTTCAAACAAACTTATAAATAGTATAATGTCGCTTAATTATATCCTTTGTTCTGTTCGTACAATCCTTCTTTTACTTTCATTTGTGAATCCGGTATCGGGTAGATGTATGAGTCTTTGGTGACCAGTTTGTATAATTCATACGTTTCCGGCTTGGTGATTACTCCGTTAGCATCGGAACCATTGCGCTTGAACATATCCTGCAATACACTTACATATCGGTTCTGACGTACCAAATCATGCCAGCGTATTCCTTCAGATGCCAGTTCACGGCGGCGTTCAATATCTACAGAGTCAGCGAAATTCTCGATGGTAATATCATCGTCCAAGGCATCCAGTCCGGCGCGTGTACGAATTTTATTCACCATTTCTTTTCCTTTTCCGGTGGGCCCTGCAATTTCAGCATACATCAACATCACATCTTCCAGACGGATTAGCGGATAATTGATGGGGAAATAGGTGCGGTCGGCAATTTGGTCATCAATGTCTTCGTATCCTAAAAGCTTGCGTTTCATTTTGTGCTCAAAGAATTTGAGGAAGAAGTCTCCTCCTGTATAAGGGGTTCCATCTTCGTCGACGAATTCATTCGTATTAATGGTTCCTACACAACGTTTGTCAATGAAAACACCTGTTTCGTCGGTCTGCTTCAAAATATCGTCCAACTGATTCTCACACCATATTCTGTTGCCGGACATTTGTATCTTCGTATAAGAATCGTTGACAGATGGCACAGAGTTGAATACCATTGGATTACCGTAGTTCTTGGCTGCAATATACTGTATCTCGAAAATATGATATTTGTTATCATTATCACTGATCCATATTTTAATCCATTCGTCGGCTGTGCTCGCCCAATATTTATTGTTGGCGAAAGAATAATCGATTACTTCGCTGAATAGTTCCTCGGCCAATGCCTTTTTAGATGCATCCTGTACGGGATATCCTGCCATTGTCAGATAAACGCGTCCTAATAAAGATTTTGCAGCCACTTGGGTAGCACGTCCGGCTGAAGCGCTGTTTCCCATATAATTCAGCGGAGTGTCTACCAGTTTCTTTACTGCATCTTCCAAATCCGGAACGATTGCTGTCTCATATACCTCCACCGGTTCAGACTGCTTGATAGTCATCGCTTCATTCACCGATACCGGTTGCAACACGATAGGAATACGTCCGAAATAGCGTACTAAATCAAAATAAGCCAATGCTCTAAGGAATTTAGCCTCGCCGATGAACTGGTTTTTGATAGCTTCCGAAGAGAAAGTAACCCCGTCGGTTTTGCTAAGAAACATATTGGCACGAGCTATAATCTCGTACAGATTATTCCAGGCTCCGGAAAGGGTACTGATGGTAGAAATGTTGGGGTTGAAAGTTCCTATATCGATATAGTCACGTTGCTTATCCGTCGTTTTATCCACCCATGCATTGTCTGAACGAACTTCCGACATAAGCCAGGAATAGTCTGAAATAGGAAGCAGACCATTATAGATACCGATAATGGCTTGTTCCATTTCACTGGGAGTTGAATAGAAATAGTCTGTGGTACGCGTGTCGTTAGGCTCTACTTCCAGCCAACTTTCACAAGAGGACAATGCCAATGTCAGTGCTAATCCTCCACTTATAAGATATTTATATAGTTTCATAGTTTCTTCCTTTTTTTATTTAGAATGTAACATTCACTCCTAACGTAATGACTCTGGCTTGCGGATATGAACCGTAGTCATAGTCTCCCGTTGAACCGCCATTGTTAGCTTCAGGTGAGAAGCCACCTTCGTATTTATCCCACATCAGAAGATTTTCCCCTGTCAGATAAACACGGGCATTCTGTATGAACTTCTTTTTGAATGGAATACGGTAGCCTAATGTTACGTTTTTGAGTTTTATGAAATCCGTACTGTATAACCATCGGCTGTCATAGAATTGTCCCGTATTGGCGTTGTCGATACCCGGAGTTTTTCCGTCACCCGGTTCTGCTTCCGATTTCCACATGTTTTTCCAATGAGACAACACATTACCGTTGGCTCCCATACCCGGACGGTCCATAGCACGTCCCAGAACGCTGTAAATCTGGCCACCTGTCTGTGCAGTAATCAGGAAAGATAAGTCGAAGTTCTTATACTTGAAAGTATTTGTTATACCGAAAGTATAATCCGGATCAGGTTTGCCCATCAATGTGCGGTCACTGTCATTGATAACTCCATCGCCATTTGCGTCCCGATAGCGCACGTCGCCTACTTTGCTGTTCTGCATCACAGGATATTTTTGTAAGTCTGCCTGTGTCTGATAGACTCCGACTGCATCGTACATATAGAAAGATCTCAATGGCTGGTTCACCATAAACACCTGTGTAGTGCTGTCGTATCCTGTAAATACAGTACTGTTGTCATCTCCTAGGCTAAGTACTTTATTCTGATTGTAAGAAACGTTCAGAGAAGTGCTCCATTTCAATCTGCCTGTCAGATTCTGGGTCGTGACTTCCAGTTCGAAACCTTTGTTGCGGATAGAACCAATATTTCCCCACGCTTTGGTGAAGCCGAGCAATGCGGGAACAGTTACTTGATATAGCAGATCTTTGGTTGTTTTCACATAATAGTCGGCAGAAATGAAGATACGGTTGTTGAACAATCCCATATCAAAGGCAACATTCCAGCTTTCAGTCTTTTCCCAGCCGAGGTCGGGATTGGCGAGCGATGTCGGTGCAAAACCGTTGATGATACTGCCGGATGAATAATTGGCGCTGCTTAGTTTGGCAAGGGCTGTATTTGTCGGAATGGAGTTGTTACCATTTGCGCCCCAGCTGGCACGCAGTTTTAATGAATTCATGACGAAGTCTTTCGGCCAGAATTTTTCGTTTGAGATACGATAAGCACCGGAAACAGCCGGGAAGATACCCCAACGGTTCGCTTTCCCGAAACGGGAAGAACCGTCACGACGGATACTTGCCGTCAGCAGGTAGCGATCGTCATATTCGTATTGTAAACGTCCGAAGTAAGACATCAGGCGGGATGGGGTTGATAAGGACGCTGTAGCAGCAGTGAGTACGACGTCGGCCATATCGATTACTTCCAAAGAGTTGTCCGGAAATTGAGTGGCTGATAATCTCATGGAAGAACCACCGGAACTTTCCATAGAATAACCGGCCATGGCACCGATAGTATGTCTGCCGAATGTCTTGTCGTAATGCAATACTCCCTGGAGGAGGAATTTGTTGCTACGTGATTCGGTACGACTTGCTGTTGTTCTGTAGCCTTCTACATCTGTCCGGTACTTGGTGATAGTGCTCGGCACAAACGAGCGGCTTTGGCTGCTGCTAAAGTTATATGAACCGGTCACTTCCGCTTTGATTCCATTCCATATATCAGCTTTGACATAGGCGGAGGAGCTTAATTGCACTTTTTCTCCTTTATTTTGCACGTGTTCCATATAGGCAACAGGGCTGATTTTGCTGGAACTGGTCCAGCGATAGTAACCGTAAGCTCCTGCGCCGGTATAGATACCATCTTCAGGTTCTGCAACCGGGGCCATGGTAAGTACGTTCGTTGCCTGACGGTCTTTACCATCTACACGTCCTCCTTCATTCCAACTGGCAGATGGTGCCAGATTAACTCCGACAGTAATCCGGTTGAGCACTTTCGATTCTACATTGGCACGGAAATTCAGGCGCTTATAATTACTTTCGATAGCGATACCCTCCTGATCTGTGTATCCCATTGATACACGATATTTGGTGTTACCACGACCGCTTGAAAGAGAGAGTTGATAATTCTGTATCGGAGCCAGGCGGAAGAATTCGTCCTGCCAGTCTATCAATTTCAGATTGCCGTAGCCGGGTTCTGTCCAACGGGGATCATTCAGGAAATAATAACTTTCCTTTCCACCTATCATTGCCAGACGGGTAGCGTAATCATCTTCAATCGTTGCTCCTTTGCTTCCGTATTGAGATATATATCTGTTGTTATTATATGCGGTACGGAATTCAATCCATTCCTCCGGTGACAGTACGTCTACTTTTCTTTCCAATGACTGAATACCGAAAGATGCCTGGAACTGTACTCGCACTTTCTCATCTGTACCGGCTTGTTTGGTGGTAATCAAAACGACACCATTGGCACCGCGGGAACCATAGATGGCTGATGAGGAAGCATCCTTCAATACCTCAATAGATTGTATGTCTCCGGGGTTGAGGCTGCCGAGATCATCGACAGGAATACCGTCCACTACATATAAAGGAGTAGCATCTGCATTAATAGAAGCAGCTCCACGTACACGGATTTGTAATTCGGAACCCGGTTCGCCGGTGGTACTGCGAACTTCCACACCTGCCAGTTGTCCTTGCAGGGAAGAAGCGATATTGGTTGATGCCCGGTCTTCCAGTTTTTCGGCATTTACTTTGGCGATAGCTCCGGTCACATTACCTTTCTTGGCACTGCCGTAACCGATTGCTACAACTTCATCCAGTGCGATAGCAGATTCCGACAGTTTGATTTGGAGTATTTTATCGGTGATGGTTACTGTTTGAGTGTTATATCCGATAAAGGACACTTCCAGCAGTTTGGCACTTTTGGGAGCGGAGAGTACGAATTTACCGTCTAAATCAGTAATCGTTCCTTTGGCGGTTCCTTTCACAGTGACGTTTGCACCGATAATCGGTTCATCTTTCTCATCTACGACTACACCTGTCACCGTTCGGTTTTGTGCGAATGACAGGGTAGATTGTACTACGAACAGAGTCATTAAAAGGAGATATTGAAGCCTCCTCCCCAGACTGCCATTTCCATGCAAAATGTTTTTCATGTTAATATATCTAAGTGATTAAATTAGTAAATAATAGAAGATGCAGACATGCTTTTCCGTTTGTCTGACTTCCTCTGCAAAGGAAGTGTATTAGGAGAAATTACGCTCAAGTATTCGTACGGAAAAGATGTAATTTCATACTAATTGCTAAAAAACACAATTGGCATTTGTACGCCACCCCCTTATGAATGTACAAATATAGCCTTTTCAACGGATTGCTTTTATCTGTTCGTACATCTGTTTGCCTAAATATTCGGCAGAATTTTGGTTGAAATGCAAACGGTCGCCCATCAATTCCGCATCCGACATGTCTATCAAATAAGCGTTCTTGTCTTCTTTGGCAAAACGTTTCATGGCGGCTTCCACTTCGCTTCCATACTGTTTGTTCTTCTTGGCTACCGTACCGAAAATAAAAGGTAGATTAGAGTAATCCTTTCCTGTTTTTTCGCTTAGATGGTTGCGTACATAAGTGACTACTGCTTTCAGGTTTTCATAATATTTATCTCCATGCGCATGGTCACTTTCTCCCTGATGCCATAGGAACGCATCAATCTGATAACCGTTTTTCAACTTGGATAATGTATTGTCAATGCAGCCGTCTATGTCATTGATGAAAGACAGAAGCAAAGAACGCCCCTTCTCGCTGGTTGCCGTATTGTTTGCCAGCCATTCGGGATTCGCCGACCAGTGAATTGATTTGTCCGAAGCGTTGGAAGGCTCGATAGAAGTACCGCCGATTGCCCATTTGATAACATAGAAAGGCTCTTGCCATAATTGTTCCAACCAATAGTAGGTAATAGCGTCATATCCCCAGGTATTGGGTTTGGCTCTTCTTTTACTCTTAGGCCAGAAGGGGCGGAATTTCCCGTCTGTACGGTTTTGGGCAATTCTGCAATACTTGTAAGCTCCTGTCGTAAAAGCCGTGTCCGTTGCCATTGTTTTGATGTAATCCGGCAAACGGTCGTTGGGTACGCGTCCATCGGTATTCGATTGTCCGGCGGTGATAATCACATGGGCAGGTTCGTTGTTGCCCGCCATGCAGTTGTAGCTGAATGCAAGTATGAAAAGGATCAGTAAATTCTTCATGATAGAAATATGCTTTATGATTTTTAAACTATGGAGGTAATAAAAAGTCCTCCTCACGTTTATTATCGCTCGGGAGGACTTCTTATCAAACTAACAATCGTGTGAGAAATCTAATACCTGTTGAAAATTATTTATTTGATTGTTTCGAGAAACTCTACCTCGATGATTCTCAACTGGTTCCTGCTACTGCTTTTTTCCAGTTCCATTTTATTGGCAGCCTTAGCCTCTACTTCGATAATCTGCCCGAAAGCATCTTTGTCACTGGTGTTTCCTTTCAAGCGAATAGTTATCGTGTTGGCACGTACCGGCTTTTCTACATCGAGATGGATATATCCCAGGCTTTTATCCGTGTTTCCACTCCAAATCAAGGTGTTGCCGGCATATACTTCCAGCGGGTAACTTCGTGAACGCCATCCTTGCAGTTTGATGCATATATCGTCTATTTCAGCATCTCTTTCTAATGTATAGGTAATCCATGCAGTACTTAGTTTACCGTCATTTTTCCATTCGGTCAGTTCGATATCATCGTAGCTTTTTTCTGCGTCATTGTTGTTGCAACCGGCTTTTGCCGAAACGATTCGTACTCCCTTTTTACTGTCTTTGTAAGAAGGGGTAGAAGGTGTTTCTCCTCTATCCAGTCTGCCTTTCAAAGTGGCCTGCGGAAGATAGGTACTCAAACCTTCAATCACTTTTACAGGCACCGTTTCTAATGCGAGAGTGGCAGTCGGAAGTCCTTTTGCTTGTGCCGTCAGAGTTACTTTCCCGGCGGTAGTCGTACTGCGGATCAGTGCACGGTTGATACCACATTCTACCGGAAGGTTGGTATCAAGGATATGATTGTTTTCACCTTGGGCAATACCTCCGCGCCATTCCGCCTGACCCTTGAGTGTGAACTGAATAGTACGGTTGTCCAACGGGCAACGTTGTCCGTCTTTATCTACCACTTCCACCTGTATCAATGCCATATCCGCACCGTCTGCATGGAAGCCTTCGGGGTTTTGGATAGCGGTAAGTTTCAGACTGGCAGGTTCACCGGCTGTATTTACAGCATAACGACTGATTTCTTTCCCTGCTTTATTGTAGCTGACAGCTTCCAGTTTGCCCGGTTTGAAGGCTACGTTGTCGAAAGTAAAGAGAAAATTGTATTGGCGTTTGCCTTTACCCAGGGAGTTACCATTCAGGAAAAGCTCAACCTCTTCTCCGGTAGACACTACCTGCACAGGTTTTACCGTATTTTCCGGATAGTTCCAGTGTCCGATGATGTAGGTTTGGTCTTTTTCCGTATCTACCCATCCGTCCCACATTACCTGATGTGCATAGAAAGCATCTTTTTCGATACGCATTGCGTCCGTCACTCCACTTCTTCGGTAGTTTTCCGCACCCCGGTAATGGGTATTGGTGTCGGAGAAGATAATTTTAGTACCCCCGGAGCTGACTCTGTTACCCGTTCCGGGACGCTCACGCCAATAATCATACCAGC